>Ga0209160_1000184_pt1 | contig 47191 bp, 40 predicted proteins | sample GraSoiAngelo_153_FD_186167 | JGI IMG/M metagenome (GOLD analysis project Ga0209160, IMG submission 186167) | Grasslands soil microbial communities from the Angelo Coastal Reserve, California, USA - 14_1009_12_40cm (SPAdes) (version 2) | ecosystem: Environmental > Terrestrial > Soil > Grasslands ...
CCACGAATTATTGCGAGAAACTGATAGAGCGCATTGTAGGCATCAACCGCGAAAGTCTTTCCTGAAAACTCGTCCAAGGAACTCTTGGTTCGAGTGACTATATCCCCCAGATCTACGCCCAAAGCTTCGCACTGCTCCCGACGGCCGAGACCTATTCTTTTCCCATCCGTGATTCACCGACATGGTTCGCGATCAGTGCCGCGATAGCTCCAGCACCGACTCCTCCATCGATATTGACCACGGCCATTCCCAGAGAGCATGATTGCAACATGGCAGCTAGGGCAGCGAGCCCTTTTTCTCCAAACCCGTAACTTCTCGAGGTGGGAACTCCTATGACCGGGACATCCACAATTCCCGCGACAACAGTTGGGAGTGCCCCTTCGCGACCGGCAACTACGAGGATAACATCAGAGCCCCACTTGAGAAGATCTCGAACTGGTTCGAACAAGCGATGAATCCCCGCTACCCCCACATCATAGAAAGATCGAGTCTCGCATCCCATCTCTCTAGCGATAACCTCGGCTTCTTCAGCTACCGGTATATCTGAAGTCCCCGCAGTCAAAATCCCCACCCTACCACCGCTACGCCTCGACTTGTAGTTCTTCGACCTTACTATCATCATTCGAGAGCGCGAAAAGTATTCAACCTTAGACCCCTCTCCCATGAGGGATCTAACAGCCCTGACTTGGGGTCCATCCGAACGACTTATGATCGCACGACCAGTTCGTCTTACCATTGCCTGGCTAATCCTCGCCACATCTCGAGCAAGCTTGCCTTCCGCAAGAATCACCTCGGGAATTCCCTTGCGCTTTTCGCGCCCAACATCAAGTTTCGCAAGCCGAGAAAGGCTTGCGATAGAAAGCAGTCTGTCCTTCCTTTCGAACAGTTTTCGGCTTCGCTCAAACTTCTTGAGGTAGGACAATTGATCATTCCTTCTTTTTGTGCATATACTGTTTAAATTGCCACGAGTGACGTGTCTTGAATATGATGCTTAGCCCTGACAGAGCAGGCTTGCAGTTGAAGATAGAGAAAGCGGTTCAAATTATCAGTCGGTTCGACGGGGCAGTCGTTGCCCTATCCGCCGGCGTGGACAGCTCTCTGGTCGCCGCACTCGCACGCAAGGCATTGGGGGATCGCGTTCTCGCAGTAACGGCCGTCTCCGAATCTCTCGCGCCGGGAGAGATTGAAATCGCGAAGAGAACCGCGAGACAGATAGGGATTAAACACGTTACGGTCACAACTGACGAGGTCCATAACGCAAGTTACAAAGCCAATCCCTCCAACAGATGCTATTACTGCAAGGACACCCTCTACCGCGAACTAAGACGCCAAGCTGACAACTCCCGATTTGAAGCAATTCTCGATGGAACCCAACTAGACGATCTCGGGGAAATCAGGCCCGGACTTCTTGCGGCCAAGGAGGCTGGCGTAAGAAGCCCTCTTGCAGAAGCAGGCTTCGCCAAGAAGGACGTCCGAGAAACCGCTCAACTTCTCGAGCTCGAAGTATGGGACAAACCAGCCATGCCTTGTCTATCATCTAGAATACCTCACGGCGAGGAGATCACCGTTCGAAAGCTAACCCAGGTTGGAGAGGCGGAATCCATTGTTAAGCGCCTGAGTGGTGCGCGAGACATACGAGTCAGGCATCATGGAGCAGTTGCGGCAATCGAAGTATCCCAGGAAGAGCTGGGATTATTTCATCAAGACGGTTTGATGAACCAAGTTGAGAATAAACTGAGGCTAATCGGGTTCACAAGCATAACCCTCGGCCCGCGCAAATACCCAAACAGACGCGAGAGAGAGAGGCTCGGAAAGGATCACCTCCTTCCAATCATTAACACCTCTAATCATTGACATGCACGTCAAGGACTGTTGGCGTGACAATGAATGATCGAAGGTATTTACCTCCGTGGCCAGGCCTTTCAATCCTCGCTGAAAACGTTTTTAAGCTATCAGAAACCGGTTCATCACAAATCTTTCCGTTTCTCGGAAAGCGAAAGCGACAATCTAACATAAAAATAACTGGACACACGACAAGTTGGAAAACCTAAGATTACCAGAGACGGGCGTTTTGAATTGACCACTACAATCGGTGTCGTTTGCAAGGACGGAGTCGTCCTTACGACGGACACCAGGGCTACGATGGGTTCCTTTGTCGCCCATAAGCATGCCAAGAAAGTCTACCGAATCGATCACCATCTAGCAATGACTATTGCGGGGACGGTAGGAGATGCACAGGCGTTGGTGGAAATGCTTAGGGCGAATTCTTCACTTTACAGACTCGACCTCGCCAGGCCTATCCCAGTGAACTCCGCGGCTAGACTGGTTTCGAACATTCTGTTCGGCGCCAGGTACTACCCGCTTGGGGTCCAAGCACTTATCGGTGGAGTAGACGACAGTGGCGGACACATTTACGCGCTTGATCCTCTCGGAAGTATGATGGAGGAGAAATACGTCTCAACCGGATCGGGATCCCCAGTCGCTTATGGTGTCCTTGAATCGGAGTGGAAAGACTCTATGAACGTAAAGGAGTCTGTTCCGATAGTTGTGAGAGCAATCGATTCAGCCATGAAGAGAGACTCGGCAAGCGGCGACAGTTTCGACGTTGCCCTAATCACGAAGGAAGGATACAGAGAACTCTCAGAGGACGAGAAGAAACACATCCTCCACGCCTGACCCCTTCTTTCAAACCTTCCGCAGATATCACAGTCGTAGAGAGAATTGACTAGAACCTACAACGATGTGCACGCCAAGATACGCGAGACAATCGTAGAACATATGCCGAAGGACGCTGAGATAACCAGGATAGAATTTGAAGGACCACGGCTCGCGATTTACGTAAAGAACGTCGGACTACTGGCCGAACAGAGCTATGTCGTAACAGAGATTGTAAATCTACTTCACAAGAGAATCGTCATCCGATCTGACCAGTCCATACGTCTACCTGAGCGAGAAGCCGAAGCCTACATTCGCAAAATCATCCCGGCAGAAGCCGAAATTTCTTCGATCAACTTTGACCCCAGCCTGGGCGAAGTAGTGGTCGAGGCAACCAAACCGGGAGTGGCGATAGGGAAGGAAGCGGCAGTTCTCCAACAAGTTGTAAAGGAGACGAGATGGCGGCCACGAATACTCAGGGCCCCACCATTACACTCCAAGATCATTACGAGCACCCGGCACATCCTTCACACCGAGAGCGAAGAGCGCAGTAGGATCCTGCGTGATGTAGGCGAGAGGATCTTTCGCCCCACTTTTAGCAAAGCAGGCTACGTTCGACTCGTAACCCTCGGAGCTTTCCACGAGGTGGGACGAGCAGCCATGCTCATCCAAGCAGGATCCAGTAGCGTCCTGCTCGACAGCGGGATCAACCCAGGAGCACAGGACCCTACATCCGCATACCCACGATTTGATACTGACGAATTTGATCTGGAAAAGCTGGATGCAGTTGTCATATCTCACGCCCACCTCGACCATTGCGGAATACTACCATTCCTCTACAAGTACGGCTACGACGGACCAGTGTACTGCTCAGAACCCACGCAGACCCTGATGACACTTCACCAATTAGACTACCTCGATGTTCACAGCAGGGAAGGCGAACACTCTCCCTACGACCAAAAAGACGTCAGGGAAGTCGTGACTCACACTATACCTCTACGCTACAACGTGGTCACTGATGTAGCTCCCGACATCAAACTCACCTTTCACAACGCTGGGCATATCCTAGGAAGCTCGATGGTCCATCTTCACATTGGCGAGGGCCTCCATAACATAGTCTATAGTGCCGACTTCAAGTTCGGACGAACGATGATGCTCGACCCGGCGACAGCGCTTTTCCCGAGAGCTGAAACGCTCATCATAGAGAGTACGTATGGGGGTCCTGACGACATCATGCCCGACAGAGAGGGAGTAGAGGGCAAACTCGTCAGCATCGTCAACGACACAGTCGAAAAGGGCGGAAAGGTGTTGATACCAGTTCCTGCTGTCGGACGGGCTCAAGAAATAATGCTGGTCCTGGATGCGTACATGAAGAATGGCGCCCTCAGAGAATTGCCTATCTATATTGAGGGAATGGTCAATGAGGCCACTGCGATTCACACAGCTTTCCCCGAATATCTAGTGCGAGACATCAAGGAGCAGATCCTCCACAAGGACATCAACCCGTTCCAGTCCGAATACTTCCACCCAGTAACTCACCCGAGTGACAGGGAGGAAATCATTGCTGGTGGGCCTTGCGTAATCATTGCCACATCGGGAATGCTCGAAGGCGGACCCGCGATAGACTATTTCCGACACCTTGCACCCGACCCGAGAAATACGCTTGCCTATGTTAGCTACCAGGTGGACGGTACTTTGGGAAACAGAATCAAGAATGGTCTGAAAGAAGTCTCTCTGTACGCCCACGACGGCAAAATGGAAATGGTAAAGGTGAACATGAGAGTAGAATCCATTGAAGGATTTTCGGGCCATTCAGACAGGAACCAGCTCCTAGGGTTCATCAAGAGAATGTCTCCCAAGCCAACCAAGATTATCGTTAATCACGGGGAGAGAAGGAAGTCGGACTTGTTCGCCCAGAATGTAAACCGAATATTCGGAATTAAAACTGTCGTACCGGACGTTCTTGAATCAATAAGGCTACGATAACAAGCTAGAACGTCATCGGGTTCCGGGAACCGCTTCGTTCTGTATCGGGGCCGCGGGGATCGCTCCCTCCGACGAGGCGGCTTCTTTCCTCCAAACCCTCACACCCGCCGGTGTTATGACGATCCGCTCTTCTCCGAGACGAGCGATGTCTCCGCCCAACGATTTCGTGTAGTCCGTCAGCTCGGTGATTGCCAGTTTTGTCTCTTCGACGCTTTTCCGCGCCAAGGGCGTAATTCTTACGATGAGAATATTGCCTGTCCGGACTTCCCCTTTTATCGTCTCTACATCGTCCAGCTCTTGAAGAGGGAGGGCTTTCACATAGATCGTAGAATGCTGCATGGGGAAAGATCAGGCTAGGCTCCGGGAGCTTATCATCGGGCTTGAGCCCGGTTCAACTTTAAACATTTCCCTGACTATTTTCGATAGAAAGCGTCAACTCGAACTCGGCACGGTCGGACCCTTGGGCTTTATCACCTCCCAGATCAGGTCCCCGACAAAATGGACGTTCTCAACAACCTTACCCTTTTTTGTCGCGGCCATTGGACCAGATCCCGTGAGCGCTCTTCCCACTGCAAGGTATTTGCCGTGCTTCTCGTCGACGACTACCAGGAATTGCCTTTCAGCAAACTCTCCGTCCACCTTCCGGATTCCCGGAGCCATGATATCCGCTCCCCCGACCACATGTGGAACAGCGCCCATGTCGACGACAATTCGTGGCATGCCGTCCAGCGCAGAGGTGTTGGTTAACACTGGTGCCAATTCACCTTTCCGCCTAAAGGCAATCGCCACGCCGTCGACAAATACGATCTCTGAGTCCTTGACAGTCTCTATCTCTACTCTAACTTTGTGAGTGAGATGTTGTTGGTTCGGAAGACGTCGTAGCTCTTCAATCAGAGGCTTAGAATCCCGATCTTTGAGTATGGTTCTGACTGTCAAGACTTTTCGAAATCATCAAAGAGAGACAATCTTTAAAAGAGTACCTTCGCCGGACAAACCGCAACTCTCCGGTTGAACGATGAATGTCTGAAGTTGCAGCGAAGATCTTCGAAGAGAGCCTGAACAAAGTAGTACTCGTCCAACTTAAAGGCGGACGAAGCGTGCGAGGAAGACTCTACAGCTTCGACCAGCACATGAACCTAGTACTCGAAGATGCGGAAGACGTCACTAACGCAGAGTCAACCAAGAAACTCGGGACTATCATTGTTCGAGGAGACAACGTGGTCCTCGTGTCCCCTCCACCAAAACGATAGGCGCATTCAGCTCTCTCCTAGTTTTGAAACCCGGTGGCCGGCCATTACGAGAGCTCTACGAGAGCTCTATGCTATCGTGTATAGACTTGCCGTAAGAGGAAAATGAAAAACGATGGAGAATCCCACCAACTTAGCAAGGCAGTTCAGCAAACTCGAGTCCGATCGCGAATTTCAAATTCAAACCCAATAGATCGCGTCAATTCATGCCAACTGAAAGACGACGACTTACAAAGGTTAAATAGAATCCGCCGGGCAGTCGGCGTTTCACACCGTGAAACGTCTTGAATCGGGGGGCCTTATGCGTGATTCTCATAATTCTATCTCTGATGCCCGCCATTCCCCCAACCCTACAGACAAACCATGGCTTCTCGACCCACCCGAGGCAGACCTCAACCTACGTGGCAGGCGGGGACCCTAACGGCACTCTTGTAGCTTTCAATGCGTCCCGTGCTCAATTCGACATATACACACAACAAACTCCGGGCGAAGTCAACCCGGGAACTGGAGGGGGAACCCTCACTTGGTTTGGAGGTAACTTCACGAACACACAGACGGGAGCACCCGTTTCAAACACCGGTTTCAACTACACCATCCAAAGCAACACCATTGGCACTCAGAACGTGACATGGCCCACGGTCAATATACCACACGGAAACTTCTCCTCGACCACGTACCTCAAATTCGATTGGCGAGGTAACACAGGGAACGGAACCAAGGCAAGCTACCTGGTCTACAACGGAACGAGAGTCGCACCTCCGATCAATGTCACAAAGGTCGACCAAAAAACGATCACAGGGGGGGACCGATCCATTACCTTAGGGACGCCTCCAGTTAGCTGCGGCCCCAATGACGAATGCTTGGATGTCTCCAGGTTCATCGGTTTCAATCTTACCCTGACATTCCTGTTCAACTCTAACTCGACTGGAAAGAGGTTGAGCGTCAGAGTGAGCGACATCGAGGTCGTATCAGCAGATGGTGCCCCAACCAGTTCGTTTTCACACTCCATGAAGCTCGACCCAGCAGACTCGACCAAAGTCATCCACAACGCTGATCTAACTCTGACCTACTACGCAAATGTCACCTATCCCAAACCCAACTCTCCTACGGTGCACTTGAACCACATCTGGTCACAGATGACCATAACTTACTACTACCCGAACTCGTACACTGGCATCACCATCACCCAGAATGGGACACCAATCTTCCCAACCATCTCGCCCGCCGTCCCGCTAGCCCAAGGAGATTGCTCAACTGCATTCTGTACTAACATTCATTTCATTGGCCTGAACATGACCGTGTCAAACCCAAGTTCAGCACTGAGAGCAAGTATCAACATCATCGGAAACTCGATCAATGCCGAAGCTGGAATCGAAACCACACTGGGCGGCGTCACTACGACATATTGGGGCCCTGGAGACCTCTTGCAACTAAAGGTCAATACTCGTCAAGGAGTCAATGTCACCGGGTCCAACATAGTATCCGCCAACAGGACCGGGATAGTCAGGTTAAGTCAAACATTCGCCAATGTCAGGAGGGGAATCTCTCTCGAAAACTTCACCACTCCACTTCCACAAGATACATCCTTGCTTGGTTTGTGGACCGTGAGTGGCAATTTCACCAACGGCTACGACTACGGGTTCAACTCCACCTCGTTCACGCTCGAACAGCTCGGAGTCAGCGGATTCACATATTCCGGAAACAATCAACGCTTGACCACTAGCGGCACACTGACTCACGCGCCGACTATGTCGCCCGAACCGATCGTGAATGGTTATGTCTTTGCGATAGACAGCGGATCCGGAGCGGCTCCATTATCGACCCCGACAATAACCAGCGGCACTGGAATGTACATTTCCAACATCACATTACTCAACGGAGTCTTCACATCGGGCCAAGCACTGATAATGACGTTCACACTAGTCAACCCGACCGGAGTCGCGATGAACGCCACTCTTACTATAGACCATGAATGGGTCGCCAATACGCCACATGATTCGAACGCCACAGTTACGATCCCCTCAGGAGACCGTCCCTTCTTACTTAGAACAAATTACGTCTACAAACTCAGCGCAACATTAACACCCGCCGGCATCGACACGATAGTCACAGGACTTTCTAGTGGTAACAGCGTTTCCGCGAACCTGCCACCAGGCAACCCTCCGGTAACAAGCCTAAGACAACAGTCGGGGCTGTTCAAACTAATCGTCACGAGTAACCCCGCCTCCAGCTCGGCGACCTCCCCCTGCGTCCCGCAGTGCAAGAACGGCTTGGAATCCCCAGCGTACGCCTACGTCTTGGTGAACCCGCCGGTTCCGGGGAGGCTTCTCGCGTCTGCTAGTTTCATGTCAACAGCAAGTGGAGCTTTCTCTGCGCCAATTACTTCGGGCAAGATACTTGGGGCTACCAAGTTGATATTCTTGTCTTTGGGAAGGGACGTTAATGGTCTCGCGATTACAGTGCAAGACAAGTCGACAAAGGAGTCTACGATCCTTCAATCAAGCATTGGAAACGTTCCAACCGCGACCGAGAATCAGCCGACGAGCATAACCCTTCATCTGACAAGTAATTCGACAATCATAGACATGAATATCACGATCAGCTTGAACCTTCAAGGGATTGGATTGGTCCAAAGCCAATCTGGAATCTACATCCCGCACGGTGCGTCAAAGGACGTGACCTTCGACTTCAACGCCCCAGCTTCGGCTGGAGTGTATGCACTGACATTCTTCTCTCCTGACTACGGTGCCCCGCTGATCACCGGTACATTACAAGTATCTCTTCTGCAGAGCTCTCTCCAGATCATTATCCCTGCAATTATCGGACTCGCCGCTGCGATCATCATCCTCCTATTTTTCTTGTTCCGGAAAAAACCACTCGCCGAAGCCCAATCAACCGAGAAAGAGAAGACCAAGCCAACGAAACCTCCTAAATCAAATCCTAGCTCTTCGACCTCGAAATCCTTAACTTAAAGCGAGAGCGTCTTAATGAGATTCTTGGTTTAGCGTTATGGAGTCTGGTCCTGAAGAACCCCTAGGAGAATCGTTACCACCAGAAGCTCCGCCCCGAGAACGAAATCCGGGCGGGCTCATTTATGAATGCATAAACTGCGGGTCGAAATTAACGGCTGACCAGCTTGCCATGACACCGGAGATCAAATGCCCTTTCTGCGGTTATAGGATTCTTCGAAAGGTAAGACCTCCAATCGTAAAGCATGTGAAGGCCAGATAAGGCCGACCGAGTCCTTTCGGAGAACCGATATCGAGAACATGCTCGATTCTGATCGAACTCTGAGCCGAGAACCCTTGCAGCAACAAATCAAAGACAAACACAAGCTTTTGTCCGAGACCGCTCGGCGGAGAGGATTCTTCTGGGGCTCATTCGAAATCTACGGAGGCCTCAGCGGATTCCTGGATCTAGGCCCTCTCGGCGTCGGACTCAAGAGACAGATAGAAGATACGTGGCGAGAATTCTTCCTCCGACGTCATGGATTTGTCGAGATCTCGACGCCAATAATTACCCCTCACAAGGTGTTGGAAGCTTCGGGTCACGTTGAGAACTTCAAAGACCCCATGACCGAGTGCAGTAATTGCAAGAGAAGATTCCGAGCAGACCAACTGGTTAAGGAAGCTACCGGCCTCGAGACCGAAGGCATGAGTCTGGAGCAACTTGGCACGCTCCTGAAGGAGAAACACGTGAAATGCCCTGAGTGCGGCGGCGAACTGGGCCATCCCCAATACTTCATGACAATGTTCAAGACTAGCATAGGCCCGTACGGCGAGGACCCTGCCTACGGCCGCCCGGAAGCCGCTCAAGGAATATTCGTCAACTTCCGCCGAATCTTCGAGACTATGAGGGAGAGGTTTCCAATAGGAATAGCCCAAGTGGGAACAGTCCTTCGCAACGAGATATCCCCTAGACAGGGTCCTATACGACTGCGGGAGTTCACGATAATGGATTTCGAACTCTTCTTCGACCCGGAAGAGCCTGACTGCCCATACCTAGACGAGGTGGCGTCTGAAGAGTTATCGATCGTTACCGAGGAAAATAGAAAGAAAGGCGCGGAAAATGCAACTAAGGTCAAGGTAGGCGAAGCTGTCAAGAGACAAGTGATCAAGGCACCTTGGGCAGCATACTTCATGGCGCTGTCGAAACGGTTCCTAAATCAACTCGGGGTCGATGGGCGACATCAAAGATTCTTCGAAAAACTTCCAACCGAAAGGGCTCACTATTCGGCCCAGACATTTGACCACGAAGTTGAACTGGACCGCTGGGGCTGGACTGAGGTAGCGGGTTTTGCGTATAGAACAGACTACGACTTGCGAAAACATATAGAAGCGACAGGAGAGGACTTGCAAGTGTTCAAACCCTATCAAACACCTCACTTCCGAAAGGTCAAATCGATCAGGCCAAACCACCAAAACATCAGAAAAATATTTCGAGAAGAAACGGGAAGAGTCGCTGATCTGATATCCAAAGAGGACCCCGAAAGATTTCTCCGGGCCAAGAAAGCTGGAGAGTTAGTGAGAATTGGAGAGTACACTGTTCCCCCAGACTGTTTCGACGTAGTTGAGGAAGAGGTAAAGGAAACTGGGACCCGTTTCGTACCTTACGTAATCGAGCCAAGTTTCGGAGTGGAACGTCTTCTCTACACGACCCTCGAGTACAACCTTACATTGAAGGAGGATAGGCTCATTCTAGGACTCCCATTCAACCTCGCTCCCATTCAAGCGTCCGTCTTTCCTTTGGTAAACAAGGACGGGTTACAAAAGAGAGCCACGGAAGTGTACGAAGCGCTCATCGCCGACGGCTTGAGGGTAGAGTATGATGAATCGGGCTCCATTGGAAGGAGATACGCTAGGGCCGACGAAGCAGGCGTGCCTCTTGGAATCACAATCGATTATGACACCCTCAAAGATGACACGGTCACTGTTCGAGATCGCGATAGCTGGAGCCAAAAGAGAACCCCTATCGGAACGCTAGCATCAACAATCCACACCATGGTAAAAGAAGGGTTCAACTCTCCAAAATGACCCAGATTAGACTGCTGCTAGTTTTTTATGGCAAGGATAGCATCACATTGCGAGACGGTGCTACTTGATGACCTTTCCAGTCGAAACCGAAGCGAACATACGACGGAGAATCCTCGACATATGTAGAGAACAGACTAGGAACGTGGTAGACATAACCCGCGAACTAGCCCTCATGACAGACAACGTTTCAGATGGAAAAGCCAAGGAAGCGAAGGAACACTACCAGAACATGTTGAAGATTCTGGGAGACTTCGAAGGAACCAAGAAGAAACTTCTGGAAGAAGTCGCTTCATTCGGGACCCTCCTCAGCAACCGGGAGGATTTCATCAGGTTGATCTTCAAGATAGGTGAAGTTGCCGACTATGCCCAGGGCATTGGTTACCGCCTGTCCGCGGTAATCGACCGCAACTGGAAGGTTGACAAGAAATATACCAAGCGGCTTGCGGAACTGAACGCCCTAGTGCTCGAGGAAATGTCCAAGATAAGAGAGACTGTAATGTCCCTCGGGTTCAACCCAACCAAGGCCATGGAGCTCTCCAGAGGAGTCGAGGAAACAGAAAAGAAAGTTGACATGGCCTATCGATCTCTCGACCTCGAAGTACTAGATGAGAAGATTCCGTTACGAACTCTCCTACTAGTCAGAGACCTTGGTGCTCACATGGAGAATATGGCCGACCTAGGGGTGGACGTTGTAGACCTGATCAGGGTAATCGCCCTGACGGCCTAGAAAAATCATGAAGTCCACGACCCTTCAAGGCGAAGCTGAACTCATCGGAACCCGTCTCATAGTATGGGATGCCAAAACCGGGCTCGACATTTACCGCTCGGGCTTCTTCGGAAAACCAGTTGGAATACCCAAACCAAAGCCTGACCAAGACTTCGACGTTCCATTATTGCTCGACCTCATGGAAGGGCTATACCTTCTCGAGCATCAAAGGATATCAGTAATTGACGGGAGAACCAAAGAACCAGTTCGCAGATCACTTTTACTGAGAGAAGCGAGAGAGACGTATCGTGGATTCAGTCAAGCATACCAAGTATACAAGGACCTGAGAAACAAGGGCTACATAGTTACGCCCGGAATAAAATTCGGTGCTGACTTTGCAGTCTATGAGCACGGACCTGGGATAGATCACGCGCCCTTCATCGTCTCGGTCGAAGATCCAGAGTCCATCATGGGGCCTTTCGAGGTAGTCCGAGCTGGAAGGCTAGCGACAACCGTAAGGAAGCAATTCATCATTGCTATTCCAGACACGAAGCAGAACGAGATCAGATATCTCGTTTTTAGCTGGTTCAAAGCCTAACTCGAGCCATCAGATCGGCCATCGCCGCTCTGGGCATTCCTTAGGAAGGAAAGAGCGAAATCACGCGCGTGTCGCTCGGTCCCTCTATGTTTCCCACCCACATGTCTCAAGTGATGGTAAAATTCGTGGATCAACACGTATGGATCAAACATGTATTCTTCATTTGACATGTAGATAGTCCGCTCCCTATGGACATAGCATCCGAGCGCCCTTTTCTCGCCTTTCGGCAGACCTATCCTTAGGGCAGGCCTATCCACGCGGTAGTGCGCGCAGAGGGCGTCGAGCGCTGCCTCAGGTTTCCTCTCGATTGCGATGAGACGAACAATCCCTCCCTGGAAGTTGGCCTCGTCGGACGCGGTTCTTCGCCCAAGCTGTGACGGGCTCAAAACCCGTCAACTACTGTCACGACAAATCTTACCTCACGTGTTAGTGCCAAAGTCGTCGATGTTTTCTCAATGTAACTCTTTAAGGTTCTTCGAAAGAAAGGCCTCTTTCCACCTTTAATGTGGGGGAGAAACCGGGTTCTCTTTGAGACTTATCCTGAACGGCTGCAAGGTGCTAAGTTCCTATTGCAGCATGGACTCTCAGTCAAGGGCGACAAGATTTACGTCAACGAAATAGAGATAACAATTCTCAAAGTAGATAGAGCAGTCGGGGTTGATCGCCGGACTGTAAACGGGACGATCCGAGCGATGAGCATTGATGGGGAAATCAAGATGATTCTTTCGAAACTGGAGTCAGCTGGACCATCGCTCCGGGCCGTAGCCGAGGAGAAGGGGTTGAGAGTCCTCGAGATAATAGCAGATGATCCAAACAAGGTCGGGATTCTTGCGAATGCGTCTGGAATCTTGGCTCATCATGGAGTTAGCATTAGACAGGAATTGGTTGACGACCCTGAACTAAGTCCGATCCCAAGCTTACTCTCAGAGGGATGGAGTTATCCCCGGAAAGGCCATTCCGCTAATTCTGAAGATTCCAGTAGTCGCCAAGGTGTCAGTCTACTAGTCACCGAGACTCTCACTGTTACTAAAGGTAACATTTATAGCCTAATTCTGTTACCAAGAGTAACGAAAAAGGGTCTTTCAGGTGAAACTACAGCTAGACATGTCCGCAGAAACTCAACGCGTATCCCCTCAAGACATCCTTGACTACAAGATCTTCGCTCGCAAGCACCAAAATCCAACCGAAAAGAGCGAACTCAGGCAATTCGAACGATTTCATGCCGCAAGACATCTGATTTCCCAAGAAATGGACACATACCTCGACGCGAGGCTTACGGCCGACGACCCCTCCAGTGCCCTGACTGTCGATGTATGCGGAGCCAAGAATGGAATCCTGACAGCGGTGTTTTGTCAGACCGCAGGTCTAGACGAGCTCCTTGCGAAATCCATTGAGACAATCAACGAATCCCAGAATGCAAGCGCGGTAATTCTTCTGCCGCGGGAATTGGATCAGCCCGCTCTGAAGGAATCGATTCGCGTTGCCCTTGAGAGAGGGAAGGCTACATTGGAGGTACTCGGCTGGTTCGGCGACACGTTTGAAGAAACGTTTCGGGAAACACTAGGGCTCATAGAACTCTTGGGAAATGAAACCAGAATGAGAATGCTAGCACCACTCCTTGAGAAGTCAGGTGCGAAAAAGGACTATAGGACCCGAATAAACCCAAAGCTCGTCTACCACAACATTTCCGCGCTTTCCGACGCTGGTCTCCTCGACGAGAACAACGAAGGAACATACGAATTGAGTCAATTTGGAAAGACAGTCCTCGCGGAATTCATCACCTTTCTTGAGAAGACTCGGAAGACCCTTGATGAGTCGAAGACAAAGGAGGTGAAAAATGATTGAGTGAAGATGAATTCTTTTCCAATTGGCTGCGGCGTCGATGGCGATTCCCGACGGCCAACCTCTTTGACGAGCTCGAGCAGGACTTTGAGGAGATGTTCAAGGACCTGGAGCTTCCAAAGGATCTCATCAGAGAGCGAAAGCTTCCTGACGGCGGCACCGTGAGAGAAATGGGACCGTTCGTCTACGGCTACTCGTTCAGCATGGGCCCCGATGGGAAACCAGTGATAAGAGAGTTCGGTAATGTCAAACCCTCCCTGAAGGGAGGACCCTTAGGCGCAGTTAAGCCTCGGCTTGACGTGAAAGAAGATCGAGAGCCTCTAGTAGACACTATCGTCAATCCCGACACAGTAAAGGTCGTGGCTGAACTTCCAGGTGTCGAAAAGCCGGACATCTCCCTCGAATGCGACGGACAAAAGCTGACGCTGAAGGTGGACACGGATAAACGGCGTTACTACAAGGAGCTGGAACTTCCGGTCGAAGTTGATCCTGATACGTCAAAAGCGTCCTACAAGAACGGCGTGCTGGAGCTACTCCTTACGAGGAGAAAGTCGGGGTCCAAGGCCAAGCAGATAGCAATCGACTGATCTGGGAGTACCGCTCCCACCCTCGTTTTTTTCGAGGCGAGACTCTCCCTCAATCCTTCAGAGTAAAGATTAGTTTTAGTGCGCGAGTGAAACCGTCAGGCATGGACCCAAGTCTTAACCACTGATAATCGCAACCCAATCGCATGGTCTCAGGCGACTTGATCATAAGCCAGTCAGAGCACAAGTCTAGGATCAAAAAAATCCGGGATCAATTGAAAAGGTCTAGGTGCGCGGCACTCTATCTTACGAATCCCACCCGAATTCTCTATGCTACCGGATTTAGCCACATCTCGACGGAAAGACCTCTAGCGCTAGTCATCCCCCAAGACGGTACTATCTTCATGATGGGCCCTCGTCTAGAAGAGGATCACGTGGAAGAGGATTCCACCCTCATCGAGGAGTTCTTCAGCTATCCTGATTACCCAGGCACAACCCACCCGATTCGACACTTTGTCAAGATACTGAGACAAAAAGGACTAACAGGATCGAAAATCGCGACGGATTCTGTTGACGGAGCAACCGGAGGCTGGGGCTACCGCGGTCCTTCATTGCGAGACTTGCTCCAGCAATCCAGGATGGTTGATGGAAGAGATCTGGTGGACAGTCTGAGATGGGTAAAATCTGAACAAGAGATACGCTTGTTGAGAGAGAGCGCTCGTTGGGCGGAGAAGGCTCACGACATTCTGATAGAAAACATCGCACCAGGAGTACATGATGCGCTCATTGGAATGAGGGCTAGCTATGAAGCTTTGACAAGAATGATGAACAAGCTTGGGACAAAATATCACCAACTAAAGTGGGGCCTTTCGCCGGTAGTTGTCGGCTGCAGGGGACAGGTCGGACCCGGGTCGGCCGTGCCACACGCCGTCTTCTCAAAGCGCAAAATCCGGAGGGGGGACGTATTAGTTACCGAGGCCGGAGTTGAGGTTGGAGGGTACACCAGCGAGCTGGAGCGGACAGTTATCGTCGGAAAGGCCGGGCCGAGAGAAAAGAGATACTTCGACGCTATGCTGAGAGCGCAGGACGCTGCGTTAGGAACATTCAAGGCTGGTACGCCCTGTTTTCAGGTCGATGCCGCCGCACGGAAGGCTGTCGAAAGTGCAGGTTTGGCGGGCGACCTTCGTCATCATGTGGGCCACGGCATTGGGATTGACGGTCATGAGCCGCCCTGGCTCGACCCAGGAGAGAAGACGATCATGAAGACTGGGATGGTGTTTTCGTGTGAGCCTGGGCTCTACGTTCCTGGCCTTGCCGGTTTCCGACATTCGGACACGATTGAGCTCAGCAAACATGGTATGGACTTCATAACTAAGTACCCTCGCAGCCTGGAAGAATTGACCGTCTAGAACGGACAGAACTTGAAGCTATGTCCACAAAGCGTTGGGCAGAGCCTTCTCTACCGGAGGAGAAACCTGATGATCGCGGTAGGTTTCCCCACAGTGTGGACATTTGAGACTTCTTCTCCACATGCGGTAGATTAACTTGAGCCCGATGTAAGTCAAAGCGAAGACAACGATACCTGCGATAGCCGACGCGATAGCGGAGTCAACGTTCATGATGAAGATGAAATAATGAATGTCGACCAATTCAGCGGACCCCCAACACGGCGCGAGCGAGGTGTGGACAGAAGAGTGGACAAGATTTAGCGCGCATACGCTATATTGCGAAACTGATGGTATAAACCTACCTCACATGAAAGCGCGCAGATTGGAGCAAGAGATATCTGTTTATTGAAAAGTATACCCTGCTAGTTTAGGGACGGTTGGAACGTTGCGAGCGATGGTCAGGGCTGACTGGTTGTTGGAGTAGCCTGTACGGGTTTCAAGACCTCGTCCGCGTGAGTGATCTTGACCAGCCCCTTGAGGAGGAGCCGATTAGTTATCTTCGCGCAGACATCACAGTCCTTACCCGGACAATACCCTTTTAGAAAGTTCTCGCACTTCCAGCGATAGTTCTCTATCTCAACGGTGGACATACAAGTGGAGCCTTTGTCGATCGGCCTACGGCCTGAAATCGACTAAAGTATCGCGTAACTTCACGCAAAAGCAAGCGGTAACATCAGGAAGGTCGGCCCATTTCCTTGTAGACCTCTCTTTGGATGATGTATCTCATGATCTCGCTGGTACCTCCTCCAATCATCATGAACCTCGCATCCCTGAAGTAACGTTCTACCGGAAGATCCTTCGTATCGTCGACACCTCCATGGACTTGCAAAGACTCTCGCGCCACCTCGAACGCGGCCCCCCTCCTTTCTGGCTGTTTCTCCCCGATCAAGCGCCCGAGCCGCATGTAGAACGAGGAGTCGAGAAGCCACAAGTTTGACAGCCATGTCAGCTATTTCGAAGCTCACTCCTCCCGTTTCTGCCAAGCGCGCGAAGGAAGTCTCCGGGAAAATATTCCTCGACTTCTATCTTGGCAGCGAAGGATCTGAAGTGTTTTTCCGCAACACATTGACTCTTCGCTGGAAGCTCAGCTCTTGCCGGGTCAGAGCTAAACTCATAGCGAGTTTTGTCCGAAACTATGTTTTAGTCCGGTATTGTCAGGACTATTCTAAGCGTATTGGGTAGGCGCGATGGCGATTGGCTTCGGCTTGGAGACCACCGCTAGGGCCTCTCGGAATACCGGCCGATAAGCGATTCCATAGAGAATCAGTCCGTCTTTTCCTTCGTAGTCGAGCCGTCTGATGACGCCTTCCAGTCGGACTCCCGGTTTCAAATCGGAGACATCCGCATCTACGAATAGCACCTTGTCGTTTTCGAGGAGCTCGAAGTTGGAGGTCCATCTCTTCTTGAAGGGAAGCTTTGAGACGTTCTTCAGCTTCGCAAATCTCGGAAACCGTTTCTTCTCCATCGGTCCAGGACAGTCTGAAGCAAGACATGTCTCCCTCGCAGGATAGTAGATCCTATTGCACCCCTTGCAAAGAGAGAGTGAGAAGTAGCTCCCGTTGACAGGTTCAATTTCGCCGACCATCCGTGGAATCTCCAACCTTCTCTTGATTCTTGACAATCGTTCGCGAATCAAATCGTGATAGGTATCGATCCTGATCTCAGATTTCCGCTCCACGTAATCCATAACAGTAGGAGCTCGCCCTCTCTTCTCCTCGATCCCGTCCTGAACCTCAAACCAGGTTGCGTTTGAATAAGCTCCTGAGCCGTAGGACACCGCCAGAACTTGGTCGCCAGGCTTGGCTTTGTCAAAGAGTGAAGCAAGAGATATCATAGTAGAGGCGGCGTAGGTGTTTCCTGTGTCTAGCACTCTAAGCCATGGTTTGATCTTTTTCTCGATGTCTTGCTCGGTGAGTCTCATTCGTCGAGCGATGGATGAATCGCCAACGTACGGGATCTCGTCCTGGGTGAGGGCATTGCATGTTTTCATGGGAAGATAGCCTGATGGCTGGTGAAATGTTATCCAATCAAAGTCGGATAAAGAAAGTTCTGGGTGTTTGCGGAACAGGTTGGCGATAGCACCGATAATGTGAGATTTGTAAGCTTCAACGGTTGTCCTGCCAAAGTGCTTGGGAACTGCGGATTCCTCGCGTCTCCAAAAATCCATGAAGAGGCTAGAATATGGCGCAATGTCCTCGATACTCGCTATTAGATCGCTTTTTCCCAGCACGAAGGCCCCGGCACCCGCTCCGGCAGAGTATTCTAAGGGATCCCCGCGCTCAGCCTGAGCAACATCCGACCCAATTGCAAGACCGTATTTTATTCGCCCGCTACGAATCTCAGCGTCTATGAAGCTAACCCCTTGCATTCCAGAATTGCAAGCGCCCTCAAGGTCGGCAATGAATACGTTTTCGCCGACGCCGATGAACGATGCGACGTGTCGTGCTATCGTGCCGACTGCGTAAGGCTTGGACTCCGACCCGGCAGTAACGCTCCCGATCTCTCCGGGTGAAATACCGGCCATGCGGATAGCATTTTCTGCCGCCTCGGTGGCGATAGTCATCGTGTCTTCGGTGTGCCCTGCAACTGCTTTTTCACGGAGAAGAAGTCCATGCCTTACCTTCTCCAGAACCTTTTCGAGTTCCTTCCCTCGCTTCTTCTCTCTTTCCCTGACGATCTTCGCTGTCTCAATGCGCTCTCGGGGGATGTAAACTCCGTAACCGACAATTCCAACTTTACTGTGACTCATGCGAAGACCCTCGGAGACATCCGATATGTGAAGAACTTCTTCTCAGCCAACACGGTATTTAAGACTACGTAGAACGCGCTTCGACGACCCGAGCGAATCATATCCATCGTTAGTCGCAAGAAAGGACTCTTCCGTCCCTCGCCCCTCTCATAGCAGTTTTTTCAATCCTTCTGAAACTCGGAGAGTTGTCACTTGGTTACAGTCTGCTTTTGGCGCTAGAGACCAGCCCGGTTCAGTAATAGCTTCTCGAAGGATCCGAGATGGTATTTCGCTTTACAACGAGTGCGATTCTTGCACTGATTATCCTATCCTTCTCAGCAGGAGCGGTGAATGTTCTTCACTACGGGGAGACCGATAAGGGCCTTCCCCCGAATCATTTACCCCTTGCAGCGGTGAATGGTCCTCAGCGAACCATCGTTATTACGGTCCAGTTTCCCGATAAGGGAAACACTTCTTCTCCCGGGCAGATTCTGACGATGCTCTCAAAACTGAACAACTATTACAACGAAGACTCCTATGGAGCCGTTTCATTTCAGACCAGCATGACGCCTGCCGCTAGCTCTTCGTGGCATACTTTGCCTAACGCCATGACGTATTATGGGGCAGATACTGTATCGAGTGACAGCCGACTAGTCTCTGATTCACTCCAAGCCGCGTACAACGCAGGAGTGGATCTAGCAAGCTACAAGCTCGCGATCATAGTTCATTCAGGCAACGACGAGGCAATGACTCACGTAGCCTCAGATATTCACTCCTTTACGATTCCAGGTTACGTGTTCAATCCCGCGCCCTTGATCTCATACAAGATCTCAACGTCAGTGGTAGCCGAATCTGACCCAACAGGAGTTTACTGCCACGAGGCAGGCCACCTCTTGGGACTCCCCGATCTTTACGATCTGACCGGTCAAATCGACCCGTCGAATAACTTTCTAGGCTACTGGGAAATAATGGCCTTGGGAGAATGGAACCCGAACAATGGCAATCCACTCCAACCGAGGCCGGGTACATACCCATCTCATCATTCGATCTGGTCGAAGATCCAACTAGGCTTTGTTCCAAGCTCAAGAATACCCGTCATTCAACCGGGTCAAAGCGCGAACGTCACGCTGCAGAACTTAGAATCCTCTACTGTCGGCAACCAATCGGTCAAGATTCCTATCGCCGCAAATCATGATGGAACCCTGACCTACTACCTGGCCGAGATGAGGGCGAAGATCGGCACCTACGACCAATACTTGCCTTTCCCATCAGATTATCCCGGAGCAGGTATTCTAATTTACAAAGTGAACGAGAGTATCCCCGCAGGCCATGGTAGTGTTCGCCTGATAGACGCCCATCCAAGAGGAGACCTTAGTGACGCACCATTTGGACCCTGCAACTCTCCATGCGTCAGCAACAACACGTTCTGGGACCAGGCGAACTTCGTCAAGGTGATAGTAACTACGACCAGCGCAACATCATATTCCGTTCTAGTCGACCGGACAAGCGCTCCTCGCCTTCTACTGCAAGTAAACGCTCCTTCCCAAGGCGTTGAAATCACCATCGACGGCGGGAACTGGACCTCGGACGCTACAAACGAATTAAGGCTGCCTGTCCGATATGGACCGCACTCAATCTCTATTCAACCACAGATCCCAGTATCAATAGGATCCACAACCATTCAACTTGGACTGACAGACAGCTTTGCCGCTTGGAACGACGGAAGCACGCAGAACCCGCGTTGGATCTCAGTTGTCAAGGATACCATTCTAACCGCCAGCTACCGTGTTATAATCGAGCCCTCTTTTGCTACTGCAATTACTGCCGCAACGGTACTTGGAGTCGTTGTACTCGCGGTGACCATTCATCGAAGACGACATCAGGTTGCCGGTATCGCTGTGGTCTCGACAACCTCCTCCTCGGGACCGGATGTGACTCAACCCCAGAGCGTTTTGCAGCCCAAGAGCTCACTCCCAAGGAATAATGCTCTTTCTGGAATATCCCCAGAGGGCGACAACAAGACCAAGGGCTCCTAGCCCGAGACCTGCCGTATTCGCGCTTCCATCCCTTGCTATCAGGACTTTGTCTGTACGGCTCGAGACCCAAGCCGAAATGTCGATGCTGCTCGATGACTGAGAATGCTGATTGTCGAATACAAAACAGTAAGTTCCCTCTGAAGTCAATGTAAGATTGAACGGCTGCTTGTCCGAAACAGATCGGTCAATCAAGATGGTAGACTCTCCTGCAGCCGGACATGTCTGCGATTTGTTCAGCTCGTAGAGTTCGAACCGTAAAGATGAGGACCCTCCTGTTGGTTGCGATTGCGTGACATTAACGTGTAGAGTATTGTTCGTCCCTGGAAACAGGGTGATGTTCTTCGGGGTTTCATACAGTCCCGGGCCCTGTACAAGGACCCCTTTCTGCACCCAAACGAACTGTTCGTTGACGATAGGAGTTGTGTGGACGGCGGGGATGGACGCATATGTCACGAGACCAATTATTAGCAAGGCAAGTCCGAAAGCTACGAGTTTGAACTGCATACTAACGACCCTCCATGTCCCGCAGTTTCTGAAATTCCCTGATCTCGCCTAACCGATGTCGCATTATGCTGGCCTCAAGCTCAGACTGCAGCAACGAAAAGATGTCTTTGTGGATGCTCACAAAATCTGATGCGGTCGGGCTTCTCGGCCGAAGCAACTCAATAGGCACTATGCTTTTCACTCGGGCGGGTCGAGCGGAGAGAACCAATATCCTATCGGCAAGTTCAATCGCCTCCGGAAGGTTGTGGGTAACGAGGAGGAAAGTCTTCTGAGTCTCAGCGTGGATCTCTGCGACCTCTTCCCGGAGCGCCTCTGCCGTAAACTCATCGATGGCGCTGAAAGCCTCGTCCATTAAGACAACCTCCGGGTCTATGGCAAGGGCTCTAGCTATACCAACCCGTTGTTTCATTCCACCCGAGAGCTGTTTCGGATAGAGATTTTCGCTGTCCTTGAGCCCTACCATTCCGAGAAGTTCTCTGGCAGTATTCTCCCTCTCGTGTTTCGAGACGTTCTGGACCTCAAGTCCAAATGCGACATTCTCCAGGACTGTTCTCCAAGGAAGAAGAGCGAACGTCTGGAAGACCATGCTGATCTTCGGATGAGGAGCAGTGAGGAGGTCGCCTCTGAAACGGATTTCTCCCGAGGAGGGCCGATCTAGCCCGGCGATCATTCTCAGAAGGGTGGATTTCCCGCAACCGCTTGGGCCGACGATGCAGACGAACTCTCCTTCATTGATCTGGAAAGATATGTCGTTCAGCGCGGTCACGGTTCGCGGCGGTTCTGAGTAAATTTTTGTGACGTTAGAGAATTCTACGTGCAAACGATTGTTTACCGCCATCTCTTGATTCGTTGCTCTAGTCGCTCGAAGAATGCGCGATCCATTAAGATAGTGAGAAAACCTACGGTCATTATTGCAGCAAGGCCGTATGTCATTGAGTGTGCTGAGCCCTGAATACTGTTAGAGATGAAACTTCCAACCCCAGCAACGCTTGCGATGATTTCTACCGCGAGGAGTACGTTCCAGCTGAACTCGAATGAGAGCCTTAGTCCAGTCAGGAAGTTCGGGAAGATTGAGGGAAGAACGATCTTGGAGAAGGTGTCGAGCCTTCCCGCCTTGAACACTGATGCAACGTGAAAGTAATCTATTGGAATCTCCTTAACTCCTTGTCTGATTGTGAAGTAGATTGGGAAGAAGGCACTGAAGGCAGAGATCGCTACCGCTGCCACATTTCCCCTTCCGATTACAGTAACGAGGACAGTGAGTATTGCCAAGTCGGGCAACGCCCCAACCAGCATGATGATCGGCGTTATCGCTTCATCCAGCCGGTTTCTAAGACCTACTAGTAATGCTAGGGGCATAACGACCACCAGAGCAAGAGAAACCCCCGCGGCTACGTTGACGAAGCTCTGGCCGACGCGAACCAAGAAAAACGGTGTTCCTCCGAGTTGGACCAGTGTGAGCAGGACATTGTGAAGAGGAGGAAGCTGATCGCTGGAGACGATCCCAAGAAGGGCAACAGCCTCCCAGACAGAGAAAATCGCGACTAACGTGATCATCCACGGTGGGAGTCGGGCTTTTTTCCGACCAGTGTCCCGTACTCGATGGAACACTTTGGGACTGAATGGCCAGAAACGCAGCTCGATACACCGGGAACCCGAAAGTCCCCTCCGAGAACTAATTAGCTTTGGACGACTAATCTGCAGAATTCCGTGCTTAATGGGTTAGAGGTCTGAACCCTTGTCGCGGTGCGCTTATCGGTTCTAAGGAAAGAAATCGGTGGTTTGAGGCGAAGGTTTGACTCAGAGCAGTTCATAATGCGCCCGTGCAAGGTGGAATGCTGCTGTGCGGATTTGTGCAAGCACCTGTGCGATTGGAGGCTCAAGCTTGCCAAGAATGGAGATACTTCTGTTGCAATCGGGATAGGGTGTCGATCTTGCGCCCGAAGGCTTCGAGTCTCTGTCGAGCGACCTCGAAATCAAGCTCTTCCGGAACCTTGACCACCTTTGGAGGCAGCTTGCCCTTGTTCTTGGAGAGATACTCAGCCGACAAGGCTTGGTCGGCGAAGCTCATGTCCATGACCTCGGCAGGGTGTCCGTCTGCGGCCGCTAGGTTAACTAGACGTCCTTCGGAAAGCAGGTAAAGTCTCTTCTTATTTCGTAAAGTGTACTCCACGACTTCGGGGCGTACCTTCTTGTGTTTGACTGCAAGCCTTTCAAGATCTCTCACACTTACCTCGACATCGTAGTGGCCGACGTTGCATAGGATTGCTTTGTCTTTCATCTTGAGCATGTGTGCCGCGGTTATCACGTCGGTGTCTCCGGTTGCGGTGATGAACAGGTCGCCTTTCTCGGCGGCTTCGGACATCGGCATGACGTCGAACCCTTCCATGAGGGCTTCTAGCGCCCTAACAGGGTTCACTTCTGTCACGGTGACCTTTGATCCCATTCCACGAGCGCGTTCCGCTACCCCTCTGCCGACCCATCCGTAGCCTGCTACTACCACGTTTCGGCCTGCGAGGAGGAGGTTTGTCGCCCGCATTATACCCTCGAGACCAGATTGGCCGGTTCCATACCGACTGTCGAAAAGATACTTGGTGAGGGCATCGTTGACGGCTATGACGGGAAATCTTAGTTTCCCTTGTTGCTCCATGGCCTTGAGACGCGTCACGCCTGTCGTGGTTTCTTCGCAAGCGCCGATGATATTGCGCAACAGTTTCCCTCCTCTCATGTGTGCAAGAATCGAGAGTTCGGCGCCATCGTCGATTAGAATGTCTGGTTGCAAGTCCAACACCCGATTCAGGTTCTGTTTGTGTTGTTGGTCAGTCACTCCGTGCCAGGCGTAAACGTGGACTCCTGTTTCGGATAGCGCCGCTGCCACGTCGTCTTGAGTCGAGAGGGGGTTGCTTCCGGTTATTGCGACCTCCGCGCCAGCCTGGTAGATGGATTCTGCCAAGACGGCCGTCTTAGCTTCAAGATGAAGACATGTTCCTATTCTGTACCCCTTGAACGCCCTGTGAGCGACCAGTCTCCTCGTTATCTTTGCAAGCACGGGCATATGCTCTCTCGCCCATGCGATCTTCACCCGCCCGGAAGGGGCTAGTTTGGGATCCTTTACTTGACTCAAGGGCAAACCCCGATGTTTGGGAGGAGAATATCAGTATTACACATTGAGGCCAGTTGGTCTCCTCCAACAAGGCAGGGTCCGGAAGATCAAGTATGAAGTGGGTTGATTAGTCACGAGAAACGGGTCGCTAATGGGAAAGAAGAGTCTGGACGGACGGACAGCCAACCTTATCTCTCAAATCTTAGACTGCCGCTTTCTCGTGGAAGATTGGCCGAGGTAACGATAGACGGATCAAGCCTGACTCTGCATCAGCTAGTGTCTGTAGCACGAAGCAACAGCACGGTCCGAGTGGATAGGAAAGCACTTCAAGAAACAAAGAGAAGCAGAGCAGTTCTTGAAAAGTTGCTCCAAGAAGACAAAGTAATCTACGGTGTCAATACTGGCTTCGGTGCCTTATCGAACGTAAGGGTCGCACCTGAAGATCTTAAGCAGCTTCAAGCAAACCTTCTCCGAAGCCATGCCTCAAGCGTAGGCAAACCCCACTCAACGGATGTGGTTAGGGCCATGATGTTGTTGAGAGCGAATACCCTCATCAAAGGCAATTCGGGTATCAGGCCAGAAATTCCCCAGCTGATCGTAGTGTTGCTCAACAAGCGAGTGCACCCCTACATTCCCCAGAAAGGATCCGTTGGGGCTAGCGGCGATCTCTCCCCCCTCTCTCATATGGCGCTGGTACTAATGGGAGAAGGGAGAGTCGAATACAAGGGCACTTGGATGGTAGGGAAGCAAGCCCTGCAAAGGATTGGTCAGGATCCCGTTGAATTAGAGGCGAAAGAAGGACTCGCACTCAACAACGGCACCCAGCAAATGACTTCGATAGGTTGTCTCAACCTCTATGATTCCTATAATCTGTTGGAGACAGCAGAAGCGGCACTCGCTCTTTCCTTAGAGGCAATCAAGGGATGGATTGATCCATTCGACCGACGGATACACAATGTCAGGCGGCACAACGGACAGGTCCAAGTTGCTAGAGACATCCGTGCCCTGCTAAAGAGTAGCAAGATGTGCCGATCAATAACCAAGGACGACCCCGCTGATGGACGTCCTCAAGACCCGTATTCTTTCCGATGCGCACCCCAAGTAATGGGGCCAATGATCGACGCGATGGAGTTTGTCAGATCAACGCTTGAAATTGAAATGAACTCGGCCACGGACAACCCACTCATTTTCCCGGATGACAGAGCTTGCTTGTCAGGCGGTAACTTTCACGGGCAACCAATTTCCATGGCTCTGGACATAATGGGGTTAGGCCTCTCGACCATCGCGAACATATCGGAGCGAAGAATATCCGCTCTTCTCGATGCATCCCTAAACAACGGTCTCACGGCCTTTCTCGTTGGGAAGGAATCCAAACCTGGCCTTGCCAGCGGTCTGATGGCCCTTCAGTACACTGCGACCGCTTTGGTCGCGGAGAACAAGATACTGGCACATCCAGCGAGCAGCGACTCGATCCCCACCTCCGGCAATTTCGAAGACTTCGTGAGCATGGGACCAGGCGCAGCCCACAAGTCAACCACTATTCTCGAAAATTGCCAATACGTCATCGCGATAGAACTTCTAACCGCCGCTCAAGCAGTTCATCTAAGAGGGAGCTCGGGTCTAGGAAGAGGTACCAAGAGCATCTATCAAGCTATCCGGAAAGAGGTTCGTCCTCTGACGCAGGACAGGTCTTCCCACAATGATATCGAGCGAGTATTCGAGCTAGTCAGGAACGGCACAGTCAGCGATCTGGTAAGACGATTCACCAAGGGCTCGAATTAGAGTGCAACTCTACGCAATCAAGTCCAAACTAATTCTCCCCGGTGATTCACTAGCTGCTAGATTCGTTGAAGCGCTTTCCGTTGCCAGATTGAGAGTCAAAAACGGCGACATACTTGCGATCGCGAGCAAAGTTGTCTCTCTGTCGGAAAAGAACATCGTTTCTCTCGCGAATGTCAAACCCACAGTTTTGGCTAAGAGACTTGGCCGCAGGTTTGACATGCATCCCGCGTTTGCTCAGGTTGTAGTCAACGAATCTGACGCCATGTACGGCGGGGTTCCTGGTGTTCTTCTCACCGTCAAGAATGGAAACGCAACAGCGAATTCGGGAGTTGACCGCAAGAATGCCCCACGCGATAGCGTCATTCCGTGGCCGGTGAATCCGCAACGTTCCGCAGATAGAATTCGGAGAAGCATCGATCAGAAGCTCGGAAAGAGGGTTGGTGTTGTTATTGTCGACAGTCGGGTCACCCCTCTACGCCTGGGGACGACGGGGCTCGCGATTGCTTGTTCTGGATTCCAACCGGTGCGGGACAGCCGTGGAATCAGGGATTTGTATGGACGAAAGGCTCGGATAACATTCCATGCAGTGGCAGACGGGATCGCTGGGGCGGCGCAGCTCTTGATGGGGGAAACCCGAGAGACTGTACCTTTCGTGGTGGTTCGTAGAGCCCCTGTAGAGTTGAGCAGTCGCAAGGGCTCGGGCTCGATGACGCTCCCTGTGAAAGACTGTCTCTATATGAGCCAGATGCCTAGACCGCTGGTAACAAACACCTCTCGTTGACCGCGTGCGATCCTTTCTCCTCACGAGCGGTTCCTTACTCCTTACAACGAGGACGCTTTTTCGCCATCATCTCGTTTCGTGTAACGGCTTCTCGACGACCGGCCAACGGGATCTTCACGATCCTACGCATACGAAACCTTGGCCGTCCTCTCCGGGGCGAAATCGCCCATTATCGGCCCTGATCTCGAATCTGGGACATGGCTAAAATTTCGCCCCGGAATCGTTCGGAGATCGCCCTAGATCTCCCGTCTTTCTGCCCTGCCATCAAAGGATGAACTGCACCCTAAATGGGAGGAGTCGCCCAGAAACACCGCCAGACAGAAAATTTTCTCGTCAAAAAGGAGGGGGTATTGCAGAGCATCTCGCGACGCAAGAGTGGTTGACAAGGATTCCTCCGGGTTCAGGAAATCGCCCAATATCTGCCCTGATCTCGAATCTGGGAACCGCCCAGCAACTCTCCCGAAATTCGTTCGGAATTGTCGCCTTCTTTCCAGTGCCATCCCAGCCCGGATTGCGCCCTGATCACCCTGTCTCGCCCGGAATCCACGCCAAACAGGAAATGGTTTTTGGAAAATAGGGGGTCTTAGCGACTGCCCCTCGCGTCGTGTGAGTGGACAGTCCGGACTGGCCACCGAAGGTAAACTGGATTTTTTGCGCGGCTTGAGTGGTCGGAACAGAGACAACGTTTCGCCAGTCGAGAAATGAAGATGCCTCCGACGTTTCGTATCTTCATTCGTCACCAGCGGAGTTTCTGCCGACCCTCGCTTTTCTGCTTGTTACTTGAGCATCGGCATCTGAATGCCCTTTTCCCGGGCTATGTTTCTCGCCGTTGTGTACCCCGCGTCCGCGTGCCTCACAATCCCTATTCCCGGATCAGTAGTCAACACCCGTTCCAGCTTGCCCGCAGCCTCCGGTGTTCCATCCGCGACGAGACACATTCCCGCGTGAACGCTGTAGCCCATTCCGACACCGCCGCCCTGATGCACACTCACCCAAGTCGCACCTGCAGCCGTGTTCAACAGCGCGTTCAGGATAGGCCAATCAGCGATAGCATCACTACCATCAAGCATACCTTCAGTCTCTCTACGAGGAGAAGCAACACTTCCACAGTCAAGATGGTCTCTTCCAATCCAGATCGGCCCAGCAAGCTCCCTGTTCGCCACCATCTCGTTTATCAGTCCACCAAACTTAGCCCGCTCTCCGAACCCAAGCCAGCACACTCTAGCTGGCAAACCCTGGAACTTCACCTCTTTCTGAGCCTTCCGAATCCACCTAGACAGGCCTTGATCTTGAGGAAAGGCAGAGAGAACTAGCTCATCGATTTTGCGAATATCCTCCGGATCTCCAACCAGTGAAGTCCATCTGAACGGGCCTCTGCCCTCGCAGAACATTGGTCTAATGTAGCGCTGGACAAAACCCGGGAACTCAAACGCGTTCTTCAACCCGGCGTCTAAGGCCTGTTGCCGGATATTGTTTCCATACTCGAACGCCACAGCTCCTCGTCGAGACATCGCAATCATAGTTTTCACATGCGTGCGAATACTTCGACGGGCCCTCTTCAGGTATTCTTCCGGATTAGAACCTCGAAGGGAATCTGCCTCATCCTTTGAAAGCCCAGCTGGGTAGTACCCGTTCAAAGGGTCATGTGCTGATGTCTGATCGGTCACAATATCTGGAATTATGCGACGCCTTAGGAGTTCCGGGTGCACCTCGGCAGCGTTTCCTAATAGACCAATGCTGCGAGGAACTCTGTCATGCTTAGCTTGCTGAACCAGATCAAGCGCCTCGTCCAAGTCGTCAACGAAGGTCTGCAGATATCCATGCCGGATTCTTTTCTCGATGGCATTCTTGTCGATCTCCACTGCCAGGGCGATGCCATCATTCATTGTTACCGCCAAGGGCTGAGCACCTCCCATCTCGCCTAGGCCCGCGGTCAATACGAGTCTTCCAGCGAGCGTTCCTTGGAAGTGTTCCTTGGCCACTGCTGCGAGTGTTTCGTACGTCCCCTGAAGTATCCCCTGCGTTCCGATGTATGCCCACGACCCAGCGGTCATCTGTCCGTACATGATGAGTCCCTTTTGCTCGAGTTCGTAGAAGTAGTCCCAAGTCGCCCACTTAGGAACAATCATGCTGTTGACGATCAGTACTCGAGGGGCCAGTCTGTGAGTCTTGAACACTGCGACCGGCTTGCCGCTCTGAATGAGAAGTGTCTGATCCTCTCCAAGCTTCTCTAGGGTATCAAGCGTTGCTTCTAGCGCGTCCCAAGAACGAGCAGCTCGTCCGGTCCCGCCATAGACGATTAGGTGATCGGGGTCTTTGGCGACTTCGCGATCAAGAACGTTGTGGATCATGCGGTAAGCCCCTTCTATTTGCCAGCTCTTGCAGTGTAACTCCATCCCAGTTATTGCGGAGATCCTCCTTCGGTGTTTCTGCACCGAGGCGGCTCCAGGCTTTCGCCTTTGAGTCAAAGAATCCTCCTACCGTCCCTTACTACCCATTCACCCTCGATAAGGACATTGTCAACGATCCGTTCACCGTACGTGTATCCGATCCATCTGTGGTTGGGTGCTCGCAAGGTCACGAGATCCGCCTGCTTGCCAGGATGGAGGCTTCCGATCCTCTTCTCCAATCCAATCGCTTTGGCAGCATTGATTGTTATCCCTCGAATGATTTCAGAAGCGTTCATTCTCAACTCTCGAGACGCAAGGGCGGCGACGGTCAATTGCCCGAGCATCCAGTTGGAAGGGCTGAAGTCCGTTCCCAAAGCCACAGGCAGCCCCATAGCAAGCATGCCTCGAGCATCAGCATTCTCCCCAGCTAGCAGACTTTGTGATGATGAAGGTAGCAAGACCGGGACAACCTTGGTCTCCGCCATCTTTTCGAGCTGTTCTGTCGTTGAGTGGACCAGATGATCTGCCGATATGGCGTGGAGTCTGTTCGCAACCTGGGCTCCCCCATTATCAGTGAATTGATCCGCGTGTATCTTGAGCTTGAGACCAAGTTTCGCGGCTTTCCTGAGAATCCTCTCCGACTCGATTGAATCAAATGCTCCCCGTTCACAAAATACGTCGCAAAATTTTGCTAACCCTTCTCGAGCAACATGCGGCAGCATATCGTTGATCACACTGGGAACATATTCCGACAAGATTTCACCGGGCGGAACCGCATGAGCACCCATGAATGTGGGAACAATATTGCAAGGATGATACCTCTTTAGACGCTGAACAATTCTGAGAATTCTGAGCTCGCTATCTTCCGTAAGTCCATACCCGCTCTTTATCTCAACCGAGGTCGAGCCGGATTCAAGACACGTATCGAGTCTCTGCATTCCAGATTGAAAAAGAGACTCTGAGCTGGCCTGACGAGTAAGATTCACGGTCTCAATTATTCCTCCCCCCTTGCGAAGGACTTCCAAGTAGGAGACGCCGGCTATCCTCAGCTGAAACTCGGCGTCACGAGCACCGGCGAAGACCAAATGAGTATGCGGGTCGACGAACCCGGGCAGGATGATTTCGTCTCCAGCGTCTATGATTCTTCTGGCCCGAAATTTTCTTTCTAGCAGTTCAGTTGACGCTGCCAGAACTATCCTGCCTTGGTTTATCGCGACACCTCCATGATCGACGATACCAATTCCCCTCTCGGGGTCAGGAGAGTCTATGGTTATGGTCTCATTCGAGTTCAGAACCAGAACGTCGACTAGTCTCTTGACCATGCGAGATCTGTGCCCCGCATACCGTATTGTTGACTAAAAATGGATTGTTTGTACTACAGCGTTATTCTTCCATCGACCATTATCGTTTGCCCGTCAATCTCGACTGTAGGTTTCGTAACGGTTCCGGAGAAGGAAAAGCTGCTGTCGTTCTTCCCACCGATACCCTTGTTCGCTCCCACTCCGATTGTCACGGTACCCAAGGAGAGTTCATCCGTAGTGTATCCGATCAGATCCACTTTGGGGTTTAGTCCCAGAGTAAACTGGGCTATCTTATCCCTGTCGCCCTGCGTTGCATCGTAGACCTCACGGAACACTTCTTCATACTTCTTGGCTCGGAATTCCTTGATTCGCCCTTTCTCAAAATCTAGTCTAAGCTCTTGAATGAGTCTCCCCTTCAAAGCGCGGGGCAGATCATAAACTACAGTTCCTCGTGCTGACTCCTCCAGTGGGGCGACCTCAACTTTGCCTGAAGGCAATTGTGTTGAAACGAGCCCATGCTCTACATCCGCTTGATCAACTATCCCATCCTGGACATGAACTGGTCGTTTCGTTATCTCGAACCTGACATCGGTTCCCCCTCTAGATGTGATGTGCACCTTACTCCCACGCTCCAAGCGGAGAGCTACTTTTCTTCCCAGCTCGGCTAGCTTGGGGTAGTCAACCTTGATCGCTTCTTCGGTCATTTTCAACCAACGGTCATAATCGAATCCGTAAGCTTTGGCGCGTTGCGGCGTGACGTGGCCCAGAAGGAGTTCGGCGGTCCGAACCTTTTTCTCGAAAGTCTTGTCGAGGACAGGTTTGTCTCCTTCGAAAAGGATCTCTAGTCTCGAGGCCGGTACATCCCGGAATTTGGAGGGGTCTTCGGGACCCCCAAGCGCAATCCAGACTGTTACATTGTCAACCGCGCTGAGTATGTGGCGGGGGATCTTGCGCATGTATTGTTCGGGAATCTCGGCAAGGGTTCCCCACCAGAGCCTGTCGGTGTTGAGTGTGATGAGAGGTTTGGCCCCTGTCCGATAGCATTCAAGAGCTATTTCGCTCGCTAGGTCGATCGTGTGTTGCCAAGTTTCGATGAGGACCATATCGTCTTCGTGTACTCTCAGACAAGTGTGAACGACACGCTTTGCAATGCTGTCCTCAAGCAAGAGAGCTATCGGCTAGCTACTTGGGAACCGTGCGTACATAAGCGTTCAATGGTCGCGTGGAGTCTCGTCACTAGACGATCTGGGCACTTGGGTATAGAAATTGCTACGGGCCTAGTTCATTCGGAGAGGCCGAATCCGACTACGATAAGGGAATGAAAGCGGCGCATCAGCTCGCTGACTTGCGGCTTGTAAAAGATCGTTGAAGATTCTCTTGACCGCCTGAAGTCTGCCAGAGTTCCCTTGTAATCACCCAGGACCTTGGACAATGCATATTCATCGTAAGAGTCTCCCATTAGGGTAAACGCGCCTGCTCCCAACTCCCTCCTCCTCAACAAAACAATGGGAAGCTTGACCTTGTCACGCAACGCCTCCGGCAACTCAGCACTCAAAGCTTCAACTTCAGGCTTTTTCATAGTGACCGTCTCTCCACCCACCGTAGAAACGGTTGGCGGGTCCTCGGACAACAATTCTCTGATGGTTTTTCTATTCTTTGGAAGATGAGTGTTGAGCTTTCGCAATTCGTTCTGCAAAATTACATCAAGAAAACCGTCTCGATCCACGAGAAATAACCCGCCTATTTCCCGCCTCGAACCATACAATGGTCTTTCTCGAATGGGTCCAACCGAACCATTTCTCCGATTACGTATCCTCTCTTTTTCAAGACCTCGGCTTCTTGCCGAAAGATAGCGTTCGGATCTCGAGTCACGTCAATGCTGCGTGCTTTTATCGCCATTAGGAATTCGTCCCCTTTTCTCAGAAATGTATCAAGGTTCTCGGCCAATATTCTTCCTTGGTCCGGCTGTGCAATGTCGCAGTATACCGAGTCCACTTCGGAGACTAGACTCCGGTACCTGCTGGGAAACCGTGCGTCCTCGAAGATCGGTACTGTATTGATCCTCTTTTTTGATACGTTGTTGACTAGGTCTCTGAAGGCTCTTTGAGCAAATTCAACGCAGTACACTTTCCCCTCAGACCCAACGATATCGCTAACATGGCTGACCGTCGTCCCGCTCGCCGCACCCAAGTATAGAACCTTTGACTTCTCACCGAAGGGAATCTTGCCAAGTCCCTTCAGGATAGCAGCTGCAAGCTTGCTCCGGAACGGATCCCAAACTCGATACTCTTCATCGCCAACTTTGACGATTTCCTCTCCGTAAACGGTCTCTCCCGGCGCCAGGCTGAGGGTACCTAGTCTCTCTTCCTCTTCCCCCCCGATCAGGTAGATCCCTTCGAACTTTTTGTGGGGGTGGACGCCATTGCGTGGCATGCTTCTTCTTGGGTGGTTGTCCTTGATAACGATCTTTGAGATCACTAAGCTTCTTCTCTAATGCTGTTCGCATCTTGTCGCCCTCGTTGGATCCGCCGAACGCATCCATTCGGGCGGCAATGGCGAGTTTCCCTGCAACTGCGCGGGCAATTCGGCCTCTCAGCCATCTAGGGGACTGGTGGATGGCGGCGTATTGGAATATTATTCCATGCTTCGGAGGGCGAGCTCCAGTTTTCAGGGTTCGGAACAGCGCCTTTTCCGCACCGAGCACTTGAATCGTGCTGGCAGGCATCTTACCCACGTTCTCTAAGCCTCCAGCCATCGAAAGGATCTTGGCGGAAAGAACTGCACCTAGAACTCCGGTCATGTTGGGGGCTACCTCCAGCATGATCTTGTCAGTGTACTTTTCAGCAGTCTCTCTCAGCTTGTACATTTGAAGAACCGTCGCGCAGACTTCTTGAAGCCATAAGAGGTCGGGTTGAGGAAGATCTGCCCCTGAGGATTTCTGGGCTGCTTCCGAGATGATCCGTGCACGTTCTTGAGGTATGCCCATTTGGACGAGGGACTCTTGGGAGAACGAGTCGCGTGCGCCGAGGCTTTGGACGAGCCGAATGTAGCTGTCGTGTTTTTCCACGAGCCTGTCTAGCTCAGGAAAATGTAGCCCGTACCATTCTCGTATCCGACCTGCAAGCAGGTTCAGTACCTTGTCTAGGTCCTCGATGCATCTGACGGTCTGGATCGCGTAAAGGTCACGCTTCGTTCCGGTCTCCGCAATTGATGCCTGGGCGATTTCCATCGACACATCGTGAACAAGTTTCTCGTAATCGTCCTTCGACTCCACAATCCGGAACCGGACAAGCATATTGGGCAGCCGATTCCGCAGCTTTGAGATCGTTTCGTCCCTTTCGTCCAGGACGACTTCCGAGGTCAAAAATGCGCGGAGGATTCTTGCGAGATATTCGTTGTCTACAGTGAGTCTTTCCAGGCCCATCTGGGACAGGCGGTTCGCGAACTCAGAGAATTCCGGGGGTAGTTGTCCCTGGCGAACTTCGTTCAGTTTCGCAGCGGCGTCTTTGGGGTTTCGGGGGAAGAGGGCTTTTTCGGCAATCTTGCCAGTCTTTTCCAGCAGGAAGAGTCCGGCTGGTGAATCGACTAGGTAGGCCTTCAAGATCGCTCGCTTGTCTTGGTTCTGTCGTTCTTGTAGCGCTGGCATGGTGCGAAGATAATTAATGTGGGCCGCGTATATTGTCTCGGCAGCATTTGGAACCTGACCTATCGGTGGAGTTTGCTGGTATAAAGCTCCCCAACCCCACGATTCTCGCTTCCGGAATTCTTGGTGTTTCTAGTGAAGTCATGGTCCGCGCCTCCAGAGCAGGTGCGGGAGGAGTTGTCACAAAGTCGTTCAACCGAAAGGGCAGAGAGGGTTATCGGAATCCGTCTTTCATCGAAGTTCCAGGTGGTTATCTTAACGCTCTCGGGATCCCGAATCCCGGAATGGACGAAATGAGAGAGGAGGTTGCTGCGGTTGCGAATGCGGGAGTCCCGGTCATAGCTAGCGTCTTCGGCTTCGATGGAGAAGAATTCGCAGAAGCCGCTTCCAAAGGAGAAGAAGGCGGTGCGATCGCCATAGAACTAAACGTTTCCTGCCCACACGTGAGGGAGGTTGGAGTCGAAATTGGTCAGAGGGCGGAGATGGTTGCTGAGGTAACGCGAGCCGTTAAGGCCAGAGTCAAATTGCCAGTCATTGTCAAGCTGACCCCTAACGTTGCTAACATTCAAGAAATTGCGAAAGCGGCCGAAGCCGCAGGCGCGAATGCCCTCACTGCTATCAACACTGCTTTGGGCATGGCGATAGACGTCGACGCTGCCGCTCCGATTTTAGGAGGAGTCTATGGCGGTCTCTCGGGCCCGGCTCTCCACTCGCTGGCTGTAAGAACAGTGTATCAGGCGAAGGGGGCGGTCAAGATACCCATCATCGGCGCTGGGGGAATAACAGATTGGAGGGGAGCGGTTGAGATGATGATGGCGGGAGCATCCGCGGTCCAAGTCGGAACAGCGGTAATGTACAGAGGGGTTGAAGTGTTCAGAGAGATCACTGCGGGAATGTCAAAGTTCCTCCAGGAGAACAGGTACCGCTCAGCCCGTGAAATAGTGGGATTGGCCAACAAATCCGTCAATGACTAGAGATGGGCTCTACTTGGGGACGAACAGCAGAAATGCGATGTAGAATACAAAGACCAATCCAGTTATCACGATGATATTTCTCATCTTAGTCCTCTGAATCTTCTTCCCTGCTACCTTGCACTTGTCGCTGCAATATTCCTGTTTCAACTCTGTCGGTGTGCCGCAGACTTGGCAGTGCCGATGCTTAGGAAGCGCGACCGGCTCCTCGCGTCGATACTTAGACAACTATCCCCATCCGAACCAAAGCATGCGATAACGGATAGCGATCCGAATGGGACTCTTATATCATTCTCAACGACCCATTACTTAGACTAAGCTTGGGAAAGATCCAGTGGCTCGATTGGAGTAAGGAGAGTTTTGAAAAGGCTCGGGCCGAAGGCAAACCGATTCTCCTCGATATCAAAGGGTCTTGGTGCCACTGGTGCCACGTAATGGACGAGACATCTTACTCGGATCCGTCAATAGTTGACGCGCTTAACAAGAAGTTCGTCCCGATACGAGTCGATACCGATAAGAGACCTGATGTCAACCGGCGATACAACATGGGGGGATGGCCCACTACCGCTTTCTTGGACAGCGAGGGAAAGATCATCACAGGCGGCACCTACATCCCACCTGAACAGTTGCGCGAAGTCATCCGATCAGTACTCGACATGTACGCAAAGAGCAAAGGGAAGATTCGGAGCAAGCTTGAGCCGCCTCGGATTCCAAAGGCGACGACTGACCCTCTGACGGAGAGTATTGCCAGGGATATTGGAACCACTATCGCGGTCAATTTTGACATTGATTACGGTGGATTTGGCTTTGAGCCTAAGTTCCCACAGACTGACTCTCTCGAATACGCTCTCGTGAGATATCGTTACCATGGGGAGAAGGAGATGCTAACGCTTGTTAACAAGACTCTTGAGCAGATGGGGAGAGGGGGACTCTACGATCATGTTGAGGACGGGTTCTTCCGATACTCCACGACTAGGGATTGGACGATACCCCACTTCGAGAAGATGGCTGAGGATAATGCCCGGCTTCTTGCAACATATCTCAAAGCGTTTCAGGTCTCGGGCAACCCGCTGTTTAAGGAGAGAGCTGAAGGCATTCTACGATACGTTCAATCGAAATTTGCAGACTTGAAAGAGGGAGGATTTTACGGGAGCCAAGATGCTGACGAGGAATACTACAAGCTAGGTTTGGACGAGCGAAAAAGGCGCTCGGCACCAAGCATTGACAAAACTCTCTATACAAACTACAATGTTCTCTTCGTCTCGTCATACCTGCTCGCCGGCGCGGTCTTGAACAACCCCGAGTATACGAAATTCGGTTTGAAAACTCTAGAGCGCGTTATGGCCTCCAATGACAATAGAGGAGCTTTACCGCACTATTTCGGCGCAGATGTTTCAGCACTGAAGGGACTTTTGGTTGATCACGCTCTAACCTTGCATGCTCTGGCTGATGCTTACGAGTACACTGGAGACTGGGATCACATTGAGAAAGCGAAGAAATTGCTGGATTACTCGATTAGAACGCTCGGCGATAAGGAAGGCGGGGGATTCTACGACATTGCAGAACAGTCAGCGGACATCGGAGAACTTCGGGCTCGGGACAAACCTATGGACGAGAACAGTACGATGGCAACGGCAACGCTTCGCCTGTCCTGGATTACTGGCGATGATGGATACGAGAAGCTTGCGGATAAGACACTAAGGCTCTTCGCCAAGGAATATGAGCGATACGGGATAATGGCCGCATCATATGCGCTTGCACTTGAATCCCTGCTAAACGGTCCTATCGGAGTTACCATTCTGGGGTTCAAGTCGAAGGAGACTGAAAAATTCAGGGTGCAAGCCAGAAAACTTTATCCTGTCAGAAGGTATCTGCTCCAACTGGACCCGGCAAAGGATTCTGAGAGGATCAAGCAACTCGGCTATGAGCCTGCAGCAGCTCCCGTTGCATATGTCTGTGTGGGCAAAGTCTGCGGACCTCCACTGAAGGATGCATCAAAGATTGAATCGACGATCTCCTCTCTCATTAGTCCAGTACCGATGACGGCTGCATCCCAGTAAGAGACCTTGGCCAATCCTGATCTGATACTTTACAACGGAAGAATCTACCCTCAACCGAACAGACAGAGCAGGGTTGAAGCGATCTCAATCACGGACGGCAGGGTCACCGCAACGGGTTCCAGCCGCGACCTTCTAAGATTCAGGGCCGCGTCAACCAATTCTGTTGACCTTCATGGGCTGGTGGGCGTTCCCGGTCTAGCTGACTCCCACGTTCACCTTCTGGGATACGGAATGTTGCTTCGTACCCTCGGTTTGTCGAGTGCAAGATCCATTGCCGAAATTCAAACGATGCTTGCCAAGGCGGGGTCAGGAAAGCTGAAAGACCAGTGGATACTTGGAAGAGGATGGGATCAAGAGAAGCTTCGAGAGCACCGATACCCAGATCGATCCGACATGGATATCGTAGCCAACCCGGTCTTCTTTAGAAGAATTTGCGGCCACGTCGCCGTCGCAAACTCGGCCGCACTGGCCAAAGCAGGCGTCAATGAAAACACTCCGGACCCGTTTGGTGGAGAAATTGAGAGAGACTCAACTGGGAAACCCAACGGCATATTGAAAGAACGGGCCCTTGAGATCGTCAGTAGGTCAGTCCCTAGAGATGAAAAAGAGGCAAGGGAGGCCCTACTTGTCGCGTCTCGGAAACTGTTAGAGCAGGGTGTCACCTCCTTGCACTGCATAATCGAAGACGAGCAGGAATTCATAGCCCTCAAGGACCTGAAGCATCAGGGAAAGATTGAGCAGACAATCTACGCGATTCTACCTATGAACATGCTCGACCAAGTTGGGTCAATGAAAGACGAACTTGGCGTTTGGACGAACGGCTTCAGAATTGGAGGGATCAAACTGTTCCTGGATGGGTCTCTCGGTGCGAGAACAGCAGCTCTCGGAAACCCGTACGACGATGCCCCGGGCTCGTCAGGAATGCTGACAACTTCTAAGGAGCAGCTCTTTAGCGTGATCGACAAGACCCGAGATACGGGGCTCCAACTATGCTTGCACGCCATTGGCGATAGGGCCGTCGCGATGGGGGTCGAGACACTTAGCGAGACTCTAGGCGCCGGCGAGTGTGGGAAATCGAGACATCGAATAGAACATGCATCTCTCGTGCCCCCAGGGCTGATGCGAGACATGGCAGAGCTAGGGTTGGTTGCCTCCGTTCAACCGCGCTTCATCTACTCGGACAGTTGGGCCGAAAAACGTCTCGGAAAGCGGATCTCATACTTGTATCCTTTCAAATCTATGCTTCAAGCAGGAATCCATTTGGCAGCCGGATCCGACAGCCCTAGCGATGATCCAAGCACAGTTGAGGGCTTGTGGTCAGCGGTCTTCCGCCCCGGCCTTCTACCCGCGGAACGGTTAACCACGAGCGAGGCCCTCTCTTGTTATACAACCGGCGCAGCTTACGCCTCATTTTCGGAGAGTGATGAGGGAACCCTAGAGGTCGGAAAATGGGCGAACATGACGGTCTTTGACCGCGACCCCTTTGAATGCGCACCTGAAATGGTTGGGAGACTTCGAGTGGTTCAAACGATTTTACGAGGCAAAGTGTTCCTTTGGAACTAAGCCTAGACGTTAGACTCTTTCTGGAGAATCAGACGGCAGGAGCACATCGTGTGGACGGGCTTCCTCGGCACCCGAGTGGGTTATGGCAGCCAAGTGGGCCTTTTCCCAGAGCTCCTGAATCGTCCGGGCCCCCGCGTATCCCATCGATGCTTGCAACCCCGCTGACATTTCCTGAATAACAACACCTACTTCTCCCTTGTAGGGAACCCAACCTTCAACTCCTTCTGGAAGCCCCTTCGATGGTTGAGCATAGCGATCCATGGAGAACCTCTTTGCCATGGCAGAAGGACTTCCCATCCCTCGGTATTGCTTGTAATACCGACCTCCAATCGTTATGAGTGTACCAGGCGCTTCCTTGCAACGTGCGAAAAGATTGCCCATCATCACCGCGGACGCTCCGAGTGACATGGCTATGGCAGCGTCGCCCGGACCTCTTATCCCGCCATCAGCTATTATTGGAATCTTCGAGCCGTAGGTCCGAACTGCATCTGCAACCTGAGCCGTTGCGTAGACCGTTGGCGAGCCGGCCTTTGTTGCCTCCATTGTCGTACAAATGGACCCCGAGCCTATTCCAACTCTGAAGCCTGCTATTCCTTCCAGTTTTGTGATTGCGTCCTCAGCAGCCTTGTAAGTCCCGATGCTGCCCACCACGACATCAGCATCAACTTCTTCCAAAATCTTCTTTGTAGCATTGAACACGTTAGCGTTGTGGAAGTGGGACACATCGATTACGAGAATGTCAGCTATCTCGCTGAGCTTCTTTGCTCTTTTGAGATCGAAGGGCGATACGGCGGCCCCACAGAGCAATTGTCCATTTTCGTCTCGGGCCGCGTCGGGAAACCTTCCTCGAAGAAGGATATCTTTGATGGTCATTAGTCCCTTAAGGCGGCCTTCTTTGTCAATGAGGGGAAGTTTTTCAACGCGGTGTTCGTGAAGAATCTCCTTCGCATCCTCGATGTTCGTATCGTCCGGTGCGGTGATGACCTCCTTAGTCATAACGTCCTTGGTCAGCAGGCTGGGGTCAGCGAAACGGACATCTCTCCCAGTTACGATACCGACTAGCTTCTCCGCTTCAACTACGGGCAGTCCTGAAATGTTGTGCTTCTGCATCAGCTCGGTAGCGTAATCGACCGTCTCGGTGGGTCTAATCGTGATCACGTCCTTTATCACGAGAGATTCAGCTCGTTTCACCTTCTTCGCCATCTCCACCTCTTCTTCCGCTGTACAGTTCCGATGGAGTACTCCGAGCGCTCCGAGCCTCGCAACCCCGATGGCCATTTCGCTTTCGGTTACAGTGTCCATTGGGCTTGCGACGAACGGCATGTTAAGAGAGTGGTTTATCGTGACTTGTGTCGAGAGTTGCACTTGGCTGGGCTCAACCTCGGTCCATCCGGGGAGAAGTATGAGATCCCTGAAGGTAACTGCCACGTCAGTATCCTTGAACTTGGATCTGAACCCTGGCCCCGACACCTAGTTTCCAAATCTCCCTGAGTTTCCAAGAAAACCGCCGATTTCCCTTATTATACATACCGACGATGATGGCGAATTTGTTTTCCGAGAAAGGTTCAAAGATAGCTAGGAATATCTCGTTGAGGTTTTGCCCGACAACTAGGGACCATTTTCTAGACAGGTTTCTGGCATCTATCGCAATACCACTTCATCTGAACAGGGTCCCATCGAACTGGCTGCTGACAAGTTGGACAGAGATTGTATCCAACCGCGGCTGTCGTCTTTCGCTTCTTGAAGAAAAAGAATCCTACGAGGACGCCGATCGCTACACCGACCGCGAGTCCGATCAATCCAAAAACTAGTCCGGGTGAGAAGAGCGTGCCGCTGGCCTCTGCTTGCAGGGCATGCAGTGCGGCCGCCAGCGAGTATTGGACGGCGCCGGCGTAATCCATAGTTGAATAGTGTTGGTTCGCGAGCGACATTTCCTGTCTCGCGGCCGATATGCTTCCAGCGTTGATCAGACTGTTTCCCGTGGCTGCGAGCGCGTCTTGGGCGATTATCAGAAGCTCGTCGTTTATTCCTCTAAGAACCGTGTCCTTGTCAAACTGGCTGTAAGTATTAGAGTCCGGGTAATAGGCCATTACACTGTTTGTGAAATCCTCAGTCTGGTCATAGATGAATGGGTGGTTCAGGCCCATCATATGCCCGAGCTCGTGGGTCGCTGCACGAGTGAAGCCGATCCCTTTTCCAGGTTCATTGTACGAGGTGTTGTTTCCTGCAGTGAGGATTGACTCCGACTGGTTCACTAGAATCATGTCTCCTAGCGCAACGCCTCCAATGGAGCCGGGCCGTTCAGAAAACGCGATGTTCTCCTTGAAGGTAAATGCGAAAGTGTAGTTCCCTTGGAAGGCGAAAAGGAAGCCGGGAATATCGTACTCAGAGGTTGTGTGTGTCACATTGATGAACTGGGTGATGTGCCCTTGACCATATGTCGACAACCAGTTCCAGACCAGCCTTGCATCGACTATCGGAATCGACAATGCAGGATCCTTCACCCTGGTTGTTGCGTTCGCAACTACGGCGGCAAGCTGTGGGTACGCTGTAATGTTCGCAAACTTTGCGGTGACTGTTACCTTGGCAAATGGAAGGAGGCTTGCGAGTTGGCTCTGAACCTTGATAGTGTTGATGGTCGTCGAAATTTTCGGTCCCTTGGCCTTTTCCGCGCTTGTCCGGTTGTCAAATACGAATAGCTGGAAATTGTAGTTCTGTGCGTATGTGACGGGGTAGAGCTGATCTGCTGAGAAGAGGTTGTAGACGGCACCGAAGATGTAGTCGTTGATGAACTCGGCGGCCCAAATTCTGCCATAGCCCGTCGAAAGATTCACTCCTCTTGCCCCTGCCGCAACCTGTATCGGAAGCTCGTTGGTCCAGTAACTCGTACCTGCGGAGAGGTCCGTGTAGTAGATTCTCCCGGTCCCACCCCATCCTGTCATGTAGTGACGAGTCAAATTCAGACCCAGGTCAGGATCGGTTGATGTTCGATTGTAGTAGTGAGGGCGAGCGGTTACGCCGCTGACGCATATGGCGGGACACTTCGTGTTGTACGCTTGGTATTCCTGGTAAGATAGAGATGGTACAGTTGTTGCGTTGAGATTTGCAATGAAGAGAGTGTATCCTGGCACGGGGACAGTTCCGAATAGCGTCTGGTTTGAGGCAAGCCAGTTCTCAACTTTGTTCGCATCGTAGAAGTAGTTCTGTACTAGGTTCACTCTTGTCCCGGTGTTGTTGAGAGCGGGATTGGCGAAGCCAGGAGGGGTTTGGCCAGGAGATGTATCTTGTTCCTTTACGATGGAGTTCAGATATTGGACGAAGCTCTGAACCAGGGTCGAGTTTGGTCTTTCGTACACGTATTGGTATGTGAAATTGAACATGACCCCGGTGTTGATGGGTCCTTGCAGGACTTGTTGGTATTTGACTGGAATAGAATTAATGCCACTGGTCAGATACGAGGAATTTAGATCGGTATTAGAGAAGCCCAGCAGAACGATCTTGATGGTCAGGGAAACTACTCTGGACGCCGCGACGGCTCCTGGAGAGGTGGACTGAGAGTATTGGCCGTTTGCCTGTGAGACTGAGAGCAGAATCAGGAGGAAAATTGTGAGCACTTGGGCTTTCGCGATTCTCATCGGCTTCTCGACTCCGTGAACAGGTCTCTTATCAATGGTCCTTCAGACGGGCGTGACGCTTGGAATAGTCAAGTCTCCTCTTGTTATGATCAGAATTTTTGCTTCTTTTCCTTCTACTCGAATGGATTGCTGGATCGCACTGGATGCGGTTCGTGATGGCTTCAGCTTGAACGAATCTTTGGCGTAAAGATCGGGGAGTACAGACACGAGTTGTATTCTATGCTTCTCCAGGGCATCTTGAAGGAACAATGAGACATGGCTTCCAAGTTTGAACCTGTGCCGAAGCTCCGTGACTAACTCTTTTTTCTCTGAGAATCGCCTAGAGAATTCTAGGAACCCTTGGTCCCCGATACCCTTTGAGCACTCGGCGACGAGGATGATCGTTCCCTCTTTCTTTACGGCTCCGAAGGCGTTGGATAGGACCCTGACCCCGTGGTAGAGGTCCATTCCCAGCAGTTTTCCTGCAGCAACGACGACAACATCAGATTTCCGGTCTATCTTGGGACCATGAACTTGTAGATACTTCTCGACCGCTTGTCGGAACACGGCTTCCAGCTCTCCGGAGAGTACTGTATCGATTCCTCCCCAACCGTCAGGCACTAGGGTAAGGCTGTAGAAGGAACCTGCCATCTTATACGCTTCAAAGGCGTCTGAGAGCACCAAATTCTCACTGATGTCGCCGGGGGGTGCAATGCTCTTGATCATCAGCGACCTGTTCTTGGCAATCGTGTCGAGCGACGATGCTCCTGGAAGGAGGATGTCCGGCCCCCCAGTAAAGCCACTCGCGAAATGAGGGGTCACCATCGTGAGGCTTACCTTGACATCGCAAGCGAGCAGTTCTGTTTCGAGGAAAACATTCGTCCCATGGCTAGTCTTCCCTATTTCGGTAAACGTTTGATCTCCGGGATCGAAAGTCTTGAAGATTGACTCGTCCAGAGTAGGTTGGGCTTCTACGTTTGAGGTTCGACGTCGGGAAAAAAACTTAGTTTCACTAACACCGAGGGCGTTCAGCTTTGCTCGGAGGTGTTCAATGGCTTGCCTCTGAACACTGGAAGGAATGATAGGATCTATCAGCACACCTGCGATTGTCCCGGGTTTCACAATGCTCGAAAGTGAGAAGTCGTTGACAGGATGAGAGAGAGCGTCCTCCATCTGATTGGAGAGCCGACCGGCGGCGGCTGGTTTCTTGGGTTCCAGAATCTTGTAGAAATTGTCGTCAGGAACTCTGATCGGAATCTCGGTCTCGCCGTAGGGAATCCAGAGCTCCGAATTTGTTCCCTCGCGCCGTCTTCTCTTGAGCTTGGCTTTAAATCGCTATACCTGAATCCGACTGCTCATGAGTGAGAGTTCGGTGCTTCTGTTCTCATCGGTTTGCATGATGGTGGGTTCTTAGACGCCGCGTTCTCTTGAAGATGACTTCTCCAAGTTGCTAGTGAGAACTGGAGCTTTGCAATTTGGAATGTTCACATTATCAGGAGGCAGGATAAGCCCCTACTATCTAGACCTCCGGGTAATCCCTAGCTTTCCTGACGCGTTCCGCACATGCTCAGAGCTCTTGGCGAAAAGCGCCAAATCTATTGAGGGAATCGACAAGATTGGAGGCATACCAACAGGCGGACTGCCGTGGGCCTCCGTACTTGCATACACTCTATCCAAGCCTCTCGTCTATACTAGGAAGGACATCAAACTACACGGAAGAGAGAAAACGGTCGAAGGGATATTGACACCAGGTGAAAGGGTCCTTCTTATCGACGACGTGATCACGACTGGCAAGAACATTCTCACCGCTCTGCAAAGCATTCGTGGAGAAGGAGGAGTTGTCGAGGATGCTCTCGTTCTCCTAGACAGGCAAGAAGGAGGCGAACAGCATCTGATGAAAGAGGGGGTCAAACTGCACTCGGTCGCAAAAATCTCCACCGTCGCACAGAGGCTTTTCGACATGGACGCAATCACGAAAAAGCAGTTCGACGAGCTTTCAGGCCAAAGCGAAAAAACGGAATAGCCTTACAACAACGAATCCCGATAAACAGGAAATCCAAGAAATGGAAACGACGCTATCAATCCCGCGCGAGCTTCAGGTAACAAGATCGACGCTAGAGAACGGACTGAAGGTCCTCATTCGGGAAATCCCCAACGCTCCCGTCGCTGGCTGCTGGACCATCTACCGAGTGGGCTCAAGAAACGAGAAACCTGGCCTCACCGGAATATCTCACTGGGTCGAACACATGCTATTCAAAGGCGGAGGAAAACTTGCCAAAGGGGACATCGGACGTCTCGTCAGTAGAGTCGGAGGAGAATACAACGGGTTCACCTCGAAAGATTTCACCGCCTACTACGAAATCCTCCCGGCAGATCACATCGAGACAGGATTACTGGTCGAATCAGAGAGAATGATGAACGCCGCCTTCGATCCACGCGAAGTTGAATCAGAACGATCAGTCGTTGTGTCTGAACGAGAGGGAAACGAGAATGATCCCGAATTCCAGGCAACTGAAGAATTATTCCTTACCGCGTTCCGATACCATCCTTACAGATGGTCGGAGGGTGGCACAAAACCCGACCTTCAACGAATCACCCGAGACGATCTCTTCGAACACTACCGGCGATACTACGCGCCTAGCAACGCCATGCTAGTGGTAGCAGGGCCCTTCTCCCCGAAGAAGATGCTACCCAAGATCGAGGAAAGCTTCTCTCCCCTTTCCAAGACTGAGAACCCCCCTGCACCCATTATCGTCGAGCCCACTCAGGCAGGCGAAAGGCGTGTAGAGTTGCGAATCCCATCGGAGGCGGACTACATCAAAGTCGCATACCACACGCCGGGATTCGGCAGCGAGGATGTTTACGGATTAATGATGTTGGACGCGGTTCTCAGCGGAGTCAGGCTCTTCGCATTCGGCCCCGGGCAGACATCAGGCCGCAGTGCCAGGTTCTACAGAGCGCTCGTCGAGAAGAAGATCGCGACTCAAGCCTCCTCGGAGTTCTTTCCTACTATCGATCCTTCAGTGTTCGCTCTCGACCTTACCGTCTGGGACGGGGTCAGCATCGACAAGGCTGAGAAACTCTTGTTCGATGAGATTGAGAGGATAAAGGACGTGGCGCCGAGCAAACACGAACTGGACAGAGCAATGGCACAGATCCGCTCGCAGTACTCATACACGTTTGACGGCGTTGCTCGACAAGGATTTGTAATTGGAATCTTCGAACTCGTCATCTCATTCGAGACGATGACAAAGCTGGTTGAGAAGCTATCGAAGATAACTGCTGAGAAGGTCTCTGAAGTCGCCCGGAAATATCTGACGGTCGAGAACAGGACAGTCTGTAGGACCATAGGTGTGAGGAACGACCATGGGCATTGATTCCGACCTGCCCAAGCTCGTCGAGGAACACTCGATAGCCAGAGGAGTAAGATGTCTACTCTACCGGACTACCGACAATCCCACCGTAGCAGTCCATGGGAGTATCCGAGCCGGGACCGCGATTGAGCCCAAGACCCAACATGGAATTGCAGAACTTGCAACAAGACTTCTGATTCGCGGCTCACGAAAACTTGGTCCGGAGAAGATCGCCGATTCTCTGGAATCCGTCGGAGCGGCAATCAGCTTCCGCAACACACCTGACGCGATTTCCTTCCAGGCCAGAATGACGAGCCCTTGGATGCAGAGAGTACTAGACATTCTATCAGAGTGTCTTACCAGACCCTCCTTTGACAAAAGAGATGTGGAGAAGGAGAAAGAGGAACTGCTCACGGACATTAGGCTAAGGGACGACGACCCAACGAGGAGAGGAATACGTGAGTTGCTTCAGCGGGTCTATCCCAAGAACCATCCTTACAGTCAGGACAGGTTCGGGACAGCTGAAAGTGTCAAGAAGATAGAGAGAACAAGTTTAGTTGATTTCTTTGATGATAACGTAGCGAAGGCTCCCGTTATTCTAGCATTCGCGGGACAATTCAAACCTGACCGGGCGTTGAAGTGGAGTGGTCACACCTTCGGTGAAAGAGAAGACTCTTCAAAATCAAAGACCTTCTCTGGAACTGGACAAAATCCGACTAGGAAAGAGATTGTGATGGCTCACAAAGCTCAGACCGAAATCCTGATGGGAACACTCGCTGTGGATAGACTAGATCCGGACTATGAGCCGCTGAACCTGTTGAACGCAATACTAGGCGAACTGGGTTTCATGGGCAGGCTTGGACAGAGAGTGCGGGACAAAGAAGGACTGGCATATTCGTGCACATCATTTCTCAATGCTGGACTCCGGGGCGGAAACTGGACCGCCCTCGCGGGGGTAAACCCGAAGAACGTGGACCGTGCAAAGAAGCTGATGGAAGAAGAGATCAAGCGGGTCATAGATGAGCCAGTCTTCGATCAGGAGCTTGAGGACGCCAAAGAGAACCAGACCGGTTCCGCACTAATGGAACTGGAGTCAACCGAGGGAGTTGCCAGGACAAGCCATAATCTCGTCCACTACGGACTCGGGTTGGACTATTTCGCAAAGCGACGCCAGCTATTCCGAAAGATCAACAAAAGTCAACTTCAAGAAATGGCTGGGAAATATCTACAGCCGTCACGGACCTCTAGTGTGATCGTTGGACCGAAGGCTAAGGCCTAGCAATTCTCCAAACCCTAAAAGCCGCCCGTCTTACTGGTAAGACC
>Ga0209160_1000185_pt1 | contig 47189 bp, 53 predicted proteins | sample GraSoiAngelo_153_FD_186167 | JGI IMG/M metagenome (GOLD analysis project Ga0209160, IMG submission 186167) | Grasslands soil microbial communities from the Angelo Coastal Reserve, California, USA - 14_1009_12_40cm (SPAdes) (version 2) | ecosystem: Environmental > Terrestrial > Soil > Grasslands ...
GAGGGAGGGTGGTCTGTGAACAGTGCGCCCAAGACACCTACCTAGATGTTCCATTAGCTTGAGGAGAAGAATGGACTTGGATCTAATCATCTTCGAGTTCCTCGGCGGGCTGCTCGGCGGTGCTCTAGCGGGGTTGACGATAGTGCTCAGAACCCGCCACCCGTCGCCAAAAACAATGCCGATGCTTGCAATACGGAAACCTAAATCAGCCTCGTCAGTCCACCATGGAAGAACTTCACCTACCACCAAGAGGGGCAGAGGTACACTCACCTTCGCTAGAACGAGAAGGAAGTCTAAGACGAAGACGCTTGAGGCAACGGTTGAACCAAGTCAAACGCCAAATATCCCCACTGTAACGACAGCGGCTTTCGATACCTGTCCTTCTTGCGGGCTCCAGGCTCCCGGAACGTTGCTGGCCGAACACTTCTTGGGCAGCCCCTCTCACAAGAACGGCCCTCCGAAAACAATCCAGGCGGATGTTGTTGAGGTGAAGGCCAGCGAGGAGGCCAAAGAAGAGGATTCGAAGCAGTCGGTGAGAAACCTTTTGCAAATGCTTGTCCCTCCGAGAGCGTTTGGCCGTCGCCATGCTCACAGATCGATGGGCCCAATTTCCTCAATTGTCAAAGACTTGGGCCCGCCACAAAGGCGCCTTCCATAACCACAACACTACTATCGTTCTTGGAGAAGGTATCACCCGGAATAAGCCGCAATGTCGAATAGGACCACGGGTCCAAACTTGCCTGAGAATCGTTCGAGAATGGCGCTGACTTCCCGTCTTTTCGCCATCGCATCCAAGGCTGGACTGAACCCCGAATCGCAAGACTCGCCCATTATGGTTGTGACGGAAAATTTTCCCCGGAAAAAGAGGTGGGATGAGAGCACAGCATCTTTCGACGCGAGATGGGTCTGAGGGACGCTTTGGATTACGAAATCCCACATTATCAGCCCTGATCTCGAATCTGGGACATGCCTAAAATTTTCGTTCGAACACCGCCCGACGATTAAGCGTCTTGTTCAAAAACGAGATGGAGCTCATATTCTACCCTGATCAGCCTGTCTCGCTCATTATCAGTGCCAGACAGGAAATTTTCTCCGTCAGAGGGGGGGTCTTAGCGACTCGACCTCGCGACGCAAGAGAGCCCTCCTCGGACCCTTGTGAAAGCAATCTTCAGAAGCGGTTCACATCCTTCAGATCTGGAAAGATCGCCCATACTAGACTGATTCCCAGCGAGAGTCGAAGATTGCCTGGGGTTTCTAGTGGGGGATCTCGAGCGGCACCAAAGTTGGCTCCGGTTTGGGGAATGCTGTCTCATGGCGCAGATAGGCGGAGGGGTCCCGTAGCCGTTTCTTCTCGCACAGTTTCTCGAGGAACTTTATCCCTTTGCCAACGGGATCCAGGGGTTTCATGTCCAAGTATCCTGATTCAACCGCACCCCTCAGTATCTCGTCTCCCCTCGGGCTCCGAGTAATTACCGTGCTCCAGCCGGGAGACGATCCAATAGCGCCCACCGCGATGTCAGCCAGTTCAGCCGAATAGTCAACGCAAACATTGCATTCCTCCCGTGCGGCAGCCGCCACAGCCTCAACAGGCTCGTCGATGGCCAGCTTGTCGCCCACGTAGACGAGTAATCTGTTTCTCTTGATGTTGACCTTGGTAACGTTGTTGAGGTCTATTCCCCTCTTGCCCTGGACATAGTCGACCATCATCTTCTGATAGTCAAACACCTTGGAACAGAAGAGACCGATCGTGAAAACAAGATTTCTCGCAAGTTTCGGCGCAGCGATCCAGTGGGTTCCCATCCTCCAGCTTCCCTGAAGCTCGCACGGCAACCCAACAAGAGCGATACGCTCTTCCTGGAAGTTAACAACCGACCGGTTCGGGATCGCTACCTCAGCGAGTCCCCCCACCTGCCCTCCCGGCGTGTACCGGGACCCGGCATGGTTCAACAGGTCCTCTCTCGTGCGCGCGATCTGCGGCTCCGGCCTCCAAGGCTTACCCGAGGTGAGACCAGAGTTGACCGCGTAGTCAATGATCTTTCGATCAAGCGCGTAGAGGAGGAGAGAGGTTACGGCACCACCATCCTGCGCACGCCTAGCAACGTCAGGGTCCTTGGACTTGACCGAGTACGCTCCGACATGGATTCCGAGAATCGCCTCTTCAGCAGTTCTCGACCGTCCGAAGACTTGTCGCTCGACCTCTGCAACAGGCAGCTCGATCCTTGGGCAGCTATAGTAGCAGACCTGGCAGGCAGCACAAGTGCCCCGCATAACCGGTTCCTCCTTTTCGCTATGAAATAGAATATCGATAGGACAGGAGGCGATGCAGGCTCCGCAGTACATGCAGAGGTTCTTGTTCACAACCTCCTGGATGAGATTCCCGAAGATCTTGAGCTTGATCGGCCGCGCTTTCCAGCCTTCACCCTCAACAGTCGACTTCAGAGGCATAGCCTGGGGCGCTACTGGTGCTGCTGCTACGGGTTTCGGCGCGCCCTGCCCTGACAATGTCTATTCCTCCTTCTGGGGGACCTGCGACGCTCCCCCGATCGTATCGACGCTGAAAACGTACTTGTCGTCTTTCTTTACCGGCGGCTTGGAAAGTCTCTCAGGACTCCACACAAGCCGATCACGTGTATACTCCGCAATATCATACTCAACAGTCTCCTCCAAGGCAAACTCTGGACAATAATCTGTGCAGAAGTGGCAGAAACAGCAGCGGCCGTAAAAGTACTGCGGATACCACCGCTGGCCCCGCGGCACGATCGTGATGCATTTCTCCGGGCAGATCCAGGCACATATCCCACAGCCAGTGCATCGATCAAGATGGAGCAGATGCCGTCCCCTGTATCCCTTCTCAACCGCATATCGTTGCTGCGGAAACCTCAACGTGTACGGTCTATGGAAGAGATGACGAATCCCCGTTAGATAGGCGATCGAGATATCGACCGCCGCCTTCGCCTTGCCAATGACCGGGGCCATCGCCTTTCTACCTGTCCGCCTCGACCGGCCAGTAATCTATACTCCACCAGGCCGTAGGCATGTCCGCCAAACGGTTTCCAAGCAGAACTGCAGGTATCGCCGCCATGTTTCTGTACGACCCCGTAATGTACCGTGCCCGATAGGGCTTGTCGCCTCCCTCTCCGATAAGATAGAAGCTACATTCGCCCCTGGCCGACTCGACCCTTCCATATGCAACCCCCCGAGGCAGGACTATCGGCGCTTTCCTCCTAATCGGTCCTGATGGAATCTTCTTGACGATCTGACGGATCATCTTGCAACTCTCCCGCATCTCATCCATGTGGACCATCGCTCGACTGAAGGAATCTCCGTCGGGCCGGGTTGAGATCTCGAAGTCGAGTTCAGGATAGGCGGCATAGGGTTCGTCCTTCCGAAGGTCGGCGTCAACACCTGAACCTCTAAGCGTTGGCCCTGTGCACCCTAGCTCGATCGCCTTCTCTCTGGAGAGGACCCCGATACCTTTCGCCCGAGATGTGAATAACGGGTTGTTGAAGAATATACGATCGTATTCTTTCAAACGCTTCTCGAAGTATTCTGTTCTCTTGACAGCCTCCTCAGCGAACCCGGGCGGCAAATCGCGCCGGACCCCGCCAGGTACGAGGTATGAGTATGTGATCCTCGCTCCGGTAAGTTTCTCGGCTAGATCGATGAATAGCTCTCTGTCACCGAGGGGCCACATGAACATGGTAGTGTGCCCGAGGAATACGCCGTAGATGGAGAGCCAGTAGAGATGACTCATTATCCTGTTCATCTCGTTCAGGAGGGTTCTTAGATACTGCCCTCGTCGCGGGACCTCGACCCCCTGAATCTCTTCGATTGATCTTACCCATGCATGGTTGAGGTTTGAAGCGTCGATGATCGAGGGTCTCTCGATAACGGGTATGCTTTTAATTATGTTTCTGAGCTCGATGATCTTCTCGATTCCTCTGTGTACATACCCGGGGTCCGGGGCAACGTTGACGATGATATCTCCGTCGACCTCCACGATCAGCCGCATGTGTCCGGAGCCGGAGTGCTGGGGACCAACGCTCAACGTGAGCGTTTGAGCTCCAGAGTCGGAAGTCTCGGTGGACTCAACAGTTGTTAAAGGAGGAGGTTTCGGAGGTGCTGACATTGTCGCCTCAGTCCGTAGGGAATCTTATGTCCTTCCGGAGAGGAGGAGGCCCGTCCCAGTTATCGGTAAGAAACAGCTTCTCCAATCTCGGATGACCATCGAATATTATTCCGAACATCTCGAAACTTTCTCTCTCATAGTTCTCAACGCCAGACCAGACCGAGACTAGAGATCCCACTTTGGGAGCGTTTCTCGGAACTGACTCTTTCAAGTCGAGAACCAGATCTCGCATTTCCTTGATGCGAATCGATGAGATATGGTAGACTATCTCGAACCTGTTTTCTCGATTGTAGTCGACAGCAGAGACCCCGTTTGGATGGTCAAACCCAAGCTTGTCTCGAAGAAATATTGCCACATCCTTGATCCTTTCGGGGGCAACGGTCACTTCAAGCCTCGCGCGACGGATAACATTTGTTTCCTTAATGTCGCTGGGAAAGTTTTCTTTCAGTTTCTGGATGAGACCATCTTCTCTTTCATGGGAGAGGCTCATCCTTGTTCGTACACCTTTGATCTTCGAATTTTCTCTTGAAGCATAATGATTGCCTGCTCCAAAGCTTCTGGTCTCGGCGGGCAACCGGGAACGTAGACGTCCACTGGAACAAACTCGTGCGCACCGTTCACTATGCTATAGGAATCGTGGAATAGGCCGCCGGACATAGCGCAGTCTCCCATCGCGATCACATATCTGGGCAACGCCATCTGGTCGTAGATCATCCGGAGCCGTTTCGCCATCTTTTTTGTGATGGTCCCTTCGATCACTATGAGGTCTGACTGACGGAGAGAACCTATCGGCAGAACTCCGAATCGTTCGAGGTCATGTCGTGCACCGCTGGCTGCGCCGAACTCGGCGCTACAGCAGGCGGTTGTGATGTTGACCGGCCATAGAGAGTACATTCGGGCCCAGTTGATCACGTTTCGAATCGGCCCGGTGTCAACGACCTTCTTGACAAGGTCGCTTAGTTTTCCAACCCAGATGCTCAATCCTTCCGCGAGCGTCGCTACAGGGTCTTCTTCCTGGGCCGTTCTCTGAGCGGACAATTGTCTCTCAACTACTAGTTTTAGCTTGTTTTACCTATTTATCCGCATCTTCACGACTATAACGCGGTTCTCGTTAGTTTCTCTTCGATTCCTCGTGATAAGACTCTTGGCTAGACTAAGGAGGAAGGGATCCACCGTAGACTGGTGTCTGTCTTACCCCTGTTTTCTGCAGAGTCTCGGACCTTCATTTTTCAGGGTTCTTCTTCCTGTACGCTGCCGGGTTGAACAAATCCTCCCTTTCGTGAGTTATCGGTTTGAAGCTCTCGGAGATCAACAGCTGGAACCCTTCTAACGCGTTATCAATAACTCCTTTCAGCTCGTCTCCCGCGGAAATATCGTGGGTTACCGCCCCTCTCTGGTTGACGATCTTCGACTTTCTCAATACCTTGGCCATGTCTGCCTCCGCGAAACCACAGAGTTTCATGAGACTGATCAAATACAGGGACGTTTTCCCGTCAAGCGATTCCTTGGACGCACCAATTAGCTTAGCAAGTTCTGCGCGGTATATGTTTCCCTGTTTCGAGATTGCTGCCTCGACGAGGTCCTCTAGAATCGGCACTGGGACCCGGACGAGAATGGCCATTTACAACGCCTTGACTCGTGAAATCTACGGCTCGGGGAAAGATAAGTTAGGGGGTAGAAAAGAAGTCTGGTACGTTTCCCCTGACCGAGCTTTTTAGTTCTTAGTGCGGGCACGGTGGAAAATGTGTGTGTCAAGGAGTGAAGTTAATAGCCTCAGCCTGCGCTTTCTATCCTGAGCCGAAGAGCTCGGGCGTTGGAGAATGGCTAGACTGGAAACAACATGCCTGCTGGAAAGTTTTCGGAGATTCATGATAACAAGCACTTGTCGTTCCTTCATTCCAAACGAGTACGGAGCAGACTTTTCGGTCTTCCCAGAACGAGCGCGCGAGCTAGGAACAATGTACGTTGAGGCTGAGGATAAGGTGACCTTAGGCCGGGCGAACGATATCAGCTTCGTCCGCGTCAGCTACGTTCTCGGAATCATCTACAACTCCAAAAGCGGGCACACGCAACTGAAATGGAGACATGTTAGAGGCGACCAGGGAAGACTAAGCGGCGAGGCCAGCACTAACACCATGGTGAACCTATACGAAGCTGGTGCTCTCGACAAATCCTTCATAAGAACAATAGCAGCCCAGATACGCTGAACCCATAGTCCTGCGGATCTCCCAGATTTTTTGTTTCAATCTCTTCGTTCCCCAATAGACTCCAGACCTGGATAGTCAAAACAAGTTTCAACCGCGTACGGCGGTGACCGCAAGAACCTAGCGCGGAGAATGGTCGTCAAGACAGTTACAATATCCTTTATCTCAACAACATCAACGATGAGACTTGAAAGGAGTACCTTTGCTGCCAAAATCGTTTGAGACCGGGATCGAAGCCGTGGATAAGGTCCTTCCAAAGGGCATACCCCGAAACAGCTTGACAATTCTGGCAGGAGACCTTGGAACAGGAAAGTCTGTCTTGATGGAACAGCTCCTATACAGCATGCTCAAGATAGAAAAAGAACCCTGCATTTACATGAACTTCGAAGGACCCCCGATAGCGTTACAACAAGACATGGAGTCCTTCGACTGGAACATTAACCGATACCTGGATTCTGGGCAGCTTAGGTTTCTCGACTGTTTCTCCTTCAGAATGGAACCAGTTGAGACTCCGAAATACTCTCACTTTGTTAAGGATCCGAAGGATCTTCACTCGGTGACGAGCGCGCTTTTCACGATGATGGAGGAGATGAAAATGATGGGAAGAGGCGCCGTCTTCGTCGATTCTCTGACGGAAATGTTTACTCTAGTCCAGGAAGAGAGGCCACTTGTCTTCCACATGCTTGACGGCGTGAAGTCGTGGAGGGCAAAAGGTCCGAAGGAACGTCTTGTTCCCTTCTTTTGCTCCCACCACACACCGTTACGGGCATACGCTGATCTCGACGATCTATTGTTTTATGTGGTGGATGGAATCGTCGATGTGAGGTTCAACCCCGGATTCGCTGATAGAGGGCTTCTTGTCAAACAGTTCCGGATACGCAAGATGAAAGGCGCGCCTCATGAAACCTACTGGGTCACCTTCCAGGTTACTCCCGCCGGGATTGTAGAGGTTCCACTCCCGGTGCCTGTACTGACGTCGGAAAAGCCTCGTACTAGCAAAAAGAAGTAGCCCCGGCGAAACCTCAGGGCTGGAAGGGCGAACTGTGCCCACTACCCAGCATCCTCCCGTTCATCATGACAATTCCCACTCGATCCCGACTAGTCATGCGGCTCCGCCTAGCGGCGGCCCACGGATCAAGGTGCCCTACTCCAAGAACCCGGTTTATGTCGCGGAAGGCTACAGCCCGCCTGTCGTAGCCGGCCGCAATTTCGAGTACGAGACCACCCCTCAAAACGCTGCTTACTGGCAGGCACTAACCCTCACCTATCGGCAGTACATGAAGAAAGAAGCTGACACTAGAGGTATAGATCTCCGTCTTCTGCTCGACGAGCGACGATCAGGAGCTTTCCACTGTGTCGGATGCGGCAAGCCTATGATCATGCGAGAACTCTTCTCCAACGGCGATAGGGTCTACCAGTGCTGGAACGGAGACTGCGTGAAAAGAATCATACGATACCAATACCAAGCCCAAACTGGACGCGTCATAGAAGTCACGTAACACTCCAAAGTGCAAACCCTAGCACCGCTAGACCCCCCAGAAGTCGCTGCGAATCTGTCCGGTTTCATGCTTGAGCCTCGGGTCGCGAAACTGATTTGCCAGCTACGGGGCTGGGTCTCGGGAAAGGCCGCCGCCTAACTGTTGGCTAGTCTTCCTGGGCCGTCTACCGCATGCGGGAAACGTGGTGCGGCTCGATCTTCAAGAGGACTCTCTTCTCACCGGGTCTCCTGTTCTGATATTTCTCCGCACCGGTATACTTCTTCGCCATCTTGTCGATGTGATCCTCTGCCACATGTCCAGTTACCTCTTCGATGACACGTCCCTTTATCATGACAAGCTTGTAGGGATTGCCCTGTTCAGTTATCGCAAGAGCAACCTGTGGATTCTTCTTGATATTTCTGTGCTTGATTCGACCCACCGCCGTGTTGATGAGCACATAGTGACCATCGGTATCGACCCACGTCGGAGTGACTTGAGGAGAGCCATCAGGGTTAACGGTTGCGAGAAAGATGAAGTTCTTACCTTCGAGGATTTTCCTTGCATCATCATCGAGTTTCATGGTATTTGACACAATTAATCCTCATCACTAAGGTAGGTCCCTTTATTGGTTTCTTCAAAGGCTTAGTTGGTTCTCCGTCGAACGGTTCAGTACGCTGAAGCATCTAGTCGCTTGGGTTCGCAGAGGCAACTCGGTACCTTCGGCTCTCATTCGAAGTTACGTGACACTTTAGTCCCGTGTTGATTCTCGTTCGACAGGTTCTGTTTCGCGGGGAGCAGTCAAGTGCCACAAGCCAAAGCGACTAGGTACGCTGTCCTATTCGTCCTCTCCGCCCTCACCGCACTCGTCTTCCCAAGTCTGCCCTTGGTCCACGCTCCCACAACCGGGACACAGTATACGCTTACTCCGTTGCCGTTCATATCCCAGGAAGGATATGCGATCAATTTGATTCTAAGCGTTTCGGGAGCTCTTCCAGGAACACAGTATCAGTTCAACTTCTATGTTCGAGACCCCTCAACAAAAATATGGACGTCGGTGGTGGAAAGCTACACAACTTCTCTAGGCGAGACCCAATTCGGCATCATCCTAGCATACCCGAGTGCCGCGTTTATCGGTCTCGGAACCAACTCACTTGTGGGACAACCAGCTTACGTCGGCTGGGTTAACCAGGTAAGTCCGCCGCCCACCAGCAACCCCGTCGCCGTAACACCGAACGGCTTCTACTTCATTCTCACCGACCATACCGAATATCAAAGAACGCAAACGGTAGGAATTAGGGCTAGCGGATACAATGCCTCAGAGACAGCAACTATAATCATTAGAACCCAGACAACCTCGACAGTAGTTCTCAACTCAACAACGACGGCATCTTCTACGGGACTGGTCACAGGCTCATGGAAAATCCCTAGAAACGCGGTCCTCGACAACTACGTGGTCTCAGTAACAGGCAAAAGCACGGCGAAGAGCCCCGCTGACGCTCAAGGTTTTGTTGTAAGAGCGGCCTCAATGTCAATTCCGACATTAACGTCTAGCAAGAGTTCGTATCAGAGAACGGAGAGGATGTCATTCTCTTTCAGGCCATCCTACCCAGACGGACAGTACGCTGACACTGGAACAGCCCTAATAGTTCTGACAAGCCCAGGTGGAAACAGCGTATCCCTTACAACAGTCTACGACAGCGTCGCCCAGACCTTCAACGCAACTTACAAGACATTTCCTAACAACCAAACGGGCGCATGGACCGCGTCGCTAGGGATCAATGGGTTTGATGACGGATTCGGAAACACGGGCCCGGGTCTCACGCCCGCAACGACATCGCCCCAGCTCCAGGTAGCCACCCTCACGATAACGATTACTTCAAAGTCTTACTTTGCAATAGGCGAACAGATCAAGTTCAATTCCACAATCCAATACCCAGACCTAACAGAACTAACCGACCAAACGGGCCAAGCATCCGCATTCCTCCTTTTCTCGGGAGGCGGACACAATGATACAATAACGCAGTTTGTCTTTGATTCAACTCTCAACTTCTGGGTTGGAACATACACGCCAGGCAACGAGCCTGGAGGATTGTGGTCGTTAACTGTGTCCGGGGCCGACTCAGCATCGCCAGCAAATTCTGGAAAAGCCACGAAGACTATCCAGCTGCAGGACAGGATCCCAACCGCTAGTTTCACGTTAACGAGCGGAACCATTCTCACTTCTGTATCGGTCAGCTTTAACGGAACTGCGAGCTTCGACCCCGACGGGACAATCGTGGGATATGTGTGGGCCTTTGGCGACGGATCGACTGGATCAGGGCCCACGCCCACTCACAGCTACTCCATAGCCGGGACATACACTGTGGAGCTCAACGTCACAGACAACAGCGGGTCCACAGCCGTTTCCACCCAGACAGTCATCATAACTGATAGGCCTTCGAGCAGTAACGTCTCGTTTCCATTATACTATTTTGGGATTCTCGCTGCTCTAATCGCAGCGCTCTTGATCGGCGCCTTCCTGGCCCTGAGGAGACATAAGGTAACACACGCGAGGCTGAAGATTGATCTTGAGGCCGTTAAGGCGGAAGCAGGACGAATCGAGAACCAGGAATTCTTCCAGTCCGTGAAGGACCAGTTGAAGAAGGATAAAGAATGACCAAGGTAATTGCCGTTCACTCTTTCAAGGGGGGAACCGGAAAAACAACCCTAACTGCGAACCTTGCAGCCGTACTCGCCAGGAACCGTAGAGTTGGAGTCATGGACCTCGACCTGTCCGGACCTGGTTTACACGTGCTTTTCGGCTTGAAAAAGAGTGAGATCAAGGCAACGCTCACAGATATCTTTCTTGGAGATGCAACCCCGGCGGATGTCGTGATAGACCTTACAGAGAGGTTCAACCTCAAGAAAGGAGGACTGTTCTTCTGCCCCGCCAGCAACAAGGTAGAGGATATGCTTCGCCTGCTAAAGTCGGGTCTGGAAGTCGAGATATTTCAGGATACAATACAGAAGGTTGGCGAACAGAACAAGCTCGATTACATCATCGTTGATACTCATCCCGGGGTCGAGAATGATACTGTTCTTGCGATGGGGTGTTGCGATGCTCTTGTTCTAGTGTCAAGGGTTGACCAGCAAGACTTGTTCGGGACTGCTGTGATGGTCCTCTTGGCAGAAACATTCGAGAAGCCCACGTTCCTGACCTTGAACATGATTCCGCCAGGTGTCCGGATCAAGGATGCCGTAAAGGTCGGCCAGGAACTGTCCCAGTTGTTCAGGTCGCGATTCTTGCAAGCCTTCGAGTTTCAGCTGGACGTTATCAACAACCTGAGCAGATCCGTATTCGTCGTAGATAATCCCGATTCCTCCTTCGCCAAGAAGATAGGTGAGGCGGTGGAAACATTGGAGAGAGAATTATCAGGAGCAACAAAGATTGCAAACTAACCCCAAACGCTCAACGGGCTACGACCTCCGAAGACTTGTCGGATCGGTGAACCAGCTGCGCTTCAACGACAACAAGGGAGAAGTGTCCTTTTTCGGACAGAAAATGATTATTCTAAGGAGAGATGTTATCCGGATTATGCGGGAAGCTCTCGAACGACTAGTCGGAGATCAGTCAGCACCGTTCCTTTCCTACTTGGCTAGTGGGATAGGTGTGCACGAGGGGAGTATTTTCAGGGAGAGCATTGGGTCCACGGGCGAGCAAAGCAGGCAGAGTCTGGAAAACCTGGTTCACTCTGCGCTGGAAGACACGAATCTTGGATTGGGAAAGATACAGATCAACGGGCTCGATTTCGACAAGAGCAGCGCAAACATAGTTGTAGCTAACTGCTTTGAAGCCACGGAGAACGGGTCCTCGGAGGAACCGAACTGCATATTCACCAGCGGTTTCCTAGCTGGAATATTTGCCGAGGTACTTGACAAGACAGTTCAGGCAAAAGAGGTCCGGTGCATGTCGCAGGGCGCACCGGAGTGCGAGTTCCAAATCTCTCTCGCCGAAACTGGTGATGGAGAAGCTGAAAGACCAAAAGTGGACTTGAAAGATGTTGACGGTGGAGCAGAGCTGAAGGGAGAGGTGAAACCAGGTACTGGAGGAGGCTCGACGGACTCGAAATCGGCCATTGGCACGTCACAGGGAGCCTCCGAAGATCAAACCGGACAGTCTGACACTGCAGAGATTGATGCTGGGGTTGAGAAGGCGGCCAGAATTGCCAAACACAAACAGCACTTTTGGAACAAGTTCAAGAAAGAATAGATCGGTCCAAGCAGCTGGATCGTCGGAAAGCGTTTCGTTTCTATCCTAGCTTCTGGCGCCGGGAGTGGGATTCGAACCCACGAGGGCGTGACGCCCAACGGCTGTCGTGTCCTGGCCCTTATCTCTTGAGATCTCGAGGCCGTCGCTTTAACCACTCAGCCATCCCGGCGTGGATCGTCATTGGGATACCGGTCTTAAACCACTTTCGAACTGTAGAAGAACTGGCGAAGCTTGCCAAGTTCACGCTGACACTAGTTCTCTAGCAGTCAAGAGTTGGAGAAGCGAACAAGTTGGCTGCAAGGGTCAAGACTTGTACTAGCGAGCCAGCGGAATTCGATGCTTTCTATTTGCCGCCTGAAACTGTTACGCCTGGGTTCTGATTTAGCTGAGTGTTGCTAGGCCTTGAGAAGATTGGATCGTTTCGTTGTACCCGTTTCGGATAGAGATGGTCAACGACTACTCGATCTCTGAGCAGTACCATTCTGTCTCTCAGAGAGTCCTGGTAGTTGAAGTCGGCTCTCATCTGGTATTCCTGACACAACAGCGTCATTGTTCTGTAGACGATGACACGAGCGCTCGCCCCGAGAGAATCTGTCAAGATCACGACGACATCGTCAAAACGGGAAGATATTTCCGACTGCTCAATTCCTTTCTTTGCAAGTACTTCATAGATCACGTCGCGAACTGTCGGTCCCATGCCATCGAGTGCGTTTCGGAAACAGTCGTTTACTGTTTCGTGGAATAGAGTGGAGATCTGAGTGCGCATTGGCTTGTGGCCTAGACCAGAGTCCGGGAGGCGAATGGATACGTATGTTGTAACAGCGATTTACCTTCTCGGGGACTGTGGGGAGACCTTGCCGTCCACGAAGCATTTGATTCTTTCTAGCCGATGAGAATGGAATGGGGCAACGATACTTTAGCAATATTCTTGGGTCCGTGCAGACTAGCGCGAGCTCGGTCTTTACATGACAGAGGAGAGCCTCTGTCAACGTACAATTTGCATTCAACGGTTTTATATGCCGTTAACAGGGCTCATGAGGAAGGATTCAGCCTTGTCGGATGGAAACGTTCGGAAGCTCATCGAGGACGCTAGTTTTCCAAACCAGTGGCCTACAAAAGAGACGCATATTCAGCACAAGGTCCTCTACAAGAACGGAGTGAGTAAAGAGTATGGAGTCCACGGGAGCAACGTGGGAGTGGACTTTGACATCTGTATCGCGGACGGTATCTGCATAACCGTCTGCCCAGTCAACGTTTTCGACCGGATGGAGCTTCCTGGAGAGCAGGAGAAGATGGACAAGGGTGTGACGAATGATAGTGGAAAGGCGCCTTTGGCGAACTGGAAAGCTGATCCGGCTCGGGAACAGGACTGTATCTTCTGTCGGGCATGCGAGATCCAGTGCCCTGTTCAAGCGATCAAGATCACCGAACCCTAGAATAGGGCTCGCAGCTCCAAGCCAGACATAGAGCCACTAAATCTAGATAGCCCGTTCTTCACTTCAGTTTAGTTTCGGCATCCTGTCCGAATCGACCGCTCATGTGACGCGAGGGTCGGTCGCTAAGACCTCCTATTTTCTAGGATCATCCCCTGTCTGACCCCGATAATGAGCGAGTCCGGCTGATCAAAGCTTGATTCGGGTTTGGATCGGTTTGTGATTATCCGAGTTTCCAGCGTGGATCTTACCCCGATCATAATCTGCTAGTTCAGATCTCGAATCAGGGCTGATAATGGGCGAGTCTTTCCGCTATAACCGGTGCTAAGGAGCTAAGCGGAGCTGATTCGAATGGCCAACCCGATTGGGTGGGCCTTGCTCCGGCTGAACCTTTGGACCAACCTGATGATCCTGTAGGTTATTCCATACTTCTTCCGAAGAAGAGTAAAGACATGTTCCGAGGATTCTCGCTCGATCATTCGAGCTTCCCCGTCGACCCACGCACCTTTGACGGTACCTCGCGCGTTGCAGGGTGCAATACGAACTCGTGGATTGTTGCGTATGCGCTTTATCTTTCCAGTGCTAGAATCAGTGCGAACAAACAATTCTCCGTTCTCTTCGACGAACCAAACAGGCGTGCAGACGGGGTCTCCAGTTTTCCGGTATGTTTCGATGCTGATATGTTTCTTGCCCGCGAATTGAGATAATTTGTCTCCTGCGGCACTCAATGGAGATTGTTCCACCGTCGACATTGTCTTAGGGGACGCCGATGGTGTTTCCTACACCAACCAGGATAATGCTGTCGCCTGGCTTGGACTTTGATCTGATCTCGTTCTGGACCCTGTTAACCGCAGCGTCGACCCCCGTCTTGACCAAGGGTGTGATCGAGGATATTGCTTCCTTAGAAGACATTTTCACAACCACTGCCAGGAGCGGAATCTGGTTTTTCGAAGCGCTAGCCTCAATGTGATATCGTTCTGTACCTGGCCCGCCGATCGCGGCACCGATTCCTTCTGCTACGTCCCCGCTCGGTTCTCCTTCAAACTTCAGTGCTGCATCGACAGTGACTACAAGTCCTATGGGTCCTGATTCCTGGATCAGCTTCTCAACTGCAACACCCGGTTTTCCAACGTTTCCTCCTGGACCCTTTGCTCGGACAACCCAAACCCGTCGACCTTCAAAATCAACGTCGTAGACCATTGTGTCTTTGACCAGTTCGTTTCCTCGTCGTCCAGCAGTAATCTGACTCACGACCAAGGGTCCGACCCCGTCTCCTATGGGCTGGGCTTTCGCGAAAGCGTCTATTGCCGCGCCGTAGGCTTCGGCCTCTTCCATTATCATCGGAAGGGCCATCTGGAGCTGGGCAAGGGCCATTATTCCTCCCGTCTTCTTTGCAAGGAGATAGAAGTGGCGGACCAGGCGGAACATGCCGTCTAAGCCAATTGAGATCTCAAGCTGGTTACTTAGAGTGTTCACATCGGATTCAGTAGCGTTAGGGGCAATGGCCTTGACTTCCATCTTCAAATGATCATCGTACGTGTCTAGAACGTGTTCTAGTTTTCCGACTATGCCGGAGGGATCGAGGCTTACCGGCGTTATGGTGAATGAGTTATTGAGTCTATCAATCTTGGTCTCGACCGTCTTCTTGTCCATCTGGAATCTAGATATCGAGTCGACAAATTTTTGGCGCGCAGCGGTCTTGCTCCTTTCCAGTTTTCCGAGGCTTCGCTTGACGCTGACGAGTTGCCATTGTACTTGGAGACGTTGCCCGTAGAAGAAGATCATGAAGAATGAGGCGAAGTAGACGAGGTTGACTATCTGGCTGAGATCGATTAAGGCCATGCTACTATTCTACCCTTCCCGCGAAGCGGACACTGCTATAGGTGATTCCTTCAATCTCAGTAAAGCTTTTCGTTTTGCGTTGAGCCGTATGAAGCCGACCTCAACCTCCTCCTTTATGGCAAGCCTTGACAGAGCCATTAGAATGTCTTTCATTTGTTTGACCGGATGAGACCCGATTTGTGTTATCACGTCGCCTACTCGCATTCCTGCCTCGTAGGCTGGCCCTCGCGAATCGACTTCGACAACCAGAACCCCTGAATCCGCTGGGAGGTCGTATCTTCGCGCAATCGCCTGGTTCATGTTGGCTCCCGATATTCCAAGCCAGGGCCGGATGACGCGTCCTTTTTCGAGTATCTGCTGTACGACCCATTTCATCGTATTGACGGGTATGGCGAAGCCTACTCCCTGAGCGAACGGAATCATCGCTGTGTTCATTCCTATCACGTTGCCACCTATGTCCGCAAGGGGTCCGCCGCTGTTTCCTGGATTGATGGCGGTATCGGTTTGGATGAGTCCTTCGAAGATGAAGTCTGTGCCTGGCAGCGGCCGTCCGAGGGCGCTCACGACTCCCATGGAGACTGTCGGTCCTCCTTGGAGCCCGAGGGTGTTGCCGATGGCGAGAGCTATTTGTCCAACCTTCAGTTTCTCCGAGTCGCCTAGGCTTGCTGCGGGAAGGTTATCCGCGTCCACTTTGATTACCGCGATGTCCGTAGAGCTGTCTGAGCCGACGACTTCGCCGAGGAACGATCTACCGTCTTTCAGGTGAATCTGGACTCTTGTCGCTTCATCGATGACGTGGTTGTTGGTGATGACGTATCCTTTGCGGTCGATTATTAGTCCGGAGCCTTTCCCTTCGATTGGCACGAGACCGTAGCGGAAGTCTCGGGTGACTCGAACGCTGTCGATGCTGACGACGCTTTCGCTCAGCCGCTCAACAGCCTCTGTAACCTGGTTCTCCAGCGCGGATAATGTTGTCATGTTTAGAGTCCCCAGCTTGTTTTTCCTACGGGAGTTATTCTGAGGTATAGCTTGTCGTCTTTCTCTTTGGTCTCAACGAGCCCGGTGACCTCGATTCCACGGGGGACTAGTCGGTTGGCTGATTCCAAGTCGTCAACGAGGAGGGTGATCTTTACCTCGTCTAGGTCTTGGAATCGCGGGCTGTATTTCAGGTTCCAGCCACTCAGGTAGAGGTAGCGTCCGTCGAATTCGTAGATTACAGGGACGATATGGGGTTGGGAGTCTTCGCAGACGAAGGCTATTCTGGCGAGGCTTCTCTCCATCAGGTATCGGTATTCTCTCTCGGTGAAGCCTCTGACGCCGTCTTTATGCCGCATCATGTCTAAATCATCTAGGGGTTAGTCACGCTTATATACTTGGTAGTCCAGGGAAACTAAGTGGGTATTAGTTAGTTGAGTAAGTCAACCCAGGTTAACCAAGACATTACAAAAGAGCAGTCCGATGAATGCAAGCTGTTACATTCTGCCTGGAACGACCTTACGAAAGTCTGGACCCTTCCAGTAATCCATGCTCTTGGTCTCAAAGAGCCTGCAAGATTCAACGAGCTGAAGCGTAGGATACAAGGGATAAGCGCAACGAGCCTCGCTGAGAGACTGAATGAGCTGGACCAGAGAAAGATTATCGAGCGAAAAGTCTACCCAGAGACTCCGCCACGAGTAGAATACTCGCTCACCAAAAAGGGTATGGAGCTGCATGCTCTTCTCGGCGACCTGGCCGAATGGGTGAAAAAGTGGGACAAGCAGGACATTGAGGGTGCGGAGAAGGTCCGAGATGAAAGACTCCGCCCACTGGCCCGAGTCAATAAGTAGACTCTGTCAGTTAGTTGCCGACAAGGCTCTATTGTTTCGCGTCACGTTTCTCAGTTCACGCCAAGTCAGGAGTGGCTGAGGTCCCACATTCCCAGTTCTTGTCTTGCCTTCATGGTCTTCATCAGGTCTCCGTGGGTAACCATTCCGGCAATCTTGTCTCCATCCATGACGACAAGCCTGCCTATTCCATTCTTGGCCATTATTTGCAGAGCGTCGATTGCTGAGATTGTCGGATTCACAGTGATCGTTCTTTCGAACGGAACCATTGCCTGGCTGACTCTTTCGAAATCTCTCTTCTCACGAGGAATGGACCGGACCGAGGACATTGTCACAACCCCGAGCAGTTTCCCGTTTGAGACGACCGGGTAGCCTCCGTGGGGATGGACAAGGAAGTAGTCGGAGACGAGCTGTTGGACGGACGCGTCAGGAGAGACTGACAGCAGTTCCCTGGTCATGATGTCGCCTACTCTGACGCCAGCAAGAGACTCTGTCAATCTGGTCTGTCTCAAGCTTGTCTCTGCGCCGGACCGAATGAACCAGCCTAGAAAGATGATCCACAATCCATTGATGAAATCGCCGAAGACGACGAAGAGTAACCCGACGGCCATCATGAGTAGGGAGATCACTTCGCTAACTCGGGTCGCGTTCGCGGTGGCGCTGAGGAGGTTCTTCGATCGGTTCCAGAGGCTTCCGCGGAGAACTCTGCCTCCATCCAGGGGAAAAGCAGGGATTAGGTTGAACGCGCCTAGAACTCCGTTTAGGAGCGCTGCATAATAGAGCGTTGCGATAACGGGTACTGGCCCGCTTACTAACATTGTCAGAAACCAGAAGGCACCGAGAACAATTGCAATCAGGAAGCTTGTGAGGGGGCCTGCTGCGGCCATACGAACTTCGAGAGCGGGATCCTTCGGCTCCTCGCTCATCTCTGAGACTCCTCCGAAGAAGAACAGTGTGATCCGCCTGATCGGCAGGCCGTTCTTCTTGGCGATGTACGAGTGGGAGAGTTCGTGGAGGAAGACTGAGACGAAGAGGATGATCGCGGAGACGATTCCTATTGCCCAGTAGGTGGTCGCACCAAGGCCAGGATAGTGTTGGGGCATGTAGCCTTCGGCAAGCGACCAAGCGATTAGGAGAAGGACGAGCCAAAGAGTGTAGTGGATTCTGACGGGAATCCCAATTATTCTTCCTATGTTGAGCGACATTTGCCCGCCCTGCTTACCTGGCTACTTCCTTTCTTAGTCTTGTCATAGACTCTCGCCTCGACGAGAGCGGATTACGAAGGAGAGATACGTCAACACATCGCTGGCCAATGTACTCTCGCCGAGTTTGGATGACGCCAGCTCTCCCGCGCGCCCCACAATGAATGCGGCGACTTTCGCAGCGTCCAACGGGTTTCTCCCTCTTGCAAGTTGGGCGCCAGCGACTCCGGCGAGTAGGTCTCCGTATCCTCCTTTCGTCAGGTAGGGAGACCCTCGACGGTCGACGTATGTTTTTTTCCCATCAGAAATTACGTCAGGAGCCCCTTTTACGATAACCGTCGCGTCGTATTGCCTCGCTAGATTTTCGACGGCGGTTCTTTTCGCCTCAAGGGCGGGGGGCCAGGGAGTTCCGGAGAGTACTTGGTATTCTCCTGCGTTTGGTGTCAAGAGCACCTTCTTTCCTTTGATGGTGTCCGCCTTAGCAGCTAGGGAGTGAAGGGCTTCAGCGTCCAGAACCATCGGTGTCTTACACCTTTGAATAATGTCCAAGAGTGCCTCATGCGACTCCGGAGTTCTAGTAACGCCACATCCGAGGACTAGCGAGTCAGCGTTCTCGAGCACTTCAATCGCGATGTTCGGATCCGGGAAGGGGGAATCGCAGGGCACTGTTATGAGATCTGGGGAATATCCCGCAACGATATCCGCGGCTCGGCGAGGTGCGACAACTATTGCTAGATCCGCTCCAGCTCGCAACGCGGCCAGTGAGTTGAAGGCTAGACAGCCCGCGTACCGGTCGCTGCCCCCGCAAACGACGACCCGGCCAAAGTCGCCCTTGCGGGCGTTGTTAGATCGAGTTGGATAGAATTCTTTTAGGTTCCGCTCTTTCTTTCGGCTATGATCGTTCAGGGTATGATCTGCTCGTCGAGTACGTGGGCTAGAGGGCATTTGAAAGAATCTGAAGTTAGAAGATAGGAAGATAGAGTTTCGGGTAAAGCGAGGTCATGTGCTTTACTGCCTAGAACCTGGCGACTGCCCTTTCGGCCCTCGCTGGAAGGCGACGTCGGGACGGGCTGTCTCGGGGTTTAGTCATGAGCCTCTTGATTTTCAATCCTATGTTTTCGAAGACCTCTTCGATGGACCAGCCTTCTTCTCTAAATTCGACCTGGTGCTTAGGCATTCTTATCAACACGTGAACCTCGAAATGCTTCCTCTCCTTCCCTTTAGAGAAGGCCCTGACAGTGGCTCTGGCCTCGCCAATCTCAGGGTAGACGTGGCTCAAGGATTCTATTGATTTTTGGAATTTTGTCTTGGCTAGGGAGGACTCGATATCATTGTCGTCGAGGCCAACGATGTACACCGGCAATGGAGTTGAGACTTCCGCTGTTGGATGCGAGTGGGACACCTCATCTCACTACTAGAACGGCGCATTGAGCGTGTGTGACGACGCCATTCGAGACGCTTCCGAGGAGCATTTTCTTGAAGCCGCCCATTCCTCTTGTCCCCATTACAATTAAGTCGATCTTCTCAGCGGCCGCGTAGTCGGTTATCGTTTGAACCACCGAGCCGATAGTCTCACTGGTTTTGGGCTTCACCTTCACGCCTCTTTTCTCAGCCAGCAACGCGGCTCGCCCTACCACTTCCAAGGCAGCCTTTCTCGCGTACTCTTCGTAAGCTTGGATGACCTCCCCAGATGGAGATGGAGCAGAGGGAAACATCGTCATGTACTCGGGGTAGCCTCGGAACACGTTCAATACGAAGAGTTGGGCGTCGAATTTCAGCGCTAGATCCGTTGCGACCTCCGAGGCTTTGGCCGAGCCTTCAGAACCGTCCACGGCAGCCAGTATTCTCTGGAAACGCAAGCTTGACTCATGTCTGAGACTCTGCTTTCCTAGAGTGCTCATTGCCAACGCTTTCTTCTCCAAACTGACAGTCTTCTGGTCGCTATTTAGGTGCGGCGTCTACACTCGGAACCCCGAGTTGACTATATCTGAGATGCACGAATCGAACAGGAAGATCGTACCAGAACTTCCCTCAACTTCGACAGCTAGAAAGCCTCTACCAATTCGTGTAGAAGGCTAGATAGATGGACGGTTACATTGTGTACACAGTTCCTAATTATCCAGCAAATGCCCCACCATGTTCAGTGACAAGAATGGTGAAGTGTCTAGAATGCAGAACTGAACTGCCCGCGGGCGCCAAGTTCTGCTTCTCTTGTGGAGCTCAAGTTGGGATAAAAAAGGAAGTCTTCCAAGTCTCATCTGAAAAACTCTTTGAGAAGTTTAAGGAATTAACCAGAGATGCAACTGTGAAAAGAGTGATAATCAAGGATGATCAGGGGAAGGTTGTCCTATCAATTCCCCTCACTTGGGGCGCAGCTGGTGCCGTCGCGACTCTGGCCTTAGCGCCTTGGCTTGCCGCCTTGGGCGTCATCGCCGGAATCGCTACGAAGTGCACTATAGAGGTACAAAGAGTAGCCAGCTAGACAAAACGATCTAGAGAATCACCGAGGTCCGAGGCCACGACGGTGGGAATCGCAGAAGAACTAAGCCAATACGCCTTCTCTGTAAAGTACTCTGAAATTCCAGAGAATATCGTTCACGACTCGAAGAAGAGAATCATCGATGCTCTCGGTTGCGGTATAGGAGCTTTCAACGCAGAACCTGTCAGGTTCTCAAGAAGGATCGCTCAGAAGGCTAAGCTCAAGGATGGTTCGACTCTTCTCGGGACAGGGAAGAAGAGTACGCCTGACTTGGCATCTTTTGTTAACGGGATTATGGTCCGGTATTTTGATTACAACGACACGTACCTGTCTAGAGAGCCCGCTCATCCGAGCGACAATCTCGGTGCCTGCCTTTCCGTAGCCGACTCAGAAGGTGCGAGCGGAAGAGATCTCCTGCTATCCGTGGCTCTGGCTTTTGAGATTCAATGCAGACTTTGTGATGCGGCTGACCTACGCCACAGAGGATGGGACCATGTCTGCTACGGCCTCGTATCTACAGCTCTTGCATCAGGGCGACTCATGAATCTCAACCCGGAAAAGATGACGCAGGCTGTGAATCTATCTCTGAACTCTCACATCACAATGCGCCAGGTGAGGACTGGAGAGCTATCCATGTGGAAGGGCTGCTCCTTCGCCAACGCCGGCCGAAACGGCGTCTTCTCAGCCCTTCTTGCAAGAGAAGGCATGACAGGTCCTTCGCCAATCTTCGAAGGCGAGATGGGCTTCTTCAAACAAGTATCCGGACCCTTCCAGATCAACACGGAAGACTTCGGTGGAAGAAACGGCAAGTTCAGGATCGGTGAGACCTATCTGAAATATTTCCCCGCAGAAATCCACTCGCAAACGGCCATCTGGGCTGCACTAGAAGCAAGGAAGGAGATCGAAGATCTTAACGAGATCGTATCCGTAGAGATCGCCTCTCATGAAGCGGGCCACACTATATTGGGCAAGGACCCTGAAAAATGGGCCCCGGCGACAAAGGAGACGGCAGACCACAGCCTACCATACATCGTCGCGATGGCTCTTTTAGAGGGCAAGATAGACAATTCATCATACGCACCCAAGAAGTTCAAGGACCCCAAGACTCTAGATTTTCTGAAGAAAGTAACAGTTGCTGAGGACAAGGATCTCACAGCCATGTACCCTGAGGCGGTCGCTAACAGAGTCACCGTGAAACTCTCATCGGGCAAAGTCGTCTCCAAGCAAGTGAACTATCACAAGGGCCATCCGAAGAATCCCATGAGTGATCAGGATGTCGAGAAAAAGTTCCGGACCCTTACGAAGAGACAGCTCAGCGAGAATCAGGCGAAGAGAGCCCTGAACATTCTCTGGACCCTGGAAAAAGTGAACGACGTGTCAAAACTGTTCTCCACGCTAGTCGTCGAATAGCTCACTCCAGGCGAACTTACCTTGGTGAGTAGCTGATCTTCTCTCCCTTCCAAATGTCCCTGTCTCCCCAGAGTCCCAGCTTCCACGCCGTGAACTCCACTACCTGGGAGTGGTCGATGAATAGGTTCACGTCCGTCCCGAAAGATTTCAGGTACCACTTGAAAACCGGCGGATCAGACGCCTCGAACATCCACGTCTTGTAGCCGAACCTGTAGACGAGCTTCTTCACCGCATCCTTCCTCCATTTCGAGGGTGGAAGGTCTTCGGTAATCCCCTCGGACTCGAGCATGAGGAGCTTCGCGCCCACATCAAGGTGAGCCTGCGCCTCATTTGCCACATCTTGGAAGGTCCTCATCTTGGTTTTGTAGCCTACGACATGGGTCCCTCCTCCCGCTCCTATCATCATGGAAACTTCGGGCTTGGCCTTCATGCCCAATTTCTGAACCTGGCGAACAATACCCACCTTGTCCTCCAATTTCATGGGTGCGAGGCCGCTGGAGACTTCGACTATATCGAACTCCAATGCCTTGCATTCTTCGAGATACCTGTCGACGATATCTGAGCCCTCGACGATAACCCGTTCCACGAAGCCACCAGTTGAGACATACACGCCATGGTCATGGCATAGACTGATGACCTTCCTAGTAGTCTCCCTTGGCAGCAGTCTCATTGAGCCTCCTGCGAACTTGTAGCCGTCTACATACTCGCTCCAATCCTCAAGGAGATCTCTCAGGTACCCGTAGCTAACAGAGGTATGGTAGGGTCCCCGGATCTCGATCACTCCCTTGTCCCTAGGCTTGGGGCCAGCTCAATCAGCTTGACAAAATCGAAAGTCTTCGATTGCGCGCTCATCTTTGTCAAGGCGAAATGTTCATCGGCGTGACGCTATCAAGTAGCACTCTAGAGTCTACAAGCCTCTCGATGATCGCATTCATTACATGAACCCAGAGAATTCAGGAAAGAGAGGACTCACAAAGAAGGTTCTTATCTCTCTCGCAGCACGACGGGCTCTATGAGTAATCTGAAAACAGAACTGGAACACATCAAGCACCACATCAAGTACCCGGCGAACAAGACACAAGTCATGGCAGCCTGCAACAATATGTCGGACGTCCCGTCAATCGACAAGGACTTTGTCGCCAAGTCTCTCCCTGAAAGCAACTACAAGGGCCCAGAAGACGTCGTAAAGGCCCTCCTCAACAAAGTCTAACCTTTCTCAAACTTCTCCCTTTTTTCGTTAGTACCCAGTATATCGTCCGCCCTAGTCTTCCGCGAACAAGGCTGTCTTAGAGGTTGAATATCACGGCTCGGTCTGAAGTTTTGGTTTTCGGCTGGACCCCTGCCGATACGAAGGTTTCACCGATGTAGTTTGCGAGAAACGTGGACCATTTCGGACCCAGTTCATGCATTAGTGTTATGGTCCAGTGTTCATTCTCGTTCTTCTCATAATACTCGAACAGGTTGGCGTAAGCTGAAAGGTCATGAATATACTCGATCACAGTATTGACAGTAATCTTCCCCCACTTTGACGCGATCAAAGCCACTGGAGCACTCTTGCCAGCAGCTACACCGGCATTGGCCAGGCTGTCTTCTGAGACCGTGCCCAAAATCTCGCCAAAGGTCTTCCGGCTGAGACGCAGGTGCGTCGACTCTCTGAAGGAATCTTCCGAACTCAGAATAGTCGAGCAACAGCTGGTTCACAAGCGTGTATACGCTCACGCTCTGACGGGCAGCCTCCTCCTGAAGAGCCCCTAGCGCCTTCTCGTTTACTCTGAAAGACTTGGCACTGTCTTCCCTTCACGAGGCATAAGATTACTTCGCACACGGCTTCGATTTCTCCAATATCATGCTTCCCGTCTGACCGTCGCAATACAATTCGCTAGCTCTGTACTCAATTTGCACGGTCTCTATATCTATCATGCATGCAGATGAAGAAGTCATGTCGAGGAAAACAATCTGGACAAAACTGTCAGCCAGAAAAAATTGGAACCAACGCCCATGAGCCAATCAACCGCAAAGCAGTGGTCCACTGAAAAACTACTGCTCGCAGTCGGAATAGTAGCAATCGCCGCAGGCGCCGCCGTCGGAGTAAGCGTCGGATACGCGGTTCACTACGAGGCACCAACCACCAGGGCCTTCTACCTCTTCAACAATTCCTTGCCCTTTGACCAGCACACGTGGGGTATCCCACACGATACTTTCTCCCCTGACCGCATCACCGTCAACAAAGGCGACAAAGTCGTCATCTACTACCGCAACATAGAGGACACAACTGAAGCCCACACGTTCACCATGGACGCGCCTTACACATTTGACGCGATCGTTCACGCTGGGCAGAACGAGAGCTTCCCGATAGCCAGCAGCTTACACAGCGCCTCCAATGTCGTCGTCCAAGTGAATCAGACCGCTACTATCTCATTCAGCGCTACCTGGGCAGGCGTCTTCCGCTTCTACTGCGCGTATCACCAGCCAACCATGACCGGATATCTCGTAGTGCTAGGTTAGGAGCGAACTAGAGATGCAAATACGAAAAACGCCCACCATACTTCGCTGGAGCGCAGTAAGCTTACTTTTCGTCGTCGGACTGATCGACATATACTACGGCAACTTCTACGCTGGCTTCTTCGAGAACCTCTGGTACGTGATGGGATCGATCTACATCTTCACCGGAGCTGTGATCGCGGCAAACTTTGAGCCGAGGTTTACTCAGCCAGCAGTGTTCGGTTACGCGATATTCCTCTTCGCCATCTGGGCAACCACTGCCCTCGGAACAGGCGCTGGTCTAGACACCGTGGCCTACGTAGACAAAGCGATCGAAGCCTTGCTAGTGGTGAACATGGCTCTCCTCATCCGCAGCTCTCGCAACCCAAGCGCTCTCAGCTAAATCCTCCAAACCCCTTCGGGGACCCATCCGGGTCCCTCCCTTTTTGGATTATCACGGGATAGGCTTTGTGCATGCCTTTCGACGGACCATCCCATGGTCACAATCAGGCTTGCTGTTTGAATCATGTCCAAGTCGAGCGTTTTCCGCCTGTCCTTGAAATGTCAATCCCTCTTTCCCGCCTATCCTCGACCACGACTCGGCTAGCTCGCGAAGACGTGACGGTATCCGCGCCCGTGGCTCCGAACTCATACTTCTCTACGAAGGGCTTGAGCCATCTGGTTTCCGAGGCCGGTGGGAAAACATCGGCAGAATCCAGACTAAACGGTGACTAGAGTCTTTTCCGCCCATTTCAACAGAACAGCATTGGTCGCAACGATTATCGAAGATGCGCTCATGAGCAATGCAGAAACCTCGGGTCGAAGGATGATCCCAAAGTTGGGATAAAGAATACCAGCCGCGACGGGGATTGCGAGGATATTGTAGAATGAAGCCCAGAAGAGGTTCTGCTTCATCTTCGTGACGGTAGCCTTACTGAGCCTTATCGCCCGCAATACATCCGAAGGGTCGGATTTCATCAAGACTACTTTAGCCGTCTCTATCGCCACGTCTGTGCCAGCCCCGATTGCAATTCCGATGTCTGCTTGAGCCAAAGCTCGTGCATCATTCACGCCATCACCCACCATCGCGACAAATTTTCCTTCATCTTGCAGTTTCTTAACAAATATCGCCTTGTCTTGTGGGAGGACGTCCGCAAATACCCGCTTGATCCCAACCGTTTTCGCGACCGCCTCGGCGGTTGCCAGATTATCGCCTGTAATCAGAGCCGTCTCAATCCCGAGCTGGTTAAGCTTCGACACTGCAACTTTGGCCGTTGGCTTTACAGTATCAGCGGCGCCGATGACCGCTATGATTCTGCCGTCAACGGCGAGGACCATTATCGTCTCGCTCTTCTCAACGAGCTGATCGAACTTCTCTTGCATGGGAGCGGTATCAATACCGCTCTGTTTCATCAGCTTCACAGTTCCCACCAGCACTTCCTTCCCTTCGATGCTTGCTCTGACTCCCAAACCGGACAAGTTTTCGAACCGCTCAATCCCTGTCGGTAACCGCAGCTGTCTCCGCTTCACCTCCTCAAGCACAGCGTTGCTTAACGGATGATTGGAGTCAGCTTCAGCCCCGCCAACGAGTCTCAGAGCCTCGTCTTCATCCCAACCTTGAACGGTGGCGATTCCCGAGATTCTCGGTTTCCCCTCTGTCAGGGTTCCGGTCTTATCGAAAACCACCGATTGGATCTTAGAGACGCCTTCAAGTGTCGGAGCATCTTTGATCAAAATGTTGTGTCTTGCGCCCAGCCCGGTTCCGACAGCCACGGCTGTTGGTGTCGCTAGGCCCAGAGCATCAGGACAGGCTATCACTATGGCGGAGATAGCAAAGGTCAGGGCGAATAGGACTGGCTGCCGAGCAACGGCAAACCAGACCAGGAACGTAGCGAGACCCGCGCCTATTGCCAGCACTACAAGATACTGAGCAAACCTGTCTGCCAGTCTCTGGCCAGGTGCTTTAGAATTCTGAGCGGCTTCGACCAGCTTTACTATCTGCGCGAGGGCTGTCTCCTCGCCTACTTTAGTTGCCTCGAACCTGACAGACCCTGATTGGTTGATGGATCCGCCTATGACATTATCCCCCTCCTTTTTCGCAACTGGAATGGATTCACCTGTTACCAGGGATTCGTCGATCGCCGTCTCGCCATCAATTATTCTCCCGTCAACAGGAACTCGGTCTCCTGGTTTCAGAATCATGATTTCACCAATTTGGACCTGTGATGTTGAAATGAGAATCTCTCTCCCGTCTCGGAGAACTCTGGCTTGAGGTGGAACCAGCTGGAGCAAAGCCTGCAAGGCGTCGGTTGTGCCGCGCCGAGATCTCATCTCCATCCAGTGGCCAAATAGGACGAAAGTGACGAGGAGGGCGGCTGCCTCGTAATAGGAATCGGCGCTTTGCAGAATCGTGAGGAGTACGCTGAAGCTGTAGGCTGCTGTTATGCCCACTGCGATGAGAACTGACATGTTTAGTGTTCTATGTTGTAGAGCTCTGAAGCTTGAATAGAGGAAAATCCACCCGGAATAGAAGAATACGGGAGTCGTTAGGAGGAAAAGAAGCCAGGGAACTGGTATAGGGGCTGGCGGCTGAAAACCGAAGATGAGGTTTCCGAGAGGCGAGTAGAGGATGATTGGGACTGATAGTATCAGTGCGAAGAAGAATTTCTGGCGAATGTCTAATTCCATCAACCTCGCCATTTCTCGACCCGCAACACCGGTATGCTCCATGCCCATGGTCATGGTCATGCTCATCCTGAACTTCTCCCAGGGGGACATCTTGAGAGCCGGCTTCATGGCGTGCTCGTGATGATCCATTCCTTCTTCGATCCTGGCGATTGGGACTAGTTTCATCCCGCATTTTGGGCAAGTTCCAGGAGAGGTGGATCTGACCTCTGGATGCATAGGGCAAGTGTAGATCGTTGGGTCAGCGTTCATGTGATGGTGGTCAGAATGATCTTCGTGTTTCTCCGCGGCAGTCATCCTATTTCAACTCTAGAAGACGCTATGTATTACAGGTTTGATGGTGCAACCATTGAACGACCCGCTTGATGAACGTGATTTACTTACTGTAGTTTCAATTCTACATCACACTTGCTTACTCTTTTCACGTCTCTCACGCAGTACCAGTGCTGTAGACCGACACGCGGTCGTGCACTTTCGCCCTAACCGAATTCAGCAAACCGTTTCCAAAAGCGATATTTCCGTTCGATTAAGAAGTCCAAGGAGTATTTGCTGGGGCCAGATATGGTGTTTATGATGACGAGTGATAGGAATACGAAACTGTAGATGATTCCTGTTCCGATGTCTGTGGAGCCTGGGCCGTATGGTCCTCCGAAGCCTTCGGGAATAGCCCATATGAATAGGCTGAAAATTATTCCCCCAAGGTAGGCAATCTTGCGCATGAACCCCAGAACTAGGGCTACGCCAAGAGCGACTTCCAACACGCCGGTCGTGTACACGAATAGAGCCGCATTCGATGCTGTGACACTGGACCAAAAGTTGAACCAGGGTTGAAGCCAAGTCGGTTGGCCATCACCAGCTCTACTAACGAGGTCGGGGAATGAGTCGACTAGTCCTGGCGAGAACTTGAGGTAGCCATCGATCAGCCATACGATTCCTAGAAATATTCTGATGAACGATTTTAGCCAACTAACATTTCTAACCACCCAGTTCCGGCTCTCCTTCCCCACAAGCAACCGCTCACTATCCTCCGCGTTCCTGTCTGCTCTTGACGCGCTGCCCCGCCCGAAAAAGAGGAGGGACTCGATCGTTATTTTTGCCTGTCGTACGGAAAGATCGCTCTTTGCATCGTGAGAAGTCAAGCTCTCCGATCGGGACTCTCAGGTCAGGCATTTCAACTAAGAGAGTGCAAGCAAATCTTATAGGTCGTCAACGGATGTTCGCGTGCATCACGGACAATGGATCTGGTCATCATCAACCCTAGATGAGGCGGTAGACTAGGGACGACTCCAAGAGCGACCTCCATCCGTTATTCGAACAAAGAGACGACTGTACGAAGGGTGATGCCTCGAAAGGCGGAGGAAGCCACGGAGGACTATCTAGAAATGATCAATCTGCTCGTTGCAGAGAAGGGTTTTGCTTCAACATCAGACATAGCTGAGCGAATGGGTGTCTCACAACCAACCGTGACAAACATTCTGAAGAAGCTTGACAAGCAAGGATACATCACATACGAACGATATCGCGGAATGGCCCTAACAGAGGCGGGGAAGAACGTAGCACGAAAGATGAAGGACCGCCATCAGACGCTGGTAAGTCTACTTGTGCTGATCGGTGTTCCTGAGCGAATCGCTATTGAAGACGCGGAGAAGATCGAACATGGACTTCACGAGCAGACAGTTCGCAAGTTACAAGAGTTAATTGAACAACTCAAAAAAGGCTAGCTGAACTAATAGGGGACAGCGAGCCCGCCTGTGCCTCAGAGAATGAATTCATGGAATGGTAGCGAGTGGAAGGGCGAAATAGTTCGTAGGCTCCGTCCAAAAGATAAATTTCCGCAGTCGAATACCGTGCCCCGTTATTCTGTCCTAGGGCTCTCGTCCTGATCCTCTCTGAGGAGACGGATGAGTTTTTCGATGCCTTGGAGGCTGCTTATGCTTGGGCAGTCGTTAGTATGTGTTTTCTCCCGTCGGTCAACTAGGATGGGTTGCATTCCTACCTTCTTTGCGCCCAAAACGTCCTGATCGTAGCTGTCTCCAGCGTGCACTGCTTCAATGGGCTTGCATCCGGCACGCTCTAGCGCAAGTCTGAATATTCGAGGATGAGGCTTCTCGGCCTTGGCTTCTTGTGAGTAGGTAAAACTATCAAAGTACTTGGCGAGGCCGACGTGTTCCAGACGATCCGTAACATCGTCGGTAGCGTTTGATATGACGCCAAGCTTAAACCCGCGCCGCTTGAGGGCCCTCAACACTCTCTTCGTTTCCGGGTACGGGCTAGACCACGGATGCTGCTGGAATCTTTCGCACATTTCTTCGGCGAGTTCAGATTGATTACCCTCAACTTTCAGTTTAGCAAGAAGAAAACCGAGATAACTCGTCCAGTACTCTCGGGTCCTCCCAGCATAGGAGAAATAACGTTTACCATAAGTCAAATCCGCATACCGAACCCCAACCTCAACTCTGTGAAGCGACATGTCGAGCCCAAGGTCTCCCATGATTCGATGCCATATTCTCGAGTACGGCGGGACTTCGACAAGAGTTCCTGCAGAATCAAAGAATACCGTGTTGATCGAGAAAGGAGGCATAGCCAAATAATCGAGCGATATCATACTTCTCTTCCACAATGGAAAGATTCGGTTTGGTCTTGGGATGGCTCCAAAAGAAGAACTAACTCTTGCAAAGAGTCCACTGAAATGTCAGCGGTGCGTTGAAGAACTACTATTTCTGCTGGAGTTCGGAGACCCCGAATTTTAGATAGCAACTATGGGACGAATATGGTGTAGAGCAGAAAGGTATTGAAAACCAGGATCAAACCGACAGTAACTATGGCTAGGACAAGCGTGCTCCTTCTATTGACGAAACCAGCCATGAACTTCTTCTTCGAGGTGTAGTAAACGAGAGGAATCATCGGGAGGGGAATCATGAGACTGAGAATTACCTGACTGTAAACGAGCAAACTGAGCGGATCGAGTCCAAGCAATATTGCGAACGTGGTTGGAAACACGTTGATGAATCTCGTTACTATTCGTCTCGCCCATACATTCCAGTGCTTTCCGATCAAACCCTCCATTATGACCTGTCCCGATATTGTTCCAAGCGCCGACGAGGAGAGCCCCGATGCGAGCAGAGTCAGAATGAAGACAATGGCGATCGCCGGCCCGAATAACAGGCCGATCCCATGGACAAAATCGCCGACAGTTACGTTCGGGTTCGGATAGAGCGGTATGGCGATAAGGAGTATTCCCGCGTTAACCACAGACGCAATTGTCAGAGCAATTACGGTTTCCTTGAGATGGAATTTCCTCGTCCTCTCGATCTCCCCGTTCGAGTACGGGTGATGATTGCCGGGTCTCATTGAGTCGGTGATCGAACTGCCTAATGTTCCCTCGGGGACCCTTTTTCCAATGAGGTCCATCTTGTTTTTCGAAAGCCAAGAGTGAACAAACAGCGCATGTGGCATCACCGTTGCGCCGATCATTCCAACTACTATTAGGAAAGCGGCGTTGCTCGACGCGAAGGGCGCTACGGAATGATACGCGGTTTGCGTCAGGTCGGGTTTGACCACCGCCAGATTGTAAAGGATCCCAAAGACAAGAACGCTGATCAGCAACGCAAAGTATTGCTCAATAAGACGGAATCTCTTGCCCATCATAGCTAGTAGGAGAATGACATCCAGGGCACCGAATATTGACGCGTAGAGAAGTGGGACCCCAAAGAGCAGATTGAGACCCAGCACCGTCCCCAAGTACTCTGCCAGGTCTGTGGCTGCGGCCGCGGCCTCAGCAGCGAGCCAGTAGGGAATAACGTATCTGCGCTTTACAAGTGACATCCTGACCAGTTCAGGCAACGAATAACCGGAGACAATTCCGAGTTTGCCGGAGAGGTACTGCAACAGCATGGCCATGCCTCCAGCAAGCCAGGCGGCCCAAAGTAGATCATACTTGAAGCCGGCACCCGCTGCAATGTCTGTCCCATAGTTGCCTGGGTCCATGTAAGCAATGGATACCATGAGTGCTGGTCCAAGCCAAAGGACGAAACTACGCAGAGAAACCCCCTTCCCGGTTTGCTGAAGTGGCGCATCGACCAGAACCTGCTGTTGGGCCTTTGCACTAGTTTTCCACGGGAAACGCAAGGTATGATTTACCGATCGAGTGGGACACTCGTTTTTAGGGACTAAGTTGATGCTAATAAAGCTAGGCTAACCTAAGATTTCCCACACCCGTAGCGCGGAAGGTGCGCCAGCGATCCAACCTGTAGAGGGGTCCGAGCCTCTGGTTTCGATCCCCTCTACATATTAGGCGTTACATACAACAACAGGAAATTGACATGCGATACATTTTCGAGAAGGCAATCGATCTGACACATGAGCTTCACAATGGCATGCCGATCTATCCAGGTGATCCATCTCCTAGCTTCGTTAGCTATGCCACATTGGAGAAAAATGGAGTGAATCTCACCAAGCTAACACTTGGCTCGCACACAGGCACCCATATCGACGCTCCCCTACACTTCATTCCGGATGGAATCGGTGTTGACAAGATTCCCCCGAGCAAACTGGTCGGAGAAGCATACGTTTGTGATATGTCGAGCAAACCAATCGGTAGCGGCATCACTGGTTCTGATCTTCGGAAGAATCTCGAAGGAAAAGCGGCTGAAGACGACATCGTTGTCTGCTACACAGGGTGTAGCGAGCATTGGGGCGATGAATCAGTAAGCTCGAACTACACCTATCTTACCGGGAACGCGGCCGAGTATCTGGTCTCGAAAAAGGTCCGGGCCGTGGGTATCGACTTTCTCAGCGTGGAAAAATTCCAATCATCAGGAGCTCTAGCCCACAAGACCCTTCTAGGAAACGGGATATTCATCATAGAATCCCTCAGCCGAGCGACCAAACAGTTTGTCGGGAAAAGAATCCTGATGATATGCATGCCCATCAAGCTCCAGAATGGAGACGGAGCACCCTCAAGGATAATCGGCGTGCCGATTCGCGAGGACTAGCACAGGGACCCGATGAAGGTCGCTGTATCTTCGCAGGATTTTTGGCAATGGGAGTCGGCTATAATGGGTACATCGTCCCTAGGCTCCTCCCAACGTTACAATCAAGTCGGTGAGAAAACCCGCGCTTAACCCCACGAAGGTGCCTATCATGAGGATTTGATTTGTTGTCTGTTTTCTTCCAGAGTTGTACATCAACATCGAAACGTAGAGAATCGCCCCCCCAGCCAAGCTGAGGAAAAGCACGTACGTGAAGACAGAAGTCCAGAGACTGCCTACCACGGTTCCAATGAAAGTAGGACCGCCGCCCACCAGCCCGGCCACCGCTAGAAAACGAGCCGTGGGCCTCTTGATGAGGCCCGCTAGCGGACCGGCTATCCCAAAGCCTTCCGTTGTGTTGTGTGCGCCAAACCCGACTATCAGAAGCAGTGCGAGCCCGACAGAACCTGACGCGTAGGACTGGCCCACTGCGAGACCCTCGCTGAAATTGTGGGCACCGATGCCAATCGCGATCATCATCGCCAGCCTGTAGGGGTGATGTTCCTGGAGAATCTGGATCTGTCGAGCTTGTTCGGCCGTGGTTAGCTGAACTGTTTCCGGTCCGTTCTGCAACCGCGCCTTCACGATAGGAGGGGCTTTTGCCATGTACTTCGCCTCGTAAGCCACCAAGCCCAAGAGTCCAAGTGCAAGTCCTCCGAAAACAGCGACAAGATCCGTCGCAGCCTCAGCAACGGACCATTTTGTTGCGGCAGCACCTGATGCTATGCACGTTGCAGCTTGTCCTGCGAAGGCGCTCGATGCAACGCATGTTGCGGTATTCCAGGCGTGGCTGAACACGTCGATTACGAGGAACAGCAAAATGCCGATGGATAGGGCGTTGAGGAAGCCTTTCTTGCGGGAACTTACATTCTGAAGAATGGCCAGGGGTAGACCGAGAAAGATTGTGAAGCCAGCTATGGCACCTAGCAACAGAAGCTGTGCGTAGTCAATCAACCCTTGGCACGGGGTACGGGACGAATTGCCCCCATGTTATAACTTATGTCATAATTGATCGTGGTTAGCTTTCCTATCTTCGAGTACTCGACTGCCCGACTGCGTTGTTGTGATTGAGTGATGTTCTTGCTCATGATATTTTGTTGGTAGCCGTTGGTTCAAAGAACCCATGTATTCGGGTAGTGAGAGTACTAATCCTTGCTTTCCAGTATAGGTTGATAGCCATTTGGTGAGGCAGTCCTTCTTGTCGAAAATGTGAGTTGATTCACACTCGACGCCCACATGTCCCGCCCCCATTCCGAGTTCGACAACGTGAAGCATTGGGTTCTTAGGCGCAAGATCTTCCACTCGCCTCTTGACAATATGGAAACGGGTCACATATCGGCAAACGGGGCATCGAGCCTCAGCCCCGAGGTCAGTCTTTAGCCCGTTGAGAAGTATGTCCGCTCCGCACTTGACATAGACATCTCCTCTCTGCGGCAGAATCATACGGTATAGTGTAGGCTTGTCGGAGAATCCGACCAGTGTTATCGGACCATACTGGGACACTGCCTTCAACCCCTCGGGGCTTGTTACTCTGCGCAGCAGCTGAGCTGGTCTATGTCCTTCCGGAAAGATGTCGCGGCCAGCTTAATCGATTCGGTCATTGTCGGGAATACGTGAACCGTGTCGATGATGTCGTCGATTGTCAGCTTATGCTTGACGGCCAGAACTGCCTCTTGGATAATGTCAGCCGCGTTCTCCGCAAGAATGTGAACGCCCAGTATCCTTCCGGTCGATGCATCAGCAACCATTTTGACCAAACCTCTCATGTCCCTGATGACGATGGCCTTCGGCACCTTTGACATTGGTATGGTTCTGCAGGTGCATTCGTAACCGTGTTCGTGGGCTTGCTTCTCAGTAAGACCTACTGAGGCCACCTGGGGCGAGGTGAATACCGCTCTTGGAACGGGGAGGAAGTCTATCTTTCTATGTGTCCCCAACAGAGCGTTCTCTGCCGCCGTGGCTCCTTCCTTCGCTGCAATAGTTTCTAGCATCGGTTCGCCTATCACGTCCCCAGCAGCCCATACGTGCGGGGCGGTCGTATGCATTTCTCGGTTAACTCTTACCGCACCATCGTTTCTGAGTCCTACCGGGACGGTCTCCAGGCCTAGCAGGTCCGTGTTGGGGTCTCTCCCGGTGGCTAATAGCAGCTCATCTGCTCTAGCCTCGAACTCTCTACCCCTTGCATTGGCGACTACAACCTTCTCTCCTTGGGTTTGATACGCACGTTTGACTTGTACTCCCGTCTTGATCTCGATTCCTTCGTTTTCCAGGTACTGGCGTAGAGCCTCGGAGATTTCTGGCTCCTCTTCAGGGATTATTCTATCGCTTCTTTGCAAGAGGGTCACCTTTGTCCCCATGTGGGAATACATCTGGGCGAACTCGAGGCCTAGGGCCCGACCGCCGAGCACAACCATCGAGGTGGGTTTGTTCCTTAGGCTGAGAGCCTCGACGTTCGTCAAGTAGCCCACGCTCTCAATCCCGGGGATACTAGGTATCCCGGGCGATGATCCCGTCGCGACTATGAACCTTCTACCGTCAACATTGATTCCATCCACCTTTACCCGTGTCTTTGAGACGAATCTTGCGTTTCCACGGAAGAGTTTGGTTGAGGGTAGTGACTTTAGAACGTCAGAATACTTCTCTTTCCTAAGTCCTGTTACGATCCGATTCTTCTGTTCTATGATCCTGTTGAATTCGAGTGTTGTCCTTCCGGGCCGTATTCCGGGGAATTCGCGATGACTATCGTAGTATCGAAGCTCTCCCGCTCGGAGAAGGTTCTTGCTAGGGACGCAACCAACATTGACGCATGTTCCGCCGAGAGTGCTCCTCTCTATCATGGCTGTTTTAGCTCCATGGTCGCCCGCCTTGATTGCAGCGGCGAATGCGGCTGAGCCAGACCCTAGAATGACCAGATCAAACATGCGCTTCGTCTTTTATATGACGGAATTGTCATATAAGCTTGCTACGAGCTAGGGGCTCGCTCGATTAACTTAATTGCAAAGAGGCCTATTACAAATAGGCCAATGGTGAGCCAACGATTAACCCTTCAAAAGACCGACGTGACAGCCGTCTCCTTGCTGTTCAACGCTCTCTCGAACGAGTACCGAGTAAGCATCATAAACCTGCTCAGAACCGGACCGAAGAATGTTGGCGAAATTTCAGACGATCTCAAGATCGAGCAAACCATGGCTTCCCACAACCTCAAGTGCCTTGCATTCTGCGGACTAGTAACGAGCCAGAGGCTGGGAAAAACGGTCGAGTACACTCTTAACCGTGAAACAGTCGAGCCTATTCTTCGTCTAGCTGACAAACACATCTCGAAATACGCTGTCAACCTTCGAAACTGCAAAACACTCGAGCGGTGAGAGAGAATAGAGATTTGCTTCAAGAAGCCGATGTGCGAGAATGTCATACTCACTCCTAAGGAGTAAGACCAACCCATTTCGCACGCTATTTTTCTATAATCTTATCGTTGCAAACCAGGATGAAAAATGTTAAATTCATAACCCGTCTTTCGAAACTTGGTAAGTATGGCGAAGGAAGTAGCTTGTAGCGTGTGTTCCTTCCGAGTGCGCGCCGACACAGACGATGAGCTAGTGGCTCATTTCAAACAACATGCCCACGAAATGCACAAGAACGAGCCGAGCCGGGAACAGATCCTTGCTATGGCTAAGACCGTCCAGATAGCAACCGCTTAACAGACTAAAGCAACTGTCTCAAAAAATTCTCGCGGCTACCAGCAGTTGCCACGTTTACCATTGAGTCAACCGTGGTAGTTCATTTCTCCCGCAAGTATCCTTACGTCTAGCCGGTTTTCTTTTGGGGGAAGAGGACAAACGTAGTCTTCGCTGTAGGCGCAGTATGGGTTGTACGCGTAGTTGAAGTCGATCATGTAGTTGTTGTCGGGCTTTTCTTCGATGTCGAGGTACCGCGCAGCAGCGTAGCTTTCTTTTCCGGAAGTCCCGTCCCTGAAGGGAATGAAAAGCTCGTTGCTTTCCCGTTCCGTGGACTTGTAGGCTTGAAGTTTTACCTTCCTTCCCTCGATGTCGAACTCAAAGTATCCGAGCCGGTGGAACTGTTGCCTCGTTCCCTTGCTCGTGGTCATCGAGACTCTTTCAGGATTATCATATTTGTGCAGCATCGTGTGAACTTTGTACTTTGGGTCTGGCGGGAAGTACCTCAGCATTTTGAGCGTGTGTGTCTTACCATGTGCTAATGGAGATTCGTGGCTGGTTGCGAAAAACTCGTCTTTGCCCTTTCTGAAATCTTGCACTTGACGGATCCAGTCTTTGCCATCTAGGCCAATCATTTCTTGCTATACCAGTCCATTTGATGGCCCCATGGATCTGCTTAACGTGCTTTCAATCCTTTCCCTGACCGTTCATGTGCGAATTCCCAACCAATCGTTTCCTGGTAATCTCTCGTTTCCGTAACTATTTTTTCCTCCTAACTTTTCTTTTCCTTTAACTATTCTTTTTCACTAACTTTTATGTGACCCCCCGGGGCGGTCGATTTTCCCGCGCCCCGCCCTTCGTGGCCACGCTTCCATCCCATAGCGCTAACTAAATACCGGAGCCGCCTTGCATAGGAAGCGCCTAACCTTGCAAGAAACCCTGAGCTCCGACCTGGTCAGGCTCGCCGCCAAGTCCGCAAGGGACGAGTACACGGACGGCGCCGTCTACCAGATGCTCAGCAGGCATGAGAAGAACCAGTCGTTCAAGAAAGCCCTCGAAGATCTCGCCCGCGGCGAACAATCACACTACGAATTCTGGAAGGCGTACACGCCCGATACCGCTGTCAAGGTGAACAGGCTCAAGGTCTACTTCACCCTCCTCCTCCGCCTCACCCTCGGCCTAACCTTCACGATGAAATTCCTAGAGAGACATGAGGACGCGCTCCACGAACGCTACAGGCAGATGGTGAAGAACATCCCACCAGCTGACAAAGCACGGTTCGAAGCCATGATGGAAGAAGAGGAACATCAAGAATCGTACTTGATGGGCGAGATCCATGAGGGACGAGTCAAGTACATGAGCTTCATCGTCCTCGGCCTCGCGGACGCGGTCGTTGAGATATCCGGAATCCACGCCGGCTCCCTCGGAATATTCAACCGAACAGAGCTCGCCGGTGTAGCGGGTGTCGTCGCTGGGATGGCCGCGTCTATAGCAATGGCGTCCGCCGCCTACGCCCAGGCCAAACAGGGCTTCGAAGGATCAGCCAAATGGAGCGCAATCTACACCGGAGTGTCCTACATGTTCACAGCCATATTCCTCGCCCTGCCATACTTTCTCACAGGCTCAATGGTCACCGCACTCGGAATCTCACTAGTCGTCGGAGTAGCACTAGTCGCCATGATGACCTACTATGACACTGTCATATCAGCGAGAAAATTCAAGAGACAATTCGGAGAAATCGCCGGAATCATACTCGCGGCCTCCTTCGCCCTCTACATAGCAGGAACCCTAATCAGACATTTCCTACCAGGAATCCCAATCTGATAAACAAGGCTACGAGGCAGCCTGCCTCAGAAGCTCTAGAAGCATCCGGCCGCGTCCCAAAGTCCCCAACGATCCTCTCGCCGCGTCTTTCTCCGTGAACCTTGCAGACCCATCTGCTTTCGCCTTCCCATCTAGCACAAGAACGGGAACTGGATCATCACTATGCCCCTTATCCTCCACAGGCGTAGAGTGATCACACGTAACTGCCGCAACAAGATCTTTCAACCTTGGCGATTTCGCCAACACCGAGAAGAACCCCTTGTCAATCTCCTCAATTCTCTCCCTCTTCAGATCGAACAATCCATCATGACCCGGCTCGTCAGGACCCTTCAAATGAACATACACGAAACCATGCTTTCCAACAGAATCCAAGACAAGCTCAGCGCGCTTACGATAATCGTCTGGCCGTGTCCCGGGCTCCAGCTCCCTAACGTCCATCCCGAGCAATCGTCCAATCCCGAGTTCAGCCGGAAGATCCGCGATCATCAAAGGGTCCAAACCCCACTTAGCCTGAAATCCTTGGACTTGCGGCTTGGAGGTTCCCGCGTCCCGCATCAACACGAAATTCGCCGGGACCATACCCTTTCTCCTCCTCTCCTCGTTTGCTGGATGATTAGTCAGAATCTTTCTGGCTTTGAAGCCGAACTCGTTGACCAGCGCCGCAGTAACAACGGCCTCGTCAGATCCGTCCAGCGGCTCGCACCGGGGAATATCATACTCCTTCATGCCCGGCTGAGCTAGACTGATGTTGCCCTTCCTAACGTAGGCGGGATCAAAGTTGGATATGTTTGATGAAAACTGAATCCCATCTGCACGGAAGACAACTACGGCTCTATGACCCACAGTCGGTTTGAAAACAAACCGCCTACCCGACTTGAGATGTAGTTCCCTGTTCAGAGCAGCGCCGAGCTCCTGAGCCTCCATGGTCGAGAGGTTCCTACCGGCTCGCCGGTCTACAAGCTTGTCACCTTTGACAGTTGCAAAGCCCGCCCTGAGCGCAAGATCACCATCATGAAATTCGACGCCAGCACCAAGAGCCTCAACCACGCCCCGCGACAGATGAGTCTCGAGCGGATCATATCCTAGAAGAGAGAAAACGCCCGCGTCACTCTCAGGAGCAATACCCTCTCTGAGGGTATACATCCGTCCCATACTACCTCTCCTCGCCAAGGCGTCGAGATTCGGCGTCGAAGCCGCTTCCAGAGGCGACTTCGTGATACCAACCCTACAACTGGCGCCATCGAGGACGACCATGACAATTGGGAGCATTATCCCGAAAGCCTGGGGGCTTGATGTTAGGGATTGGTAGAAAAAGAAGCCCTAAAAGAACAAGCCTCTTGCTCGGTCCGAGCTGAACAACTCTGTCTGACGGTCCATCCAGCCACGTTTCCCATCTCAAGCGTACAGCCCTGAGCTCTCAGCTCAAAGAGCACTTGGACAAGGATGTCGTTCTGGCCGGCTGGGTTCACGATGTTAGGGTCCTAGGAGGAATATCTTTCATCCTCCTCCGTGACATGAGCGGAATCGTCCAAGTAACCGCTCCCAAGACAAAGGTCAGCCCTGACATCGTCAAGGAGATCAGCACACTCCACCAGGAGGACGTGATCCTCGTCAAAGGCAAAGTCGTCTCCAGCAAAATCGCCAAGAAGGGAATCGAAGTCATCCCCGAACAGCTCGAAGTGGTGAACAGAGCCGAGACACCTCTACCACTCGACCCGAGAGGCGTCCAGAACACTCTCCTAGAGACTAGGCTCAACTGGAGATTCCTAGACTTCCGAAGCGAAGAATCCAACGCCATCTTCAAAATCCAATCCAAGATCCTCCAAACCTTTCGAGAATTCTTCACCACCCGACATTATGTGGAGATACAACCTCCAGTAATCATAGCCTCGGCAAGCGAAGGAGGAGCCGAACTCTTCTCGCTCAAATATTTCGAGAAAGACGCGTACCTAGCCCAGTCACCCCAGCTCTACAAGCAAATGTGCGCCATATCCTTCGAAAAGGTATACACTGTTCTACCAGTATTCAGAGCGGAAAAATTCGAACAACCAACCCATCTAAACGAGGTCCGACAGATGGACATCGAACAAGCATTCTCGACAGACGAGGATGTCATGAAGGTCCTTGAAGAATTTCTCGCCGAATTAATCAAGAAGATAAGTGTATCATGCAACGAGGAGCTAGAGAAAATCGGTCAGAAACTCGAACCACTGCACCTGCCGCTAAAGCGAGTGCAATACAGAGACGCGATCGAACTCCTACGCGAAAATGGTGAAGACATCCAGGTTGGAAATGACTTCTCCAAGACGCAGGAGAAGAGACTGTCCCAGCTTCTGAAGGAGGAAGCATTCTTCATCGTTGGCTGGCCATCAGAGCAGAAAGCATTCTACGCAATGCCTAACCAGAACGGTAACACCTCCAGGGCATTCGATCTCATCTATCGAGGATTGGAGATCGCGTCTGGAACCCAACGCATACACGTGCCAGCTCTTCTGATCCAGCAGCTCAAGTCCAAAGGCTTGAACCCTGAGAACTTCAAGTTCTACATCGACTCGTTCAGATATGGCGCCCCGCCCCACGCTGGCTGGTCCATTGGATTGGAAAGGTTGACCATGAAAATTACTAGTAGAGAAAATATTAGGGAAACCACTATGTTTCCTAGAGACAGGAATCGACTAAGCCCTTGATTCCTATTCGCCCGATACCTCCTCGTCAGGGAAAAACTAGTAGTCACGCTCTTTCTCATCAGGTTTGCAATCGGGAAGAGGCTTCGGATCAGCAAATCTCTTTGAGGCTCTTTTTCACGGTGCCCCTTTCCCTCAGAAGATAGTAAGTCGCCTGTCTTGACCTGAGACTTATCTTAGCAATTCCCTCAGTAACAAGCCGAATTAGCTTGGTCGGATGCGTATCGACATCGTGCCATTGCCACCCTTGACCATCCGAGGACCCCGCTGATTCCTCATGTGCAACCGCCAACCGAAGTGTCTTCTCGTATTCTGGATACCGTCCGAGAAATAGCTTGACTTTCTCCTGAGATGCGGATCTTTCTTCTTCCACCTTAGTTTCCAATCACGCCCTTACCCCATCTCTGGACGGCATATGAGCGGAGATAAACCTAACTCGGCACATTGTTAAGATTCCGCTTGCCAAAACCACCTCAGAATAACATAAGTTAAAGACTTATCCATTACTATGCGAGGTGAAATTCTTGCCCCATCGAGGTGACGAAGGTCCCCCAACTCCCAATACGATCCCAATGTGAGCAAAACCTTGAAAGGTTCCGACCGCCCCCCATTTTCTTCAGACCATATTTGACCCAGATCGCCCCGGAAGAATACTTGGAGAGAATCAATCGCTTTGTCTCCTTCTTGGACCCCGGAAACGTCAAGATTGCCATCGCGATGAAGAAATATGGTCTCAGAAACCTCCAACTAATAGCTGACAAGACAAAGATTCCCCGGCCGACAGTCCACGCGAGAGTGTCGAAGCTGGAAAAAGAGGGATTTTTCCGAACCTGGATCCACCCCAACTACGCCAAGCTGGGGCTCGTTAGAGTCATGGTCCTACTTACCACGAAGCCAGGTAGAGAACTGTTGGGGCCTGAAGCTCTTCGCATTCCAGGCTATTGGTTGAGGCTCATTCGCTGTATGGGGGAGTGCAATGGTTACTACTCTACTCACGCGATTCCTTTGGGGAAACGTTGGGATTTCGAGCAATACCTTGAGAAAATTGTCGCTTCGGGGATCGCGACCAAGTATCGGATGTTATGGCTAGGAGAGGCAAAGTCACCACTTCCGGACTTTAGCTATTATGACGCGAGGAAAAAAACATGGACCTTCGACTGGCCAAGATGGCTCGAAGAGCTTGCTGCAAAGCCTCTTCACACTCAACGCCAAGACACTCAACTTGCTGGAAACTTTGACAAGAAAGACCTAATCATTTTGAAGGAGTTGGTCAAGGACGGCCGAACGAAACTGACTCAACTGGCGCGCCTGCTGGATATGACAGTCCCTGCGGTCAAGTATCGTTTCGACAATCTAGTGCGATCTGGATTCATCCATGAATATGTCATCGACATGCTGCCTTTTGCTCCTGAAATCTCCGACCTCTACGAGATGGTGCTGGATTTCAAGACAAGGGAAGGGTTGTGCCAGGGGGAGAGGGTGTTGAGTACCCTTCCAATTGTTAGGACACTGTCTAGAGTGGAAGGTTCCACTTCGATCGCCGTGAGAATATATCTTCCTAGGACCGAGATGAACAATCTTCTCACTATGCTCTCGGCACTGTCCCGGACAGGGGTCCTTGCAGGATTCACCTATGTGTTGCTCGACCCTATGACCATCAGGACACAAACTTTCTCCTACGAGCTCTACGAGGATAGCGCGGGATGGCGGTACGATAACATGGAATACTTTGAGGAGCTGAGGAAGGTGTCGTCCGCTTTCGACAGAGAGGATGGCATGCAGGTGACTTTCCAAAGTGCTCCCGTACCGACTTTTCAATGATTGAAAGTCAGAACAAAACTGGTCTCAACAGAAAAACTGAGCTTGTCAGAATCGCCGCTACATCATCGTGACAGTTAGGCCCTTCGATGGCTGAAAAATTACTGGGGAAGCTTCTGCCTTGTCGAGTGACGATGCCAGCTTGCGGAGGGCGGCAAGGTATTCGTGGTTGTCATAATCCCATCCTGACTTGTCGTCGAACGCCTTGTAGTGGAAGGTCTGAGCTTGGATCGTCATGGGATCCAGCAGCATGTACGAGAACCGATCTATCGCGCCTCCCCTGACGAGAGCGGATAGCAGCGTCAAGAGATTGTTGACCTCAGTTCTGGGGAGGTAGACTCTGATGGTTATCGAATTGGTCCCTTTGATTCGCGAGTAGTTCAAGACGAAGGGTAGACGTTTGAGGAAGTTCTCTTTTGCGATCATCGCTTTGTGTTCGCCGAAATCCAATCGAACCTCGTAGAGGTCCGATATCTCCGGCGGATAGGGTAAGACTTGGATGACGTAGTCTTGTAGGAATCCTCGTCGGGCGAGGTTGTCGAATCTATACTTGGCTGCGGGAAGGGTCATGCCGATCATCTGCGAGAGTTCGGAGAGCTTCTTTCGAGCATCCTTCATCAGCTCTTTGAGAATCAAGAGATCGTTCTTGTCGAAGTCATCCTTTGATGATTCCTTCTCCTCGGAGACATTCCCGACCTTGCCTTTAGTAAACAGGCTGAGCCAGGCTGGCCAGTCGAATCTCCAGGCCCTCTTCTTGAAATCGTAGTATTCGAAGTTGGGAATGTGGGAGTGGTAGTCGCCCAGCCAGAAGATCCGGTAGTTAGTGGCCAGGCCGGACGAGACTATCTGATCGAGATACTGAACAAAGTCTTGTCGGTTTTCGACGGGGACCGCGTGCTGTGAATAGTATCCGTTGCATTCGCCCGTGCATCTCGCGATCCATAGCCAGTAGCCGGGGATCTTCAGAGCTTCGCTAGCTGTAACCTCCCGACCTGGGGAGGGAGTTAGTAGAACCATTGATCGGGCTAATCCGATCTTGGCAAGGTTGGGATAGGTCCATGTGTCGAGCAGTCCCTGGGTTCCGAGCTTGTTGACGCGTGTGTAGACGGTTGGGTATGGTACGCCGGATTTTCGGGCGATCGACTGGAGGTTTCGGGGTCCGAACTTTTTCATCGCGCCAATGATCTCTACGTTCTCATCATCTAGGAGTGACATTATCTGGTGTATCCGCTGGAAATACTCGTCTGCCAACTGGTAGCTCAAGGTGAAACCGGCTTATGGGGAAGGACTAGGGGCTTATAGAAACTTTGGAAGCAAACTAGGTCACCAGTGAACCTCGCAAGCCTTATTCAGGAACGAGATTGAACTTTAGCTTATTCTAGCCAGTTTGAGAGAACGATTGTAAAGAAGAAAAATGGTCGAGAAATCGGAGTCGCTCAAATCGTCTTTGATCCTCTGGTAGGGTCCGATCTTGCGGGAGAAACGAGGAATTTCTGCGGTTACCTCAAAGGGTGTGACGATATCTCGGGAACTAGCCGACAGCCTGTCGGGTAGGCCCGTTATCAGAGGTCTCTGGGACTTCCCGCGACTGTTCGATGATGGCAATCATATTTTCGGCCATCGCTGTGAACTTCCTGGTCAAGGGATCTTTCTGGTGCTCTAGAACGAATACGCCTCTGCTCAGGTTTTCGAACACATCCGAATTGAAGGGGAGAGCTGTTAGGACTTGGAGGTTGAAGAGGCTCGCGATTTTCTCTCCGATCATCTTGGACTCTTTCTCCCCGACGCTGCTGGGTATCATGTTGAGTATCAAGACCACGGGTTTCCTCAACTGGCTCGCAACCTCGTTCATGACCCCGCTCCCGAACATGTCCTGGTGATCAACGCGGGACAGTAGGACGACTACGTCGCAGACCGCCATCGAGAGGATCGTGTCCTTCTCTATTCCAGGATGGCTGTCGATCAGGAGATAGTCGAGCTGGTATTCGGTAGCTAGGTTGTAGAGAACTGCTTTGAAACGGCTGAGATTGAAGCCGGTCTCGACCATTTTGAGAATCTCTTCAAGCCTGTGTCCAGCGGGACAGAAGAGGAGGCATCCCGATTCGATTCCGAGCCTCGGGGTCAGATCAAGAACAGCGTCCCTGATGGGGATGGAACCTTGGAGAACATCGTTAATGGTCGCCCTGATGTCTCCGTCAGATATACCGAAGATAACATGTAGTCCTGGGCCCTCCAAGTCAAGGTCGATCACCGCGACCCTCTTGCCCAGTCGTGCGAGGGTGGCCGCGAGGTTGGCACTGATTGTGCTCTTCCCTGTTCCGCCTTTGAAAGATTGAACAGCTAGTATTGTTGCTAAGCTCGGTCACCGGTCCTACTGACGTATTATCAGAATCGTTTGACCGTGCGACGAGAGGGTATGACCGGACTAAAGTTGCACGTTACTAGCTATGACAGGTAATAGTAGCTTGCAGTTTCCCACCCAGCGGGGGCGTAGTCGGGGCGTGCAGGGTCCTTTCGCACTGGGCGTCGGAAACAGACAGGTTCGATGGATTGCTGAGTCTTGGTCAGTGAGGACAATGGCAATTTCTCGTCATCTTGGACTTTCCGCTCCGCCGCTCTTGCGTCGCGAGACGTGTTCGCTAAGACCCCCCCTCCCCTGGATCTATTTCCTGTCTGGCAGGGTTTCTGGGTGATTCCTGCCATTTAGGGTGCAATCCAGGCTTGGATGGCATGGCGAAAAGTCGGGAGATCGTCGGCGATCTCCGAACGATTCTAGGGCGAAATTCTAGCCATCTCTCAGATTCGAGATCAGGGCTGATAATGGGCGAGTCTCGCGAGGAGGATAAAGGCGGACAGGAATCTACAAACGTCAAACCCAGCCATAATACTCCCTAACGACACTGAAGCAGACACGAACACGCACACCCTTTACTCCCAAAGGTCCCGTGCAGACGATGTAGGGTTCCGAAATCCCAAACTCGACCCTCCAAGAGTTAGTCCCTTGGAAGATGTAACTTGACCCAGAGCGTGAAACCGTTATTCATCAAACAATCAGCATACCTCCGAGTTCCAAAAGACGTCGCAGAACTAATAGACATCATGGGCGCACCGACGGGAGCTGTCGAGCTCCGAATCGACGAAAAAGGCTGCGCCCTAGTCTACACCTTCGCCAAACCGACCCGAGCTATCACCGAAGAGCCCGAACCGGTCGAAATCCTGGTCGCGGCCCAATAAGCAATCCCAAGAACAACCGACTGCCGATCTCCCCGCAAACAAAACGTTTTTTCTTTTCACAGAATAACCTATTGTGAAATGTTCGTGGACGAGTCATGGAAACGTCGCGCCCGAAACTGGCGCCGAGACAAGATTCCAGCGAAGAATTCTCTACGCAGGCAAAGATATCGGTTCCAAAGAGGCCTCGATCGCGCGTCTTCGCGGTTCCAACCAATCAGGAAGTGTCAGAGACCGGCCAAGTGCTTCCAATGGCTCGTCAACTCCGAATCCCGGAGGTACAGTGGCAAGCTCGAGTAGAATTCCGTTCGGCTCGCGGAAATAGATCGACTTGAAATATTTTCTATCCAACACAGGTGTCACATGGACGCCGCGGGCTAGCAAACGCTCCCGCCACTTCAACTGGGCGTTTTCATCTTCAACCGCGAAGGCGATATGATGGACCGTTCCAATGCCAACTGTTCCAAGAGGAGCGACAGGCGACCCGACGAAGGAGATCATCGAGCCAGGGCGCCCTCCTTCAAGCCCGAAGACCTGCTGAGCGGTCCCTGATGACCCTCTCTGATTCTCCTTCACCAACTCCATGTTCAAGATTCCGGCAAAAAATTCGCGGGTCTGAGAGGACCCATGCGTGAGAGCCGTTACATGATGAAGTCCCTGAAGCCTCATCTCAACCGTAATCCCGCGAACTCGCGGAGCCAGTGCTTTGCCAGTGGGGGTACGATTACCAAATTGGAGAGTCAATTCTGAATGGGAAGCGTCTGAGTAGTCCTTCCCGTTTCCTGGGGTCACAATCTCGAGAATTAGACCGTCTGGGTCCCGGAAATAGAGAGAGTTGAAAGAGCCTCTATCGAAGGGTCCGAGCACGCTGACATCGTTTTGTTCCAGCCATGTTTTCCAGTTGGCAAGAGATCCCTCATCTCGTGTCGTGAACGCAAAGTGGTGAGTTACGCCAGCCCCCACTTGCCCAAAGCCAATCGCCTTTCCCCAGTCGAAAAAGGTGAGTAAAGTCCCTGGGCTGCCTTTCTCGTCGCCAAAATAGAGATGGTAAGCGGAAGGTTCGTCGAAGTTGACCGTCTTCTTGACCAGCCTTAGCCCGAGAACTCTAGTGTAAAAGCTGACAGCTGACGAAGCATCAGAGGTAATCGCGGTGATGTGATGCAGGCCCCGAGTCTTCCGCTCCATTCCTATTCATGGGAATCCATCGGCTGCGTTAAATCTTTCCAGGAATAGAGAAAGTCGGCCCCAAACATTAGAGAGAATGTGTTATGAACAATCGGGCCCACTGAGCAGCAGGTCGCGACCAACTGACAACAAAGGCAAACACCATTGCAACGAAGATCGTGTGCACGATCGGCCCAGCGTCAGATTCCCCCCGAGTTTTAGCTCAACTGATCCAGTCCGGGATGGACGTTGCTCGTATCAACTTCTCGCACGGAACCTACGACCAACACGTTCGCAGTATCCGGACGATCCGTCAGGTCAGCGAGCATCTCCGCCGCCCCGTCGCCAT
>Ga0209160_1000193_pt1 | contig 46397 bp, 44 predicted proteins | sample GraSoiAngelo_153_FD_186167 | JGI IMG/M metagenome (GOLD analysis project Ga0209160, IMG submission 186167) | Grasslands soil microbial communities from the Angelo Coastal Reserve, California, USA - 14_1009_12_40cm (SPAdes) (version 2) | ecosystem: Environmental > Terrestrial > Soil > Grasslands ...
GGGGCTCCGGCTCCTGTCGTTGCACAACGTTCGTTACCTGATCCGGCTCGCGGGTGAGATGCGGGCTGCGATCCGGCGGAGCGCCTTCGGCCCCTGGGCCGCGGAGTGGCGCCGCCGCTACCTGCACTCGGGATCCGCATGACCGCGCACGGACTGTTCGCTCTGCTGTTCGCCCCCTCCGGTCAGAATGCCGGCGGCGGCATGACTGTCTTTCTGGTTCAGATCGGCGCCCTGATCGCGATCTTCTACTTCATGCTGATCCGCCCGCAGCGCCGGCAGCAGGAGCGGCACCGGCAGTTGCTCGCGTCGCTGCAACGCGGCGATCGCATCGTCACCTCGGGGGGGATCATCGGCGAGGTCGTGCATCTGAAGGACGACGAAGTCACGGTGAAGAGCGGGGAGTCGCGCTTGATCGTGCAGCGCGCCAACGTCGCGAATATCCTGAACCGCCCGGTCGAGGCCGCCAAGCCGCAGTGACCGTCCGCCAGCTCCACCTGCTCGGCTCGCCCGTGCTGCGGCAGCGCTCCACCCCGGTTGCCGCCGTGGACGACACCGTGCGCCGGCTGGTGGACGACTTGTTCGAGACGATGCACGCCGCCAAAGGGGTGGGGCTCGCGGCGAATCAGATCGGCGTCACCCGGCGCGTGGCTGTGGTCGACGTGGGCGAGGATGCCCCACCGCCGCTGGTCCTGATCAATCCACGCATCGTACAGGCGAGCGAGCTGCAGGAAACCGCGGAGGAAGGGTGTCTCTCGATCCCGGACGTTTACGGCGAAGTCGAGCGTCCGCTCAGCATCGCGCTCGAGGCGCTCGATCGCGACGGCCGCCCGTACAAGGTCGAGCTCTCCGGCTTCAAGGCGCGGGCGGTGCAGCACGAGATCGACCACCTGGATGGGGTGCTCTTCCTCGACCACTTGAGCGCGGTGAAACGGGGACTGCTCCTCGCCAAGTGGAAGAAGTCGCGCAAGGGGCAGTCCGGGTACGTGAAAGACGTGACGCCGGAGCCGGCGGGCGAGCTCTGAGTGCGCGTGGTCTTTTTCGGAACGCCGGAGTTCGCCGTTCCCTCTCTCGAAGCATTGCTCGGCGAGGGGTTCGACGTCGTCGCGGTAGTCACGCAGCCGGACAAGCCTCAGGGACGCTCCCGCTCGACCGCGGTCCCGCCTCCGGTGAAGACGGCGGCCGAAGCCGAGGACGTCCCGGTGCTCCAACCCGCCCGGCCTAGCGATCCCGACTTCGTCGAGCGCCTCCGCGGGCTCGCGCCAGACGTCGGTGTGGTGGTCGCATACGGCCATATCCTCAAGCCTGAGCTGCTCGCGCTTCCGCGCCGCGGCATGATCAACCTCCACCCGTCGCTCCTCCCGGAGCTGCGTGGCGCGGCGCCGGTGGAATGGGCGATCCTGAACGGCCTCACGCAAACGGGGGTCACGATCATGCAAATGGACGCTGGGCTCGACTCGGGGCCGATTCTCCTCCAGATCCCGCACGATATCGACCCCGAAGTGACGGGCGGCGAGCTGTCGGAGCATCTGTCCGAGATGGGCGCGCAGGCCCTGGTCGAAGCGTTGGCGCTCTCGGAAACCAACGGCCTCGAGCCGCACCCCCAGGAACAGGCGCGCGCGACGTACGCGCCCAAGCTGACGCGCGAGACGGCGCGCATCCGCTGGGCCGACCCGGCGGAGCGGGTCGCGCGGCTGATCCGTGCGCTCGACCCCAGGCCGGGAGCGTGGACCGAGCTCGACGGCCGTGAGATCAAGCTGTTCGGCGCCAGAGTCGTGGAAGGCCGCGGTGCGCCGGGAGCAGTCCAGCAGACCGATGACGCCTTGGAGATCACGACGGGACAAGGAGCGGTCCGGATCGAGGAGGTCCAACCCGCGGGCAAGGCGCGCATGGCCGCCGCGGAGTGGGTCCGCGGGCGCGGCGCGCAGGCGGGCCAGCGCTTCGGGTGAAGGCACTCCTGGCCCTGCCACGGCTGCACGCCGTCACCGACGAGCGGATCGCCCGCCGGCCGGACCTGGATCGAGTAGCGCAGCAACTCGCAGCAGGCGGTTGCGAGGATCTCGCCTTCCACGCGCGCGGTCGCGCGCTATCCGGCCTGGAGCACTACGAGCTTGCCGTCCGCCTGTCCGCCTGTCCGCCCGCCCGCCTGTTCGTGAATGACCGCCTCGATGTGGCGCTGGCCGCCGGCGCAGCGGGGGTCCAGCTGGGCCAGGGGAGCCTCGAGCCCGAGGACGCGCGCCGCTTGAACCCCGCTTGGTGGATCGGCAAGTCGGTGCACGACTTGCGGGAGGCGGAGGCCGCGCACGCCGGCGGCGCCGACTATCTTTTGGTAGGGCCGGTGTTTCCAACCGCCACCCATCCCGATCGGGCGCCGCTGGGCCTCGCGCGGTTGCAGGAAATCGTCGGTATCGGGTTGCCGGTCATCGCCATCGGGGGCGTGAGGCCCGAGCGGATGCCCGAGCTCATGGCGGGGGCCGCCATCCACGGCGTGGCCGCGATCCGGGCGCTGTGGCACGCGGCCGATCCGGCGGACGCCGCGCGGCGCCTGCTCCAGGAGCTGAACGGATGAACGACATGGTTGACGTCACAGTGAACGGCGAGCCTCGCGCGGTGGCGCGGGGCGCCACACTGCTCGAGCTGCTGGAATCGCTCGCGCTCGACCCGCGTGCCGTGGTGGTGGAGCACAACCGCACGATCGTGCGGCGGCCGCGGCTCGCAGCGATCACGGTCGCGCCGGGCGACGCGATCGAGCTGGTGCATTTCGTGGGAGGGGGTTGAGCATGACCACGGCCGTTGAGACGATGCAGGACATGCCATTCACCATCGGCGGACGCTCGTTCCACTCGCGTCTCATGGTGGGTACGGGGAAGTACCGGGACAACGACACGATGGCCAGGGCGATCGAAGCGTCCGGCGCCGAGATCGTCACCGTCGCAGTCCGACGTGTGGACCTGGACCGCACGAAGGAGGAGGGCGTCCTGTATCACCTCGACGCGAAGCGGTACTTTCTGCTCGCGAACACCGCGGGGTGCTACACCGCCGAGGATGCCGTCCGCTACGCGCGCCTCGCCCGCGAGGCGGGGTTCAACGAGTTCATCAAGCTCGAGGTGATCGGCGATCAGGAGACTCTGCTCCCGGATGTCCAAGGCCTGCTGGTCGCTGCCCGCACGCTCGTCGCGGAGGGATTCAAGGTCCTCGCCTACACGAACGAGGACCTCGTGACCGCGCTGCGCCTCGAAGACGCGGGCTGTGCCGCCGTGATGCCGCTCGCCTCACCGATTGGGAGCGGGCTCGGGCTCCTGAACCCGTTCGGCGTGCGTACGATCAAGCGACGGCTCAAGGTGCCGGTGGTAGTCGACGCCGGCGTCGGAACCGCATCGGACGCGTGTCTCACCATGGAGCAGGGCGTGGACGGGATCCTGATGAATACGGCGCTCGCCGCGGCGCGCGATCCCGTGGCGATGGCGCGCGCCATGCGATGGGCCGTCGAGGCCGGGCGCACGGCGTACCTCGCCGGCCGCATGCCCAAACGCGAGGTGGCGATGCCGTCCTCGCCGCTCGAAGGAATGCTGGATTAGGAGCGCCACTGCCGCCCGGCGCGCGGCACTGCAGATGCTCGACGCAGTGCGCGGGGGTGCCACCCTCCAGGGCGCCCGCGATGGGGCGCTCGCCAACCTGGTCGAGCGCGACCGCCGACTCGCGTACGAGCTCGCGGCCGGCGTGCTGCGGCGCCGCGGCCAGCTCGATCGGATGCTCGAGCTCGCGACCGCCAATCCTCGCCTCCACGACGTGCTCCGGCTCGGGGCCTACCAGCTCCGTGCGCTGGCGCGCGTGCCGGCGTACGCGGCGGTGTCGACCAGCGTGGAGCTGGCGCGGGAGGTCGCCGGCGAGAAGGCGGCCCGGTATGTGAATCAAGCCTTGCGTCGGTTGGCACGGGATGCCCTAAAGGACTCCCTGACGGTCGCGGGATGCGGGATGCGGGATGCGGTGGAGACGCACCCGCTCTGGCTCGTCAAGCGCTGGAAGGTGCAGTTTGGACGCAGCGAGACCGAGCGTCTGATGGACTGGAACGACGCTCGGGCACCCCTGACCCTGCAGCCCGCTCGGTGGGACGCCACGACGCTCCGAGCCCGGCTCACGAAGGCTGGTTTCGGGGTACGAGAGGCACCCTTCGGCGCAGGGGTCGTGGTCGAAACGGGGGCGACGCATCCCGCATCCCGCATCCCGCCTCCCACGCAGTTGCCGGGGTTCGCGGAAGGCGGCTTCGTCGTGCAGGATCCCGCCCACGCGCTCGTGTGTCGTTACGCGGCGTTCCCGCCCGGGGCGATGGTCTACGACGCCTGCGCCGCTCCCGGGGGCAAGTCCGTTGCGCTCGAGCGAGGTGGGGCGCGGCTGCTGGCCGGCGACGGACGGCGTGAGCGGGTCGGCCGGCTGGTGGAGACGGCGCGGCGCGCCGGAGTGGCGATTCAGGTCGCGGTCGCCGATCTTCTGGCGGCCCCGTTCCGGTCCGAGGCGCTCGCAGCCGTGCTCGTGGACGCCCCCTGCTCCGCCACCGGCACGATGGCCCGGCACCCGGACGCCCGCTGGCGGGTGACCCAGCGGACGATCGCGCGCGCCGCGGCACGCCAACGGGCCCTGCTCGCCGCGGCGGCGGCGCTGGTCCGACCGGGCGGATTGCTCGTCTACGCAACGTGCTCACTCGAGCCGGAGGAGAACAGCGACATCGTGACCGAGTTCCTGGCGCGCCACCCCCAATTCGCCCGCGTACCGGCGGCGGACGCGGTGCCGGCCGCGCTACTCACGCCCTCCGGCGACTTCCAGTCGCTACCGCAGCGCCACGGCATGGACGGCGCGTACGCGGCGCGACTCGGCCGAGTGCGCTGATGCGGTTCCGACGGCATATCCCTCCGGTCGGGGAATGGAAGCTCCCGGCGTTCGACAGGCTCGGTGCTCGTCGCTGGGGACTCGCGCTGCTCGGCGCCCTGCTCGGCGGTTACCTGACGGCGTACCTGCTCTTGTTCCCCGCGCCGCTGTTGCACGGACACGGTGTGGTGCCGCGCGTGTTGGGCCTGTCGCTGCAGGAGGCGTCGGACCAGCTCCGGAAGGCCGGTCTCCAGCTGCAGGACGGGGGCAGCGAGCCGCACCCCACGGCGCCCCAGGGCACGATCGTGTGGCAGGACCCGCCGCCGGGCGTGAGCGCTCCGGCAGGGCTGCGAGTCACCCTGGTGTCGAGCGAAGGCCCGCCCAAGATTCCGGTACCGGATGTGGCGGGGCTGGACGGCGAGTTGGCCCGGCGCCTCATCGCGGCGGCGGGGCTCACGGTGGCGCAGGTCGAGTCGGTGCAGGCGGCCGCGCCGCCGGGCGTAGCGATGCTCACGCGCCCGGCCGCGACCTCGGTGCTCAGTCCGGGGGCACCGGTGACGGTGGTCGTCAGCCGGGGAGCACCAACGATCGCGGTCGCCGACCTGCTGGGCTTGTCGCAGGCAGACGCCCGCACCCGGCTCGAGCTGGACGGTCTCACGCTGGGGACCGTGACCCGACGCCGGACGAGCGACGCGAACCCCGGGACAGTCGTGGGGCAGAAGCCGGGGGCGGGCACCTTGGCCGCACCCGGCACGGTCGTGGACATCGTCGTGGCCCGGAGCCCATGATGACAAACGGCGGAGGAGGGGGGATTCGCATCGCGGCCAGCGTCCTGTCGGCGGACCTGACCCGTCTAGCGGAGCAGGTGGAGCAGGTGCTGGGCGGGGGGGGGGGCGCCGACTGGCTGCATGTGGACGTGATGGACGGGCGTTTCGTGCCGAACCTCACGTTCGGGGCCAACATGATCACGGCGCTGCGGGGGCTCACCGACAAACCCATCGACGTGCATCTGATGGTGGTCGAGCCCGAGCGCTACCTCGAGTCGTTCGTGGCCGCCGGCGCCTCCGTCTTCACCTTCCATCCGGAGGCGACGGTCCACGTGCAGCGACTGCTCGCGGCGGCGCGGCGTCAGGGCGTGCTCGCCGGGCTCGCGCTGAACCCCGGGTCGCCGCTGCAGCTCGCGGAAGAAGTCGTGGCCGACTTGGACCTGCTGCTCATCATGACCGTGAACCCCGGGTTCGGTGGGCAAACCTACCTCCCCGCGTCGAACGACAAGATCCGCCGGGCGCGCGAGCTGCTTACCGCGCATGGCTCCCGCGCGTTCCTGGAAGTGGATGGCGGGATCTCTTCGCACACCATTGCGACCGCCCACGCGGCGGGGGCCGACACCTTCGTGGCGGGCAACGCGATCTTCGCGAGCAGCGACCCCGCCCGTGAAGTCCAGGACCTGCGGCGGCGCTGCCTGGTGACGGTATGACGGCACCGCGGCAATGGACCGTGGGGATCGGCGTGGTGATGGCGCTGGTGTTCGGCACCGCCCTGGTCATCAAGATTCGACCGCAGATCGATCTGCTCGGCGTCGGCTCCACGGCTCCCACGTTTCACGCCACAGACCTGCGGACCGGGCGCCCCACCACCCTCGCCGATTACCGCGGCAAAGTCGTGCTGCTCAACATCTGGGCGACGTGGTGCGAGCCGTGCCGCGTGGAGATGCCCTCGATGGAGCGGGTCTACCGCCGGCTGGGGGAGGGCGGCGACTTCAGCATCGTGGCAGTCAGCATCGACGAGCAGGACGATTCCGTGGTCATGTCGTTCGCGCGGGCGCTGGGGCTGAGCTTCGACATCCTGCACGACCAGCCGGCAGCCATCAAGGAGGCGTATCAGACCACCGGCGTGCCCGAGAGCTTCTTGATCAATCGCGACGGCGTCATCATCAAGAAGGTGATCGGCCCCTCGGAGTGGGACGGTCCCGTGAACGAGACCCTGATCCGGCGGCTGATCGATGACCGTCCGCGCTAGCCTCGGGCAGCTGTTCGTACGCAACTGGCCGATCAAGCTCGCGGCCCTGTTCTTCGCGATCATGCTGTACGTTGCGGTCGCGGCGCAGCAGCCCTTGTCGCAGACCTTCGTCATGCGACTCGCGATCGCCATCCCGCCCGGCCGGACGGTGCGGCAACAACCCGCCGGCGTGACGGTCGTGATCCTCGGGAAGGGCAGCGAAATCCTCAAGCTGCACTCCTTCCCGCGCGTGATCCGCAAGGCCATTCCCGACACGTTCTCGGCCGCGCTGTGGCGGATCCAGCTCCAACCCACCGACGTGGAGCTGCCCAAGGGGATCGAGGTGCAGGTCGCCGATATTCGGCCACGCGATCTCGAGATCCTGCTGGACTCCGTAGCGCACAAGGAAGTCCGGATCGTGCCGCGGGTGAAAGTCGAAGCCGAGTCGGGCTACGTACTCCGCGGACTGTCGATCACGCCCAGCCTGGCCCGCCTGGTGGGACCGGAGCAGAGCCTCACCAAGCTCGACTCGGTGACGACGCTGCCGACCGTGATTTCCAGCGTGAGCGGCCCCTTCTTCCAGACCGTCCCGATCGACACCACGCCCCTGGGCGTCGTCCGGATCTCACCCAAGACGGTGCGGATGGCGGGCGAAGTGACCGCAATCATCGAGCGCTCGATCGGCGGCGTCCCGATAACGACGGCAGCCTCGGGCTTCACCGGATTCCTCTTGTCCCCCGAGCGGGTGTCGGTGACGGTGCGGGGCCCGGCGTCGCGGGTGAACACGCTCACCCGGGACAGTGTGCGCGTGGTGGCGCACCTCATCGGGAAGGCCGGGCCCGGCGGCTACGCCCGGCTCACCGTGAGCGGGCCCCCCGGCCTCGCGGCGCGCGCCGTACCCGACTCCGTGTCCCTCAAGCGGAAGGCAGGGCGTGGCTGACGTCGTTCTGGGAATCGAGACGTCCTGCGACGAAACGTCGGCCGCGGTCCTCGTGGGCGAGCGCCGACGCCCCGAGCTCGCCGGCCTCGTCATCCTCTCGCAGGACGTGCACCAGGTGTTCGGTGGCGTGGTGCCGGAGCTCGCCAGCCGGGCGCACCTGTCCGCCCTGCCGGCGGTGGTGGACCGCGCGCTCGCCGAGGCGGGACTCGCCTGGAGCGCCGTGGACGCGGTGGCGGTGACGCAGGGGCCGGGCCTCGTCGGCGCGCTGCTCGTGGGTGTCGTGTTCGCCAAGGCCCTGGCGTACGCGGGGGACCGGGAGCTGATCGGCGTGCATCACATGGAGGGCCACCTGTTCGCGCCCGCGTTGGAGGATCCGGAGCTCGCGCCGCCCTTCGTCGCGCTCCTCGTGTCGGGCGGCCACACCCTCTTGCTCGATGTGCCCGCCTGGGGCCGCTACCGCCTGCTCGGCGCGACCCGCGATGATGCCGCCGGGGAGGCGTTCGACAAGGTGGCCGCGCTGCTCGGCTTGGGCTATCCGGGCGGCCCCGCAATCGAGCGGCTCGCGAGCCGGGGCGATCCCCATCGCTTCTCGTTTCCGCGCCCGATGCGGGACGAGGGCTACGAGTTCTCGTTCTCGGGTCTGAAGACTGCGGTGCTGCGCGCCGTGCGGGCGAGCGACGATCTGGACCGCGACCGGCCGCATCTCGCCCGCGGCTTCCAGGACGCGGTGCTCGACGTGCTCGTCACCAAACTGGAGCGCGCGGTGCGCGCCACCGGCTATCGCACGGCGGTGCTGGGCGGCGGGGTGGCGTGCAACCGCACGCTCGCGGACCTCGCGGCGCAGCGGCTGTCCGGGCTCGCGCGGGTCGCGGTCGCGAGCCCACGCCTGAACACCGACAACGCGGCCATGATTGCCCGCGCGGGCTGGCACCGCCTCGCCTTGGGCGAGCGCAGCGACTGGACGCTCGACGCGCGCGCCGATCTCCCACTACCCGGTCTCGAGACAGTGGAAACTCCGCAATCCCCAATCCGAAATCCGCAATCGACATGACGATCTACCCGCTGACTTTCCAGCTGGGCCCGCTCACCATCACCGGCTACGGCATCATGATGATGGTCGCCTTTCTCATGGCCGGCTGGGCAATCCAGGTCGAGCTGCGGCGCCGCGGCATGAACGAAGACTACGCCGCCGATATCGTGTTCGCGGCCGTGGTCGGAGGGATCGTCGGGGCGAAGATCTGGTACGTGCTGCTCACGGGGGAGTGGGACGCCTTGTTTCGGCGCGGCGGGTTCGTGTGGTACGGCGGGTTTCTCGGAGGCGTCGCGGCGGTCCTCGGGCTCGGCTGGTGGCGGCGCGTGCCCGGGCGCTGGGCGATGGAGCTCACCGCCGCGCCGCTCGCGCTCGGCTACGCGCTCGGGCGCGTGGGCTGCTTCCTCGTCAACGACGACTACGGCATCCCGTCCACCCTGCCCTGGGCGATGACGTTTCCCGCAGGGCTGCCGCCCACGACCGTGGGAAACTTGACGCAGATGCACGTCCGCTTCCCCCCGGGGGCGGATCCCGCGCAGCTGGTGGCGGTCCATCCTACACAGATCTACGAGACCGTGCTGATGCTGCTCGCGTTCTGGTGGCTGTGGCGGCTGCGCGACCACGGGCATGCCATCGGCTGGCGGTTCGGCGTCTATCTCATGCTGGCGGGCGCGGAGCGGTTTCTGGTGGAGGTCGTGCGCGCGAAGGACGACCGGCTGCTGGGGCCGTTCACGCTGGCGCAGCTGACCAGTGTCCTCTTGATGGTCGCAGGCATGTGGGTGGTCGCGTGGCTGCGCGAGCCAGAAGCCGCGCCGGTGGTGCCGCCTGGGCTCACGGGAACGACGGCCGCCGACGATCTGGCTCGGCGCCATTGAGCCGGTTGCGGTGGAGCCACACGACCGCGACGAGCAGCAGGACGATCAAGAGGAACTGCAGCGACAGCGACTGGACGGTGGGGTAGATGCCGAGCACCGGAATGCGCGGCGCCCACTCGACCACGCTCGTGCCAAGGATCCCCGACTCCTGAAGGTCCGCGATCCCCTTGCCCGCGAACACGAAGGCCATGTAGTAGAGCATCGCGCTCGTCACGGCGAAAAACGGCTTGAGCGGTACCTTCATCCCGAACCGGCTGATCGCGACGTAGACGATCACGAGCGCCACCCCCCCGAGGAGAATGCCCGCCGCCACTGGCCCGGCCGCCGACGCGCCGCCCGCCGATCCCGCTGACGTCAGGAGCGCCTTGTAGAACAGGATCGTCTCGAACCCCTCGCGATACACGGCGAGAAACGCCACTGAGGCGAGGGCGAACCCGGAGCCGGTCGAGAGCGCCTCTTCCATCCGGCCCTTCACGAACGCGTTCCACTTCGCCACTTCGATCTTCGACAGCAGCCAGTAGCTCACGTAGAACAGCACCGCGGTGGCGAGCAGCATGGTGACACCCTCGAGCGCTTCGCGCTGGCCGGTCGTGATCTCGAACAGCAGCTCGACCACCGCGGCGGTGACGAGGCTCGCGCCCACCGCGGCCCAGGCGCCCTGCGCCACATGGCGCCGGCGCTCGACCGCGCCAGCCTTCGCGAGGAACGCCATCAACGCCGCAACGATCAGGATGGCCTCGAACCCCTCACGCAGCAGCAGCACGAACGATTGCATGAGGAGATTCGCGCCTGAGCTCCGATCGGCGACCAGCCGCTCGGCCCGCTCGAGCCCCGCCAGCAGCCGGGCATGAATCGCATCGAGCTCCTCTGGTCCCGCACCCGCGCCGGTCCGGGCGCGCAGACTGGCGAACGCGTCCTCGAGCTCGCCCGCGAGCCCGGCGTTCCTGGCGCGGACATCCGTCTCCACCTGCTCGAAGGTGAGGTACGCATCGAACGCGATCTTGTCGGAGCGCAGCGCCACCGCCGAGTCCAACTGGCGCCGCACGGTGGAGAACGTCGCGGCCGCAGGCGACGTCTCGTGCCGCTGTCGCTCGGCCGTCGGCATGACGCGGAGGAATGCGACGAGGCCCGCCACCTGCCCCGAGTCGAGGGTGCGGGCAAAGCCCGGCATAGGCGTCCCCGGGCGGCCCTGCAAAATGAGCCGGGTGAGCTCCTGGTCGGTGAAGCGCCCGAGCACGGCAAGGTCGGCGAGTGCCGGCGGTCGCACGGAAAGAGACTTCGCGAGCGGGCCGTCTCCTCCCCCGGTGGCGCCATGGCACGATGCGCACTGCGCGGCGTAGAGCCCCTCGCCTTCGCGCACCATCGAGTCGTCGGCGCGGAGCGTCGCGACATAGCTCGCGACCGCCCACCGGTCCTCGGGGGAGAGCGTCTCTTCGAACTGCGGCATCGCCGTGCCGGCGACCCCGATCGTGAGCTTCCGATACACGTCCACCGGGGACACGCTGCTCATGGCCGCTCGGTCGGCGAGGCTCGCGGGCGCCGGTCCCTGAAGCCGGCGCGCCTTGGGGCCGTCACCCCGGCCCGTCGCGCCGTGGCACGGCACGCACTGCTCCTGAAACACCGCCGCGCCGCGGGTGAGCGACGGCGGCCGCTGCGGATACGGATCGAGCGCGCCCCCCGCGGCAGCGGCGATCCGCTGGATCAGCGTTCCCGCCCGCTGGGACACGGAGTCGGGCGGTGCCACGCGATCGATCATCGCCTCCAGGCGGGCGAGGTCCGAGTCGGCCACGGCTCGGACGGCGCTGGGCAACGACCCCACGTCCAGGCGCGCCTGCTCCAGGAACTGCCTCGCCTCCGAGACCTCCTCGGGCGCGGTCACCCGACCGCCGCGCGGGGCGACCCCGATCGCGTACTCCTTGGCCGCGAGCGAGGCCGCCGCCGAGATCCGCCGGGACACCGACAACGAATCCGTCGCTTGGCCCGCCGCGCGGGCCACCACGCACGCGCTCAACAGCAAGCCAAAGAGGGGTTTACAGTAGATGGGAATGATTCTCAATAAGGAGGTTTCAAATACTAGAGTAAACTAGTCGGGAATTCAAGCTGACGGATCACCCCCGCTCGAGCACGACCACGGCCACGGCCGCCTGATGGGTATGTGAGAGGGACAGCAGCACCCGCTCCACCCCGAGGTGCTCGGCCCGGGCCGCAGCGAACCCGGTGAGACGAACGTCGGGGCGGCCGTCGGGGGCGCGGATGACCTCGATTTCCCGCCAGCCGATTCCGCGGGCCGCCTCGCTTCCCTGCAGCGCCTTGTAGACCGCCTCTTTGGCGGCGAGCCGCACCGCCACGTGGGTGGCCGGGTCCGGACGGCTCTCACAGTAAGCGCGCTCGGTCGGCGTGAGCAGGCGCTCGAAGACGCGCGATCCCTTGTCGGCGATGATTGCGGCAACGCGGGACACCTCGACCAGATCGACACCGACCCCGATCGCGGTCACGGCCCGCCGCTCAGAAGCCGAGGCGCGCCGCGAGCCATGCGGGGGCGGGCAGGTAGCCGCCCAGCACCAGTCCGAGCCATACCAGCGCCACGCCGAGCGGCGTCCACAGCGTGACCAGCGGCCAAAGCGACGGCCGCCAGCGCGCAACCGCGTCGATCTCGTCGGCCCAGCGACGGTGCTCGTCGGCAACCTGCGTCTCGAGCGCGAGCCACGCGGCCTCGAGACGGCGCGCGGCGGTACGGAGCGCCTCCTGCCACTCCGCGTGCGCCGCCTTGTCGAGAACGCTGGCCTCGCGCACGCGCGTGGCGACCGCGTCGAGCGCGTCGAGCGCAGCCACGAGCGGTTCGCCGCCGGCGGCCAACCGGGCGGCGATCGCCCGCTTCTCGGGGCCCGTGAGGAGGCGGCGGCGGAGCAATCGTCGCGGCATGCGAACGCGGCGCGCGGCCCGCTCGATCTCCCCGCCGAGCGCGGCGGTCACGCGCTCGCCCGCCCGGCGCACCGCGGTTTCCCACGCGCCAAGCCAGGCGCGCCGGCTCACCGCGTCCAGCACGCGGTCGCGATCCTCGCCCGCGGCGGCGGCCCGGGCTTCGCCGCCCAGCTCTATCACGCGCGTCGCGAGCTCTTCGCGAATGTCGTCGAGCGGTACCCACGGCTCCTCCAGGCGGCGCGGCACGAGTACCTGGCCGAGCGACGGCGCGAGCTCGGGAACGCGCAGCGGCATGGGGATCTTCACGGACGCGCTCATCGCGCGAGGAGGGCGGCCTGACCCGTACGGGCTTCGAACTGGGCCACGAAATACGGCAGCGACTCGGGAAGAAAGCGGTCCCGGGCGAGGCCCGTCGCCGCGATCGCGTGCTCGATCTCGGACGGCTCGCCTTCGACCTCGAGCAGCACATCCATCGCCGGATACCACTCGAGGCGTAGCACGGCCTGGCCGAGCCGATACACCTCCACGCGACGGTCGATGCGCACCGACACCGCATACCCCAGCTGCTCGAGGATGGTCACCACGCAGTCGGGGGCCGCAACGCGCGCCTCCGCTTCGGCGCGGTGGCGGTACCTCCCGCGTTGCGAGGGTGGCCCCTTCCACCCCAACACGCCATAGGCCGGACTGCCGTCGGCCGGTCGAAACTCTCGCAGCCGCAGCACCTGATCGCGCTTCGTGAGCGTACGGCCCCGATCGAACCGTCGGTCGATCATGTCGCCCCGAAAGTCGAGCGTCGCCCCGGCGCGCGCCAGCGCGGCGCGCAGCCCATCGGGATCGTCGACCCGCGCCTTGACTTCGAGCTCGTCCGCCGGCGAGGCCGAGAGCTGGCTCACGCGAAGATGGCGTCGAGCACGGCGGCGGTGTCGGCCAGGGTCTCGAATACATACGTCGCCCCGGTCGCACGGAGGGCGGCGACGTCGTAGGAGCCCGTGGCGACCGCGAGGCTGCGAGCGCCGATCGGCCCGCCGCAGGCCACATCGTCCGGGGTGTCGCCCACGATGATCACGTCCGATCCCGTGAAGGTCGCGCCCGTGAGCGCCGCCGCGCGGCCGGCGGCGACGGCGGGGAGCTCGGCGCGCCGGGCGGAGTCCGAGCCGTACGCCCCGACGCGAAAGCGTGCGGGGTCCAGTCCGGCCGATCGGAGCTTCAGGGCGGCTCCCGGCGCGACGTTGCCCGTGAGCAAGCCGACGAGCGCGCGGCCCTGGGTCTCGTGCGGCTCGAGCGCCGCGAGCAGGTCGGCGATCCCCACCATCAACCGCGTCGCTTGGGTCGGCCGCTCGAGCTCGGTGCGGAGATGCTCGACGTATCGTCGGCAGACCGCTTGGATCACGGTGGCATTCCCGGCTCCCGAATGCCCCGCGAGCGACAGGAGATCACGCACGATCTGCGGATCGGTCTTCCCATCGAAGCGGTAGCTCTCGATGGGCCCCGCGGTACCGGCCTCGTCGAGGAGCGCGCGCTGGATCGCCCGGCGCCCGGCGCCGTCGGTCCACAAGAGCGTCCCATCGATGTCGAACAGCACGAGCTTCATGCCGAAAACATAATCGACCAATGGCTCGACGAGGTGGCGGGCTGACCGGTGTGGTAGGGGCGCAGCATGCTGCGCCCCTACACAGATCGACCTATCGTCGGACGTTCAGGCGCCGCACCGCTACCAGCATGTCACGCAGCCGCCTCGCGCCGGGCGTCTCGCCGAGCAGGTCGTCCGATCCGACGCCGCCGCGCGCCAGCGCGGAGTGCACGATCCGACCCGCCCCCGCCCAAAGGGCGACATGGGAAACCCGGTGCCCGTCCGCGAAGCACAACAGATCGCCCGCCTCGTAGCCCGAGCCCGCGGCGTCGATCTTCACCTCCCGGCCCACGAGCAACTGCAGGTCCGAGTCTCGCGGGAGCGCGATCCCCCGGGCCGCGTAGGTTCCCTGGACTAGGCCGGAGCAATCGATGCCCCACTCGGTGCGCCCGCCCCACAGATAGGGCGCGCCCGAGAACCAGCGCAGCGCCCACTCCGGCGGTGCGAGGAGCCGCGCCTCCGCTCGGAGCTCCGATTCCGGTCGGATGACACCGGCGCTCACACTCCCCGCCCGTCCGTCCGCAGTCTCGACCTGCCCGTTGCGGCGCAGCGCGACGCGCGCCCCCACCGCGAGCCGGAGACGCTGATCCTCGAACTTGACCTCGGCCCCGAGCGAGCGCCCGGTGGCTCGCGTGGTCCAGTCCTCCGCCCATGCAGTCGAACCCGCGGCCAGATACCCGGCGTGAGTCCAGGCGTGGTACCCGTCGCCCGCGCGCACGCGCAGCCACACCCCTCCCTCCTCGCGCCGCTCGAGCAGGGCGAGCGGCTCGCCGTGCAGTGCCTCGCTCACCCGGTCGGCCGCGATTCGCGGCTCGCGCAGGAGCGGCGCTACCGCGGCCGTGACCAATGCCGCCGCCTCGTCCCGGACGGAGGCGTCAGGGAGCAGTCGAATGTCCGCCGCGCGACCGGCGTCGGCCGCGATGCGCCGCAGCGCAGTCAAAGCTTCGCGGCTGGTGGTGCACCCGGCCAGGCGCTGCGGCTCGACCGACACCTCGAGCACGCCGAGCCGCGGATCAGGTACCCACTTGCGCGCGACATCCGCGACATCGCGGTCGAGACGCTCGGTCACCGGCCACCCTTGTCAGCGAGGCCCGGGATGTCCCGGAGTCCCCGCGCGAGCCGCACGGCACGCTCCACCGCCATTGGCACCGCCAGGGCCGCGAGGGCCTCGGTTTGCAGGGGTGTCGCGGGCGCCGCGGTGGCGGTGCTCACCGCGAACACGACATCGCCGTCGAACAGCGTGCCGTAAGGCACGATGCGCCGCGCCAGCGCGTCGCCCGCCGCGTGGGCCAGGGCCTCGAGGGCGATGCGGTCGAGCGTCGCGTTGGTCGCGACCACGGCGAGCGTCGTATTGCGCCCCTTCCCTACTGCGCCGAACGGGGCGCCCCCCCGGGCGAAATGCGTCAGCGCGTCGGCGAATGTGCCGTCGGCCGCGCGCGCCCCCGCGAGGACCGCCCCCGCGCCGTCGAGGATGTTGCCGACCGCATTCAGCACCACCAGCGCGCCGACGACGATGTCGCCGCCGCTCGCGGCCCAGCTTCCTACGCCGCCTTTCATGGCGGCGCGCGGTCCGAGCGCCTTCCCGACGGTGGCTCCCGTGCCCGCGCCGACCGACCCTTCGACGACGTCGGCCGAGGCGGCCGTGCAGGCGCGGTAGGCGTCGTCCGCCGTCGGCCAGCGGTCCGCCTTGCCCCCGGGCGCCAGGTCGAAGTCGAAGATCACCGCGGTCGGTACGATCGGCACGATGCCGGCGGACCCCACCGGCAGGCCGCGCCCGCGCTCCTTGAGCCAGCGCATCACGCCATCCGCGGCGCCGAGTCCGAAGGCGGAGCCGCCGGTGAGCAGAACGGCGTCGATGCGGTCGACCACATGGCGGGGGTTCAGCGCGTCGAGCTCGCGGGTTCCGGTGGCACGGCCACGGACCGCGCAGGCGGCGCGCATCCCACTTTCCGGTCCGAGTACCACGCTGCAACCCGTGGCCCGCTCGAGGTCGGTCCAATGCCCTACCGAAATACCTCGGACGGCGGTGAGACTGGCGGGAGCGGAGGACGCCATGGGAGCGCGAAGCATAGCTCGGCTTGCTCGGGTTGTGGAGGGCACATACGTTAGCGCCATGCCCAACCCCGACCCGCAGAGCCCCCCGACCACCGTGCTCGTGGTCGACGACGAAGACGGCATCCGCCAGGCACTCGATCGGTTTCTCACGCGGCTCGGCTACCGGGTGCTGCAGGCCGCGAGCGGCGCCGAGGCGCTCGATCGCCAGGCCGCGGAGCAGCCGCAGGTGATGCTCTCCGACATCCGCATGCCGAACATGAGCGGCGTGGAGCTCGTCCCCAAGGCGCTCGCGGCCGATTCGGACCTCGCCATCATCATGCTCACGGCGATCGACGAGCCCCGCACGGCCATCGAGTGCCTCAAGCTCGGCGCGTACGACTACCTCATTAAACCGGTCGACCTGGACGAGCTGGAGATGTCGCTCCAGAGCGGGCTGCGGCAGCGGCAGCTCGAGATCGACCGCCGCGAGCTGGAGCAGTGGCTCGCGCGCGAGGTCGCCGTGCGCACGCGCGATCTGGAGGAGCGGACGACCGTGGTCGAGGACGTCGCGCTCACGGCGTTGGCGGCCGCGGGAGACTGGCCGGGGGCGAACGACGCGATCGAGAAACTAGCGAAGGAGCTGGGCACCTCGCCCGACGACGTGACGCGCGAGGTCCGGAAGCGGCAGTCGAAGAGCTAGGCTTTCTGGGACGCTTTGGCTTTCTCTTCACACGCTTTGCAGCGTGTGACACCGCGGAATGAGCAGATCAAGCAGATGAAGGTGCCGCAGTCGGCGCAGGGATAGCCTTCGGAGGCACGCTCTTCATTGCCGCAGGAGCGACACACCATCGCGTCGTGCTCCATTAGTTTCGGCTTCTCGGTCATGATCCACCTCACCTCAGATGTCGAGCCCGTAGGCTTTAATCTTATTGATCAGCGTCGCGCGCGAAATGCCGAGCTCCTTGGCCGCCCGCGTGCGGTTGCCGCCGTGGAACCGAAGCGTCTTCTCGATGTGCACCCGCTCCACCTCGGCGAGCGCCTGGGGCTGGTGGCGCCGTCCCCCCCCACCCCCCCCACCCCCATCTCCGCCACCCCCGCCCCTGCGCAAGTCCGCCGGCAGGTGCTCGACGGCTTTCCATATCTCACGCGCCTTCCCGGGCCGCGGCGTAGACAGGAGCTGCTCCAGCGCTTCCCGCAACAGCGCGTTCTGACGCATCAACCGGACCTTGTCGCATACGCGCGCCGTGACGGCGGCCAGGTGATTCAGGTCCACGGGCTTCGCGACGACGTGCTCGGCGCCAAGCTGCATGGCGCGCGCCCCCGTCGCAATGTCTCCCTGATCGGTGAGGAGAATGACGGCGCCCTCCCGGGACCGTAGACGCTCGAGGACATCCAGGCCATCGAGGTCCGGGAGCTGTCGGTCGAGGATGACCACATCGGGTCGGACACGATCGAACGCCTCGAGGCCGGCCTCGGCGGCACCGGCGCGCTCCACTGCGTAGCCGATCCCGTCGAAGTAGTCGCCCACGGCGCGCAACTCATCGGCGTCGTGATCGATCAACAGGACGCTGTCAGCCACGGCGCGACGCACCGAGCGGCGCGGTGGCTGGATCCACGATGACGGGGAGCGCGGCCGGGAGAAGACGGGCCTCGAACGGCGCATCACCCCACGGCTCGCCGTCGAGCTGCATGGGCCGCGGCGGGCCTTCGAGCACGTCGACGCGTACGGTGCGGCCGCGGCCGAACCACAAGCGCCGCGCGCCGTTCGCCGGCCGGCGCACCAGCTCGAAGAACGCGCTCAGACTCTGAAACACCCCTTCGGCCCGGAGCACGACCACGTCCAGCCAGCCGTCGTCCGGTGCGATGTCGTGGCGTAACCGCAGGAAGGGCGGCACCAGCTCGCCGCAGTTCGCGACCAGGACCATGGCCGCCGGCAGCTCACGCGCGACGCCGTCCACGGTCACGCGATGGAGTGGGCTCGTCACGGAGGGGAGCGCGGCGAACGCCCGCATCACGTACGCCGCCATCTTCCAGCGCCGCTTCTCGGCCGCCCCCGTGCCGGCCATCAACCGGGCGTCGAAGCCCGTGCCGCCACATACGGCGAAATAGTGCGTACCGTCGGCGCGCTCCACGCTGCCCAGGTCGATGGCCGCCGTGCGGCCGGTCAGAATCACGCGCGCCGCCGCCGCCGGATCCCGTGGCAGCCGCAGGTTACCGGCGAGCAGGTTCCCCGTGCCGCCCGGTACCAACCCGAGCGGGATGCCGCTCCCCACCGCGCCGGCGGCGATCTCCATGGCCGTGCCGTCGCCGCCATAGCAGACGAGGGCGTCGAACCCCTGGGTCCTCGCCTCGCGGGCGAAGCGCCGCGCGTCGCCCGCACGAGCCGTGGCGAGCACCTCGATGGCCCAGCCGCCGCGCCGCAGGGCGTCGCGGACCGTCGTGACCGCGCGTGCCTCGGTGCGCGCCGCCGCCGGGTTAGCGATCAACAGGGCCCGCGTCACTAGTAGCGGCGCTCCCAGAAGAGGTCGAGACCGACCTGCCGCGGCGGCTGGTTCACGACCGTGGCGGTCGCATCGCTGCATGTCTGCACCGGCGCGAAGCTGGCTTCCGTGCGCCATTCGGGGCTGATCCGGAACTGCAGCGACAGACCGAGCATGTTCTGCACCCCCACCGGCCCTCCCGCGCAGAACCCCGCGTTCACCACGATGAACGTCTTGGGTCCGAGCTGGCGCCCAACGGCGACATTCCAGGGCGAGAGCACCGTCCCCTGCCCGCCACTGCCGGGGCGGATCTCGACGTAGTCCACCGGCACGCCTCCCGAGACGATCGTCTGCTCGATTTCTCCCGACAGGATCGCGAGGGCGCTCTGTACTACGGCACGCTGGTCGGCGATCCCGCCCTGATCGCCCGCCAAGTCGACGGTGCGCTTCCCGAACAGCAGCAGCGAGATGATTTCGGTCTGTGAGTAGTCGTACTTCTCCGCCTCGAGCGTGACCTTCGGCACCAGCAAGGTGCCGCCGATATGGGCCACCACCGAGAGGTCATTCGGAAGACCGGGGGTTGGCACGGTATGCACGACGTGCGTCGCCTTGATGTCGAGCGCCGCGTCCTGATCGGGGGTACCGAAGTAGCGCACCGTCCCGTCGGTGACGACGAACTCGCGCGACACCGGCCCCACCTTGAGGCGGTATGTCCCCCGCACGGCCTGCAGCGTGCCGCTCACGAGGTACTGGTTGCGCTGCTTGGTGAGCCGCGCGGAGCCGGCGAGCTGGATGTTCGCTTCGTCCGAGCGGAGCCACACGTCGCTTCCCATTTCGAGCTCGAGGTCCTCGATCCGCAGGCTGTCGAGAAACACGTTCTGGAACTCGGGGCCGAGCCGCTGCTGCTGGATGAGCGCGGCGAGTGACGTGTCGGCGAGCTCGTCCAGGTTCACGATCCGCTTCTGCACCAGGTCGGCGAAGTAGAGGGCGCCCGACGTCACGTTGCCCTGACCGGTGAGCGTGGCGCCAAACACCGGCCCCTTGAGCGAGAGCCGGCCGCTCGCGGTGATCGCCACGTTGTTCCTCAGGTCCAGGGCCTTGAACTGGTCCGCGGCGATCTGCAAGTCGAGCACGGGATGCGTCAGCTGCTCGAGCCGTACGATGCCGGTGAAGTCGGCCCGGCCGCGCTCGCTTCGGGCGGACAGTGACTGGATGGCGATCGTGTCGCCCGAAAGCGCGAGCCGCCCGTTGACCTCCTCGTAGCGCACGTTGAGGGTCGGGATGGTCGCGGCGGCGTTGGCGATCTGCAGCTCGCCCCGCAGGCGCGGCGCGTCCCACGTCCCCGCGATCCCCAGGTCCGCCGAGAACACGCCGGTCACACGCTGCAGGGCGGGCGTGAGCGCCTCGAGGACGGAGAGGTCCACGCTGTCCGCCGTTGCCCCGACCGACAGGGTGTCGGGGAGCTGGCGGCGCGGCACGGGCTCGAGTGCCAAGTCCAGGGGCAAATACGCCTGCACGCCGAGGATCTGCTGGCCCGAGCGCCACAGGTGCACCGCGCCCAGCAGGCGCCGGTCGTGGTAGTCGTACGTCCCGTCCACGAACGGCGCGCGAAACTCTCCGAGTGCGCCGTTCGAGAGCGAGAACGAGCCGCTCGAGACCGGGCTGGCCCGGGTGCCCGACAGCCCGGCGGTGACGGTGACCGTCCCGCCCACGCCCGCGGTGTCCCGCTCGAGTAGCGCGTACACCCCCACGAGCGGGAAGCCCTCCAGCTGGAGGTGGGCGTCCGCCCGACCGCGGGTCGGCAGAGCCCCCTGGAGCACCAGCTTGCCCGTCCCGTATGCGCTCTGGAGGACCAGCCCGGTCACCGTCGCCGCGGAGTCGGTCACGGTCAGCTCGGTGGGCCGCTCCAGCACCCACGCATCGCCGGGGAACTGGACGGCCAGTGAATCCAGGCCGACCGCGAGCGCGCCGCCTCCCGGTTGAGCGGCTCGGCGGGCGAACCGTCCACCGGCGAGGAAGGCGGCGCCCTCCCCGAGACGCGAGCGCGCCAGCCACGTGAGCGAGTCCGGCGTCCCACGCGCAGCGGCGAACGCACCGGAGAATCCGAAGGCGCCCTGGGCGATCGAGTCCAGGGTCGCCTCGAGCGCGAACGCGGGGGTGGGACCCGGTTGCCAGGTGAAGTGGCCCCGCCCGGCGGGGACCCGCCACGCCCGCCACTCGAGCCGCTCCACGGTGGCGCGCGCGTCGAGGCCCAGCGAGTCGAGCGAGCCCTGGAGCCTGAGGAGGACGTGCGCCGAGCCAGCGAGCGGCGCGGTTCCCTCGACCTCTCCCCCGGGGTCGGCGGGCGCGTCCGGTGCACCGCCCGCGAGCCACCGGACGAGCGGGTCGAGCACGTTGAGGCTGTCGGCGTCGAAGTCGAGCGCCAGCTGCCCCCGCGTCCCGCGAGTCCACCCCAGGGATCCCGACCCCGTGGTGGTGAGGCCAGACTGCGCGACGCGCAACGAGTCCACGTACAACCGCCGGTCGGCGAACCGCACGCGCACGGCACCCGAGTCTAGGCCGGCGCCGGCGAACTGCGATGGCTCGAGGATCGCCTGCACCGCTCCGAGCGGCGGCACCGCGCTGTCGCCCGCAAACTCTGCGTGGACGGTGAAGCTCAGGCGTGACGAAGGAGCCGCACGACCGAGCCAGTTTGCGAGGTTCAGGTCGCGGGCCGTGACCTGCAGGTCCTGCGTGCCGTAGTGCGGCAGGTCGAGCATCAGCGTGCCGTCGCCGCGCACATCGCCGCCGCGCGAGTGCAGATCGACGTGCGTCTCGAGCGCGCCCAGCGGGCCGGCCAGCTTCACAGGCCCGGTTACGGCGCCCTGGAGCGGGAGGGTCGGGAAGCTACCGCGCAACCCCTCGAACGACAGCGAATCCGCCGTGACGTCGGCGTAGATGCGGAGCGCCTCACCGCGGGTGTCGAGACGCACGCTCCCGGTCAGCACGCTCGGAGGCCGCGCGCTGTCCCGGTGCTCGAGCCTGCCGGCGAATTGCGCGTCGCGCAACGGCCCGGTCAGGGTCCCTGCGGCAGACAAGGTCCCGTGCAGTCGCACCGCGGGGACGAGCTGCGCGATCGTGCCCAGGTCGATGCTCGACGCGTCCACCGCAAACGGCTGAAAATGGATACCGTCGGCGGCTTTGAGGTTCACTTCGCCCTTCCCGCGGATGCGGGTTTCGGGCCATCCTGGAACGAGCGAGTCGCGGAACGACCAGTCGGTCTCGAGCGCGAGGGCCGCGAGCGGCCCCGTGGCGAGGGTGTGTCCTGTCAGCCGTCCCGCGAACGGCAGCGTTTCGAGGAACGGCCGCGCGAACTCGAGGTCGAACTCGTGGGCGTCCAGGTCGGCGTCGCGCAAGGCGACGAGCCCCGAGTCCGCGACGCTGAGCGCGGTGAGCCGGCCAGCGACCGTGCCGCCGTGGTACGCCAGACGCAGCGGGTCGAGCCCGACCTCGCGCACTCGTTCGCCGTGGGAGCGCAGTCGCACGTCGCCCGACACCACCCCTGCGCCGGGAACGCCGGCGAAGCGCCGGTCGATGAACGGGAAATCATCGAGCGTCGCCGAGTCCGCGCGCAGCCGCAGATCGAACAGCAGCGGGCCATGCGGCCAGCGGAGCGTGCCGCGGGCGTCGCGCAGGGCCGAGTGCGGCAGCCGCACGCGTGCGAGCTGCACATCCATCGAGTCACCGATCACCCGCAGCCGTCCCACCGCGTCCTCGACTCGCACCGCGGGGTCCGAGCTCTCCATGGCCAGCCGGGAGATGTCGATGCGGATGCCCCGCTCACGCGGGGAGGACACCTGCAGGGCGGAGAGCCGCGCGTCGAGGTGCTCGAAGCGACGGACGCGCAGCCGCCCGTTGGGGTCGTCGCTCGCGAACTCGAGGCTCGAGTCGCCCGGCTCGGGCCGCTTCGCCTGCAGTCGCAGGGTCACCGTCCCGTCCGTGATGCGGACGTTCCGGAACAAGATGAGGGCGGCCGGCCCGTGCGGGCCCTTGTCGGGACCCCCGAGGCGCAACAGCTCTTCGATGTTGAGCCGGCCATTCGGGTGTTGCACGATGTTGATCACCGGCTGACGCAGGTCGAATTCGAAGAGCACGACCCGGCCGGCCGCGAAGTCGAACGGATTGTAGCTCACATTGACTTCTGGCAGCCACGCGACGAGCGTCGTATCCGCATCGAACAACCGGACTTGCGAGAGGGTCAGCCCGGTGAGGAGCGACCCATGCACGTCGCCGATCTCCATCGTCCCGGTGAAGACCTGATGCAGCGCCCCCTCGCTGACGCGTGCCAGCAGCGCGCGCCCGGCCCCGGTCCCGACCAGCGACGACAGCGCCCCCAGGAAGCCGGCGAGCAGCCCCACCAGCGTCCACAGTGCGGCCCCGAGCGAGCGGCGGATCATCTAAAACGCCTGCCCCACGGCGAACTGCACCACGACCCGCCGCCAGAAGCCACCTGGCAATCGGGGACGGAGCAACAACTGCTTCCCCGTCGGGTCCAGCACGGCGGTGAGGCTCTTGTTCGTGTTGTCGAGGAGGTACAGCGGACCGGGCTCCTGCGGGTAGCCGTTATACGCCGCGTCGAGCCGCACCGGGCCGAGCGGCGTGATGAACCGCAACCCGAGGCCCGGAGTGACCCGCAGACCGCTGACCGCAGTCAGCGTGTCTCCGCGCTCCCACACCTGCCCCACGTCCACGAACAGGCCCAAGCGCACGCGGTCCGGAAAAATTGGTGTCGGAACGCGCAGCTCCAGGTTGGCCGTGACGACCGTGTTACCGCCGGTGGGTGATGCGTGGAGATTTCTTAAGGTCGTATCGGTCCCCTGCACGATTATGCTGTCCGTGACGTACACGCGGGGCCCGAGCTCGTTACGCGCGTAGCCCCGCACCGAATTCGGGCCGCCGGCATAAAAGCGCTGGTCGGGGGGAACGAACTGCGTGCTCTGGCCCAACAGACTGAGGCGTTGCGGCAAGATCGTGCCGCCCCGGATCCGCCAGGCGAACGCGCTGCGGCGCGACAGGGGGTAGTACTTCGCGACCTCGAGCTCCCCACGGTTGAACTCGTACAAGGTATCCGAGAGCACGTAGCGCGACGCGTGGACCAGGGTCACCTGCATTACGCTCCCCGCCGAGGGATCGAGCACCGAGTTCACTCGCGCGCGCACGCCGGAGATCGTGATCGCCCCGAACGGCCGCGTGTTGAGGAGGAACGCCTGGTCGGACGCGTTGCACAGGAGGAACCGCTCGCACAACACGACCGGGTCCGCGGTCGTGCGGCCCACCGAATAGCCGTACCCCACCGTGACGGGAACGTCGCGCCGCGCGTTGAACGTCACCGCGAGGTTCGCGCCCACGGCCTGGCGCGTATACGCCTTGAACTCGGAGCGCCGCTCGGCGAAGACGGCGAAGCTCGCGGTGTGGCGGGGCGACAGGAACGCCGGCTGGCGCAGCGTCAATGTGGCGTTGTAATTCGCAGTATCGGATGTCGGGTCGTCGTGCAGCGGGTGACACACGTTCTGCTTGAACCCGGAATTCGCGGGAACGCCGACGCCGAGCTTGGAGAGCTGCCCGGTGAGATCGAGCGAGCGGGCCCCTCCCAGGAAGTCGTATGCCGTCCACCCGCTTTGCACCCGGAAGCAATCCAGCGACCCGTACCCCGCCCCGGCCCGAATGCGGTGCCGCGGCGCCTCGGACACGCGCACCACCACCCGCACCGTCGAATCGCCGGCCGGGGGTGTGGTATCCGCGAGCACCACGTTGACCGAGCGGAACATGCCTAGCCCGTACAGGTCGCGCTGTGTCAGGTACAGCTGATCCTGGCGAAACCAGTCCCCCGCCCTCACCGAGAGCATGCGACGCACGGTTCCCGTGTCCACTTTCTCAGGGCCGGTGATCAGCACCTGCCCCACCCGCATGCGCGCGCCGGGAAGCGCCTCGAGCGTCGCCACGGCCCGGAGCGCCGCGACGTCCACGTCGTAGTTGCGGAGGATGTCGGCATACGGATACCCGAGGTTCTTGAGGCGGCTCACGACCGTGTCGGCGGAGGCTTGGAACAACGCACGATTGAAGGGATCGCCTTCCTGCAGCGGCAGGTCGCGCTTCAAGCGCCGCACGTCGAGGATGGAATCGACACCCATCATGTCGAGCCTCGCGAGCCGCACCGGATCACCCTCGTAGATCCGGAACTTGAGGTACACGTCCCGGCCCTCGCGACGCACCAGCGTGTCGATCACCGCGTTCATGTATCCGCTCTGGCGATACAGCAGCAGCAGCCGGATGACGTCGCGACGGAACTCGAGCTCGTTGAAAGAGCGCTTTTCGCCGAGGCCGAGCAGGCGGATCGGGAAGGCACGCGCGAACCAGCTGGAATTGGACGTCCCGATCGCCGTGCTCAGGGTGTAGTCGTCGATGGCGTGATTGCCCTCGAAGGAAAGCCCGCGGACCACCCGCTGCTGCTCTTGCTGCGCGGCGAGGGGAGCCGCCGCGAACACGGCGACGAGCAGGGTCAAACGGAGCGCGCGCAATTGACGCAGTCGGGCTGCATCCCTATGTTGGCTACCTCCCCCCGCACTGTCAACCTTTTCGACACCTGACCACATGCGCGTACTCCTCGGTCTTGCCCTCGTCGGCCTCACCGCAGCCACGGCCTGCGGGGGGCAACGCGCGGGCGCCGGGGGTCGAGGCCTCACCTATTACGAATCCTACGACCCACGCTCGCTCGATCCCGCCCTCTCGACCGACGTGCCGACGGGTGAGATGGTGACGCTCGCGTTCGATGGGCTCACACAGTTCGACGCAGATGGCCGCCTCCTCCCGGCGCTCGCCGATCGTTGGACGGCGGGACAGGATGGGAGCGGCAGCCGGTACGTGTTTCACCTGCGACCGGGTGTCAAGTTCCACGACGGGACACCGCTCACGGCCGTCGCCGTGCGCGCGAGCCTGCTGCGGGTCCTGTCCCCCGCCACCAAGGGCGGCCGGCCCTGGCCGCTCTACCCCATCGCCGGGGCTGAAGCGTACGCTGCCGGACGCGCGGCCGACGTGAGCGGCATTACCGTCCTCGGGGACTCTAGTATCGCGTTCACCCTCACCGAGCCGCTCGCCATCTTTCCCAAGTTCCTCGCGATGCCCGTGGCGAGCGTCGTGCCGGCGCCGCCTCCCGGCGACCCGACGCAGGGCCCGGTGGGCACGGGACCGTGGCGCTTCGTGGCATGGCAGCACGACGACTACCTGCTATTCGCGCGAAATCCGAGCTATTGGGGCGGCGCGCCGGCCGGCGACACGCTCACGGTGCGGATCATCCCGGAGCCGCTCACCCGCGCGGCGGAGTTCGAGGCCGGTCGGCTGAGCGTGATCGAAGTTCCGTTCGGGGAGACGGCGCGCTGGCGCGCGGAGCGGCCCGGCCAGCTGGTCGAGAAGCCGGCGCTGCGCGTGGTGTACGTGGCGCTGAACAACCGGCGCGGCCCGCTGCGCGACGCCCGGGTGCGGCGGGCGATCAACCATGCCGTGAACCGGTCGGAGATCCTCGCCATGGTGTACGGCGGTCGCGGCGTGCTCGCGCATGGCGCCATCCCGCCGGGGCTCGCCGGGAGCGACACCACGCGGCGGGGGTACGGGTACGACCCGGCGGCGGCGCGCACGCTCCTAGCCGAGGCGGGGTATTCGGGCGGAATCGATGTGCGGCTGTGGCGCACGGGGACGAACGTGGAACTGTCGCGGGTGGCACAGGCGATCCAGGCGCAGCTGGCGGGGGTAGGGGTGCGAGTGGAGCTGGTCGAGCGGGACGCGTCGAGCCAGCGGGAGGCGGCGCGCAAGGGTGAAGCCGACATGGTCATCCTGGATTGGTGGGCCGACTACCCCGACGCCGACAACTTCCTTTACCCACTGTTCTACTCCGGGAGCGCCGGCCCCGGAGGCAACTATGCGTTTTATGCCGACCCGGGCACGGACTCGCTGATCCTCCGCGCGCGCCGCACCACGAACGACACCGCGCGTACGACCTTGTACCGCCGGATCGACGAGCGCGTGTATCGCGCTGCGCCCTGGCTGTACCTCTGGTTTCCCACCGACCTGTGGGCGCGGCGGCCGGAGCTCGTGGGTTGGGATCTGCCGGTAATCTTCAATGGACAGCGCTGGACGCTCGCACGGGTCGCGCCGCGGTGATGCACCTGGTCGGACGCCGGCTGCTGATGACGCTGCCGACGCTGTTCGGCGTCCTGGTCGTCGCATTCCTCTTGTTGAACGTCGCGCCGGGCGATCCGGTGGCGGCGATGGTGGGGGAGCGCGCCGACAGCGCCACCATCGCCCGACTGCGGGCTGAGCTGCATCTCGACGACCCGATCCCCGCCCAGTTCGGGCGGTATGTGTGGGCGGTAGTGCACGGCGATCTCGGCCGCTCCTACATCACGCAGCGGCCGATCGCGCAGGACCTGGCCGCGCGCTTCCCCAAGACTGTCCAGCTGGCGCTCGCCGCCATGGCGCTCGCCGCGCTGTGCGGGATCACGCTGGGCGTGCTCTCGGCGATCCGCCCGGGGGAAGCCGTCGACCGTATCGCCATGCTGGTTTCGTATGTTGGCGTATCATTCCCGGTATATTGGGTGGGCCTGCTCCTCATTCTGCTGTTCGCGGTGGCACTCCGCTGGCTCCCGCCGTCGGGCTCCGGCGGGCTCGCGTATCTCGTGCTGCCGGCGCTGACCCTCGGCATGCGCTCCATCGCGTTTCTGGCACGGATGACCCGCGCCGCGATGCTGGACGTGTTGTCCAGCGACTTCGTCCGCACCGCGCGGGCGAAGGGCTTGAGCGAAGCCGCCGTGATCCTGCGTCACGGCTTCCGTAACGCGCTGATCCCGGTCATCACCGTGATCGGGCTCGACACCGGCAGCTACCTCACCGGCAGCATCCTCACCGAGACGATCTTCGGATGGCCGGGTCTCGGCCGCTACGTGCTGAGCGCGATCGAGAAACGGGATCTCCCCGCGATCCAGGGGAGCATTCTCTTCATGTCCCTGGTGTTCCTGCTCGTCAACCTCGTGACGGACCTGGTTTATGCGAAAGCTGATCCTCGCATCGCTTACGATTAGCTCCTCGGTCGCGGCCCAGACACCGGCCGCGCGTCCGCGCACCGCGCCGCTCAAGGGATCGCTCGAGCAACGGCTCGCGCAGTTGATCGACGCACCCCCCTTCAACCGCGCCACCTGGGGGATCTACGTCGTAGACGACCGCGGCCGCGTGCTGTATCAGCGCAACGCGGATCGCTTCTCGGTGCCCGCCAGCAACACCAAGCTGGTCGTCACGGCGGCGGCGGCCGTGCTGCTTCCGGCGGACTATCGCGTGACGACCAGCCTGTACGTGAACGGGCGGGTGGACGCGGGGGTGCTGCAGGGAGACCTGATCTTGTACGGACGCGGCGATCCCACGTGGTCCGCGCGCTGCTACGCCGTGGATACGCTGGCTCCGGGCGTGTGCGATTCGACCTTCACCGCCATCGACGCGATCGCCGACTCGGTGCGGGCCAAGGGGATTCGACGGATCACGGGAAAGCTCGTGGGCGACGGCTCTTATTTCGAGCCCACCATGATTCATTACGCGTGGAACGCCTGGGACCTCACCTGGTGGTATGCGGCTCCCGTGTCGGGACTCGGCTTCCACGACAACAGCGTGGACTTCCGCATCGACCCCGGTCCCGGCGTCGACGCGCCACCGGTAATCGCCTGGTCCCCGGACCTCGGCATGATCACGTTCGAGAACCGCGCCCGCACGGTCGCCTCCGAGTCGACCTCCACGATCGGCGACAATTTCTTCCGGACGGGGGGCGGCTGGGGCATCCGAGCGGAGGGGACCGTGGCGCTCGGCAGGAAGACCCGGGTGGAGAGCGTGGCCCTCCCCGACCCGAATCTGTACGCCGCGCGGGCGCTCGCGGCGTCGCTCGCGCGCCGCGGTGTGGCCGTCGAGGGAGGAGCGGTGGGCACGACCGATTCGCTCGCCTATCGGACGGTGCGCTGCTGCGCCTCGCCGCTCGTCGACTTCCGGGGCCGGCCGCTCCCCGACATCATCTTCCCGATTCTCAACTCGAGCCAGAACTGGTTCGCCGAGATGCTGCTCAAGATTCTGGGCCGGGAGCTGAAGGGTGAAGGCTCGTGGTCTGCGGGGCTGGGCGTCGAGCGCGGGTTCCTGACCGACTCCGTGAAGATCGACTCGACCGCGTTCGCGCTCGAGGACGGCTCGGGGCTCGCGGCGGGCAACCTCGTCACGCCGCAAGCCTTCGCGAAGCTGCTCGCATACATGCATCGCCATCCGAAGGGCGGGCCGTTCGTGGCGGGCTTGCCCCACGCGGGGCAGCCGGGCTCGCTGCTCAAGCGCTTCGTGGGCACCCCGCTCGAGGGCCGGGTGATCGCCAAGACGGGGAGCATCGACCGGGTCAACAGCCTGTCAGGCTACATCGAGCCCGCGAACGGGGGGGGCCGGACCATCACGTTCAGCGTCCAGGCGAATGGGCACGCCGTACCATATCAGCAGATGCTCAACCAGATCGATTCGGTTGTGGTGCAGATCGGGCGGAAATAGCCCTAGTCTTCCGTCTGCCCGAAGAGTGCCATGTTCGAGGAATGCCCCGGCTCGACTTTGGCGGCGGGATTGATGAAGTGGACTGCATGGTTCACGGCGACCGCGGCCTCCGCGGCGCCGGTGGCGATCAGCTTGAGCTTGCCGGCGTAGGTCGTGATGTCGCCCGCCGCGAACACACCGGGGATGTTCGTCTCCATGGTCTGGGATACCTTGATCTCGCCCTTCTCGATGTCCAGGCCCCACTGGGCAATCGCCCCGAGCGAGGAGATGAAGCCCAGCTGTGGAATCACGCAGTCGACGGCGACGCGGTCCTCTTCCTTAGTTTTGTTGTTGAAGATGGTCACGGCCTCGATCCTGTCGCCGCCGTGGATCGCCTTCAGCTCCCAGAAGGTGCGGAGCTCCATTTTCCCAGCCGCGCACAACTCGTGCACCTGGCGCACCGTCGCCGCGTGAGCCCGGAAACCGTCGCGCCGATGGATCATCAGGATGAACCGGGCGATCCCCTGGAGGTTCACCGCCCAATCGAAAGCCGAATCCCCGCCGCCCACCAGTAACACGCGCTTCCCGGTGAACACCTTGGGGTCGAGGATGCGATCGTGCAGGCCCTTCCCGTACCAGTGATCCGCATCCTTGAGCGGCAGCTTGCGAGGCGTGAACGCGCCGATCCCGCCCGCGATGAGCACGCTGCGCGACGGGTACTCGTCCCGCTCGGTGACGATCGTGAAGCGCGGCTGGCCGTCCGGTGAGTCGTGCTTCAGATCCATCACCTTCTCTCCCAAGTGGACGGGCTGCTTGAACTGGAAGGCTTGCTCGGCCATCCCCTTCACCAGGTCCTTGGCGAGGACCTTTGGGAAGCCCGCGACGTCGAAGATGTACTTCTCCGGGTACAGCGCCGTGAGCTGGCCGCCCACCTGGTCGAGGTTGTCGATCAGACGGCAGGAGGCCCCGCGCATTCCCGCGTAAAAGGCGCCGAACAACCCGGTCGGGCCGGCGCCGATAATCGTGATATCTTTGACGTCCTGCATGGGCTTCAATCGTAACGGAACCCCCGGGGAGAAGGGAGAGGGGAGCGGTTGAAGATCTACACCAAGACGGGGGACGACGGAGAAACCGGTCTTTTCGGCGCCGGTCGCGTGTCCAAGGATCACCTCCGGGTCGATGCCTACGGACAGGTGGACGAGCTCAACGCCGCGATCGGCCTTGCCATGGCGCTCGACCCCCGGACCTTCTGCCGCGAGCTGCTGGAGACGGTCCAACGAGACCTGTTCACGATTGGAGCCGAGCTCGCCACTCCAGACGCGGCGAAGCTCGCGAAGGCGCTGCGAGGGCCGCCGGTCGGCGTTGAGCAGGTCAACGCGCTCGAGCACGCGATCGATCGCTACGAGACACAGGTCCCCCCGCTGAAGCAGTTCGTCCTGCCCGGGGGCGTTCCGAAGGCGGCCGCGCTGCACCTGGCCCGCACCGTCTGTCGTCGAGCCGAGCGCGCTGTGGTCCGGTTTCAGCGAGAGCACCAGACCGGTGGCCTATCATCGGTGCTCCCGTACCTGAACCGCCTGTCTGACCTGCTGTTCGTACTCGCCCGAGTGGCAAATCATGCAGCGGGGGCGTCCGAGATCGTATGGTGAAGCTCCGGGTCGCCATCTCGGAGCAGCGCGACGCCTCGTACGACATCGTGATCGGCCGCGGGCTGCTCGCCGATCTGCCGGCCTTCGTGAAGGCGGCCTGCCCGGCCGGCCGTTATGTCGTGATCACCGACTCGCACGTGGCGAAGCTGTACGGCAAACAGGTCATGGCACGATTTCACGACGCCAAGCTGCAAGTGGAGTCGCTCGAGTTTCCCGCCGGAGAACGGAACAAGACGCGGGAAACGTGGGCGCTGCTCTCCGACCGCATGCTCGCGGCCCAGATCGGACGCGATTCCGCGGTGATCGCGCTGGGCGGCGGCGTGGTCGGCGACGTGGCAGGCTTCGTGGCGGCGACCTACCTGCGCGGCATCCCCTGCGTCCAGGTGCCCACCACGCTGCTCGCCATGATCGACTCCTCGATCGGTGGCAAGACGGGCGTGGACGTCCCGGCCGGGAAGAACCTGCTCGGCGCATTCCACCAGCCCCGGCTGGTCGTGGCCGACCTCGACGTGCTCGGCTCCCTGCCTCCGCCCCAGCTTGCGGCCGGCATGGCCGAGGCGGTGAAGCACGGCGTGATCGCCGATCGACAGTACTTCGACGTCCTCGAGCAGGAGCACGCGGCGGTGACGACACGGGACGTGGGAGCGCTCGAGCGCGTGGTGCGGCGTTCCGTCGAGATCAAGGCGGAGGTCGTGGCTGCGGATGAACGGGAGGCGGGGCGCCGGGCGATCTTGAACTTCGGCCATACCGTCGCCCACGCGATCGAGGCGACCACCCAATTCGCCACGCTGCACGGTGAGGCGGTCGCAATTGGCATGGCGTACGAGGCGCGTCTCGCGGAAGCGCTGGGGATCGCCGAGGCAGGCACCGCGGACCGCGTGCAGCGGCTGCTGGAGCGCTACAACCTGCCGCTCGATCTGCCGGAGTCGGCAACGGTGGAGGCGCTCGTCGCCGCGATGCAGCTCGACAAGAAAGCGCGTGACGGCTCGGTGCGGTTCGCTCTGCCGCAGACGATCGGGCGCATGTACGCGGACGGGAAGAGCTGGACCGTCGCGGCACCGGAGAACGTCGTGCGAGATGTGCTGGGAGAACCGAAGGGCGGGCCGGCGTAAACACGTAGGGGCGCAGCATGCTGCGCCCCTACACAGATCGCGTGTGCGACGTGCGGCCTACTGCGCTTGCGGCTGCGCGCGCTGTTTCCGAATGCGGTAAATCCCCCGAGCTATGAGCAATGCGCCCACGACCGCGAGAGCGGTGCCGCTATTCGTGCCCACGAGTGCGAGCTGGCCCGAGAGCCCGCCCACAATGAAGATCACGCCGATGATGAGGCTGCTCATGCAGTCCTCCGAGGCGACAGGGGACGGGCACGATAGAGGCCGGGTTCGGCGAGGTGCTAGGTCGTCCATCACTTCCTGACATAATCACATACCGTTCAACAACTTCCCACACAGGTGTGCACGTCTCCACATCGGGAGGCGGACCGAATCAACCTCCCATCAACATCCATTTCTCCACATGTGATGTGGATAGTGGACAAACGGCGCACCTGTGCAGCAATCTCACTATTTGTGATGTGGAAAAATGTATAGATTTGCACCATTGACGGACGATTCCTATATTGGGCGCCGTTCGGGGATTTCCCGACGAGCCCTCACCCGTCCATGTTGGAGCCCTAGCTATGGCGCGGTCGAACGGAGGCAAGGCGAAGGCGTTCTTTCGTGCCAATCCTTCCGGTGCCTTCGACCAGTATCTGCAGGACATCCAGAAGCTCCCACTCATCAAGGATCCCGCTGAAGAACGCCGCCTGGCGCGACGCGTGCAGCGGGGCGACGAAAAAGCCGCCGAGCGACTCGTCACCGCCAACCTCCGATTCGTCATCTCCTACGTCAAGAAGTATCAAGGGCACGGCCTCGACCTCTCCGAGTTGGTCGCCATCGGGAACGAGGGGTTGCTCAAGGCGGTGAAGAAGTTCGATCCCGATCAGGGCGTGAAGTTCATCTCGTATGCGGTATGGTGGGTGCGTCAAGCGGTCCTGAAGGCGCTCGCGGAGCAGACCCGTAGCGTTCGCATCCCGCTGAATCAGAACTCGCAGCTCATCCGCATGAGCCGCACCGAGACGTACTTGTCGCAGGAGCTCGGCCGGGAGCCGACCGACGACGAGATCGCGATGGCGCTCCAGGACACCGTCGAGAACGTGCGCACCGCGCGCCGCATGACGGCAGCCGAGCTGTCGCTGGACGCGCCGGTGGACCGGAGCGACAAGGACGCAGCGACGCTGGGCGAGCGCTTCGCGGGCCAGGAGGGCGGGGAGATCGAGGAGAAGACGGACGGCAAGCTGATGCGCGAGTTCATCGACCGCATCTTCCAGAAGTATCTCACCCCGCGTGAGCGCAAGATCCTCTATCTCTACTACGGCCTCGAAGAAGGCAGCGAAGCCATGACGCTCGAGAAGATCGGGGCGCTGATGGGCGTCACCCGGGAAAGAATCCGGCAAATCAGGGAACGGGCGTTTGAGAAGCTGCGCGAATCACCGGATGGGAGAGCACTGAAGGGCTTCTGGAGAGCCGCCTGAGGACCTGCAACTACTAGACGCACAGACGCACAGCGGTGAACAGTATGAGGGGTTAGGAAATACGCTTTCCTGGCCCCTCTTCGCTGTGCTCCCCTGTGCGTCTGTGCGTCTAGCCGTGGCCTTTCCCGTATACTATTTACCTATGGCCCGCGAGCTCCCGATTTTCCCCCTGCCGATCGTCCTGTTTCCCGGGGCCCCCCAGCCATTGCACATCTTCGAGCCTCGCTACCGCCAGCTGCTGCAGGACTGTCTCGCCGGTGACCGGCGGTTCGGGATCGCCTACGTGGCGCCCGACCCCGCGCCGGACGCCGATCCCGTACCGAATCCGGGCGACGTCGGCTGTGTCGCCCTCATCCGGTCGAACCAGCCGCTCCCCGACGGGCGCTCCAATGTCCTCACCGTTGGCGAGCGTCGTTTCGTACTGCGGGACTGGATCTCGAGCACCCGCCCGTACCGGGTCGCCGAGATCGAGGAATTCGACGACGATCCGACCGATGCCACCGAGGTGACCACCCTCGCCGCAGACGTGCGGGACGGCTTCGGGCGCCTCGCGCGCGCGCTCGGCGTCCTCACGGAGCGAGAGGACGAGGAGATCGAGCTGGCGACCGATCCCCAGCTCCTCTCGTTCCAGGTCGCGGCGTCGCTCGAGCTCGAGGCGCCGGCAAAGCAGGCGCTGCAGGCGATCCGGAGCACCAGCGCCCGGTTGCGCCAGCTCGCGAACCTGCTTGGTCCGGTCGCGGCTGACGCCGAGCGCCGGGCGGCGGTGCGCCAACAGGCGCGGGGCAACGGGCGTGGCGGGCGCCACCCCGAGATCGAGCGCGCCACGTGACCGCGACCGCCGGAGGGAGAGGGGAGCGGGGGGAATCGCTGGCCGCGGCGCTCAGCGAGATCGTGGGCGCGCGCCACGTGCGTACCGCGCTCCCCGAGCGAGTCACGTACGCGCGCGACGGGTTGCCGACGCATCGGCGCGTCCCCGGCGTGGTGGTGCTGCCCGGAAGCCGGGACGAGGTGGTCGCGGTCGTGCGGCTGCTCGCCGCGCTGGGCGTGCCGTTCGTACCCCGGGGCGCCGGCACCGGTCTGTCGGGAGGCGCGCTCGCGGACGACGACGCGGTGCTGCTGGTGCTCACGCGGCTGAACCGCATCCTGGCGATCGACCCCAAGAACCGGATCGCGGTGGTGGAGCCCGGGGTGGTGAACGTGCGCCTCTCGGCTGCAGCGGCGCCCCACGGGCTGTACTACAGCCCCGATCCGTCGAGTCAGACCGCCTGCACCATCGGCGGGAACGTGGCCGAAAACGCCGGCGGGCCGCACTGCCTCAAGTACGGGGTGACGGCGACCCACGTGCTCGGACTCGAGGTCGTGCTCGCCGACGGACAGGTCGTGGAGCTCGGCAGCCCGGGCGGCGAGCCGTGGGGGCCGGACCTGGTAGGCCTGTTCGTCGGCTCGGAAGGCAACTTCGGGATCGCTACCCGCATCAGGGTGCGCCTGCTGCCCGTGCCGCGCGCCATCCGCACGCTGCTCGCCGACTTCAACGCGCTGCGGACGGCGGGCGAGGCCGTGTCCGCCGTGATCGCGAGCGGCATCGTGCCAGCGGCCCTCGAGATGATGGACCAGTCGTGCATCAATGCCGTGGAAGATTCGGTGTACGCGGCGGGCTATCCACGCGATGCCGCGGCGGTGCTGCTGGTCGAGCTCGACGGCTCCCGTGAGGAAGCGGTGGCGGCGGACGCGGACACGATCGCCGGCATCTTGCGCGCGCACGGCGCGCGCAGCGTGCTCAGCGCCGCGGATGCGAAGCAGCGGGAGCGGCTGTGGCAGGGCCGCAAGAAAGCGTTCGGCGCCATGGGGCGCCTGTCCCGTGACCTCGTCGTGCAGGACGCGGTGGTCCCGCGCTCCTCACTCCCCGACGTGCTGGAGGCGATCGGCCGGATCGCCGCGGCCTACGGGCTCACCGTCAGCAACGTGTTTCACGCGGGAGACGGCAACCTGCACCCCAACATCTCGTTCGACGGGCGCGTGCCGGGCCTCAAGGCGCGCGTGGACCAGGCGAGCGGGGAGATCATGGCGGTGTGCATCGCCGCCGGCGGCACCATCACAGGAGAGCACGGCATCGGGCTCGACAAGCTGCGCTACATGCCGCTGATTTTCGACGGCGATGCGCTGGCCGCGATGCGGGCCGTGCGCCGTGTGTTCGACCCCGACGAGCGGGTGAACCCGGGGAAGGTGGTTCCGATCCACGCCTGTCGTGAATGGTCCGGAGTGCGGAATGCGGAATTCGGAATGCGGAATAAAAGTTCATCCGTCGATTCCGCATTCCCCACTCCGCATTCCGCATTGACATCATGAGCCTCGTCGACCGCGTCCGCGCGCTGCTCGGCGACGACGCCGTGGACGTCGCCGCGACGCCCGACGGCGTACCGCGCGTCGCTCCCGGATCGCCGGACGCCGTGGGGCTGCTGCTCGGCACGGCGCGGGAGGAGGGGTGGCGCGTCCGCGTCGAAGGAGCCGGCACGTGGCTGCCCGCCGACGCGCCCGCCGACTTGGCGCTCACCACGCGCCGGCTCGACAAGATCCCGGCGATCGAGCCGCAGGATCTCTCCGCGACCGCCGAGGCGGGCATCGGCTGCGACCTGCTGCGCCAGCAGCTCGCCGACCGCGGCACGTGGCTCGCACTCGATCCACCGGGGCTCGCCGGCCGCACCCTCGGGTCGGTGGTCGCGACCGCGACGGCGGGCCCGTTGCGTCATGGGTTCGGAGCGGTGCGCGACCACCTGCTCGGCGTCACCTTCGTCACCGGCGACGGGCGCCTGGTGCAGAGCGGCGGGCGTGTGATGAAGAACGTCGCGGGGTACGATCTCACCAAGCTCGCCGCGGGCGGCTTCGGGGCGTTCGGCGTGATCGTGCTGGTGCACCTGCGGCTCCGCGCCCTGCCACGGGCCGACCAGACGCTCGTGCTCGAGGGGTCGCGCGAGGACCTGACCCAGGTGGCCGATGACATCGCCGCGGCGGCCGTGCAGCCGGCGGCCCATGAGCTCATGTCGCCGGCCCTCGCGCGACGCGAGCGTTGGTTGCTGGCGGTCCGCTTCGCCGGCTCGGCGGCCCTCGTCTCGGCCGAAGAAGCGGCGCTCCGCGCCGCCACCGGCGGTCGCTTCACCGCGCTGCGCGCGGACGAAGCGCACGCCCTGTGGATGCGAGCCGCGGAGAGCTTCGCGACGCGGCCCGTGACGTTCCGTGTGGGCGGACTGCCCGACTCGAGCGACGAGCTCATGGACCTGTTGCAGCATCAGGTGGGAGACGAGTGGATCTCGGCCAGCCCCGGCATCGGCGCGATCCGCTGGGGCGGCGAGACCACCGTGGACCGCCTGCGGCGGCTGCGCCGCACGCTGGCCGGGCTCGAAGTGCCGCTGACGCTCGAGCGGGCCCCCTGGCCGGTGCGCGCCGCCGTCGGTCACTTCGGCGCCTACCGCGAAGGCGTGGGCCCGCTCGTCGCCGGGCTGCGGCGCACGTTCGATCCGGGCGAAGCCTTCGTGGTGGCCGTCGAAGGTACGGAATGACGGATCGGGGCGGCTTCGAAGGGTTGGATTCCTGTGTTCATTGCGGCTTCTGTCTCCAGGCGTGCCCCACCTTCCTCGCTACCGGTGACGAATCCGACAGCCCCCGCGGCCGCATCGAGCTGATGCGCGCGCTCGAGGCGGGCGAGCTCGCTCCCGGCGATCCGGGCGTCGCCCTGCACCTCGACCGCTGTCTGGGCTGCCGGGGATGCGAGCCAGTCTGTCCGTCGGGCGTGGGCTACGGTCGCGGGCTCGAGGCGGCCCGTGCGCTGCTGACGCAGCGCCGCGGCGTGCCCTCGCTGGTGCGCGCGGCACTCGGGGCCCTCACGGTCGCGGAGGCGTCCCGCATCGTGTACGCCCTCGCGCGGCTGGTGAGAGCGACGGGCATCCCCCGCCGGCTGGCGGGATGGGGGCGCATCCGGTTCGCCCTTGGGATGCTTGCGGCGACGGCACCGAAGGTCGGTGGAGGTCGGTGGAGGTCGGTGAAGGGGAGTGGAGGTACCTCCCCCAACCTCCACCAACCTCCACCAACCTCCCCCGTCCTGCTGTTTCGCGGCTGCGTAATGGAAGGCCTCTTCTCCCACGTGCATGACGCCACGATCCGCACGCTGCAGGTAAACGGCTACGCGGTGGGCGAAGCCCCAGCGCAGGTTTGCTGTGGCGCGCTGCACGCGCACGCCGGTCTGCGGGACGAGGCGCGAGGGCTCGCGCGCACGAACCTCGCCGCCTTCGGCAACGACGATACGCCCATCGTCGTCAACAGCGCAGGGTGCGGGGCGATGCTGAAGGAGTACGGGCACCTGGTCGACGTCCCGGAGGAGGGGCAGCGATTCGCGGCCCGCGTGCGGGACGTAAGTGAGCTGTTGGCCGAGCGGGGCCCGCGGCCCGGCGCACCGCTCGACGTGACCGTCGCATACGATCCTCCCTGCCATCTGCTCCACGCCCAGCGGATCGCCGAGCCGCCGGAGCGAATGCTGCGCGCGATCCCGGTGCTGCGCGTGATCTTCATGCCCGACGCCGCACAGTGCTGTGGCAGCGCGGGACTGTTCACCCTGGTGGAGCCCATGATGTCGCGCGCGGTGCTCGCGCCCAAGCTCGCCTCTCTGGCAGAGGCCCGGCCCCAGGTGGTGGCGACCGGCAACCCGGGGTGTCTCATGCAGCTCGGCGCCGGGCTCGCCGCCGCGGGTGTTCCTGCCGCGGTACGCCACCCGGTCGAGCTGCTCGACGAGTCGTACCAGGCCGCGGGCTATTATGCTTGAGGGATGACGGAAGGGCCGCCACAGGTCGCGCGTGTCGAGCCTGGTGACGTCACGCCGACGCTCGTCACCGCGCTGTATACCGGTGCGTTGGTCTCGCGGGTCGAGGCCGGAGTGGTGGCGCTCACGGGCCCCGGGGCCGTTACGTCTTTCCAGGGACTGCTGACGAACGACGTCGAGCTCCCCGGTGACGGCTCGTTCGTGTATGGCGCGCTGCTGACCCCCAAGGGGATGATCGTGGTGGACGGCTGGGCGGCCCGGCTGGGCGCCACGGTGAGCTACACCGTCCCAGCGCACGGCGGGGGGCGCGAGCGCGCCCTGGCGATTTTCACGCGCTCGGTGCCCCCGCGCCTCGCCCGCGTGAGCGACCGCACCTCCGAGGTAGCCGTCTATCGCCTGGCCGGTCCGGGCGCGCTCGCGGTGGCGGTCGCGGCGGGCCTCGAGGTGCCGCCCGCCGCCGGCCGCGTACTCCCGCGACCCGACGGCGTGGAAACCGCGCGGGCCACCGAAGGGGCGCCGTTCGTCCTCCAGGTAACGGTCCCGGCGGCAGCGGCCGCCCTGCTCGCCGCCCGCTTGGAGGCCGCCGGCGCGGTCGCGGCCGGCCCCGCGACACTGGAGCTGAGCCGCATCCTCGCGGGCTGGCCGCGCCTCGGCGCCGAGGTGGACGACCGAACCATCCCCCAGGAAGCGCGCCTCGACCAGATCGGGGGCGTGTCGTATACAAAGGGCTGCTACACCGGCCAGGAAACGGTCGCGCGGCTGCATTTCCGAGGCCACGTGAACCGCCAGATCCGCGGCCTGTTGTTCGATCCCGAGCCGCCGGCCGCCCCCGCCGATGGCTGGAGCGTGGTCACGTACGTCGATCGCGACGTTGGCCGGGTGACGAGCCTGGCGTTCGTGCCGGAGACCGGGGTCGCCGGCGCGGGGCGCTGGATCGGTCTGGCGCTGATCCGGCGGGAGGTGGAGCCCGGCTCCGTGGTACGCGCCGCCGGCCGTGATGCGCGCGTGGTCGACCTCCCCTTCGCCTTTCCGATCGCCGCGCCCGCATGAGCGTGCTCGTCACGGGCGCGAGTGGCCTCGTCGGCAGTCACGTCGTCGAGGCCCTCGCCGCGCGCGGCGAGCCGGTGCGCGCGCTGGTACGGCCGGCGAGTCGCGCCGCCGTGCTGCGGCTCGGGGCGGAGGCGGTGGCCGGCGACGTGACCGACCCGGCGGCGTGGCAGGCTGCGGCGCGCGGCGTCCGCGCCATCGTGCACGCCGCCGCGATCGTGCAGCGCCGGGCTTCATGGGATCAGTACGTCGCGGTCAACGTCGACGGGACCCGACTCGCGGTGGACGCCGCCCGGACGACGGGCGCGCGGCTGATCCACATCTCGTCCGTGGCGGTGTACGCCGGCTCGGCGGCCTATCCCGCGACCCCCGAGCGGCGGGATGAGGACTTCCCCTTCCAGCCGATCGCGGCGCCCGACTTCTACGCCCGCAGCAAGCGAATGGCCGAGGACGTGGTGCGCGAAGCGGCGACGCATCGCGACCTCGAAGTCGCGGCGCTGCGCCCGACGGTCATCTACGGCGAGCGGGACCGTCTGTTCACGCCCCGCGTGCTCCGCGCGGCACGGCTGCGGTTCGTGCCCCGGATCGGCCCCGGCACGAACCGCTTGTCGTGCGTGTACGCGGGCAACGTGGCGTCCGCCGCCGTCGCCGCGCTCGACGCACCGCCCCAGGGCTTTCGGGCGTACAACGTGACGAGCGATGGGCCGCCCGCGCTGTCGCAGAGCGAGTTCTTCGCCGCGTTCGCGGCCGCGCTGGGCCGGCGCACCTGGTCGATTCCGATTCCCACGCCGCTCGCCGGCCTCGTGATCGGCCTGTTCACCGCCCGTCGGCTGGCGCGCGCCGCGGTGTCCTTTGCCTCGGGCGACAACCCGTACACGGACGAGCGCATCCGCGCGGAACTCGGTTGGCGGCCGCCGACTCAGGCTCGAGAGGCGATTGGGCGCACGGTCGCCTGGTTTCTCGAAAACGAAAAGCCCGGGCACTAGTCCCGGGCATCGTCACTGTCCTACGGTACTTGCTTACGCCCGCTTCTTCTTCTTCGCAGGCGCGGCTGGCTTGGCCGGGGCCATCTTCTTCGCGGTATCGGCCGCCATCTTGTGAGACGTGTCGGCCATCATCATGTGCGACGTATCGGACATCATCATCTTGGACGTGTCGGCTGCCGGAGTCTGCGTCTGCTGCTGCTCGGCCTTTTGACACGCGCCCATCGCCACGAGGGCGAGGACCATTGCGAGACGCTTCATGCGGGCTCCTCTAGAGAAAAGAGTAGCGGTGCGGGGTCGGCCGGGGGAAAACCTAGCGGCGGGCCCCCCGGAGTCAAGGCCGCGGCGCGGCGCCGGGTGTATTAGCCCGACATGAGTGACCGCCGCAGCTTCGTCGCCTGGCTCGGTAGCCTGCCGCTGGTCGGCCGGCCCCGCCCCCTGGGCGCCGTGCCTCCGATCGTCATCGATGCGACGCCGACGGCGCTGTACCAGCAGCCCGACGGCCGCAACAACCTCGTGCGGGTCGCCGTGATGGGCCTCGACGCCCCCGCGGCGCGCGCCCGCGTGACCGACCGCCGCGGGACGCTCGTGGGGACCGCGGGACTGCTGCCGACCGGTGCGAGCCTCGCGGGCGAGCTCTGGGTACCCCTGTCGCGGGCGGTCGGGGCCGAGTTCCAGATCGACGTCGAGGTGGGGAAGCAGCGCGTCGGGAGTCGGCGCGTCCGGCTGGCTCCGCCGCGGCGCTGGACGCTCTATTGGATCGCCTCGAGCCACACCGACGTCGGCCTCACCGAGCGGCACGAGGAGTGTCTCGAAGTACACCGCCGGAACCTGGATGCGGCGCTGGCCCGGCTGCCGGCACATCCCGAGTTCCGCTGGACGGCGGAGTGCGGGCTGCAGCTGATCTCGTACGTCGAGAACCGGCCCGTCGCCGCAGGTGAGGCGCTCGCACGGGCGATCCGCGACGGCAAGCTCGGCGTTTCCGCGGTGTTCGCACAGGCGTTGACGGGAATCCTCGACCACGAGACCTTCGCGCGCGTCCTCTGGCCCACCGGTCTGTTCGCGCGCGAGCATGGACTGGGCTACCAGGCGGCGCAGCTGGCCGACGTGCCGGGACACCCATTCACCCTCCCCACCCTGCTCGCCGCCAGTGGTGTGCGCTATCTCGCAAGCGGCGTCAACCCGGAGCGGGCGGCGCCACTGCTCTCTCCCGCCGACGCCGCACGCGCCCAGCTCGCGGGGGGCGACTGGACGACCTACCCGCAGCTGTACTGGTGGGAGGGACCGGACGGGAGCCGCGTGCTGCACTGGCGGGCCGCGCAATACGCCGACGGCCCGCGCTTCGGCTTCGACGTGGATCCGGCCGAGATGGGCCGACGCCTCTCCGACTGGCTGCTCACCCATCCGGTGTTCCTGTCCCCCGCCTATCCCTACGATGTGGCGCTGCTGTGCGGCGCCACGGGCGACAACGCCCTCCTGGACGAGCGCGTGGTTGCGAACGTCGAGGAGTTCTCCCGTCGCTTCGCCTATCCCCGTCTCCTGGCGGCGCGACCGGAGGACTTCTTCCGCGAGGTGGAGCGGCGCTGGGGCGCGAAGCTGCCGGTTCGGCGTGGCGACACCGGGTGCTATCGCGAGGACGGTGCGGCGTCCACCGCGGCGGAGCTCGGGCGCTACCGCGCCGCGCAGCTCGCGGCCCGGGCCGCGGAGCTGCTCGCGCTGTGGGACGAGAAGACCGAGCCGCCGGGTGGCGGCGCGACCGAACGCATCGAGCAACGGGCCGCGGCGCGCCGGCGAATGTGGCGGGATCTGCTGCTGTTCGGCGAGCACACGTGGGGATCGCCGGCCAGCGGATCGGACCCCGACGGCGCGGACACCGTCGCGCAGTGGCAGTACAAGCGGCGGTTCCTGGACGGCGCGGCGGCCGCGGCCGACGCCCAGGTCGCGGCCTCGCTGCTGCGGATCGGCCTCAGCATTGGCGGGAGCGGGGGCGCGGGCCGCGTCGTATTCAACGCTTCGAGCTGGGCGCGGAGCGACGTGGGGCGAGTGCCGAACGGCGCGGCGCGGCGGCTCGTCCACGAGGGTCGAGAATGGCCCACGGTGGATCTCCCCGACGGCTCCGCGCTGGTGGTGGCGCGAGACGTCCCCGCGCTGGGCTACCTGGCGCTCACGGAAAGTGAGCGAGCCGCAAATCCGCCCCGGGACGAGGGGGCCACGCTCGAGGCGCAAGCCGGTGGCTTCCACGTGGTGCTCGATCCCGCGAGTGGCGCGATCCGCTCGCTGACGACAGGTGACGGTGCGGAGCGCGTCCGGCCCTCCCAATGGTCGGGGCTGAACCAGCTCGTGTACGTGCAGGGTGGGGCGCACAGCGCCCTCTGGACGGGTCGCGCGCGCGACGAGCTGCGCACCGCTCCCGACCTCACGGTGAGCCAGGCGGAGCTCGTGTCGGCGCGCCGCGAGCGGCTGCCGGGAATCGGCGCGCGGCTCGTGGTCGAGCGCAAGCTCGAGGGCTGCACCAGCGTCGCGACCGTGGTGACGCTGTACGACGAGCTGCCGTGGATGGACATCGCGAACCGGATCACCAAGCCCGCCACGCTCGACAAGGAAGCGCTGTACGTCGCGTTCCCGTTCGCGCTCACCAAGCCCACGGTCGAGGTCGAAGTGCCGCTCGGGCGGATGACCGTGGAGCGCGACCAGCAACCCGGGAGCTGTCGGGACTGGTACTGCCACGCGCACTGGGTGTGGCTGCACGACGCCGCGGGCGGAATGCTCTGGAGCGGACCCGACACGCCGCTGTTCACGCTGAACGACATCTTCCGGGGCCAGTGGCGCCGGAAGATGGAGCCCGACGGCACGCTGTTCGCGTATGTCCTCCACAACTACTGGCCCACGAACTTCGCGCCCAGCCAGGGGGGAGAGCTCTCGTTCCGCTACCGCCTCTCGGCGCTGCCGCGGGGTGGCGAGCGCGCCGAGACCGTGCGGCGCGGCTGGGCCGCGTGCGACCCGCTGTACGTGAGCGCCCCGTATGCGAGTGTCGGCTCGGGCGCACTGCCCCGCAAGGACTCAGGGCTGTTCATCGCGGATCCAGGCGTCGCGGTCGTGGGCGTGAAGCCGGCAGACGATCGCACCGGCGCGGTGGTGAAGCTCGTCGACCTGACGGGGGTGGCGCGCGCCGTGGCCGTCTGGCCGGGGGCCTACGGGTTTCGCGGCGCCCGTCGTACGAACTTCGTCGAGATGAACGGCGACCGCGTCCCTGTCGCGCCGGATGGTCACGTCACGATCGACCTTCCCGCGTGGGGTGCCGCGGCACTGCGACTCTTTACACCACGGGAGGGGGCCGATTAACTATCGCCCTATGACGAAGCCGACCACGCTGGGCGAGCTGAAACAAACCGAGTGGGCGAGTCCCGCCCGGATCCACCGCACCGTCAAGGACGAGCTGCGCGAGAATCTGATCTGTCTGCTCGAGAACGGCTCGCCGCTGTTCCCGGGGATCGTCGGCTACGAGGACTCCGTCATCCCGCAGCTCGTGAACGCCGTCTTGTCCCGCCACAATTTCATCCTGCTGGGCCTGCGGGGACAGGCGAAGAGCCGCATCCTGCGCCAGCTCGTCACGTTGCTCGACGAAGAAATACCGATTCTCGCTGGGAGCGAGGTGAACGACAACCCGTTCGCGCCGATCTCGAAGTACGGGCGCGAGCGCGTGACCGAACAGGGCGCCGGCACGCCGATCGCCTGGCTACCGCGCGAGTCCCGCTTCGTGGAGAAGCTCGCCACGCCCGACGTCACCATCGCCGACATCATCGGCGACGTGGACCCGATCAAGGCCGCGCGCGGCGGCCACCTCTTGTCCGACGAGCTCACCATGCACTTCGGACTCCTGCCCCGGGCGAACCGCGGCATCTTCGCGATCAACGAGCTCCCCGATCTCGCCGGCAAGATCCAGGTGGGCCTGTTCAACATCATGCAGGAGGGGGACGTCCAGGTCAAAGGCTACCCGGTTCGCCTGAATCTGGACGTGGCGCTCGTGTTCACGGCCAACCCCGAGGACTATACAGCCCGCGGCAAGATCATCACGCCGCTCAAGGACCGCATCGGCTCGGAGATCGTCACCCATTACCCCTACACGGTCGAGCTGGGCACCGCGATCACGCGCCAGGAAGCCTGGCTCGAGCGCAGCGGGCGACCGCTCAAGCTGCCGGACTTCGTGGCCGACCTGATCGAGCGGGTCGCCTTCGAGGCACGCGAGGACAAGCGGGTGGACCGCCGTTCGGGTGTATCGCAGCGGCTCCCGATCAGCGTGCTCGAGAACGTGGTGTCGAACGCCGAGCGACGCACCGTCACCACCAAGGAAAAGACGGTGGTCCCCCGCATCTCGGACATCTACGCCGCGCTGCCCGCGATCACGGGTAAGCTCGAGCTCGAGTACGAGGGCGAGCTGCAGGGCCCGGAATCGATCGCCAAGGACCTGATCCGGCGCGCCGCCGGCAAGACGTTCGAGTCCCGCGTGGGCGGCGCCAACGTGGACGACATCGTCCACTGGTTCGACGAAGGCGGGGCGCTCAAGATCTCCATGGACGAGCGCTCCGAGACCTGCCTCAAGGGCTTCAGCGTCGTCCCCGGCCTGCTCGACCTCGTGGACCAGGTGGGCCTCGCGGCCAAGAAGGACCCGGGCACGATGGTCGCGGCATGCGAGCTGGTGCTCGAGGGGCTGGTGGCCGAGAAGCGGATCTCGCGCAACGAGGAGCTCGGTTACGTGCGCGCGCGCGCGGAGCCGAAGGGGCCGGGGTTCGGAAAGACGGGAGGCGGAGGGCCGAACCTGTTCCAGTAAACAGCAGTATCTTCCTCCGGTCCCTCCTCCGGAGCGTCCATGGGCAAGCTCGTCGCCGCCGCGGTCCTGCTCGTCATCGCATTCTCCGTCCTGCTCGCCGCGGCTACCGTCCGCTCCCAGCGCCCGGGCCCGATCGCCAATCTGCTCCGCCTCGGTGGCCTCGGCGCCGCGGCGGTGGCCCTGCTGCTCGCGATCGGCTCCGGCATGGTGGTGATCGACCCGGGCGAGGTCGGTGTGCGGCACGCCTTCGGGTACGTGGATCCCGCGCCGCTGCTCGCGGGGATCCGCCTCGTGGTGCCGTGGTCAGTCATCGAGCGGTACTCGACGCGCGAAGAGCAGTGGCCGACACACGGAGAGCAGATCGAAGCCATCGAGGCCCTGTCGAGCGAGCAGATGGGGATGCACGTTGAAGTGTCGATCCGCTGGCAGATCGACCCGATGCAGTCGCCCAAGATCTTCACGGAGATCGGCAACGAAGACCAGATCCGCGGCGCCGTGCTCAACGCCATCCGCAAGGGCGTGCGCGACGGCATGGTGCAGTACTCGATCAACGACATCTCCAAGCGCACCCAAATCGCGAACACGATGGAGGGGTTGGTCGACTCCGCCCTCGTGACGAGGCCCCGCGCCGGCGGCGGGAACTTCCGGATCGCGACGGTGACGGCCTTCTTTCTCCGTGACCTGCAGCCCCCGCCCCAGGTGGTGCAGGCGATCAACAACAAGATCGCGCAGGAGCAGCAGATCGAGACGGAGCGCCACCGGGTCGAGGTCGCCCGCCTCCAAACCGAGCAGCAGCGGCTCCTCAACCAGACGCTCTCCCCCGAAGCGCTCACCAAGCAGTGGATCGAAGTGCTGCACGACATGAAGGGCTCGAGCAACTTGATCATCTTCGTCCCCACCGAGGGCGGGTTGCCGCTACTCAACATCGGCGACCTGCGCAAGAACCTGAAGCCCTGAGATGGCGCCGCCGGTCATCACGATCACTCGGCAGTACGCCTCGGGTGGCTCGGAGGTCGCGCGCCTCGTGGCGGCAGAGCTCGGGTGGGACGTGATCGACAACGAGTTCGTGGACGAAGTCGCGCGCCGGGCGGGACTGCCCCCCGACGCGGTGGCCCAGCGCGAGGAGCGGGCGCCGGGGCTGTTGGAGCGTCTCGCGCGCACCCTCGCGGCAGG
>Ga0209160_1000194_pt1 | contig 46308 bp, 50 predicted proteins | sample GraSoiAngelo_153_FD_186167 | JGI IMG/M metagenome (GOLD analysis project Ga0209160, IMG submission 186167) | Grasslands soil microbial communities from the Angelo Coastal Reserve, California, USA - 14_1009_12_40cm (SPAdes) (version 2) | ecosystem: Environmental > Terrestrial > Soil > Grasslands ...
CCCGCGCGTTATCTTCCCACGCTTTTCGAATCTGATCTCGGACCTTCATCCGGTGCGTGACCGCGAGCGAGACGAGGAAGGCAATACCCAGAATCCCGGCTCCCCACGCGGTGCTCAATGTTGGCGAGCCGGATAGGTGGCCCGTGGCGATTGCCCACGCGGTCAGAATCGCGCTCACGATGACGAACGTGACGGAACCTGCGATTCGCCGCGTGATCCAGCCCATCGAGCAAGCCGTGGCCCTCTCGTGCGATAAAGAGTATGGGACGAAAATCACTTATGCGAAATTTCGGCCCGCCGGGGCGCCGTCGACCGGACAACTCTTCGTGAGGGTCTGCCTCAATACAGTTATTGACCGGATGCGGTTCTCGCCGCATGTCCGGGTCGCTAAGGGGCCGCGTCGCGCTGGTCACGGGGAGCACGGGCGAGGGCATGGGGAGGAGTATCGCGCTCACCTTGGCCCGCGAGGGCGCGGACGTCGTCCTGAACCATGGTACGAACCGGCGGACCTCGGCCACGAACAACCGCCGCCTTGTGAAGGCGATCGAAGGGCTCGGCACCCGTGCCATCGTGGTGCGAGACGACACCGCCAAGGGGGACGAAGTGCGGAAAATGTTCACCCGGGCGGAACAGGAACTCGGTCCCGTTGACATCCTCGTGAACAATGCCGGTGGATCGTGGGATCCGCGGCAGGACATCACGAAAGTTGACGACGCGGCATGGCAGGGTGTGCTCCGGGCGGAGATCGACGGTATGTTCCATACGATCCGGGCGGCGCTCCCTCACATGAGACGGAGACGATGGGGGCGGGTGGTGAACATCGGGATGGAGCGATCCGAGGAGTTTACGGAACCGCCGTTCGACTACACGGTCGGGAAGATCGCCCGCCACGGCCTCACTCGCATCCTCTCGGAGGTCGAGATCGGCCGGGGAATCACGATCAACGCGGTGGCCCCGGGGTACATCCCGTACTTCACCTTCCGACAGGCTCTCGATGCCGTGAATCATCGAGGCCCGTGGGTCTCCCGAAAGCACGGGACGCCCCAGGACGTGGCCGAAGTCGTCGCGTTCCTTTGTTCAGATGAAGCGCGAAACGTTACGGGCGCGGTAATCCCGGTCCACGGGGCGCCCGATTGATGGGAGACAGTCGCCAGCGGATCAGCGGGAGCGACGGCCGCGCTTTCGGCCCTTCGTGGCGGACTTCTTGGCCGACTTCGTCGCGCGTCGCGCACGGCGCTGGGCACGGGCGGCCCGCGGCTGGGGGGCGTTCTCGTACAAGGCCAGCGTAATTCCGGTCGGGTCCTGAAAGACCGCGAACCAGCCCATTCCCGGGATCTCGGCCTTCGGCATCACGACCGCGCCTCCCGAGGACTGGATCTTCTTGAGCGTGCCATCGATGTCTTCGCATAGGATGTAGTCGAGGACGCCCGCGGGGAGGTTCTCGGCCTTCTGAAGGCCGCCACCGGGTGCGCTCGGGGCCTCGAACATCGAGTAGTTCATCTCCGGCATATCCTGCCACTTCCAATCGAATACGTCTCTCAGAAACGATTTCGTTTTTTCCGGCGCGTTCGAATGAATTTCCACGTGCACAAAGCTGTTCGGCTTTTGAGCCATGTTCTCCGTCCCCCTTGAGGGATTCACAGGATGCACGCGAGAGCTATTAAGACATGGGCTCCGGAGGTGGGCGAAAGTGAGGCCCGCCGTTCAAACCCGGATCCGACGGAATGCGAAGACGGCAATGACGAACATCGCTACGGCCTCGATGGCCAGAACGCCGAGTTCCAGCGACACCGTGGGCGTCACTGCATTGAACAAGCCGGCACGGAAGATGTCCGTCGTGTACGTCAACGGGTTGGCGAGGCTTGCCGCTTGTATTGCCGAAGGCGCCGCACTCGCGGGGAAGAACACGGAAGAGGTGAAGAGGAAGATGAAGAACGCGAAGGTCGACACGATCTGGAACGTCTCGGACGACTTCAGGACGACGGAAAGGGCGATGGCGAACGCGCCAAAGAACATCGTCCCGAGGAACAGCGCCCCCGCGATGAGGAGCGCGCCTTCCCAGGTCGGGGCGAAGCTTGCGCCCAACACCGGAAACGCGAAGCCAAACACGAGCAGGGAGCCGGCGACCCCGATGATCAGCGTCGCGAAGATGATGCTTAGGATGTACTGGGCGCGGGTGAAGGGCCCCATCAAGAGCTGCTCGAACATTCCGTTCTTCCGGTCAAACCAGAGCTGCGTTCCCGCGTTGGTGCCCCCGTTGATGACGGTCAGCGTCACAGCGCCCGCCGCAAGGAAAAGGGAGTAGCTGATCACCCGTCCGTTCCCGACATCGAACGGTGGGACGATTCCGTTCAGCCCGAATCCCTGGACGAAGATGAAGAACAACGGGAAAATCAGCTCGAAGAAGAGCGATGCCCGGTCCAGGTTCGCCCGGATGTTTCGATAGACCAAGCGGAGGTAGATGTTCACGATGCTCGACCTCCGTTCGCGACCGCCTTCTCGTCCTCGGTCACGAGGTTGATGAACGCGTCCTCGAGGGTTGTCTCCGAAATGTAGATGGACGACACGGTCAGGTTGAGTCGGTCCGCGAGGCGGTAGATTTCGGGGATCACAGACTCCGGCCGTGTCGTTGTGACCCGGTAGGCGCCTGAGCCTTCATCCCGGCCGAATCGGCTGACGGAGGCAGAGGAGGACAGTGCCGAGGCCATTTCTGACGAAGTCCCTTGAAGTAGCTTGAACTCGACCGCCTTCGCGCTCCCGAACCGCCGCTTCAGGTTTTCCGGAGTGTCGATTTGCACGATCCGGCCCTGGTTGATGACCGCGATCCGGTTGCAGAGGTACTCCGCCTCTTCCAGGATGTGGGTCGTGAAGAAGATGGTAAGGCCCTGACGCACGCGTTCCTTCAGGTAGTCCAGCACGCTCCGGCGCACGATCGGATCCAACCCCACCGTCGGCTCGTCGAGGAACAGCAGGTCCATGTCATGGATGAACTCCCGCGCGACCTGCAGCCTCCGCCGTTGGCCCGCCGAGAGGTCGACGGTCGGCATCTTCCGGAACTCCTGCATCTCGAAATGGCCGATGAGCTCGTCGATCCGGCGACGGCGTTCGGCCTTCGGGACGTTCCAGATGAGCCCGTACAGATCCATGCTCGTCTCGACGTTCAGGCCCTGATCGAAGCTGTCCTGTTGTTGGACCACGCCGATTTGCGCACGGATCTTTCGACCTTCGGTCTTCAGGTCATGTCCGAGCACGGTCGCCCGACCCGAAGTCGGGGGGAGGAGCGTCGTGAGCATCTTGATCGTCGTCGTCTTCCCGGCTCCGTTTGGCCCGAGGAAGCCGAACACCTCGGAGCGCGCGATGTCGAACGATACGCGATCCACCGCGATCTTGTCGCCGAAGTGCCTGGAGAGTTCGTCGACCCGGACCACTTGATCAGGTGCCATGAGCATTGAACCTCTGGTCCTTCGACCCTAGAATGGAGCCCTCTCGCGGGCCGGACTCCGGGGCGGGCGCCTACTCCTTCCGTGCCTCTTTAGCCTTCGGGCGCAGCTCCTTGCTGCCGCACTTGCGACACCGGGTCGCGCGCATCGCGTTCCGAGCGTAGCACTGCATGCAGATCATCTTGTGCAGGCGGCGGCGCTCGGCCTCCGGAAAGCGGGCCATCACCGCGGCGAACCGCCGGGGGCTTATGAAGGCTTCGCCACGGGGACCTGATTGCCGGGCAAGCGCGCCTTCGCGATATGGATTGCGAGACGGAGGAACGCATCCTCCACATTCTGGCCGTTTTTCGCGGACGTGAGGACATACGTGCAGTCGAACGTGTCGGCCATCTCCGCGAGCTCGGCGGCGCCGAACTGCGCCTCTGCGGTCAGATCGGCCTTGTTCGCAACGAGGACCACGGGGACCTTCCCTGCGACGCTTTCGACAGCTTCGACCCAACCGGTGAGGACCGGGAGGGTCTCGCGTCGCGTCAAGTCGGCCACCGCGAGAATTCCTTGCGCCCCGTTGAAGAACGAGTCGCCGAGCAACTGCCGGAACCCGACGTGTCCGATGATGTCCCATATCGCCATGTTGATGTCGACCTGCGCGTGCCGCTCCGGTACCTCGATGCGCATCGTCTTCTTCTCGACCTTTGCCCCAAGCGTGCGGACGTATTTGTCGTCGAACTGGTCGAGGACGTACCGTCGAATGAGGGAGGACTTCCCGACGCCTCGTTCCCCGACGAGGCAGATTTTCGATTTGAGCTGATAGGGTTCGGGCATCGTGGCCTTCCGAGCAGCAATGCTGAGCTTCCATCCTTTGGGACTTAATCCTTCCTGACTCGTTCTCCGAATTGAGTCCGACGGCGCATCCTCAAGGCGCGTTCTCCGGTCAGCCATTGGGACCCCGAATCCAAGTGTCGTCAGCGTGTCCAGATTTGGGGTCGCGGGGCCCGGGCGAGAAATCGGGATCCTGCCCGCGCGATTCGGCATCCGAGGCAGCCAGGATGAAACCCGCGCTCAAGCGACCCGGATGCGTACCGCGCGTACGAGTCCGGGCGAAACGGCGGCTTGCCGAGACGCACGTTGATGGCGTCGTGGAGCCCTTGCATCCAGACGGTCATCTGGGGTCGGCAGCGGGCGCACGGCCAGCCGTCGGCCATCCGATGGAGCGACTTCCATAGACCCCGCCCGAAGCGAATCTTGATGGCCAGCCCTACCGGACGCTTTGTGAGTGCGGCACCCGGTCCGGCGGAACGAACGGTTTCGCTGGCATTCGTCGGGCTCTTCCTCTCCCGCAACGCGGCCGGTAATCCGTCATTCTTGATAAGGAAACCGACGTGCGCTATCACGAAATAGGCCATTCACAGCGACTGAAAACCTCGGTTCAAGTGAGTTGAACAACAACTGTTTTTGCGACCACCGCGATTCAAGAGGTGTGAAGAAACGGAAGGAACGGCCTCCGAAGGATTCGCGACCCAAGGAGAAGCGCTTCCGCCACGGTGGGCGGAAAGGCCGGCGATCTCAGCGCGAGCGCAAGCGCTCGGGTTGAACGACTCGACGAGCGCCATCACGCGATGACGGCTTCGAGCTACCGCGGTGTAGTCATTCGCAGCGAAAACGCCAAATGAATCTTCGGAGTACCGGCCTCGAAACCGATGGAGAAGACCGAGATTCCGAAAGGGGGTGTGCACGTCGAACCCGGAGAACATCTCTCGGCCTCGACCCTGTTGACGGGGAAATCCTTCTGGGACGAGGCGACGTTCCATGAAGAACTCGAGCGGTTCTATTTCCGCAGCTGGCTGAACGTCGGTCGCTCGGATCAAATCCCGAACCCGGGAGATTTTTTCGTGCGGGAAATCGGAGACGAGTCGCTTCTATTCATTCGCGGGGAAGATCGCGAGGTCCGCGGATTCTACAACGTGTGCCGGCACCGTGGGACGCGCATCGTCGGCGTTGCCGAAGGACAGAAGCTCGGATCCCTCGTCTGTCCGTACCACGCATGGACCTATTCGGTCGAAGGAAAGCTCGTCGGGGCTCCCCATACGGAGCCGCTTGCGGATTTCCGGAGGGAGGAGTACGGCCTTCGCTCGTTCCGGATCGGCACGTGGGGCGGATTCGTTTGGGCGAATCTGGACGATCGGGCATCAGACCTGCCCGAAGAAATGGGGGAGTTCTTCTCCCGGTTTCGCCGATTCGCGTTCGAGGATCTCCGCCTTGGGGCCCGAAAGAGCTACGAGGTCGAAGCGAATTGGAAAATCCTCGGGGAGAACTACTCCGAGTGCTACCACTGCGCCCCGATTCACCCGGACTTGAACCGGATCACGCACTACACGTCCGGGGCCTACACGGCATATCTCACGCGGGAGCCGCGAGCCCGCAATTTCAACGGCGGCTTCATGGAGTTCTCGAAGGACTACACATCGATGGTGTGGTCCGGCTACACGAAGCGGCCGCCGCTGAAGGGCATGACGGAGGAAGACCGGCACCGCGTCGACTATTACTTCGTCTTCCCGCACATGTTCTTCAGCCTGCACCCGGATTATCTCATGGTCCATCGACTCTGGCCCCGAAGCCCGACCCACACGGTGATTGAATGCGATTGGTACTTCGATGCGGACGTGATGAAGCAGCCAGACTTTGACCCGAGCGACGCGGTCGACCTCTGGGACCTGATCAATCGCCAGGACTGGTCCGTGTGCGAACGAACTCAGAAAGGCACCCACTCGCGATCGTGGAAGGGCGGCCGATTCAGCGCTCAGGAGTCCCAAGTCCACGATTTCGAGAAGTACATCGCGAAACGGATGAAAGAGTCCGGTGATGCAACGCACGGACGGCGCCGACCCCGCCGGACTCGCAGACGTCAAGGGAGCCGCCACCGACCCGGGTGAATCGGATTCCGGGATCGCCGGTCTTCCCGCGAGTTTATGTGTTTCGCAGGATTCAGTCTCCCATGGAGCAACGCCGGCGGCCGCGATGACCTTCGACTACGATTTCAAGATGCGCATCGGCGCGCCGAGACCGGTCGTTTTTGAGCGACTGCTGCGGATTGAGCACCTCTCGCGATGGTTCTGCGGCTGGTGCCGGATTGATCCGAAAGTCGGCGGTGCGTTCAAGTTTGGCGGCGAGACCTGCATCATTCTGCCCGAGCAGCGATCATGGGACACGACCATCGAGGAGGGTGAGGTGCTGCGGCGGTTTGCGTTCACGTGGCCGATCCGATCGTCGAAGACGCGCGTGTCATACGACCTTGAGGATGCACCGAGCGACACGGCTCATCTTCGGGTGCGACATCTGGGAGTCCCGTTCGAGGACACGACGTCTGGGAGCGTCCAAGACGCGTGGCGAATGTGCCTGGGAAACCTGAAGTCCATCGCGGAGGGTCGGACGGACAGCGTGCGGCCAGACCATTCCCCTGTGACCGGTCCCGAGCTGCGCCTGACCGTCCTGATCGAAGCGAAGCCGTCGGCGGTGTTCGGCGCGTTCGCCGATCCGGCCCAGCTCGACCATTGGTCCACGGGCGGGCTGCCTCGCGGCATCACAACGGTGGAACCGCGGCCCGGCGGGACCTATGCATTCGGCTGGGATGCCGGGGCCATCCATGTGACGGAGTGGAAGACCGACCAGCACATCGCGCTCCGTTGGTCCCGGCGCACTTCCAGTTTCGTGATCAAGTTCGACTTCGAGGAGAAGGCGAGCGGCACCGCGATTTATTTCTCCCTTGTAGGATTCGCCGAGGGAGACGCAGAGGACATCCGGCGACAACGCGGGCGCTGGTCTGAACTCTTCGTTTGCCTGAAGAACTTCCTCGAAGGCGGGAGTTCCGGATTCCTGAATTCGTACGAGGACCAGGCTCGCAAGGCCTGACTCACGCGGACCGGAGTTCGGACCAGTCCTCGAGGACCGCCATCGCGGCGTTGTGGCCGGCCGCTCCCATCACTCCGCCACCCGGATGCGCTCCGGCTCCGCACAGGTACAGTCCGCGGACGGGCGTGCGGTAAGAGGACCACCCAGGGACCGGTCGGAACGAGAACATCTGGTACGGCAAGATGGCACCGTGGAAAACGTCGCCCCGCGTGAGGCCATACTCCTGTTCCATCGTGAGCGGAGAGCGCCAGTGCATTGCCACGACCGCCCGGCGGATGTTCGGCGCGTACTGCTCGAGGAGCTCGACGATCCGGTCCGCAAACACCCTCGCCTCGGTGTCCCAAGATCCGGTCGCGAGATCGAACGGCGCGAACTTCGCGGAGACCGTCAGGGTATGCATCCCGGGCGGTGCGACCGTCGGGTCGTTCGCCGACTCGATCACGAACTCCAGGAACGGCTCTCGCGACGGGCGGCCCCGCTTCGCGTCGTCGTAGGCCCGCTCGAGGTAGTCCATCGAGGGCGCGAGGTCGATGATCGTCTTGTGATGCGGCTGAGCCGTGGCGCCGGGAACGGCACGAAAGTCCGGGAGCTCGCGGAGCGCGAGATTCAGCTTGAACGAAGAGGATTCAAAACGGATTCGCGAGATCGCGCGCACGAAGTCCCCGGGCAAGTCCTCCGCGCGCATGAGGCGGAGGAAGGTCCGTTTCGGATCCGCGTTGCTGAGGACCGCGCGCGCATCCACTTGCGTCCCGTCGGTCAATGTGACCCCGACCGCTCGTCCGTCCCGCGTGAGGATTCGGGCGACATCGGCATTCGTCCGAATCTGGGCCCCGTAGTGGCGGGCGGCACGCGCAATCGCCTCGGAGATGCCTCCCATCCCCCCGCGAGACCAACCCCAGACACCTTTCACGCCTCCGATGTTCCCGAGGGTATGGTGGCCCAAGACGAACGCAGTCCCGGGGGTCCGAGGCCCCGCCATCGTCCCGGCGACCGCGCTCGTGGCGAGCGACGCCTTCACCTCGTCGGACTCGAAGAACTCGTCGAGCATGTCCGCGATGGACGCGAAGATGATCCGTCGAAGGAAGTCTTCCGCCTCCGGAGTGCGGACGAACGATGCGAGGTCCGCGAGGGACACGGGCGGGGCGAGCAACGTCGGCTCGACCAGTTCCGCGAACTCGTCCCAAAAACGCGCGTACCGGGGCCAGGCCGCCGCGTCCTTCTTCGAGAACTTCGCCATCTGCTTCCGATTCCAATCCTCTTCGTTCCGATAGAGCAAGAACCGCCCGTCCGGAAAGGGCTGGAAGAGGGAAGGATCGTAGACGTGCTCCTCCAGGCCGAACGACGGGAGGTCGAGGTCGGCCTTGATTTCAGGCCGAAGTAGGCCGCAAGTGTACGCGAGCGTCGAGGCGCGAAACCCGGGATGGATTTCCTCCGTGACGCATGCCCCGCCCACGATGGAGCGACGTTCGAGGACCAGGACCTTCAGGCCGGCCTTCGCGAGGTACGCGGCGGCGACGAGGCCGTTGTGACCGCCCCCGACGATGACCGTGTCCATCAACGCCATGGCGCGGACCCTAACCGCGCGCTCGATAAAGGGATTGCCGCGTGGCTCAGGCCTTCTTTCTCTCCGGTTCGAAGAACGGTCTCTCGACAACCGTTGCGGGCGCTCGATGCCGTTTCCACTCGACCGCCACTTCAATCTCGATCCGCGTCCCGGGTCGCGAATACGGCGAGGCGACGGTGGCGATCGCGATGTACCGCTTCAACAGCGGCGACCAGCAACCGCTCGTGGCCCACCCGATCTGACGATAGCCCGAGTACAGCGGCACCTTCTCCCGCCAAGGTTCGGCCGGCGGTTGCGGCGGCAACCCCATGTCCCAGTAGAAACGTTCCACCGCCTGCCAGTCGATTTCGAGGCCGACCGTCCGCCGTGCGGGTCCGCGTCGCCCTTCCTCGAGGAGTGCCTTCCTCCCGATGAACGGACCCTTGCCTCCCGCGACGGTCCAGTCCAGGCTCAGCTCCAACGGCGAGTACATTTGCGCGTCGATGACCGCCTTCCGCGAGGGCATGTATTCGACCTCCGCCAGGATGAGCCCTGCCTCGATCCGGGCGACGTCGAGGGCGAGCATCCCGGCCGGCGTGATATCATGCCCCTGCCCCTTCTCCATGACGGCGTCCCACAACGCCTCGGCCCGTTCGCGCTCGACCCAGATCTCGTAACCGAGATCGCCGGTATAGCCCGTCCGGGAGATGTGGACCGGAATCCCATCGAACGTCGTCTTCACGAATCGAAAGTACTTGAGTTTCTGGACCGCGCCATCGGCTCCTTCGAGAAGGACCGCGCGCGACGAGGGGCCCTGGAGGGCGAGCGCCCCGATATCCTCAGAGACGTCCGTCACGTCGACGTCGAGTCCAATCCCCGCGTCTTGGAGCCATTTCAGATTCGGCTCCGCGGAGGTCAACCGGAAAGAACCGTCTCCGAAGTTCCAGAGGGTCCCGTCGTCGACCGTCTTCCCGCGTTCATCGCACCACGGCGTGTAGTAGATCTGCCCCTTCGCGAGTTTCGACGCATCGCGCGTGACGACCTTGTTGACGAGGTGGAGGGCGTCCTTCCCGCTGATGAGGTACTTGTAGAGCGGGGAGACGTCAAGCAGCCCCGCGGAATGTCGGATCGCGTAGTACTCCATCTCCGGGACGAGGGAATAGGAGGAAGCTGCGAGATACCCGGACCATCCTCGCCACTCCCAGCTCTCGCAGAGGGCGGACGTGCGGGAATGAAACGGTGAGCCGCGGCGCACGATTGCCTCCTCGCGGCGGGACCGCGGGAAAGGAATTTAACCCTATGGAGATGCAGGGAGTTCTAATCGAACGGAGCGCAATCCAAGTCCGCCCCTTCTCACCCAGTCTCGCGCCGACACGGATTGGTTGCCGACCCGACCGCGCCTTTCTCGCCTCACCATCGATCGCCCGGAAGGGTAAAACGGGCCACCTATATCATACCGTGATAGATAATAGCCGGTATGTGGATGGTTTAAGATATGCGAATATAGTTCAATAAGTATAGTCAGTACAGATACTTATATCATGAATCACCGAAAATGATTATCCTGCAGCTATCCCTCAAATCGATGCCATTATACCCTCGGAATCCGTTCGCTCGTCCGCTCAAGAGAGGAAGAAAAATGATGCAATTATATGGAGCCGGGTTTGTGCGCGATCGGTCTTTGTCCAACGATGGCGGAGAGATTGCTCGGTACCTGAAGTGGGAGTACGGCGAAGGGGCCGGCTTGGGCGTCCTGAACGGTTGGACCGCCCAACGTAGGTCTCCTCCGCGGAAAGGTCGATTTGGTTTCGTCGATCGGTTTGCACGACTCCCGGCAGCGATTGGGGCCCGGGTGGCCGCCAGGCAAATCGATGGCTGGGGGAGCGAGTTGGCCCTGCTGGCGCAGTGGAAACGAGGGGAACTCAGCCCGTTGGAGCTGGTCAATCGACTCGAAGCGTTGCAGCGGAGGACGGGGATTCAAGCGCCGAGTCTGAGCCCGTGATCCCGCAGGCGGGCCGCGGGGAACTGATTTAACCCTTCCCCGGTTAACCCTCGCGGGTCGGCGCGGCATCTGGCTGCACGCGACGTCCCGGGTGGTCCATCCTGTGGCCGTTCGGTACCAGGCAATCGTAATCGGTGGAGGGCACAACGGCCTGACGGCCGCCGCCTACCTGGCCCGCGCGGGGAAACGGGTGCTTGTCTTGGAACGGCGACATGTCCTCGGGGGCGCGGCGGTCACCGAAGAAGTGTTCCCCGGGTTCAAATTCACCGTCTGCTCCTACGTATGCAGCCTCCTCCGTCCCCAGGTGATCCGCGACCTCGACCTCCCGTCCCGCGGATTCGAGGTGATTCCGCAGGAATCGAGCTTCACCCCTTTGCCGGACGGACGGTACCTGTACCACCGCGGAGACGAGGAAGACGCGTTCCAAGCCATCGCGAAATTCTCTCGGCGCGACGCGGAGGCGTACCCGCGGTTCGGCCGGCTCATGGCGCGCCTCGCGAAGTTCATCGCGCCGACGCTCACGATGACGCCGCCCGACGTCGGATCCCTCAATCCGTCGGAACTCCGGAAGCTGTTCGCCCTGAACAAGCAGGTGAAGACGCTGACGGAGGACGAACTCTACACCTTCGCGCGGCTGATGACGATGAGCGCCGCGGACTACCTGGACGAATGGTTCGAGACGGATGCCTTGAAGGCGGGCCTCTGCTCGAGCGGGATCATCGGGACGCTCCTCGGTCCGCGCTCCCCCGGGACGGCGTACGTGCTCATGCACCACTACATGGGCGAGATCGACGGCGCGTATCGGTCCTGGGGGTACGTCCGCGGGGGCATGGGCATGGTGAGCGAGTCCATCGCGAGCGCCGCCCGATCCTACGGAGCCGAGATCCGGCTGAATGCGGAGGTCCACCACATCCTGGTGAAGGACGGCCGGGCGATCGGCGTGGAACTGGCGAGCGGAGAACGCATCGAGGCCAAGGTGATCGCCTCCGGCGCCGACCCGAAGCGGACGTTCCTGAAATTCCTCGAGCGGTCCGATCTCCCCGCCGATTTCGTCCGCGGCATCGAGAACTTCAAGATCGAGGGATCCTCGGGCAAAGCGAACTTCGCTCTGAAAGAGGCCCCGAGCTTCTCGGCCCTTCCCGGGAACGGGCCGCAGCTCCAAGGGGCGATCTCCATCGGCCCGACCGTCGACTACATCGAGAAGGCGTACGACGACGCGAAGTACGGCGACTTTTCCCATCGTCCGTTCATCGACATGTGCATCCCCTCGACCTTGGACCCGACCCTCGCCCCTCCGGGCAAGCACATCATGTCGTGCTTCATCCAGTACGCGCCGTACACGTTGCGAAACGGCAACTGGCCAGACCGGCGGGAGGCGTTCGCGGAGACCGTCATCGACACGATCGAGGAGTACGTCCCGAAGCTCCGAGACATCATCCTCCACCAACAGGTGCTCAGCCCGTGGGACCTGGAGCAGATGATCGGCCTCACCGGCGGGAACATTTTCCACGGAGAGCTCACGCCGGACCAGTTGTTCTTCCTTCGCCCCGTCCCCGGTTGGGCCCAATACCGCACGCCGATCAAGGGGCTCTACCTGTGCGGCTCTGGGGCCCATCCGGGAGGCGGCGTGATGGGGGCCCCGGGTCTCAACGCCGCCCGGGAAATTCTGAAGGATTGGGCCCTGCGTCGGGTGTGAGCCGTGGCCGAGGCGTACGATGTCGTAATCGTGGGCGGCGGCCACAACGGCCTCGTGGCGGCGACATACCTCGCGCGCGCACGACGCCGTGTCCTCGTCCTCGAGAGACGAGCTGCGGTGGGCGGTCCCATGACCACGGAGGAGATCGCCCCTGGTTTCCGCGGGCCCACGGGCGCCTCGGTGTGCGGACGCCTGCGTCCGGAAGTCGTCGAGGATTTGCATCTCGAAGCGCGCGGCGTGCAATTCATCCAACCCGATCCCGAGGTCGTTGCGCTCGGGGAGGACCGGGCCCTCCGCATCTGGCGGGACGTCCGAAAGACCCAGGAGGGGCTCGGTTCGTTCTCGGCGAAGGATGCCGAGGCGTACCCGCGCATGGTCGAATTCCTGCGACAGTTCGCCGCGGCGCTGGACCCGGTCCTCGCGATGACGCCGCCGAGCCTCCCGACGCCGAGCCTCTGGGAGCAGATGTCGCTCTTGCGCCGTGCGCTTCCACTGCGACGCCTCGGCAAGCCGATGATGCAACAAATGCTCCGCCTCCCCCCCATGTCGATCCGGGATTTCTTGAACGAGTGGTTCGAGACGGAGCTGCTGAAGGCGAGCCTCGCGGTCGATGGTCTCCTCGGCACCTTCGAAGGACCATTCTCGCCGGGGACCGCATTCGGGCTCGTCCCGCGGTTCCGGCCTGACGTCCATGGCACCGCCTCGGCGTTCGTGCGGGGCGGTATGGGCGTCCTCGCCGACGCCTTCGCCCAGGCGGCGCGGGACGCCGGCGTGACGATCCGAACGGGGGCGGAGGTGACGCGAATCGTGAGCGCCGACGGACGGGTCACCGGGGTCGAGGTGAGTGGCGGTGAGACGATCGCCTCCCGCGTGGTGGCGTCGAACGCCGACCCGAAGCGGACCTTCCTCCATCTCGTCGAGCCCGAGGAACTGGGCCCCGAGTTCCTCAATCATGTCCGGAACTTCGAGATGAACGGGGTCGTCGCGAACGTGAATTTCGCCCTCGACGGCGCCCCGAAGTTGACGCTCGCAGGCGACGGCGTGCCACCCCATTTCCGGGTGTGCCCCTCGCTCGAATACATCGAGCGGGCGTACGACGACGCGAAGTACGGCAGGGCATCGGCCGACCCCTTCCTCGATGTGACCGTACCGACCGTCGTGGATCCGGACCTCGCCCCTCCGGGGAAGCACGTGATGTCGGCCCTCATCCAATACGCCCCGTACGCGCTGCGACGCGGAACGTGGGAAACCGACAGGGACAAACTCGGCGAGCGCGTGACGTCCATCCTGGAGGGGCACATGCCCGGTCTGGAACGACTGATCCTCCACCGCCAGGTCCTAACGCCGGTCGACCTGGAAGAGCGGTTCGGCCTGACGGAGGGCCACATCTACCACGGGGAGATGACGCTGGACCAGTTGCTCGTCCTCCGTCCGGTCCCAGGTTGGTCCCGCTACCGAACTCCGGTCGAGGGTCTGTACCTCTGCGGATCCGGCTCTCACCCGGGTGGGGGAATCACGGGCGCTCCGGGCTACAACGCCGCACGAGAGATCTTGAAAGACTGGCCACGGTTTTCCGCTTGAACGCCGCGCAGAGATTCGCCGTCGGACGGAGCAGGGCAATCATTGAAGTGCGACGGACGGTTCGAAGGCGGCCGATGGGCGACCTGCTTCAGCCCGGCACCCGAGCGCCCGATTTCGAGGGGACGAACCAGGACGGCGTCCCAATCCGCCTCCGGGATTTCCAGGGCAAGCCGGTCGTCCTGTTCTTCTATCCGGAGGACGACACGGCGGGATGCACGCGAGAAGCGTGTGCCTTCCGCGACGACACCGCGGCCTTCCGGGCGGCCGGAGCGGTCGTCTTGGGCATCAGCGTTCAAGACGAGACGTCGCACCGCGCGTTCCGCGAGAAGTACCACTTGACTTTCGATCTGGTGGCGGACCCCGACAAACGCATCACGCGGGCGTACAACGCGTTGGGGTTCCTCGGCGTGGCCAAGCGCGTGACCTACATCATCGGCCCGGACGGGACCATCTTGTCGGCATACCGCACCGTCGACCCGAAGAGCCACAGCCAAGAAGCCCTACGAATCCTTTCCGAGGTGCGGCAACGATGATCGCTTCCAAGGTGAAACTCCCGAACGTCGTCATTCCAAGGAACATCCGCCTACATTACGAGCGATTCCTCGATCACTTCAAGGGCTTCGAGACCGTCGACGCGGTCCGCGGGATTTTCGGACCGAGGACGAAGTCCGTCCTCCGCGCGCTCAAGGTCGAGTTCTTCTCTTCGAAATGGGGGTACATGGGCGTCAGCGACGAGGACGGCCACCTCGTGGTCTCGACGCACTACCTGCGGACGGGAAAGCGGCGGGACATCTATCTCGACGTCGTGCACGAGCTCGTCCACGTCCGCCAGTTCTGGGAAGGGAAGGAGCTCTTCCCGGACGGCTTCAATTACCCCGATGCGCCCACCGAGATCGAGGCGTACAAGGTCTGCATCGCGGAAGGGCGGCGGCTCGGGATGACGGACCGGGAGCTGTTCAAGTACCTGAAAGTCGAGTGGATGGACCAGGGCGAGTTGCGCCGGCTCGCCCGGAACGTTGGAGTGAAGGCCCCGCCGAAGCCTCGTGGCCGCCGAAAACGGTAGGCCTCTTTCCGGATCCGCTGGTTCTCGGCGATGGATTGAAGGCCCTCTTGCCAGCAGGCTCGGACCCTCGAAGTTATAGTTGTTTGACTATAACTGGTGAGACTACTCGAAGGCGGTCAGCTGGGGCTGCCGCGTCTTCGGCCGCTGCAGCTTCGTGACCCGCACCCCGATGAGGCGGAACCGATGATTGCCTTCGGCGAACTCTTTTGCGAGCTCCACGCACACATCCGCGAGGACCTTCTCATCGAGAACGTGGGAAGCGAGAGTCCGCTCCCGCAGATGGGTCTGGAATCCCTCGAACCGAATCTTGATGCCGACCGTGCGGAACGTCGCTCCCTGGGCCCGAGCTCGGAGGAAGACGTTGTGGGCCACATCCCGAATCGTCGATTCGATCCGGGGCCAGTCCGAGACGTCCTTGTCGAACGTCCGTTCGACGCTGATCGACTTCGGATCAGGCCGCTCCTCGACGGGCAGTTCCTCGATGCCGCGAGCGATGGCCCACAACCAGACCGAGTTCTTGCCCAGGAGCTTCTTCAGCTCGGCGCCGGGGAACCGGGCCAATTCTCCGATCGTCCGGACCCCGACCCGTTCGAGGATCGCCGCGGTTTTCGCACCGACCCCGCTGATCCGGGTGACGGGCAGCGGGTCCAGAAAGGCGTTGACCTCCTCGGGTGGGACGACCTTGAGGCCATCCGGTTTCGCCAGATCCGAGGCCATCTTCGCCACGGACTTGTTGGGCCCAACGCCGATCGTGCAGGCAAGCCTCTCCCGCTCCTTGACGGCGGCCTTCACGCGGAGGGCGTAGTCCCCCGCGTCATCGAACCCCTTGACCTTGGACGTGACGTCGAGGAAGGCCTCGTCGATGCTCACGTGCTCGAGGATGTCCGCGTGCAATCGCAGGACATCGATGACGCTCTCCGAGGCGGCGGCATACAAGTCGTAGTTCGGTCGGAGGTAGGTCGCCTGCGGTAGCTTGTGCCAGGCCATGCTGATCGGCATCCCGCTCCGGACGTCGAGCTGCCGGGCCTCGTAGCTCGCAGCCATGACGACGCCGCGCCCTCGGCCCCCCTTCGGATCCGCGCCGACGATGACCGGCTTCCCGACGAGGTCCGGATTTTCCCGTCGCTCCACGCTCACGTAGAAGGCGTCCATGTCCACGTGGAAGATGACGCGCGCCACGGATCGGGATGGACGTCGTTCATCATTAGGTTGGTTTCGGTCACGTCCGTCCGCGTGGATTTCACTGGACGCAGAACTCGTTGCCCTCGGGATCCTGCATGACGACCCAGTACTCCCCGGGTTCCGCCTTGGACCGGGGAGGCAGGTCCCACGCCTTTTGCTCGACCGCCCCCAGATCCAAGAGTCGGCCCACCTCGCGGTTGACCTGGGCCTTCCGGTCCGACAGGGGGACAGTCACTCCGCCGCTGACGTTCAGATCCAGGTGGATCCGATTCTTCCCCGGCTTCGGCGTGTCCAACTGTTGGAAGTAGATCCTCGGTCCCTTTCCCTCGGGATCGACAATCGCACTCGCGGAGTTCCACTCCTCCGCGGGCACCCCCCATGCCTTGAGCGCCGCCTGCCACGACGAAAACCCCGCGGGCGGGTCCTGCAGCTTGTAATGGAGCGCTTCGGCCCAGAACTTCGCCAAGCGATCCGGATCGGCGGAGTCGAACACGACTTGAGTCTTGGTTGCCATGATCGTTTCCCAGTTCGTCCTCATCGTCCGATGGCGTATGTACGTGACGGCGGGAGGTCGGCGAATCGAGCCGGTGACTCGCTCAGCCGAAATCCGCCAGACCCTTCTGGCTCCCCGCACCGGCCTTCGCCGTGGGGAACTGGTATTCCATCATCCCCGCGAGGCGCCGGAACTCGTTCACGCTCCCCGGCCCGAAGCCCGCGTAGTGGTTGTTGAAGAAGACGAGGGCGCCCTTGACCGAATCGGACGACTCCTCGAGCTCCTTGTACCAGGTGCGCATCTCCGCGGACTTGTCTTTCTGGACCTCCTTGAATTCCGTGATTTCGCGATCTCCCACCATCCGCAGGTAGACTTGGTCCGAAGTCACGTGGGTCGGCGTTCGCAGGTACTGGTTCTCCGACCACACCATCGTGACGTTCCGGTCGCGGAGGAGCTTGAAGACGTCGTCACGGAACCATGACTTGTGTCGGAATTCGATGGCGTGCGGGTACTTGTCCACCTCGAGCGCGCGAAGGAACTCTTGCATGACAACCCAGTGGGAGTCGAACTTGGTGGACGGCGGAAGTTGCGCGACGAGCGGCCCACACTTTTCTCGCAGCTCCTTGGCGGATGCGTAGAACCATCCCAGGTTTTCCGCCACGCCTTTCAGCTTCTTCTCATGGGTAATCCGCTTCGGCATCTTCATCGCGAACAGAAATCCCGGGGGCGTGGACTTGTGCCATCCCTTCGTCATCGCGGGCCCCGGGTTGCGATAGAACGAGGAATCGACTTCGACACAGTCGAAGACGCTCGAGTAGAGCTTCAGGTAATCGGACTTCGGCGTGTCCGGCGGATAGAAGCCGCCGAGCCAGTCGTCGTATCCCCAGCCGCTGCAGCCGACTCGCAACTTGTCCTTTAGTGTCATCCGAGGGTCGCAATGAGGATAACCGCGCAAGAATGAATAATTGGCGCTTCGCTATAGCCGGTAAGTAACTTGAAGTGGTCCTCGATGAACGGCTTCTCAAGGTATTTGGTTTTTGGTTTTTGAAGGTCGGCTGGTAGTCTCAGCTGCCCCGGCAGGGTTATCCTGAGCCGAATGGCACTGGTAGAGGACGCAGTCCAATTCATGGGACCTATGAATAGTCATCACCTCCGATGGGGGTACTGATGTTGAAGCGTGAGGGGGATCGGATTCGAAGGCAGTATCGTCGGTCGCGAAGTCCCCAATTTCTCCTCGGTGCCGCCGCCCTTGCTACTGTCGCGGTACGCACCCTCGCCGGTTGGGTGTGGGCGATGCAGGGGATATGTAGCCTTGGCGGTGGCTCTCTTGGCGGTGGATTTCGGCGTTTTTGCCTGGCTAGCTTGGAGAGGCAGTTAGCCTCAAGCCAAGGAGAGATAACAAGTAGACGACCATGTTGCGACCGCGCGCAGCCTGTTTCAACCCTTTGCCATGTGATTATCGTCGTGAGGTTTGTTGGCTACTGGATAACTTTCATTTCTGCCCGACGAACGGCGGGCACTTTCCTCCATTTCATCCCACGAGGAACGTGGGCCCACCTGTGTTCGGCGGGAGGGAAGCCTAGCCGGCCTTCTTTCGCTGAACCAACTCAATCCAAATCCCGTCCGGGTCTTTGACGAAGGCCTCCCGCCAGCCTAGGCTTCCCCCGATGGTTCCCGGTCGTATCATGACTTGGACACCTTCATCCTCCAATCTTTTCACCGCGTCTTGAAGGTTCTCGACTTCGAAGCCCAGATGGTCCAGTTCTTCGCCGTTCGTGTAAGCGGTCCCAAACTGGCTGCCTTCCTCGTACCAGTTCAGTTCTAAGAGCTGGGACGAATTCGGACTTCGCACCGTTACAGCTTTGCCGCGCGTCGGCTCGAAGCTCTCAAGCGGGTCAACGACCTCCATGCCCAGAATTTCGGTGTAGAACCGCAAGGAGCGCTCGATATCTCGAACCCGCAACCCCGTATACACGAAACGGAACTCCATGCGACGGAAAGTCTTGAACACCAGTAAGTAACCTGCGTATGACGGGGGCGGCAAGGCGGGCCCCCTTTCGTTTGCGGTTTCCCGTCGTTACCAAGCCTGAGGGTTGGCGAGTAATGAATAAATAGCGGCTGGCTTCGTGGACTGGGTTCCCAGGTAGTGGGGCCCCGTGGACCTGATTCTCGGCCTGCTGATCATCTTCGTCACCGCGCGGGCCGCCGGGGAGGTGATGGAGAAACTCCACCAGTCGCCGATGATCGGCGAGGTGTTCGCGGGAATCCTTGTCGGGCCGATGGTCCTCGGCCTCATCAATCCGGATCCGACGACCTCGTTCGGGGAGTCGTTGAACGTGGTCGCCAATCTCGGCGTCTTCATCCTCGTGCTCCTCGCGGGAATCGAACTCGGCCGCGAGGGCCTGCGGAAGGCATTCAAGGAACGGAGCATGGTCGTCGCCTTCGTCGAGTTCTTCCTCCCGTTCTCCCTGGGCTACAGCCTGGCCGCGGCCCTGGGCATGACGTTTGCGCAGTCCCTGTTCCTCGGCACCGCGATGGCAGTCACGGCGCTCCCGGTGAGCGTCCGCATCCTCCTCGACTTGAACCTCTTGAACTCGCGGCTGGGACGGGCCATCGTTTCCGTCGCCCTGGTGAACGATCTCGTTGCCTTCGCGATGCTGGGCCTCGTGGTCCAGTTCACGTCCCTCGGAGCATCGACGCCGGAGGGGGTCACGATTGGTCTCGTCGCACTGAACAATGTCCTGTTCGTTGGACTCGTTTTCTGCGTGGCGACAGTCCTGAAGCTGACGACCCGGCTTGGGCGGAACTCCGAATCGTACATGCAGACGTTTGTCTCAAAACTCCGCGGACAGGAAGCGTCGTTCGCCTTGTGCATCTCGACGGCCCTCGGGCTTGGCGCGGCCGCCGAACTGCTGGGGATCCATTTCGCCGTGGGAGCCTTCTACGGCGGCCTCTTGATGACCCCGCAGCTCCTGGGACAGGTTCAGTTCAACCGGGTCCGCAACGCGGTGTCCTCGGTGACGTTCGGACTGTTTGCACCCGTGTTCTTCGCGTATGTCGGATTGAAGTTCTCCGTCACGTTCACCGCATGGCCGTTGATCCTAGGGATCACCGCGATCGCCTTCATCGGAAAGTTGATAGGGGGACTCATGGGCGGATTCGTCGCCGGATTCCGGGGCGCACCGCTCCTCGCCCTCGGGGTCGGCCTGAACGCGAGAGGAATGATGGAACTCTTGCTCGCGCAGGTCGGCCTTGCCACCGGAATCATTGACACGAATCTCTACTCCGCGCTCGTCATCATGACGCTCACAACGACCCTGTCCACGCCGCCGATCCTGAAGCGCCTGCTCCGCCGCTTCACCGTCGCCGACGTGCTCCCGCGGATGCCCGGTCCCATCGCGGTCGGCGGGCTCGAATCCACAACCCGGATCCCCAGCGATGAAACCGCCCGATAGTGCTCGGGAGTGTTCATAACGTTGATTAACCGCGTCACTGTCATCCCGCCCTTCCAGGCGATCGAACCGGGGCCCGGTGGATCGAGCGCTGGAGGACATGCGGATGAACCGACTTGCGGTCATCGGTCTCGGGTTGACGGTGGCGGGAATCCTCCTCGTGATCGGCTTCTGGCCCCTGTTTTCGGTCAGCGGTGCGGATCTCCTCGCATCAAGAAGCGGGAACCAGTACACCGGATACACGCAGGGTTCTCAAATCACAGTCCATGAGAAGGTCCTCGACGTGTCTTTCACGAATTTCTTCGGAAACCCGACCACGACGCTCGAGATTGAAGATGGAAATCCGAACGACGCCACCGTGATCTACGTTCGCGGAGACGCACGGAACGTCGTCTCGCCGGGAGACGTCATCTTCGCCTCGGCCACGCTTCAACTCATTGCAGGCTTCTATTACTGGGAAGTCGCGTCGCCGGGGAACATCCACCTGTCCTGGCCGATCGATGCGCTGTTCTATGGAATCGCGGCCGCCGGAGTGGTGGTCCTCGCGGTCGCCGCGTTCCGAAAGCCGTGAGCATACCGGAAGGCTGAAATCGACTTGCGGGCATCGGCACACGCGATGTCCGAGCTGGGTGATGTCGGGGCGCGCCGGATCGAATGGGCTCGGGACCATATGCCCGTCCTCGCCGCAATCCGGGACGAGCTCAAACGGAAGAAAACCCTCCGAGGGCTCCGGATCGGGATGGCACTCCACGTCGAGGCAAAGACCGGCGTCCTCGCATTGTCGTTGCGGGAGGCGGGCGCAACGATCCGCCTCGCGTCGTGTAATCCGTTGTCCACGGACGACAGCGTGGCGACGGCCCTCGCGGAGACGTACGGGCTCGAGGTGTACGCGAAGAAGTGGGAGACCAACGAGGAGTACTATGCGAACCTCCACAAGATCCTCGACCTGAAGCCGGACCTCGTCATCGACGACGGTGCCGACCTTGTCAACCTCCTGCACACGAAGCGACGGGAACTCCTGGAAAGTGTCCGAGGAGGCAACGAGGAGACGACGACGGGCATCATCCGACTGCGGGCGATGGAACGGGATGGCGCGCTCCGGTTTCCCGTCATCGACGTGAACGACGCCCAGATGAAGCACCTGTTCGACAACCGCTACGGGACGGGCCAAAGCACGTTCGACGGGCTGATGAACGCGACGAACCTGCTCATCGCAGGCAAGACGTTCGTCGTCGCGGGCTACGGATGGACGGGACGGGGAATCGCGATGCGGGCTCGTGGGATGGGCGCTCGGGTCGTCGTCACCGAGGTCGATTCGGTGAAAGCAATCGAAGCTTCCATGGACGGATTCGAGGTCCTCCCCATGCGCAGCGCCGTCCGAGAGGCGGACTTCATCGTCTCCGCGACGGGTTGCAAGGACATCGTGACCGCCGCGCACTTCCCGGCGATGAAGGACGGCGTCGTCCTCGCGAACGCGGGCCATTTCGACAACGAAATCTCGAAAGGCGATCTGGAGAAAGCTGCGAAGAGTAAGCGGCGAGTCCGCGAGTTCGTCGACGAATACACATTCCCAGGAGGCAAGCGGGCCAACCTCGTCGCCGAGGGCCGCCTCGTGAACATCACAGCGGGCCAAGGCCATCCGGTCGAAATCATGGATATGAGCTTCGCAATCCAAGCGGTGTCCGCTGGCTATCTCGCGCAGAACGCCTCCCGAATGCAACCTCGGGTTTATTCCGTCCCCCCGGCACTCGACTTGAAAGTCGCGCGCTTGAAGCTCCGGAGCATGGGGGTCCGAATCGATCATTTGACGAAAGCACAGCGTGCCTACCTCGAGTCCTGGCAAGAAGGGACGTGAACATTCGGCTGGGCCCGAGGATGGTTAATCATGACAGCCAAGAGGGCCGTCCTTTCCGATTTCGACGGGACGATCACTCGAGTGGACGTGGGGGAAGCCATCCTCGAAGAGTTCGCGCCATCCCAGTGGCGGGAGATTGAAGAACTATACCGCGCACGGAAAATCGGAACCCGAGAGTCCATGGCCCTTCAACTCGCGTTGGTCCGAGCGGACCGAGAAGAGTTGTTGCAGTTCGTCGACCGTATTGCCGTAATCGACGAGACGTTCCGCGAGTTCGTCGAATTCTGTCAGGCGCAGGGGCTGGTCCTCGAAATCGTCAGCGAAGGCCTCGACTTCTATGTGCAGTATCTGCTCCAGAAATGGGATCTCCAGGTCCCTGTCCGGACGAACCACGCGATTTTCGAAGAGGGTCGGGTGCGCACGGATTACCCATGGGCGGACGCAACATGCAAGTTGTGCGGCACATGCAAGTTGTTACGCCTCTTTGAGCTTCGGACCGCGGGCTACCGAACCGCGTACGTTGGAAATGGACATTCCGACCTTTGCCCCGCGATCGAAGCGGATCTCGTCTTCGCAAAATCCAATCTCGCAGACCTGTGTCGGACGGAACAAATCGATTTCATCCCGTTCGATCGTTTCTCCGACGTTCAGAGAGGATTGGGTGCGTGGGCGTGAGGAACTTTCTCGGCGCATTCGGGCACGTCGCCATGGACTACATCGTGTCCCTCCGCCGCCTGCCGACGCCAAACACCTCGATCGAGATCCTCGACCGGGATCGCTACTTCGGCGGGACCGCCGGAAACCTCGCACGGGCGGCCGCGCGTCTGGGCGTGAAGGTCTCACTGGCGTCGTTCGTCGGGGCCGACTTTCCCGCGGACTATCGAGCCGCTTTGAAGAAGGATGCCGTCGATACGACGGACCTCCGCACGGTTCGCAACGCAAACACGCCCACCGCCTGGGTGTTCTCGGACCCGAAGGGGAACCAGATGGCGATCGTCGACCAGGGGCCGATGAAGGATGGCGGGCGCCTGCCTCTCTTGCGGCACAGCGTCCAAGACGTCGACCTCGTTCACATCGGGACCGGACGACCGGAGTACTACCTGCGCGTCGCGAGACTCGCGTCCTCTCTCGGAAAGACGATCGCATTCGATCCGTCGCAGGAAATCCACTACGTGTACACGCCTCGGCTCTTCCGCGAGCTGCTCCGTCGGTCGACCTACTTATTCGGTAATGAGGCGGAAATCGTCCGGGCAAAGCGGCTGGCACGGGTCACGTCCACCGAAGGGTTGCTCGAGGCCGCGGAAGTGGTCGTGGCCACGCTCGGATCCCGGGGAAGCGCCGTGTACTCCCAAGACGGACGAATTCGGATCCCCCGGGTTCGTCCCCGCGAAGTGGCCGACGTGACCGGGGCTGGCGACGCGTATCGCGCGGGCTTTTATGCAGGCCTGGCTCGTGGGCTCGACCTGCGTCGATGCGCGATTCTCGGGTCCGCGGTCGCAAGTTTCGTCGTGGAAAAGAAGGGGACGCAGTCCAACCTCCCGACGTGGTCCCAAGTTCTCTCCCGAGCGCGGCGACACGCCACGTTCTGACCCTGCCGGGAATTCATTCTGCCGCTTCGCAACCGCGTCCGGCAATCGAAGCGACCGCCGGCGATCTCGCGGAACGAACGCTTGAAATACAAGTTGCGATAGGGTTATATTGCGACAGTAGTTTCTCGGCGCGGTGACCTAGGGATGGCCATCGGGTTCGTGCTCATTAGCACCGCTCCTGCGAAGGAGCACGAAGTGTACAACGAGCTCCTCAAGGTGAAGGAAATCGTGGAGCTCCACCCCTTGTTCGGAGAATACGACCTAATCGCGAAAATCGAGGCCGAAGATTTCAACGTCCTCGGTCAGGTCGTGGTCGACAAGATCCGATCGATCCCAGGAGTCATCGACACGAAGACCCTGACCGGCATCAAGTTCTGAGGGATCACATGAGCGCCTTTTCCGCGTTTGACTGGTTGACGTTTCTGACCATCCTCCTCCTGACCTTCAGTCTCTTCCTGGTCATCACCGGAGCCTTCACCGCGTACTTCGGAAGCGGGAAGAGCCGGAAGATCGGGGTTGGACTGCTCGTGGGGGGCTTGGTCGTCGGGGCGTTGTGGGCGTGGTACGCGGGTCCATTTAGCTCGAGCGTAAACCTGGTCAACATCATCGTCGAGTCGATTGGCGTGATCCTCGCGGCCGTCATCGGAGCCGCCGCGGCGATTGGGCTCTTCCTCTTGGCAATCATGAAAAGCTAGACTATTCGCCGCGCTCCGTCGCGGAAGTCGAAAGCCTTTATCCCAGGAACCCACCTTGTCGTAGACGATGCCCGTCGATGTCCTCATCGTCCTCGGTTCCAAGACGGACGCGGAGGTCGGAAAACAGGCGAGTTCGTTCTTGGACCAGTTCGGCGTCGGATACGAGATGGTGGTCGCCTCCGCGCATCGCACGCCCGACCTCCTTCGCGATCTGATCCGAAACACGACCGCGAAAGTCTTCATCGCGATCGCCGGCCTTTCCGCCGCGCTTCCCGGCACGATTGCAGCCCACACGACGAAACCAGTGATCGGAGTGCCGGTGAGCGGCAAGCTGAACCTGGATGCCGTCCTCAGCGTCTCGCAAATGCCGCCCGGAGTACCTGTGGCCGCCGTCGGCCTCGACCGAGGGGAGAACGCGGCGATCCTCGCGGTGGAGATCTTGGCGTTGCGGGACGAGCGGCTGGTCGACAAGCTCAAGGAGCACCGCGAGGCGTTGAAGAAATGGGTGCTCGAGGACTCCCGGACGCTGGGCGAATGATGTTCGACGCGACCGCTTTCATCGCCGAACAGACCGAGGCCATCCGCAAGTCCGTGCCGGGCAAGGCGATCATCGCCTGTTCGGGTGGGGTCGACAGCACCGCGGCGGCGGTCCTCGCGAGTCGCGCCCTCGGAGATCGCCTTCTCGCGGTCTACATCGACACCGGGCTCATGCGGAAAGGAGAGACCGAGGACGTCGCGCAGACGTTGAAGGAACTCAGCGTGCGGCACCGGATCGTCCACGCCGCGGACGAATTCTTCGCGGCCTTGCGGGGCATCGTCGACCCGGAGAAGAAACGGTCCGTCATCGGTCGCAAGTTCATCGAGCTTTTCGAGCGAGAGGCGAAGACCTTCGGGGCCGACCACCTGGTCCAGGGGACGATCGCCCCGGACTGGATCGAGAGCGGGGGCCAGCTCCGGGATCGGATCAAGACCCACCACAATGTCGGCGGGCTCCCGGAGAACATGAAGTTGAAGCTCGTCGAACCGCTGCGCGACCTCTACAAGGACGAGGTCCGGGCAGTCGCCCGGGCGCTCGGGGTGAGGGTCTCGGAGCGCCAGCCGTTTCCCGGGCCAGGACTCGCGGTCCGGGTGGTCGGAGAAGTGACGCCGGATCGGGTGGCCCTCGTCCGAGGCGCGTCCGCCATCGTCGAGGAAGAGATCCAGGCCGCGGCCGGCCGCGGCCTCATGCCCGTTCCGTGGCAATACTTCGCCGTCCTCCTGCCGGTGCAGACGGTCGGCGTTCACGGGGATCTTCGTGTGTACGGTCAGATGGTCGCGGTCCGTGCGGTCGACTCGATCGACGGCATGACTGCGGTGTACTCGAAAATCCCCCATGAGGTCCTCGACCGCATCTCGATCCGGATCACGAACGAGGTCGGGGGAATCAACCGCGTCGTGTATGACGTGTCGAACAAGCCCCCCGCGACGGTCGAGTGGGAGTAGCCCGCTACCTCAGGGAAATCTTTTTCTCATCGGGCCGCTACGGGAGTACCATGCGCGTCTACGTCGTCGACAACGGGGGCCAGTGGACGCACCGCGAGTGGCGGGTCCTGAAGTACCTCGGCGCCGAGACGAAGATTGTCGCGAACGACACGCAGGTTTCGGAGCTGGACGGCCTGGACGGGCTCGTGCTGTCCGGCGGCGCCCCCCGGGTCGGGGTGGATCCGGGAAAGATGGGCCGGAACGGGGAGTACCTGGACTCGTTCGACGCCCCCATCCTGGGAATCTGCGCGGGACACCAGTTCATGGCGAAGCACCTCGGGGGCGACGCAGCCCCGGCCAAGGTTCCGGAGTTCGGCAAGTCCATCGTGGAGGTCCACCAACCCGACGTCCTCTTCGAAGGTCTCCCGAATCGGTTCGAGGTGTGGGAGTCCCATAATGACGAGGTCACCCAGCTCCCGCGGGACTTCATAGCCCTCGCAAGCTCCGAGAACTGCGACATCCAGGCGATGCGACACCGCGACCGGCCCCTCTTTGGCCTTCAATTCCATCCAGAGGTCGAGCACACTCAGTTCGGGGCCGACATCTTCCGAAACTTCCTGAAGCTCTGCGAGAGTTCGAAGTGAGGCCCCGTGACGGGCCAGGGTTCCCGCTCCGAAGTCCTGAAAGAAGCGCTCCGCGCCCGCCATGACCAACCGTTCGAGAAGGCCCTGGGTCGCGCGATCCGCCATCTTGGCGGGCGGTACTCGGAGTACCTCGCCCTGATCACGACGGTCCGCGAATATGCCCGCGCCCACGACTTGGACTTGCGACAGGCGGCCCGGGCGCTCGCGAATCAGCCGTAGACGCTCGGGTTCACAACGAATTCGGGCCGGCGACCGGCGAGGACCGTGAGCACTTGCTCCGCGATGATCGATCCCGCCCTCGCCTGGGCCTCGCGGGTCGAGGCACCGAGGTGCGGCGTGAACACCACATTGGGTGCGGTGAGGAGCGGACTCCCGACCGGCGGCTCGGTGTCGAACACATCGACCGCGGCTCCCGATAGCTTCCCGGACCGCAACGCATCGGCGAGCGCCGCTTCCTGCACGATCTCCCCACGGGCGCAGTTCACGAGGATGGCCCCTCGTTTCATCCGGGCGAACTCGGCCGCCGCAACCATCCCTTTCGTCTCGGGGGTCAGAGCGGCGTGGACGCTGACGACATCCGCCTCCCGGAAGACGGCTTCCTTCTCGACAAGACGGATCCCGAGGGTCTCTGCGACCGCCGCGGGGAGATACGGATCGTATGCAATCACGCGCATCCCGAACGCCTGCGCGCGCTTTGCAACCTCGGCGCCGATCCGCCCCGATCCCACGAGGCCAAGGGTCTTCTCAAACAGTTCACGGCCTTCGAGTTTCTTCTTCTCCCACCGCCCTTCCTTGACGGATCGATCCGCCTCCGGAAGGTGCCGGAAGAGGGAGATCATGTGGCCGACCGCGAGTTCCGCGACGCTGATCGTGCTCGCGGTCGGGGCGTTCACGACCGCGATCTTTCGGGCGGTCGCCTCCGCCACATCGATATTGTCCACGCCGACTCCCGCGCGACCCACGACCTTGAGTTTGGGAGCGTGAATCAAGACCGCCTTGGAGACAATCGTCCGGCTGCGGACGATGAGGGCGTGATATCCCGCGACGACATCGAGGAGGCCTTTTGGATCGACCTCCTGCACGTCGACTTCATGCGTTTTCCGAAGGGTGGAAATCGCCTCCGGTTCGAGCCCGTCGGTGATCAGGATTTTCATGTCTGCGCCGGATAAACGCATCCCGATAAAAAGGAGTCACGCCAACAGGGCGAGGACGGTCAGGACGACGAGGGCCAGGAAGAGGACGACGCCGATGAGGAGCATCGTGCGGGTCATCCGCGGATCGGATCCGAAGATGACCGGAATGGGCCCGAGGAACAGGACTCCGCCCCATCGCCGGGCCGGCGGTGCGCCTTCCGGCGAAACTGGCAAGGCGTTTCGGTCCCCCGGCTCCGCGTCGAGGCGGGAAGGCCACAACAAGAACGTCAGCAGGAAACCTGCGAAAGCCAGGAAAACGCCCAAGAAAGCAAGGGGGCCGGTCCCGACGATGACCGGGATGACGAGAACCAAGTACACGTTTGCCTCTCCGCGTGACACGGCGAGAGCCATCGTCACCACGCCGGCCCCGATGGAGGCGGGGCCAAGCCAACGGATCAGGCGCACTCCCTACACCATCCCGCGGAGTCGCTAAAGCTTTGCCGCCTTCTTGGGGGCGGTGCGTCGGTACTCCTGGAGCGGGACGACCGCGAGATCCCCCGCGGAGGACTCCTCGATCGCTTGCACCGCAGCCCCAGCGGCTTGGACCGTCGCGATGAAAGGGATGTTCAGATCGACCGCGAGGCGGCGCATCATGTACCCGTCCCGCCGCGCCCCGGTCGAGTTCGTCGGCGTGTTGATGACCAGGCGGATCTCTCCGCGCCGCATGAGCCCGAGGGCGTCCGGGGATTCATTCTCGCTGATCCGGTACACGGTGGTCACGTCCACGCCGTTCTCCCGGAGGAACTGCGCGGTGCCGCGCGTCGCAAAGATCCGCAGGCCTATCCGCGCCAGCCGCTCGACGACGGGGAGGATGGTGGGCTTGTCCTCGTCCCGCACCGTCACGTAGATGGCGCCCTGGGTCGGGAGCGGATTCCCCGCGGCGAGCATCGCCTTGTAGTACGCGCGGCCGAGCGACCGATCGATCCCCATGACCTCTCCCGTGCTCTTCATCTCCGGGCCGAGAATCGTGTCCACGCCGGGGAGGCGCTGGAACGGGAACACGGGAGCTTTCACCGCGACGTGTTTGATTTTCGCCTCACCCACGAGGCCCAACGAGCGGAGCGAATGTCCCAGCATGACCTTCGTGGCGACCTTGGCGAGGGAGATGCCAATCGCTTTCGAGACATACGGCACGGTGCGGCTCGCCCGGGGATTCGCCTCGAGGACGTAAACCACGTCGCCCTGAACCGCGAGCTGGAGGTTCATCAGACCCGCGATGTGAAGGGCCTTGCAGAGCCTGCGCGTAACCGTCCGGATGTCTTCGAGGACGGCCTCCGATAGCGTCTGCGCCGGCAGGACGCAGGCCGCGTCCCCCGAGTGGATGCCGGCCTCCTCGATGTGTTCTTGGATGCCTCCGATGAAGATATCTCGTCCGTCGGCCACGACGTCCACGTCGATTTCGGTCGCGTGAGCCAGATATCGGTCGACAAGGACCGGATGGTCCTTTGAGACGCGCACGGCGGTCTCCATGAACCCCGCGAGGTCTTCCTCGGTGTAGACGATCTCCATGCCGCGGCCGCCCAGCACATACGACGGCCGGACGAGCACGGGATAGCCGATCCGCGCGGCCAGCCCCCGCACTTCGTCGAAGCTGTAGCCCGAGGCCGCGTCGGCTTGGCGAATCCCGAGGCGGCGCATCAAGGCGGCGAACTTACGCCGGTCCTCCGCGAGATCGATCGATGCCGGCGGAGTGCCCAGGATCCGCGTCCGAGAGCGACGTCGGCGCAGCGCGTGCGCGAGCGGCAGCGCGAGGTTGATCGACGTCTGGCCGCCGAACTGAAGGATCACCCCGTCCGGTTTCTCCTCCTCGATGATGTTCAGCACGTCCTCGAGCAGGAGGGGCTCGAAGTACAGCCGGGTGGAGATGTCGAAGTCGGTGGAGACCGTCTCCGGGTTGTTGTTCGCGATGATGGCGGCGACGCCCTCTTCCCGCAATGCGAAGATGCCTTGGACGCAGCAATAGTCGAATTCGACCCCTTGGCCGATCCGAACGGGTCCGCTGCCGACGATCAGGACTTTTCGTCCTCTCAGTCGCGGCGTCTCGCCGGTCGCCTCGTACGTCGAATAGAAGTAGGGCGTCCGCGCCTCAAATTCGCCTCCGCACGTGTCGACCATCTTGTACGCCGCACGCGGTCGACTCCGACGGATCCCCTCTTCAGAACTTCGAGTGAGCGCGGCGAGGGACTCATCCGCGAACCCGGAGCGCTTCGCTTCGGCCAGTAGCGCACGAGTCCGCCGGGACCCTCGAAGACGCGACTCCAGGCGAACGAGGTGCCGGATTTTCTCGATGAAGAACGGGTCCCAGTCCGTGAGCGCCGCGATCTTCTCGGGCGCGAACCCCCGCCGCAACGCCTCGGCAATCGAGAAGATCCGTTCGGATGTGGGCTCCTTCAGCTCTCGGACAATCTCGTCATCGGTCGCGGGAACCGAGTCGAGGCCGACCCGGTCAATCTCGAGGGACCGCACGGCCTTCAGGAAAGACTCCTCGAACGTCCGGCCGATCGCCATGACCTCCCCGGTGCTTTTCATCGACGTGCCGATTCGCCGGTCCACCGTCGGGAATTTGTCGAACGGCCATCGCGGAATCTTCGTGACGACGTAATCGAGGGCGGGCTCGAACGAAGCCAGCGTTTTCCCTGTGACCGGGTTCGGGATTTCGTCGAGGCGGAGACCGATCGCAATCTTGGCCGCGATGCGAGCAATGGGATAGCCGGTCGCCTTCGACGCGAGCGCGGACGAACGGGAGACGCGCGGGTTCACCTCGATGACCCGATACTCCCCCGTCCTCGGATGGACCGCGAACTGGATGTTGCATCCGCCTTCGACGCCCAGCGCGCGGATGATTCGGAGCGCGGCCGATCGCAATGTCTGGTGGTCCGTATCGCTCAGGGTCTGGGCCGGCGCGACAACGATCGATTCGCCCGTATGGATCCCCATCGGATCGAGATTCTCCATGTTGCAGATCGTGATGCAATTGTCCGAGGCATCGCGCATCACCTCGTACTCAAATTCCTTCCAGCCGAGGACCGACTCCTCGACGAGCACTTGCTTGATCCGAGAGTAGGCGAGGCCGAAGCCCACGATTCGTTCGAGGTCTTCTGGGGAGTGGGCCACCCCACTCCCGGCTCCTCCCAACGTGTATGCCGCGCGGACGATCGCCGGAAAGCCGATTTCCTCCACGAACCCGCGAGCCGACTCGAAATCGGAGGCGGCGCGGCTCCGCGGAATCGGCTCGCCGATCGAACGCATGAGGCTTGCGAATCGTTCGCGGTTCTCGCCCGCCGTGATCGCCTCGAGCTTCGTCCCGAGCAGCTCCACGCCGTGCCGTTGGAGAATGCCCGCGTCGGCGAGCTCGCTGCACAAGTTCAGCGCGGTCTGCCCGCCCATCCCGCTCAAGATCCCCTGCGGTCGCTCTTTCGCGATCACCTTCTCGAGAAATTCGATGGTGAGCGGTTCCACGTAGACCGCGTCCGCCGTTTCTGGGTCCGTCTGGATCGTCGCGGGGTTGCTGTTCACTAAGACGACCCGCACGCCTTCTTCTCGAAGGGATCGACAGGCCTGCGTCCCGGAGTAATCGAATTCGGCGGCTTGCCCGATGACGATGGGTCCGGAACCGACCACCATCGCGGTCCTAACGTCGCCGCGCTTGGGCATCGGCCCCACCCCCTCCGCCCGTGCCTAGGCCCCCTTGAGTTCCGCCACGAAATCTCGGAAGATGTACTCGTTGTCCCACGGCCCCGGCCGCGCCTCGGGATGGTACTGCACGGAGAAAATCGGGAGTTCCCGGTGGGCCATGCCTTCCACGGTGCCGTCGTTCAGATTGAGGTGCGTCACTTCGAACTCGGAACTGGGGAGGGAGTCGGCATCGACCGCGAAGCCGTGGTTCTGCGATGTAATGTGGACGCGTCCCGTACGAAGATCCTTGACGGGCTGGTTCCCGCCGCGGTGCCCAAATTTCAGCTTGAACGTCGTCCCTCCGAAGGCGAGGGCCAGAAGCTGGTGGCCGAGGCAGATCCCGAGGATCGGCGTGCGGCCGGCGAGTTCCTTCGTGGCCTTCACCGACGTCGCGAGGATTTCGGGATGAGCCGGATCGCCCGGACCGTTGGAGAGGATCACGCCATCCGGTTTGAGTCCGAGGATGTCGTCGGACGTCGCGTTGAAAGGCACTCGGATGACGTCCGCGTATCGTTGGGCCTCCCGGATAATGTTCCGCTTGACGCCACAATCCACGACGACGATGGTCCGTTTGCCAACGCCGGGGTAACGTTCGACCTCGCGACAGCTGACCTCGGCGACGAGGTTGCGCGTTTCCGGGTGCGGGGCGGTCCGGACCTCGCGCGCGACGGTCTCCAGGTGCTCGGTGGCCGGCACCAGGGCGGCCTTCATCGTCCCCTTCGAACGAATCTTGATCGTGAGAGCCCGCGTGTCGGCGCCCTCCATGGCGGGGGTCTCGTGGGCTTTCAGGAAGTCCGCCAGGCTGAGCGCGCTCTTTGGATGGCTTGGGACGGCACAGGCCTCCTTCACCACGAACCCGGTCGGCTGGATCGTCTCGGACTCCATCGACTCCGGATCGACGCCGTAGTTGCCAATGAGGGGGTACGTCATCATGAGGATCTGGCCGCGGTACGATGGATCGGTGAGGGCCTCCGTGTAGCCCGTCATGTTGGTATTGAAGACGAGTTCGCCGAAGACCTTCCGGCGCGCGCCAAAAAACGCCCCTCGGATGGCGGTTCCGTCCTCGAGGACGAGGCTTCCTTCCATCCGTTGGACCCTCCCCCAATTTCCCGTCCGCCTATTAGGATTTGTGTCCCTTGACGGGGAACGCCAACGACTAAGTGGCCGCCGACTGCTCCGGAATCGTGGCGAGCGACCGAGTCCCCGATTCCATCAAACATCCGCTCTCTCTGAAGGCCGACTACGGCGACCCATTCCTGTACGGCGGCGCGAGCTTCATCGTGGGAATCGTCGGCCTCATCGGCGGCCTGGTATTGTTCGTCCTGGGGAATGGAACCGCGGCCGGCTACCTCTCGGCCCTCAGCGCAGTCCTGATCCTCGCGGGCTACCTCGTGGCCCGGCGCGGGAAATGATTCCAACTTTGGCTACGCGGATGGTAGCCGCAAGTCATTCAGTCGCTCGGTCATCTTGTCCCAATGGCTGCCTTGCCAATACACGCGGCGACAGGAAGGACAACGCCAGAATGCATGATGTCGCGAGCGAACTCCTTCGGGCACGACCTCTCTCACTTCCGCAGGAGACGCGGGCACGAGTAGTTCGTTACAGAGGGAGCAGCGGGACAGCGGATCGATGAGTCGGAGGGGGAGAACCTGCGCGACCTCGCGGATCTGTTCCTCGAGATCATCGGACCGAATCTGGACCGCACCAGAGACGCGGCCCGCCAGCTCCTTGTCCCGTGTCAGGAGGATCCGGTCTTCCAATCGAACCCGCTCGATCAGGGCCCGATCCGGACCTGGTTTCGGATACGCCGTGTCGTAGCCGATGAACCGCAACCAGCGTGCGAGGCTTCCCAACATCTGATCGCAGAGGAGCTTCATGTCAGGTCCCCCGAAATCACATCCATGAGCAGGCGTCGGGCTCGTCTCTTTCCCTCGAGAAATCGCGGGTCGTCGAAGCCGGCATTCCACTCTTTGCCGCCGAGTTCATCGGAGACGACGAGAAGGCTCGCCGTTCGGAGATGACGATGCCGCGAGACCGCCCACAAAGCCGCGGCCTCCATTTCAACCGCGACGACGCCGTGCCGAACGAGATCACGAGCTCGCGTGCGAGACTCTCGATAGACGGCGTCCGTGGTCCAAGTGCCCCCGGAACGAATCGGGATGGCTCTCTTCTCGGCAGCGACGGCAATCGCTCGAACGAGGCCCGCGTCCGGTCGTAGTTGGCTCGTTTTTCCATAGTGACGAGAGGTGCCCTCGTCGGAGAAAGCAAATGTGGGAAGCACAACGTCCCCAATCCGGAGGTCTGGCAACAGGGAACCGCACGCTCCAAAGCTGAGGAACGTCCTGCAGCCGAGTGCGGCCATCTCCTCCATGGTGATTGTCGCCGCCGGGGCTCCTATCGGGGAGCGAGCAAGGGAGATCGATTTCCTTCCCGCGGCTCCAACACTCAGCCACCGATTCCAACCCTTCACTTGCCCTTCGATGATTCGATGGAAGGCCCGAAAATCGCCTGAGCTGAACACGAGGACGCCAATCGGAGGTAGGCGCGTCTCAGCCGAGCGCAAGCCCAGAGCTTCTCGCAGGTAACGGAGAAAATGCTCCGGTCGAACAATGATATCGGACTCGCTCACCGGACCACCGTGTACTCGAGAAGTGCGCCGTCGCCGAGCCGCTCGATCCGATCCAAGCGGAGACCGGGCGCCTCGTCGAGAGGAGTGACTCCCTGACCGCCGGCAAGCGTTGGCGCGGCATGGCCGCCGAGCACCCGGCTGCTGATGAACACCTTGAGCTCGTCCGCGAGGCGATGTCGGAGAAAGGACCAGATCACGGTGCTCCCGCCTTCCACGAGGACCGTCTTGATCCCGCGCGAGGCGAGATGGTCCAGGAGGAGCGCGAGGTCGACCTCATCCTTTCCACACCGCAAGACCTCCGCCCGAGGGAATGTTCGAGTCGAGTCCGCGGACGTCACGATCAAGGTCGGAGCCGTGCCGTCGAGGACGTGGGCATTCTCCGGCGTCTTCCCGTCGGAATCGAGGACGACCCGCAGGGGATTCCGACCTTTCGCGTACTCCGCTTTCACGGTGAGCTTCGGGTCGTCCATCAGGACCGTCCCAACACCGACGAGAATCGCATCGGCTTCCGCCCGGAGGCGATGAACCCGACGCAGGTCCTCCTCGTTGCTCAGGCGCACGGCCTTCCCGTCGGAGAGTGCGATCTTCCCATCGACGCTCATCGCGGCATTGATGATTACTCGGGGTCGCACGGGCATCCGATGGGCGGGTCGAATAACAAGTTTTGCGGGTTCCGAGCGAAGTTCATCTAGTGCGGCGACCTGGCTCAGTCGGCGAACCTCTTGAAGGCCCACCTGGTCCACATCGAGGAGATGCGCTTTCGGGCGAAGGCGGATGAAGGGCACGAGCTCCTCTTCGACGGCGGCGAGGCGGAATCCCGACGCGGCCCGAGCCCCATGCAGGCCACTCTCCTCGCCATGATGGCGTGCACCGCATCGGATGTCGTGTCGATCCTGCGAAAGGAGCGGGTGCCGTTCCGTGCGCTGGAGATCGAAGCCGAAGCCGAACGGGCCAAAGACGTCCCGAAGGTCTTCACGAAAATCCGTCTTCACTATCGGGTGCGCGGAGACAATATCCAGGAAGCCGCCATCAAGCGCGCGATCGACCTGTCGTCCGAGAAGTATTGCACCGTCGGAATCATGCTGCGCCGCGCGGGCGTGGAGTTTGTCAATACGCACGAAATTCTCCCGATGGAGTGATGTGTTCTCAAGGCACGCACTCGTGCCGGGTATGTTTAAGTAACCTGTCCGAGATGGACCGCGCCGCATGGAAGGAATCCAGATTTACGAGCTCAAGCGGATGGACCTCCGCGGGGCCACCGTCATCGATGGATTCCCGAGTGTGGGTCTGGTCAGCTCCATTGTCGCGAACTACCTGATTAACGCGCTGAACCTCACCCAGATCGGGATCATGGATTCCGTCTACTTCCCGACCGTCGCACTGGTCCGGGACGGCCAACCGATGAACCCGGTGCGGATCTACGCCGGTCCGAAAGTGGACGATCACGACCAGATCGTTGTATTCATCTCCGAATTCCAGCCGCCTCCGAACTTGATCAAGGCGATCGCGTCGACCGTCCTCGACTGGGCTCAGGACGCTCGCTGTAACCTCCTCGTGTGTCCGGAAGGCCTGATCGTCGATGCCCGCGAGGACGAGGGCGAGCGGCAGGTCGAGGTCTACGGGATCGGTTCGACCGACAAGGCGATGGACATGATCCGCAAGAACGACATCACGGTCTTCGAAGAAGGCGTCATCACCGGCGTGGCCGGCGTGCTCCTGAACGAGGGACGCAAGCGGGACTTCGACGTCATCACCCTCCTGAGTGAGGCCCACCCCGATTACCCGGACGCAAGAGCTGCGGCCCGCGCGATCGAGATCATCGACAAGTTGCTGCTCCACACGGAACTCGACGCCCGGCCTCTGTACGAGGAGGCCGAGCGAATCGAAATGCAACTCAAGTCGATCCACCACCAGACCGAGGCGGCGAAGAAACCGACGGAACCTGCGCGGCCGAGCATGTACGGTTAGGCGCCGGGCTCGACGCTCACCTCGCACCCGCCGCGTTCTCGAGTCACCGCGAAGCGGGACGGCAAGAATTGCGGGATGAGCCACATCATCGTTTCTAGGTGACCCGAGACGGACCGCACGCGAAACCACGATGGGCCGCCGGCGCGTGCCAGGTACACCAGCAGCTGGTCCGCCGCGTGGACGTCGAGAGTCGCCTGGGATTCGATCTCCGCTCCGAGGGACGTGGCGGCTTCTTCCCCGATGCGTTCGGAGCGCTTTCCCCGTTCTGCGAGGGAGTCGGCTCCGATCAGGACGGCCTCCGACTCCGCCCAGAGGACCAGGGCCCCGCCTTGCCCCACCGCCTCTTCCCCCTGGTACACGCGTTCTTCGACCTTGACGTCCGGAATTCCGTGGAGGCGACGGAGGGCCGCGTGCCTCATCCGCTTCGGCACGTCCTCCGGGAGGTTCGAGGCGTGTGCGATGCCCCGCACCCGTTCGATCTCGCCCCTCTCCGACTTGCCGAGAGGCGACCACGACCGCGTGGGCTCGATCACGGCCTCGACGATTCCCCCACCACGAGGATAGTACCCGCGCCGGAGAACTTCGACATCGGCGCGGGCTCCGAGCCTCCGCAGCAAGGGCAAGAAAACTCGATTGAAGTAATCGATTGGCGGAGACCATCGGACGTCCGTACCTCCAATCAAGCGCACCCGAACGGCTCCTGGGGCCGCGGCGGCCACCGGAAGCAGTGCTTGGAGGACCAAAGTGGTGCTTCCCGCTGTCCCCACGTCGAAGGAAAAACGGCCTGCCGCAAGTTTCCCAGGTCGGAACTCGATCGACGACGCTCCGACGGATACGCCAGTCACCTCGGCCTCGCACAACGCCGCGACGGCGTTGATCGCCGTGACATGCTGCGCCGCCAGACCCGGAGTGGGCCGGCCCGCCCGAATCCGAGCGACCCGGACCGGTGTGTCCGTCAGGGCCGACAGAGCGAGCGCCATCCGGAGGAGTTGGCCGCCTCCTTCGCCGCGGCCCCCGTCGACCTCGATCATGGCGCTCGGCCTCCCATCCGATGCCGCAGGACCTTAAGCACCTCGACGAACGCGAATGCGGTGAACGAAATCAGGACCGTCTCGAGCCAATCCACGGGCGTGAGCGGCTCCGTTTCGAAGACGCTGTGCAGGAACGGCGTGTAGATCACCGCGACCTGGAGGGCCATCGATGCGAGCACGGCGACGATCAGTTTCGTGTTCGTGAACAGGCCGATCTGCCAGATCGTCTGGCGCGGCGATCGCATGGCGAACACGAGGAAGAGCTCGAAGAACACGATCGTCGTGAAGGCGACCGTACGGGCTCGGGTGGCGTCGGCCCCCTCCTGCAGTTCCAGGAAGAAAACCCCGAGGGTGCCGACCGTCAAAATCGCCGAGACGACGATGATCAGGAAGAGAATGTCGCGGGAGAGCACGCCCTCCTTCGGATTGCGGGGAGGGCGATCCATGATGTCCGTCGGGTACGGGTCGACGCCAAGGGCCAGGGCCGGGAGACCATCCGTCACGAGGTTGATCCACAGGAGTTGCACCGGCGCGAAGAACGGAAGGAAGTTCGGGTCTGCGATCGCGAGGGTCGCGATGAACATGATCAGGACCTCCCCCGCGTTCGCGGAGAGGAGGAAGGCGACGAACTTCCGGATGTTCTCGTAGATCCCGCGGCCTTCCTCGACCGCGGCCACGATGGACGCAAAGTTGTCGTCGGTCAGGACCATGTCCGCGCTCTCCTTCGCGACGTCCGTTCCGGTGATCCCCATCGCGACGCCGAGGTCGGACCGTTTGAGGGCGGGGGCGTCGTTGACGCCGTCGCCGGTCATCGCGACGATGTGACCCGCCTTCTTCCAGGCGTCGACGATGCGCATCTTGTGTTCCGGGGCGACGCGCGCGTAGACGCGGATGTGCGTCACCTCCCGCACGAGCTCCTCGTCGGACATCTTCTCGAGCTCTTCTCCCGTCAGGGCGCGGTCCCCTTCACCGAGGATCCCCATTTCCCGGGCCACGGCCATCGCGGTGAGTTTGTGGTCTCCGGTGATCATCACGACCCGGATTCCCGCCTTCTTGCAACGGCGGATCGCCTCGATCGCATCGGACCGCGGCGCATCCATCATTCCGGCCAGCCCAAGGAAGGTGAGATCCGTCTCGAGGGTCTCCTCCTTCAGCGGCGGCACATCGCCTCGAAATTCGCGGACGGCAAATCCGATGACCCGGAGGGCCCGCGTCGCCAGCTCCTGATTCCGGAACAGGTACTGTCTCCGATCGTATTCGGAGAGAGGCTTCCTCTCGCCGTCCACCATGTGGTGGGAACAAGCCGCGAGAATCCGTTCCGGTGCGCCCTTCACGTGCAGGACGGCGGGCACGCCCTCGAGGCGCCGTAGCCGCTCCCCCTCCGGCAGGGAGAGGACCTCGCGAACCTGCGATTCGGACTGGGGCGCGTGAAGCGTCGACATCTTCTTTCGCTCGGACGTGAAGGCGATCTCCGCGACCCGCGGCCATTTCGCCCGAATCGCCTCCGGGTCCATCCGCGCACGCCGGGCGGCCACCAGGAGCGCGCCTTCCGTCGGGTCGCCCTCGACGACCCAGCGAGTGCCCTCTCGCTTCAGGACCGCGTCATTGCAGAGGATCCCGCATTCGAGGACTCGCTGCAACCCGGGGTGCGCCTCGAGGTCCGCGACCTGGCGTTCGGCCCGGACCACGCCCGACGGATCGAATCCCTCTCCGATCACCTCGTATTCCCGGGTGCCGGCGACCACCACACGGACGTTCATTTCCCCCTTCGTGAGGGTGCCCGTCTTGTCGGAACAGATCACGGAGGCGGCGCCCAACGCTTCGACCGCCGGGAGTTTTCGGATCAGGGCACCCCGCCGGATCATTCGCTGAAGACCCAATGCCAGGCTGATCGTGACGATCGCGGGGAGCCCCTCCGGGATCGCCGCGACGGACAGCCCGACCGCGGTCAGGAACAGGAGCTCGATGTGGCCCGGGTCCCGGAGGACGCCGATCACGAAGATGAGGCCCGCGGCCAGCAGGACCGCGATCCCAATCTGCTTCCCGAGTCGGTCCAACTGCCTCTGGAGCGGCGTCTCCTCCTTCGTCTCCTGCTGGACGAGTCCGGCGATCTTGCCGAGTTGGGTCGCCATGCCCGTCTCGACGATGACGGCCTTCCCGCGCCCCCCGTCGACCGCGGTCCCCATGAACGCCATGTTCTTGCGATCGCCGAGGAACGAGTCGCGCGGGAGCGGCTCCACGGCCTTGCTCACGGGGAGCGACTCGCCGGTCAGCGACGCCTCGTTGAGGCGGAGGCTGGCGACCTCGAGGAGGCGTGCGTCCGCGGGGATTCGGTCTCCCGCCGCGAGGACGACGACGTCCCCGGGAACGACTTCGCGGGAGGGCACCGCAACGACCCCTCCCTCCCGCAGGACGTGGGCCTTGGGCGCGGCCAGGCTCTTCAGCGCTTCGAGGGACCGTTCCGCTCGGTACTCTTGGACGAAGCCGAGGATCGCGTTCATGATCACGATCACGATGATGAGCACGGCGTCGTACAGGTCCTCATTCTGACCTTGCAGGACTCCCAGAGAGGCAGAGATGATCGCGGCGATGATCAGGACGATGACGAGGACGTCCACGAACTGGCTCAGCAGGATCCGAAGGGGACTCACCCTCGCGGTCTGAACCAGCTCATTCGGCCCGAAGCGGGACAGCCGTTGAGCGGCCTCCCGGCTCGTCAGGCCCAGGGGGGAAGAATCCAATTTCTGGAGGACGGCCTCCGCCCGAAGGGCGTGCCAGTCGTCCGCCATCGCGCGCTGAACATTCGCATTCGTAATAAAGCTCGTTGCGGACATCCATCGGAGTGGACTCGCCGCGGGAGGGCGGCGGGAGGGAACGCGTGCTACCGGACATCATCGACGCGAGCCCGCGAGGCTTTTCACGAAAACGAGTCGTATTGAAGGTGAATCGTCTCGGGGACGTCGTACAAGATGACGCTCGGACTCGGCGTGACGGCCGTCCCATTCACATGCATGGCGGTCGGGCTGCCGAATGACTTCCCCCACACGCGGAAGAAGTCTCCGATCGAATAGAGGCGTGCAGTATCGGTCTCGACATGAATCCGACCGGTCGCGTCGTGCGTGTGCAGGGGCTCGAGACAGAACGTGCTGATTCCGATCCCTGCGGGGATCGGTACGGACGCCGCGCCCGAAGAGATGGTCAGGTCTGTGTGCCAGTGATACACGAGCCCGCCTTCCTGTCGGATGCAAGGTAAGGCGGGTGTACCGGCCAGCAACGGAGGCACGTAAATGGCACCAAGACCGCCCAAGACGATGATCGCCACGAGGGCGATTTGCCACCGGCGAATGCGAATCGGCCGACCGGCCCTCGGCCGCTGAATCCGGCCGGGTTCCTCCTTCAATTTCTCGATGAGACCGGGTCGATCCGGATGACGTGGATGGATGTCGTTCAGGTGGCGGATGAGGTTCTCGGGTTTGACCGCGACATTGCAGATGGGACAGCGGTCCATCTTCGCCATGGCGACCTCGTACGCGACCGGATGATAGAGAGAGGTGGCGCTCGTATTTAGGAATGCCGCGGACAACAGGGGGTTTGTGATGTAGGGCACGGAGAGAAACGGGATCGGGTTTGTCAAGGGCGGCCCGACAACACAACAGCATCTTTTTGTAGCCTGAGGGGCGATGCGCGCTCGGGATGGGAAACTCGGTTCTCCTGCGGAGAGCGTCAGCGCCCGCGCTCGAGCGAAACCCCGCCTGGGATGGGTGGGCACGTGGTTGAGACGACGTCGATCATGTTCGACGTGGGCGTCATCGCCACCGTGGGTTTCGTCGGAGCCGCGTTCGCCTCTCGGGCCCGAGTCCCAATCATCATCGGCTACATCATCGCGGGCATGCTGATCGGCCCAAACATCCACTTCCATCTGTTCGGCTGGTCGTACGACGGAATCCTGGCGGACAGCGTCTTCCTGCAGAGCATCTCGCAACTCGGGTTGGTCCTGCTCCTCTTCTTCGTCGGGCTCGAGTTCAGCATCACGAAGCTCATGCGGACGAAGGAAGCCGCCGCGGTCCTCGCGGTGACAAACCTCGCGGTGAACATGTTCGCGGGGTTCGTCATCGGGGCGTGGCTCGGATGGCCCCTGATCGACACGATCTTCATGGCGGGGGTCATCAGCATGTCGAGCTCGGCCATCACCGCGAAGTCCCTGATCGATTTGAAACGCCTCGGCAACGCGGAGACGGAGTTCCTCCTGGGCATGGTGATCCTCGAGTCGTTCCTCGCGATGTTCCTCCTTACGCTGGTCAATGGCATGATCGTCCCCTCGGATACACCGGTGAACGTGGGCCTCCTGTTCGGCGGGGTGGGGCTCTTCATCGGCTTCTTCGCCCTCCTCGCGGCGGTCGTGGTCCCGAGGACGGCGGCCATCTTTGAACGGATCAAGAACGAGGAGCTGTTCGTCCTCTTCGCCCTCGGAACGGTCTTCCTGGCGGCGTCTCTCGCAGAGGCATTCCGGATTCCCGCCATCGTCGGCGCGTTCTTCATGGGGATGGTCTTTGCGGATACCCGCATCGCGGGCCGGATGAAAGTCAAGATGGAATCGCTGCGGGATGCGTTCGTCGCGATTTTCTTCCTCACCTTCGGGATGTTGATCGACCCGGCGGCCCTGGGCTCCGTGCTCCCCATGCTCGCAATTGCGGTCCCGTTGATTCTGCTGAATGATCTCTTCCTCACCGCGAGTCTCGCCTATTTCATCGGCTTCTCCGGTCGCGCGTCGACCGCGATCGGCACGAGCCTCGTTGCCCGCAACGAGGAGGCGATCCTCTACGCGACCGTGGGGGCCCGTGCAATCCGCGCGAATCCGCAACTCTCGAACGACTACGCCGGGACCTACCTGACCCCGTTCGCCGGCATCCTGTGCATCGTGATGAGCTCCCTCGCACCGATCCTGATGGGCCGATCGAATCGGATCGCCGCCTTCTTCGCGAGCCGACTCCCGAAGTCGCTCCGCTTCGGTGCGGAGCTCGTGAAGAGGACGCTGAAGACGATCATCATGCCGAATTTTCTGCCCATCTACCGGCGCAAGCGGCTCTTCCAAGCATCCCTCATCTTCTATGCCGCATGGATCATTGACTTGACGGTGACCACCGGCGCGGCGCACCTCGCGATGTCCCTCCTCACTCCCGTCTTCGTGTTCGGCGTCTGGGCATCGGCCCGCCACGCGTTCCGTGAACCCGTGCGGCACACGAACTACGGCGTGGACGGCGGCCCGTTCAGCCGATCGACGATCGAAACGTTCGTCCTCCGGATCGTGGTGGGTGCGCTCGCCATCGTCGGCCTCGTCGCCATCTTGTGGCAGTACTATTGGCCCGTGACGCTTGTCATCCTCTACGCGTACTTCCTCGTCGTGGTCTTCAGCATGAAGGTCGTCCACCGGCGCTTGGGCCTGGGCATCACTCGGCGCGTCGCCCGCGTCCGACTCGTCCGTCACATGCCGACCGCCCGGAGCTGGCGGGCCGCGAGCGGAATGCGCCGCTGACTCATACGACCGGGTATGTGAGGTCGCTGATCCACGTCTCGTCGCCGATCGTCGTCTCTGGCCCGTGGCCCGGGTACAAGCGGGTCTCGGCTGGGAGTTCCTTCAATCGCCGGAGGGTGAAGACCATTTTCGCCGGACTTCCGCCTTGCACGTCCGTACGACCGCAGGATCCCGCGTAGAGGGTGTCGCCCGTGAAGAGCGCACCCGCCGTCTCAACATGGAAACACGCGCTGCCCTCCGTGTGCCCCGGCGTGTGAAGGGTCGTGATGACGAGGTCTCCGAGCTTCAGTTCGGACCCCTCCTTCAGGAGGACGTCTGCTTTGACAGGAGCCGGCGGTGCGGGAAGGAACCACCGCGTCCCTCGAGCGTTCTTTTCCAGCCGCGGCGCATCGACCTCGAAAATCGCGATTTTCGCTCCCGTCGTGGTGCGGATCGATGCATCGTCCGCGGTCGAATCCGGATGCCCATGGGTGTTCAGGATGTAGACGATCTTCGCGCCGAACTTCTCCGACATTGCGAGGAGCTCTTTCCCCGCCAAGGCCGGATCCACGACCGCGGCTTGCCGGCTGGCCTCGTCGAAAAGAAAGTATGCGTTGTTGTCGAGCGGAGAGGAGATGACCTTCTCGACGCGCATGAACGACCGAGGAAGGACGAGACTTTCATAAACTTGCCGGGAGGCGAGCGCAACCTTAAGACCACTCGGCCCTTCGAGTAGTCGCATGACGGTCGGCGGCTTGAATTTCAATTGTCCGCGGTGCAACAACCCGTTGTTCTTCACGTTCAAGATGGCCGACGAGGGCGACGCGATGCGACGCGAGGTCAACTGTCCCGGATGTCGCACGGCGTGGGTCGTCGGGCTCGACATTCGGCCAAAGTAATCAGGCTTATGGCCTCCCGCGGGATGGCCGCAGCCCGTGCGTCTCCCGCTCTTCCCCCTCCATACGGTCCTGTTTCCAGAGACCACCTTGCCGTTGCATGTGTTCGAGCCCCGGTACCGCGAGATGATCGGGCGCTGTCTCGAACACGATGAGTCCTTCGGGATCGCCCTGATCCTCGATGGCGACGAGGTGGGCGGTCACGCCATTCCCCGGCGAATCGGTACCGAAGCGACGATCATCGCGTTGCAACGAAATTCTCACGGCGAGTACGATATCGTCGTGCAAGGTCAACGGCGCTTCGCGATCCGATCGCTCGACCGAGGCCGGGCGTACCTCCGCGCCGACGTCGATTGGCTGGACGAGCCTCTCGGCAAGGAGGTGGAGGTCCTCGCCGACGCGGTCGCCCGGCTCTTCGCGGGGATCGTCGAGACCCTCGAGACGGGCGGGCATGCGATCGTCGACGACACTTGGAAGGAGATGGATCCGCGAACGCTTTCGTTCCGGGTCGCGGCGGCCCTGCCGGGTGCCGTCGATCTCCGACAGGAGCTCCTCGAGACCCCGGATACGGCCTCCCGGCTGCGACGCGAGGCCGAACTGCTCATGGCGGTCCAGCGAATCGGAGCCGAGACGGGAGCTGGGTGAGCGGCGGAGTTTGAAATATCGGCCAGACGATGGCGGCCGGGCCGCGAGTGCTGACCGATGGACGTCCCGCGCCTCCTCCGTCCGTTGTCCCGCGTCCCCCGGTGGGCCATCTTCGGGTTCGCGCTGACCGGGCTGCTGCTGCAGGCGTTCGGTCTCTACTGGGACATCTGGCGCCACGTTGTCGTGGGCCGCGAGAGTTTCTTCACCCCTCCTCACCTCGTCCTCTATGCCGGTTTCGGCTATGTCGCCCTCGCCGGGATCGTGGGGTCCATATCGGGCGCAATCGCGCCGCGGTGGGCCGGCCCCCGGATCCGCATCGTCGGTCTCTTGGTGCCGGTCGAATTCTTGCTCATCGGGACCGGCGCTCTGTTCCAGGCCGTCGCCTTCCCGTGGGACGAAGCGTGGCACCGCCTCGTGGCCGAAGGCCTCGTCTCGGAGACCTTCTGGAGTCCGCCCCACGTCATGGCGATCGCGGGCGGAATCGTCAGCACGTTCGGGTTCTTCCTCGCGGTGGTCTTGGAACGGACGCGATGGAACGGGGCGAGAAACGCCTTAGGTCTCGTGGGCGTCGCGCTGGGCGCGGGCCTCTTGCTCTTCAGCCTCCAGGTCCTCCTGGGTCCGATGGACTTCGCGACGACCTTCAACGGTCAGGTCTTGAGAGACGCGATCGCCTATCCCACCGGCGTGTCCCTCGCGGCCCCCGCCGTCCTCGTTCTCGCGGTCCTCGCCGGTCGTCGTGCCGGCCTCGCGACCGTCTCGGCCATGATCTACACCGGCCTGCGATCGCTCATGGTCGTCGGCGAGTTCGCCCTGCCTCCGCCAATCCTGTTCCTGGCGCCCCTGGTCGATCTGGCGTTCCTCGTCCTCGGCCCTCGGAAATTCGGACTCGTCGCCGCGACGATCACAGGTGGCACGTGGGCGGTCCTGTTCTACGTCGTCTACTTGGTCCTTCGCGGATTCGCCGTCGATGCCTTGTTCGTCGCCCTGTTCTCTTTTACGGTCTTCATCGCGGGCACCGTGAGCTCGGGCATCGGTTTCGGGGTCGGACGCATTGTCCAGAAGCTGGAGAACTCCGCAGCGATTTCTTCAAGGCCGATGGTCCCGTCGGCCGCGGTGCCCGTGGGCTAGGACGCGGAATGTGCGGGGCGCGGGAATCGAACCCGCGTTAGAAGCTCGTTCCAGCCTGGAGTGGCCGGCCACGTGGCCTTGGGAAGCTTCTGTCCTACCACTAGACTAGCCCCGCTCGGCGGCGACAGACCTGCAGCAGTATTTTTGAATTCGTACGGTCAGAGAGAACCGAGCGCGAGGAAGGTCTGGACCAAGCCAACGAGGACCGGGAGCTCGCCGACCTCCATGATCAAGATGGCTCGCATGAATCCCCGCTGGTTCAGATCTCGCACGCGGTTCGAGAAGCCGGCGGCGACAGGAAACGCGACCGTGCCGAGCGCGAATGCTTGGAAGCTGCTGATCGCGCCGGACGCGGCCGAGTCCGAGGCGACGGGGACGCCGGCCAGGACGGAGTCCACGTAAGCCAGAACCAGGAACACCAAGATGAGGGCGAAGATCACTCCAGTCGCCGGCACGACCCAGAGAGGAAGCACTCGCCCAAACTCAGACCCGAGGAATGCCCGAAGTCGGCTTTTCACAATCCAGGTTTGCGCCGCGAGTGTGGAGCATGAAGCGAACGCATAGGCGAACGAGGCCCAGAGCACAAGGGGCTCCAAGCGGACAACGCCTCCACTAGAGCCGCGATCGATGGCGTCGAGCCCGGGACGGGCAAGGGCATACAAGACAAGTCCGAGCAGAACCGGCGTTCCCGAGTACCCCAAGTGGACGAGCATCCGCGCCTCCGAACGCTCTTGGGCTGACTCGGGTGCCGACTCCCGCGCCAGTTCGGCACGGGCCGACCGCAGCACAAGGAGCGCAACCGCCCACGCGATGGCCGGGATGACGATCAGAAGAATGAGCGCCTGCAGCCCCGCCACAGCCGATAATCCGAGGCCCGAAGTTAAGCCTACTTGACCGTCTCGAGTTGGGAAATTACGTTCCAGATGAGCGTCCGGCCATGAAGCGGAATGTTCGGATCGTTCGCGAGGTCGTCCATGATCATGATGGCGCTCGTGACACGGAGGTCGAGCGCTTCATTCTTCTTCGCAA
>Ga0209160_1000195_pt1 | contig 46165 bp, 47 predicted proteins | sample GraSoiAngelo_153_FD_186167 | JGI IMG/M metagenome (GOLD analysis project Ga0209160, IMG submission 186167) | Grasslands soil microbial communities from the Angelo Coastal Reserve, California, USA - 14_1009_12_40cm (SPAdes) (version 2) | ecosystem: Environmental > Terrestrial > Soil > Grasslands ...
GCCGGTTGGCCCGGAACTCGGGGAGCGCGAGCGGGGGATAACACACCTGATGGGCCCGCAGCGGACGTTCGGCATGACCCCGTGGGTGCGGCGACTGATGGTCGCCAACCTCGTCGTCTTCCTGCTTCAGGAAACGGTGTTCGTGAGCCCGCGCTTCATCACGACGTTCGGGTTCGCGCCGCTGTCCGCCTTCGCGCAGCCGTGGACCTTCCTCACCTACATGTTCGTCCACGCGAATCTGCTCCACCTCGCGTTTAATCTGCTGGCGCTCTTCGTGTTCGGGTCGCCGGTCGAGGAGCGCATGGGCAGCGGGCCGTTCCTGTTCTATTACCTGTTGTGCGGGCTCGGCGGCGCGGCGCTGTCGCTGGTGCTGATGCAGTTCCGGCCGCTGGACGTGGTGGTGGGCGCGTCGGCCGCCGTGTACGGCTTGATGCTGGCGTTCGCCTGGGCGTGGCCCGACCAGCCGATCTACGTGTTCCCCCTTCCCGCCCCGGTCCCCGCCAAGTGGCTCGTCACGTTCGCCGTCGCGATCTCGCTGGCGCTGGCCCTCGCCCCGGCGAGCGGCGGGGTGGCGCATCTCGCCCACCTGGGCGGATTCGCGACGGGGTTCATCTACCTGAAGACGGCGGCGTGGCGGCTGGGCCGCGCGGAGCGCGAGCTGCGGCGCGCGGTCGCCCCCAGCGTGCTCGTCCACCCCGCACGAGCGGCGCGGGGGAGCGACGCGGGCAAGCCGCGCCGGTCCGCGCGCGATCCCGCCCACGCCGAGATCGACCGCGTGCTCGACAAGATCTCGGCCCGCGGCATCGGCAGCCTCACGCCAGCCGAGCGCCGGTTTCTCACCGAGATGAGCCGCAAGATGCGCGACAAGGGGTGAGCGAAATGTCAAGGTGACGCGCGCCCGGAGCGCGCTTGTCTTCGACCCGGCCGCTTCCCAAATTGGGGGCCGACCGCTCCCATGCTCGTCAACCTTGTGCCGGAGTTTCTCGCGGTCCTGGCCGCGCCCGATCCCGCCGCGGCATACCACGACTATCTCGAGCGACATAAGCCGGTGCTCCACAGCTACTGGCACAACTACGTGCTCGATCCCGCGTCGCCGCACGCGGAGCGGGTGATCGCGACGGCCCTCACCGCCGACCGCGCCGACTTGACGCGTCTGCTCGAGGACGTGGAGGTGGCGGCGATCGCGGACGACGCGTTGCAGCGCGCGCTGGAGCAAGCCGAGGCGGATTGCCCGGTGGACCTGTACCTGATGGTCGGCATGGGCGCCGCCAACGCGGGCGAGCTCGTCGTGGGCGGGCGCGGCATCGCGTTCGTCTGCCTCGAGCACTTCACGGGCCGGGCCAACCCGCAGACCTTCGGCATGGGGCTCGCGCCTCACCTCCTGCCCCTGTGGATCGCGCACGAGGTCGCCCACGCGGTGCGCTACACCTCACCCACGAGCCGTGCCGACCTGCGAAGACTGGTCGCCGATCTGCGCGGGACCTACGACTACTGGGACACGGGGAGCCGCGCCACGCTGCGAGAGCTGCTCGTGAACGAAGGCGCAGCCGTGGCGGCGGCGCAGGCGGTGGCGCCGGGGTTTGAGCCGTGGGAGTACTGCGGCTACACGCGGCGCCAGTACCGGCGCATCCGCGAGCTCGACGCCTTCCTGCGGCGCACCGTGGCGCCGCTGCTCGAGCAACGCGGGCTCGGCCTGCGGCTGCGGCTCCTCTCGGGTGGGACCACGCCGGCGGCGCGTCTCATGGGGGGCAAGGTGCTCCCCGAGCGGGCGGGGTACTACCTCGGCCTGCGACTGGTCGAGAGCTATCTCGCCGAGCGTGGGCTCGCCGCGACGCTGCGCGCCGCGGGCGAAGAGTTCCAGAAGGCGGACGAGCGCGCGCTCGGGATCCAGACCGCGTGAGGTCGCGCCCGCGCGCCGAGCGGCGGCACAACCGGCCGCTGCGCGAGCTGCTGGACGAGCTGCTGGCCCACGCGCGGGACATCGCCCGACGCGCCAAGCAGATGACCCCCGCGGAGCTCGAGTACGCCCAGCAGCGGCTCGAGTGGCTGGCGGACGAGGTGTGGCGCTCGGCCACAGGGACGCCGCCGCCCGAATAGACCGCGAAGCCGGCCTTGACACCCATCGGGGCGGCGGGCAGGTTAGCACCCCATCGATACGGTTTCCGTAAGAGCTACCCGCCGACGGCGGGACCGCGTGGTTCGCCCGACACCCCTCAGCCACGCCGCTCTCAACACCGCATTCGTGCGCCAGCAGGCGACGTTCGTGCACCTCATCCGGATCGGGAGGTAGTTATGGCAGCGGACTTTTTCATCGGCGAATCGCTGGTCGGCGACGGCAACGAGGTCGCCCACATCGACTTGATTATCGGGTCGAAGTCGGGCCACGCGGGGCACGCCTTCGTGAGCACCCTGTCGAACAACACCGACGGCTTCACCAAGCTGCTCGCCGTCGTCACCCCCAATCTGCCGGCGAAGCCCGACACAATCCTGTTCAACAAGGTCACAATCAAGAACGCCACCCAGGCCGTCCAGATGTTCGGCCCGGCGCAGGCCGCCGTGGCCCGCGCGGTCGTGGACAGCGTGTCTTCCGGCGTGATCCCGCGCGACAAGGTCGACGATTACTGCATCCTGGTCGGTGTGTTCATCCACTGGGAAGCGAAGAATGACAAGAAGATCTTCGAGTACAACTACCGGGCCACGAAAGAGTCGATCGAGCGCGCCCTGAAGGGCCAGCCGCGGATCGACACGGTGATCGCCCAGGCGAAGACGGCGACGCACCCGTTCGCCGGCGGCGCGGACAAGGGCTGAGCGTCGCGGCAGTCGCACGCTTCCCACGTCGAGGGGCGGGCTGCCGCCCCTCGACTGCTTTCGTGCCCGTCCGTCTCATCGCGGAGCATGAACCTCGATGCGTAAGCTCCTGCTGCAACTCGACAGCTCAAAGCTGCCGAGCGTGTTCGACCGGGTGGTGGCGTACGATGCCGGCGCGGACGAGGTGATGAGCTACGGGGCCATCACGCCGGGCGACGTCCGCGATCTCGTGTACGGGTGCATCTTCACGCGGGGCCCCAAGGACCTGAAGAACACCGCTGTGTTCATCGGCGGCGCCGACATGGCGGCCGGCGAAGAACTGCTCGCGGCCGCTCAGAAGGCGGTGTTCAAGCCGTTCACGGTGTCCCTGATGCTGGACTCGAACGGGTCCAACACGACCGCGGTCGCCGCGGTCGCGAAAATGGTGCAGGGGGCGGGGGGAGACGTGCGCGGCAAGCGGGTGCTGATCGTCGCGGGGACGGGGCCCGTCGGGGTCCGGGCGGCGGGCTTGTTCGCCCGCGCGGGCGCGGGAGTCGTGATCACGTCGCGCAAGACCGATGCGGGCGAGCGCGCCCGCGACCTAGTGCTCAAGCGCTTCGGCGGAACGGTGCGGGCGATCGCGATGCCGGACGCGGGCGAGGCGGTCCGCGCCTGCAAGGGCGCGGCATTGCTGCTCAACGCCGGACCGGCGGGGGTGATGCTCGTTCCCAAGCAGGCGTGGGCGAACCTGCCCGAGCTCGAGGTCGTGGCCGACGTAAACGCGGTCCCGCCGCTCGGCGTCGAAGGTGTCGAGACGATGGACGACGGCGTCACGAAGGAAGGCGTCGTGTGCTTCGGCGCGCTCGCCATCGGCAACCTCAAGATGAAGCTGCACAAGGCGTGCATCGTACGCCTGTTCGAGCGCAACGACCTCGTGCTGGACGCCGAGACGATCGCGGACGTCGCGCGGGAGTTGATGGCGCCAAAGCCGTGAGCCGATGCCGCGCGTCGTCGGCATCGACCCCGGCACGGCGAGCATCGACGTCTGCGGCATCGATGACGGCCACCTGTTTCTCGACCGCTCCTTCCCAACGGCCCAAGCCCTCGCCGCGCCGGCCGCGTTCGCCGCCCTGCTCGAGGCGGCGAGGCCGCTGGATCTCATCGCTGGCCCCTCGGGCTACGGCCTGCCGCTCACGCGCGTCCAAGACGCGAGCGAAGAGGACTTGCGCCTCGCGTTCCTCTCGGCCCCCGGGGAGACGGGCGGGATCGGCGGGCTCTCCGCCTTGGTGCGCGCGCTCGCGCGCACGACGCTCCCCGTGGTGCTCACGCCGGGCGTGGTACACCTGGCGACGGTGCCCGAGTACCGCAAGGTGAACCGCGTGGACCTGGGCACCGCGGAGAAGGTGTGCGCGGCGGCGCTCGCGATCGACGAGCAGGCGCGGCGATCCGGCCGCCCACTGGCCGAGGTGTCGCTAGTGCTGCTCGAGCTGGGCGGCGCCTTCACCGCCGCCGTAGCGGTGGCGGGAGGCCGGATCGTGGACGGCGTGGGCGGGTCGAGTGGCCCACTGGGGTTCCGGGCGGCCGGCGCGCTGGACGGCGAGGTGGCCTACCTCGCGGGTGCGGTGCCGAAGCAGCTGCTGTTCGGCGGCGGCGCGGCAGCGATCGCCGGGTGGGACGAGGACGCCGCGTCGCCGGAACGACTCGCGCATCCCGCGACGGCGCGGGAGCAGCTGGCGCGGGATGCGTTTGTCGAGGGCGCGGCGAAGACTGCGATCGCGCTCGCGGCGTCGCTTCCGTCTCCCAAGGAGTTCGTGCTCTCGGGCCGATTGGCGCAGGTGGAGCCGGTGCGCGAGGCGATCCGCCAGCGGCTCGGCGGATACGCCCCGATGCGGATGCTCGACGGGTTCGCCCATGTGGCGAAGCACGGCGCCCAGGGGGCCGCGCTCGTCGCGGACGGGCTCGCCGGGGGCGCGCACCGCGAGCTGGTCGCGACGCTCGGCCTGCGCGAGGCGCGCGGCACGGTGCTCGATCATCTCTACGTGGTGCCGCGCGACGCGGCGCGGCGGCGACTGGGGCTGTCCTGACATGACACGCGTCCTCATCGCCGGGGTCTCGACCCGGGGCCTCGCCGAATCGGCCGCGCGCGCCGGGTACGACGTCGTCGCGGTGGACGGCTTCGGCGACCTGGACCTGCGCACGCACTGCCACGAGGTCGTCGTGGCGCGGACGGCGCAGGGCCGGTTCAGTTGCGACTTGGCCGTCCGGCAGGCGCGGCCCCTCGCCTGCGACGCGGTCGCCTACGTCGCGAGCTTCGAGAATCATCCGCACGCGCTGCGCGCGCTGGCCCGCGGCCGCGCCCTGTGGGGAAACCCGCCGGCTGTCGTGGCACGCGCGCGCGACCCGGTGCGCGCCCTCGAGCGACTCAACCCGCGCGCGTTCCCCCGCACGCTGGCAGGCCCCCTAGCCGCGGACGAGCAGCGCAGCGTGCGCTGGCTCGTCAAGCCGCGGGCGTCGGGCGGCGGAACCGGGATTCGCATCTACCAGGCCGGCGCGCCCGTGCCCCATGGGATGTACCTGCAGGAATGGCTCCCCGGCGTGGCGGGCTCGGTCGTGTTCGCCGCCGCCGGCGGCCGCGCCGCCCCACTCGGGATCTCGCGCATGCTCGTGGGCGACCCCGCGTTCGGTGCGGAGGGATTCCGCTACTGCGGCAGTATTCTCGCGACCGAAGGCGACTGGCCAGAGGCGCGGCGGCTCGCAAACGCGGCGGCCGCGGCGTTCGATCTCGCGGGGGTCAGCGGCGTCGATTTCATCTCCGTTCGGGGCCAGGGCTGGTGCCCGATCGAGGTGAACCCGCGCTACACCGCCTCCATGGAGCTGGTGGAGCGGGGGCACGGCATCTCGATCTTCGAGACGCACGCCCAGGCGTGTGCGGGCGAGCTGCCACGGTTCGACCGCGCGACCGCGCGCCGTCCTGGAGGGGGAGGGGGTGGGGGGGGCGGAGGGGGGGGCGGAGCGCTCGGGAAGGCGATCGTGTACGCCCGGGGAGACGTGCAGGTGGGCGACACCGTGGCGTGGCTCGAAGACGACGACATCCGCGACGTGCCAGCGCCGGGGCAGCGGATCGCGCGGGGCCAGCCGGTGTGCACCGTGTTCGCGCACGGTACGGATCAACGGTCCTGCTATGCCGGACTCGTGAAACGGGCGGAGTGGATCTACCACGCCCTGGAGACGACGCCCGTGGCGACCCCGTGAGCCCCCCCCTCGCCGATCGCACCATCGAGCACGTCACCTGCCTGGGCTGCGGGTGCGCCTGCGACGACATCGCGGTGATGGTGGAGCAGGACCGCATCACGGCGGTGCGCAACGCGTGCGCGCTGGGCGAAGCGTGGTTCGGCGACGGACGAGTGCCCGGGGAGACCCACGTGCAGGGTCGCACGGTGCCGCTGGAGCGCGCGGTGAACGCGGCGGCGCGGCTCCTGACGGCGGCCGAACGGCCGCTAGTGTACGTCGCCGCCGACGTGTCGTGCGAGGCACAGCGCGCGGCGGTCGCCATCGCCGACCGTCTGCGGGCCGCGCTCGACGCCCTCGGCGGTAGCGCCGCCGAGGGCATACTCGCGGCGCAGCGGCGCGGGCGCGCCGGAGCGACCCTGGGCGAGATCCGCCAGCGCGCGGACGTGATCGTGTTCTGGGCGGTAGATCCAGCCGACCGCTACCCGCGTTACGCGTCGCGCTACGCGGTGTCGCCGCGCGGGCTCCAGGCCACGGAGGGACGCAGCAGCCGCACGGTGATCGCCGTCGACGTCGGGCCGAGCCGCGGGCCCGACGACGCCGACACCCGCGTCACGATCGCCCCGGGGGACGAAGTGGACTCGCTCGGCGTGATGCGGGCCATCGTCCAGGGCCGCCTGGGTGCGGACGACGAGCGGTTCCGGCCCGCGACCGAGCTGGCGCGCCGCCTGCTGCAGGCCCGCTACGTCGCGCTGGTCGCGGACGGGGAGCCGGGCCTCAACCCGCCGCCCGACGCAGATCGTGCGGAGGCGCTCCTCGGCCTCGCGCAGGCGCTGAATGGGCCGACGCGCTGCGCTCTCTCCACGCTGCGGGGCGGGGGCAACCGCGCGGGCGCCGACCAGGTACTCACGTGGCAGACGGGGTTCCCCTACGCCGTGGACTTCGCGCGCGGCTACCCCGCGTACCGCCCACGCGGGGCGGGCGGGACCGCGGCCGAGCTGGTCACGGCCGGTGAGATCGACGCGGCGCTCGTGGTGGGCGCGGCGGCGAGCGTTCCCGAGCCCGTCGCCCGAGGCCTCGGCCGAGTCGCGACGGTCGTGATCGGCCCTCGCGCCAGCGCCGCACCGTTCGCTGCCGCCGTCGCGATCGACACGGGCGTCGCCGGGATCCACGAGGGCGGTCTGGCGTTCCGGATGGACGACGTCCCGCTACCGCTGCGGCCGGCGCTCCCAGGACCCCGCGCCGCCGCGGCCACGATGCAGGCACTGCGCGAAGCCCTCGAGTCGTGACCACGGCGACCAGGCTGCGGATCAGCGGCGGCGCGGTGTACGACCCTGCGAACGGAGTGGACGGCGCGGTTCGCGACGTCTGCATCGCAGGCGACCGCATCGTCGCCGATCTGCCCGCCGACACGCCGCGACTCGACGCGCGGGGCATGGTCGTGATGCCGGGCGGGGTGGACATCCACGCGCACGTCGCGGGCTCGAGCGTGAACCACGCGCGGCGCCTGCTTCCCGAAGAGCACGTGGCCGATCCCGCGCCGGGCGACGCGATCCGGCGCTCCGGCACCGGCGGCACGCTGCCGAGCACGTTCGTCACAGGATACCGCTACGCGGGGCTCGGCTACACCACGGCCATGGAGGCGGCCATGGCGCCGCTCGCCGCCCGGCACGCCCATGCCGAGCTCGACGACACGCCGATCATCGACGCGGGTTGCTTCGTCCTGCTCGGCAACGACGACTACCTGTTGCGTCAGATCGCGGCGGGCGAGACCACGCGGGCGCGCGACTACGCCGCCTGGCTGCTCGGCGTCACGCGCGGCTATGCGATCAAGATCGTGAACCCGGGGGGGGTTGCGCGCTGGAAGAGCGGCGGGACGGAGCGGAACGTGTCGAGACTCGACGACGCCGTCGGGTCGAGCGCGGTGACGCCGCGCCGGATCCTCGAGACCCTCGCGGGCGCCGCCAACGCGCTCGCGCTGCCGCACCCCGTGCACATCCACGGCAACAACCTGGGCCAACGGGGAAACGCCAGCATCACGCTCGAGAGCATGCAGGCGCTGGGAGGTCAGCGGGCGCATTTCACACACCTGCAGTTCCATAGCTACGGCGGTGAGAGGGGGAAGGAATGGAAGTCCGGGGCGCGCGAGGTGATGGAGTACGTCAACGCGCACCCCGAAGTGAGCGTGGACGTGGGCCAGGTGATGTTCGGGGCCGCCACGACCGTCACGGCGGACAGCCCCGTCGAGTACCTGCTGCACGCGAGCACCGGCCGGAAGTGGGTGAACGTGGACATCGAGCTCGAGACCGGCTGTGGCATCGTGCCGTACAACTACAGGGAGAAGGCGGCGGTCGCGGCGCTGCAGTGGGCCGTGGGGCTGGAGCTGTTCCTGCTGGCGCGCGATCCCTGGCGGGTGGCGCTCTCCACCGACCATCCGAACGGCGGCACCTTCCTGTCCTATCCGGAGCTGATCCGGCTCCTGATGGACCGCGCCTACCGCGATGAGCGACTCAAGGGAGTGAACCAGAAGCTCCTCGGGGGCAGCGCGCTGCTCGACGGGCTCGCTCGCGAGTACACGCTGGGTGAGATCGCGATCATCACGCGCGCCGGACCGGCGCGGCTGCTCGGGCTCACACAGAAGGGCCACCTCGCCCCTGGTGCGGACGCGGACGTGACGATCTACGCGCACGAGGCGGACCGGGCGAAGATGTTCGCGACGCCACGCTACGTGATCAAGGCCGGGACCCTGGTGGTCGAAGCAGGCCAGCTCCGCCGCGTGCCCGCGGGGCGGCGGCTCAGCGTGCGCCCCGAGCATGACCGGGCGGTGACGCGGGACGTGAAGCGCTTCTTCGACGAGTACGCCTGCGTGTCGTTCGAGAACTACGGGGCGGAGCCCGTCGCATGAAGATCAACGGCGTCACCATCGAAGACACCTTCGCCGAAGCGTTCACGATGCGGGTCGCCCGCATCGTCATCACCGGGCGCACCGCGCAGTGGGCGCGAGAAGCCGCCGTCAAGCTCACGGGCTTCGCCACTTCGGTCATCGGCTGTAAGTGCGAGGCGGGGATCGAGCGCCCGCTCGTCGCGGCGGAGACGCCCGACGGACGCCCGGGCGTGAGCGTGCTGTTCCTCACGATGGACAAGGCGAGCCTGCCAGAGCAGCTCATCGTGCGGCTCGGTCAGACGGTGCTCACCTGTCCCACGACCGCCTGCTTCGACGGGCTGCCCGAGGTTCCCGACCGGCTGGCCGTGGGCAAGGCGCTGCGCGTGTTCGGCGACGGCTTCCAGTCGAGCAAGGTCATCGGCGGCAAGCGCTACTGGCGCCTCCCGGTGATGGAGGGGGAGTTCCTCGTCGAGGAAACGTTCGGCATGCTGAAGGGCGTAGGGGGCGGCAACTTCCTGATCCTCGCCGCGGATAGCGATGCCGCCCTCGCGGCCGCGGAGGCGGCGGTGGCGGCGATGACGGACCTCCCGGGCGTCATCCTGCCGTTTCCGGGCGGCGTGGTGCGGAGCGGCAGCAAGGTGGGCTCGAAGCGCTACAAGAACATGGTCGCCACGACCAACGACCCGTTCGACCCCACCCTCCGGGCGGCGACCGAGTCCCGGATCCCCGAGGGCGTGAACAGCGTGCTTGAGATCGTGCTCGACGGCACCGACGCGCCGTCCATCGACACCGCGATGCGGGCCGGCATCCGGGCGGCGTGTCGGCCGGGCGTGAAGGCCATCACGGCGGCCAACTTCGGCGGGAAGCTCGGTCCGCACCATTTCCACCTGCGGAAGATCATGGCATGAGCGACGCGGTGGTCCTGACGCTCCGGGAGCAGCCGAAGCACGCGCTCATCGCCGACGTGATCGCGCCCGACCGGTTCGCGTCGCTCGACGCCACGGAGATCGCCGCCCTTCCGGTCGTGCACGGCGGCCGCGCGGCCAAGCTGGGCGATTTCTTCAAGGTGAAGGGCGCACGCGCCACCACGCTGCGGATCGAAGGCGACCTCGCCAACGTGGAGGGGATCGGCACCGGGATGGCGGGCGGCGAGATCTTCGTCGCGGGCAGCGCGGGCCGGGACCTGGGCGTGCAGATGGCCGGCGGGCGGATCGACGTGAGCGGCGACGCCGGAGACAACACGGGGGGCGCCCGGCCGGGGGCGTCACGCGGGATGACGGGCGGCGAGATCGTGATCCGCGGCAACGCGGGCGACGAGCTCGGGGCGCGGATGCGACGTGGCTTGATCGTGGTGATAGGGGACGCGGGACGCGGGACGGGCCGGGGGGTGATCGCGGGCACGGTCGTCGTGTTCGGCAAGGCCGGGCCGGGCGCGGGCCGCTTCCTGAAGCGCGGCTCGATCGTGGCGCTCGGCGCGATCGAGCGCCCCGCGACGTTCCGCTACGTCTGCACCTACCTCCCGTCGTATGTCCCGGTACTGCTCCGTTATCTGAGAGCGCGCTACGACCTCGCGATACCGGACGGCCCGATCACGGGCCGCTACCAGCGCTACGCGGGCGACATGGCGGAGCTCGGGAGGGGGGAGATCCTGCAATGGGTGCGGGGCGAGGCATGAGCGACGGCGGGCTCGATCTGAACGCGCGCGCGTGGGAGATCGCCGACCGGATGGCAGCGAACGCCGCGGCGCTCCGGGTCGCCGTGCGCACGCTGTCCGGCGGTGCGCGGGTGATCGACGCGGGCATCGAGACGCCGGGAGGGTACGCCGCTGGGCTCGCACTCGCGGAGATCTGCATGGGCGGGCTGGGGCACGTCGACTACGCCCCCGTGGTGATCGGCGACGATCACTGGGCGGGGGTGCGTGTCTGGACCGACCATCCCGCGGTGAGCTGCATGGCCGCGCAGTACGCCGGCTGGGCGATCCAAGTCGGGAAATACTTCGCCATGGGCTCGGGGCCGCTGCGCGCCCACGCCCGAGTCGAGAAAGAGCTGTTCGCGAAGCTCGGCTACGCCGAAGCCGCGCGGCGTGGCGTGCTGGTGCTCGAGACGCGCACCGTCCCGACGGACGAAGTGGCCGCCTGGGTCGCCGGCAAGGCAGGAGGGGGACTCGAGCCGGGGCAGCTCACCTTCGTGGTGGCGCCGACGGCGAGCCTCGCCGGCGGCGTGCAGATCGCGGCGCGCGTTCTCGAGACCGGGCTCCACAAGATGGACACGCTCGGCTTCGACCTGAAGAAGATCGTGAGCGCCATCGGCACAGCGCCGCTCCCACCGGTCGCGAAGAGCGACCTCCGCGCCATCGGACGCACCAACGATTGCATCCTGTACGGGGGGCGGGCGCGCTACACGGTGAACGCCGACGACGGGGAGCTCGCGGAGCTCGTGCCGAGGATCCCGGCCTCGGCGTCGAAGGACTACGGCACGCCGTTCTACGACATCTTCAAGCGCTATGACGGCGACTTCTACAAGATCGACCCGCTGCTCTTCAGTCCCGCCGAGGTGTGGCTGACGAGCGTGCAAAGCGGGAAGACCCATCATGCGGGCCACCTGAACGGCGAGGTGCTGCGCGCGTCCTTGCTCGAGAGTTGAACGCCAACCAATACCCGAGGAGACCGACATGCCGCGTTCGTTCATCACCCTGCCCCTCACGGCGCTGCTCGTGGCGACGGCGTGCGCGCGGGAGCCCGCGCCGCCACCCGCCGTGCAGTGGGCGGTCATCGTGCTGTACAACCACCCCAAGGACACGGCGGCGTTCGAGAAGTACTACGCCGAGAAGCACGTGCCGCTGTTCGCGTCGCATGCGCAGGAAATCGGCACGACGCGGGCCGAGCTCGTGAAGTTCTCCGTCACGATCGACGGTCAGGTGCCGCCGCTGTATCGCGAGGCCGACATCCGGTTCGCCTCGCGGGAGGCGCTCGAAAAGGGCATCGCCACGCCGGGCTGGAAGGCCGTGGCGGCGGACCTCGCGACCTTCGCGACGGGCGGCGCCACGGTGCTCATCGGGGCGAAGACGAACTAGCCGCGGTGCGGGTCGCCATTCTGGCCGCGCGGCAGGGCTGGCACACCGACCAGCTCCAGCGCGCGCTGGCGGAGCGGGGGCACGACGGGCGCGTGCTCCCCTACGAGGCGCTCGTGGCGCGCCTGGGCGCGACCGCCCGCTTCGCGAGCGCCGGGGAAGATCTTGCCGCGTGCGCCGCCGTGCTGGCCCGCATCATTCCCGCCGGCTCGCTCGAGCAGATCATCTTCCGCGTGGACGCGCTGCACGCGCTCGAGGAGCGGGGCGTCCCCGTGATCAATTCCCCCCGCACGATCGAGCGTACGGTGGACAAGTTCTGGACCACCGCCCTGCTGGCGCAGGCGGGGCTCGCGGTGCCGGAGACCGTGGTGTGCGAGCACCCCGACGAGGCGCTGGCGGCGTTCCGCGCCCTCGGGGACGTGATCGTGAAGCCGCTGTTCGGCTCGATGGGGCTCGGCATGGTGCGCGTTACGAGCGAGGAGATGGCGTTCCGCGTGTTCCGCACGCTGGAGACGCTGCGGGGGGTATATTATGTTCAGCGCGCGATCGACCACGGTGGTTGCGACGTGCGCGCGTTCGTCGTGGGCGGTCGCGTGCTCGGCGCGATCGAGCGCAGCGCGCCGCCCCCCGCCTGGAAGACGAACCTCGCGCGCGGCGGGCGAGCGCGCGCCGTCACGCTGGAACCGGAGCGGGCGGCGCTGGCGGTCACGGCGGCGGGGGCGGTCGGGGCGGAATACGCCGGTGTCGACCTCCTTCCTGCCCGCGACGGAACGCTGTACGTCGTCGAGGTGAATGGGATCCCCGGATGGCGCGGCCTGCAAGAAGCGACCTCCATCGACGTCGCCGCAGCGATCGTCGAGCACGTGCTCGGGCGCGTGGCGCCGCGGTGACGCGCGCGCCGCACGGGGCCGACGTCGCCGTCGCCGCGCAGCTCGCGTGCCTGCTCGAGGCGAGCGCCCCGAAGCCCGGAAACGTGTCGCCGGGCGCCGACTTTCATGACGCTAGGTACGAGGATTTCCTCGCGAGTGCGGCGGCGATCGGGCCCGCCCTGGCCGCCGCAGCCGAGCGCCCCCTCGGCGCCACGATTCGCGCCGCCGTGGAAGCGACCGCCCGGTGGGCGCCCTCGAACACCAATCTCGGCCTCGTGCTGCTGCTCGCCCCGCTCGCCCGGGCGGCGCTCCAGCCCGGCGAGCGACCGCTCGGCGCCCGGCTCGCGGCCACGCTCGCCGCCACGACCGTGGCCGACGCGCGCGAGGCCTACACCGCGATCCGGCTCGCAGCGCCGGGCGGGCTGGGCCAGGCGCCCCAGCAGGACGTCGCCGGCACGCCCACGGTGCCGCTGCGCGACGCCATGGCGCTCGCCCAGGATCGTGACGCGATCGCCCGCGAGTACGCGACCGAGTTCCGCACGACCTTCGAGCTCGGCGTCCCGACCCTCGCCCGGGCGCGCGCCGCCGGGCTTCCGTGGCGCGACGCCACCGTCGAGACGTTTCTCACGCTGCTGGCGGCGGCGCCCGACACGCACATCGCCCGCAAGCTCGGGTGGGAGGCCGCCGTCGCCGTGTCGCGGGGCGCCCGCGCCGTGCTCGACGCGGGCGGCACGCGGAGTCCCGCCGGCCGTCAAGCCGTCGCGGCGCTCGACCGCGAGCTGCGCGACGAGCGCCACACGAGGAACCCCGGCGCGACCGCCGACCTCACGGGCGCCGCGATCTTCGTCGCGCTCCTCGAGGGGAGATGGAGGGGGGAGGGGAAGCACGCATGACCGCCCGTAAAGAGTTCAAGGTCGCGGTGAGCAAGGACAACCTGGTCTTCGCCGCCGCCCACTTCATCACGTTCGCGGGACACCGCTGCGAGACGCTGCACGGGCACAACTATCGCACCCGCGTCGTGGTAGAGGGCGGGCTCGACCCCGAAGCGCACTACGTGCTCGACTTCTCCGAGCTCAAGCACCTCATGAAGCGCCTGACCGACGAGATCGATCACAAGGTGCTCCTGCCGTTGCAAAACCCCAAGATCCAGGTGCGCGAGGAGGGCGACTCCGTGGCCGTGGCGGTCGCGGGCCGGCCGCGCTACGTGTTCCCTCGCGGAGACTGCGCGCTGCTGCCGGTGCCGAACACGACGGTCGAGATGCTCGCGCAGTACCTCGCCGGCCGGGTGTGCCGGGAGCTCGCGACGGGGGGCGGGGCGGGCGGGACGCATGTGGCGCTACGGGCCATCGAGGTCGAGGTGGAGGAGAACTTCGGCCAATCCGCCACGTACCGCGAATCGCTTTAGCGACGCCGCACCGCTTCGATGTGCTCTTTCGCCAACCTGCCATCGTGCAGCGCGGTCGCCACGAGCGCCCCGTCGCACCCCGCGTCCGCCAGCCGGTCCAGATCCCGCGCCGAACCGATCCCCCCACCCGCGAGCAGCTCGATGCCGGGATGCGCGTGCCGCAGTGCGGCGACCAGATCCAGATGCACGCCCAGTCCACTCCCGACGCGCGCCAGATCCAGCATGAGGATCGCGGCGACACGCGCCCCCTCCACCGCAGCGCTCGCCAGCTCGAGCGGCGCCCCCCGATGCGGCGCGCCCCGGGCCACCACGGGCTTGCCCTCCCGCAGGTCGAGGCTGAACACCAGCTGCTCGGGCCCAACGGCACGGGCCACGTCGTCGAGCGCCGCGAACGACGGCAGCGTCTCGAGCCCGACCACGACGCGGGCGCTGCTGCCGGCGCCTCCACCGTCCGCAAGCGTCTCGCGGGCGCGCGCGGGAGTGGAAACACCCGCGTCCACCAGGAGCCGACCGCCGAGCGCGGCGAGCGCGCGGACGAGCGGGCGCTGCGGCGCGGCGCCGCCGATCGCGTCCAGATCGGCGACATACCATTCATTACACCCAAGCCGGTCGTGAAACGCACGGGCGAGGGCGACGGGAGAGAGGTCTCGCGCCGGACTCACCGGCAGGAGCGCGGAGCGCTGGAGGGGCGCGTACCCTTCGCGCCGGCCGCGGCTCGCGAGGACCAGTTGCCCATCCTTCAGGTCGAGGACCGGAATCACCCGCAATGACCACCGTCCTCGGTTGGGACATCGGTGGCGTGAACACCAAGGCGGCGCGCGTCGCGGGGGGGCGCGTCCTGGCGGCCCGCGCGCTCCCCTACGAGATCCAGCGTGACCCCGCAGGCCTGACGCCCCTGTTGCACCGCCTGGCGCACGACCTCGGCGCGGGCGAGGGCGAGCCCCACGGCGTGACGATGACGGCCGAGCTGTCGCAGCTGTTCCGGACCAAACGGGACGGGGTGGCGTTCGTGCTCGACGCCGTCGCCGCCGCCTTCCCCGGGGCGGACGTGCGCGTCTGGAGCGTGGACGGTCGCTGGCGCGCGCCGGCGGAGGCACGCCGCGACCCCTTGGCGGTCGCCGCGGCGAACTGGGCCGCGACGGCGCGCGTCGTGGGTCGGTGGCGCTCCGACTGTCTGCTGCTCGACACGGGTTCGACGACGACCGACATCATCCCGATCCGCGGAGGGGAGCCCGTCGCGGCCGGTCGCACCGACCCAGAGCGGCTGCGCGAGGGCGAGCTGGTGTACACCGGCGCGCTGCGGACACCGGCGGAGGCGATCGTTGCGACGGTCCCGCTGGACGGCCGCCCCGCCGGCGTTTCCGCCGAAGGGTTCGCCCTCGCCGGGGACGCGCACGTGTGGCGCGGCGAGCTCGACCCGACGGATTACGCGACGCCGACGCCCGACGGGCGGCCCGCCACGCGGGAGTTCGCGGGCGAGCGGCTCGCGCGGCTCGTGTGTGCCGATCGAGAGATGCTGGACGCGGCGGCCATCAACGCGATCGCCCACGCGCTGTGGGACGCGCAGGTGACGCGCATCTGCGGCGCCGTCGCGCGAGTGCACGCCCGGCATCCGGGGCTCTCCCGCGCCGTCGTCACAGGGCTGGGCGACTTTCTCGGCGCCGCGGCGGCCCGGCGCGCCGGGCTTGAGGTCACGCATCTCGCCGACCTGCTCGGGCCCGCGGCCCGCCACGCCCCGGCCGTGGCCGTCGCCCTGCTGCTCGCGGCGGAGCGGGCCGCCGCGGCGCGCTCCGCGTGACGCCCGAACGCGCGGTCGTCCACACCGTGGTGAAGGTCGGCGGCGGCCTGCTCGGCAAAGCGCGCGCCTTCGACCACGTCATCGAGGCGCTCACTGCGTTCCGGCCCGGGCGGCGCCTGGTCGTGATCCCGGGCGGCGGCCCCTTCGCCGACGCGGTTCGCCAAATGTTCCGGCGCGTGAAGATCGGGGAGGACGCGGCGCACTGGATGGCCGTGCTCGGCATGGATCAATATGCGCATGCCCTCGCCGCCCGCACGCCGGGAGCCGCGCTGGTGGAACAGCGCGAGGACATCACGGCGGCGCTCGCCGCCGGCCAACTGCCCGTGCTGGCGCCCTACCGCTGGCTCAAGACCGCCGACCCGCTCCCCCACTCCTGGGACGTGACGAGCGACTCGATCGCCGCCTGGTTCGCGGGCGCACTCGGCGCGCGCCGGATCGTGCTCATCAAGCCGGCGAGCGGCCGAGGCGACGCGCGCAAGCTCGTCGACCCGGCGTTCGTCCGCACGCTCCCGCCGGGCCTGGAGCATCTCATCGTCACGGCCGACGACTTGGGGCAGCTGGACGTCGCATTAAACGAAGGCGGGGAGGGATCGTCGCGCCGCGTGAGCAAGCGCCCGTAACGCCGCCACGCGAGCGGCGGAGACTCGTCCAGTCCGCCCGCCCACGCAGGCCGCGCCTCGCACGCCCACCAGATCGGCTGCGAGCGCCCGGGCGGTCGCGAAGTCCGAGCCCGAGAGGCTCCCGGCGACACCTGCGAACAGGCCAGCCGCGTGTGCCGCGGCGACCCACGCGCCGACGCGCTCCGGGGACTCGAGTGCGAACAAGGGCTCGTCCTTGAACGCGGTGTCGAGCAGCACCCCGGCAGCATCCGCGGTCGCGGCCACGGCCACTACCCGCTCGGGGGCGAGGCTCTCCGCGCGTCGCCAGTCCGCGTAGCCGACGAGCACTACGCCCGAGCCGCCGGCACCGCGCCGCGCCGCCGCGGCGAGCCGGCGCGCCCGCCGCTCGGTCACCACCGCCGCGAAGCCGACCTTGACGAACGCCGCGCCGTGCCGGGCCGCGACGCCGGCCGCACGCTCGACGGCCGCCGGGTCGTACGCGTCCCCGAGCGCGGCGCTCAGCGGACGCGCCGCGCCCACCGCCTGCCGGATCGCGAGCAGCACGGCCGGCGGCACCGGGCCGAGCGCGCCGCGACGGGGGTCTTTCGCATCGATGATGTCCGCCCCGCCCGCGAGCGCGGCGCGCGCTTCGCGCGGGTCGGCGACACTCACGAGAAGCCTCATAAACGGCCGCTCCCTTGTGGCTCTGCCAAAACCGCCGGTAGGTTAGGCCGTCGGAGACCCGATGTCAAAACCCCAGTGGGACGAAGCGATGCTCGCCGGCAAGACGGTGCTCGTGACGGGCGCGTCGCGCGGCATCGGGCGGGCGATCGCGCTCGCCTGCGCCGCCGCGGGAGCGGACGTCGCGGTCGCGTACCACACGAGCCGGAGCGCCGCCGACGACGTGGCCGGGGCGATCCGCAAGCTGGGCCGCCGCGCGGAGGTGTTCGCGGCGGATACGAGTCAGGCGGACGAGGTCCGCCGTCTCGCAGCCGACGCAGGGGGGGCCTTGGGCCGCGTGGACGTGTGGATCAACAACGCCGGCGCGGACGTTCTCACCGGGAAGACGGCAACGCGCTCGCGCGTCGAGAAGCTCGACCTGCTGCTCGGGGTGGACCTGCGCGGCACCATGCTCGCATCGTGGGCCGCGGTCGAGCTGATGGAGCAGCAGCCGGACGGTGGCGTGATTCTGAACATGTCGTGGGACCACGTGCTGACGGGCGGGGTGAAGGGCGAGTACTCGCAGCTCTTTTGCGCGGCGAAGGGCGGGGTGTACAGCTTCAGCAGGGCGCTCGCTCGCTCAGTGGCGCCGCGCATCCGCGTCAACGTGCTGGGACCCGGCTGGATCGAGACGGCATACGGGAGCACGCTCGACTCGGCGACGAAGCAGCGCATCACCGCTACGATCCCGCTCGGGCGGTGGGGCACCCCCGAGGACGTCGCGCACGCGGCGGTGTACCTCGCCTCGGACGCAGCTGGGTATGTGACCGGACAGATGTTGCTGATCAACGGCGGGGGCGTGATCTAGCCTCCCGAAGGAGCGAGCCATGCCAGCGAAGGAGCCGACGTACAGCGACGCGCAGGTCGAAGAGAAGCTCAAGGACTTCCCCGGCTGGTGGCTGGAGGACGGCTGGATCCGGCGCAACTACAAGACGGACGGCTGGCCCACCACGCTGATGCTGGTGAACACGATCGGCTACGTCGCCGAGGCGGCGTACCATCACCCGGACCTGGCGGTGACCTGGGGGCGGGTGATCGTGAAGCTCAAGAACCACGCCGCGGGCGGCGTCACCGACAAGGACTTCGAGCTGGCGCGCAAGATCGAGGAGACCGTGCTGTGGCGGCCCAAGGGCGGCGCGCTCGAGGGGACGCCGAACAAGTTCGTCCGGTCGGGCGATCCGCGGTGACCGCGGAGCCGCGCCGGGTTCTGTTCGTCACGGGGAAGCTGGCCGAGCCGGCGCTGCGGCGCACGCTCGCCGAGATGGCGCCGGCGTTCGCGTGGGACGTGGCGGTCATGAAGATCACCGTGGCCGCGCTGATGACGGCCCCGTGGATCGCCCGGTTCCTCGAGGTGCCGGCGGGCACGGACCTGGTGCTGATTCCCGGACTGTGCGAGGGCGATCCCGCAGTGATCGCGGAGACGGCCGGGGGGGGCATCGCGGTCGAGAAGGGGCCCAAAGACCTGCGGCAGATCCCTGAGTACTTCGGGCGCGCGGCCGCCGCCCGGAACTACGGTGCCTACGACATCGAGATCATCGCCGAGGTGAACAACGCCCCCCGGCTCGCGCGGGAAGCGTTGCGGCGGGAGGCCGCCCACTACCGCGCGAGTGGGGCCGACGTGGTCGATATCGGCTGCACGCCGGGGCGCGATTTCCCCGAGCTCGCCGACGTGGTGCGCGAGCTCGTCACCGCGGGGGCGCGGGTGAGCATCGACTCGTTCGACGTGGGCGAGATCCGCACGGCCGTCGCCACGGGCGCGGAGCTCGTCCTGTCGGTGAACCGCTCGAACCTGGAGGTCGCGCGGGAGCTCGCCGGGACCAAGACCCGGGTCGTCGTCATTCCCGACTTCGGCCAGGGGATCGAGACCCTCGAGCCGAGCATTGCCGCGCTGGAGCGCTGGGGTGTGTCCTACCTCATCGACCCGGTCATCGAGCCGATCGGGTTCGGGTTCATGCGCTCGCTCGAGCGCTTCGCCGAGGTGCGGCGTCGCTACGCCGCGGCACCGCTCTTCATGGGGATCGGCAACCTCACCGAGCTCACGGCAGCGGACACGACCGGTGTGCACGCCCTGCTCATCGCGATTTGTCAGGAGCTCGGCGTGCGCGCCGTGCTCACCACGGAGGTGATTCCGTGGGCCCGCGGCGCCGTGCGCGAGATCGACATCGCGCGCCGCCTCATGTTTCACGCCGTGTCGCAGCAGACCCTTCCCAAGGGCGTGGACGACCGGCTCGTCACCGTGAAGGACCCCGCGATCCTGGCCTACAGCGAGGCCGAGCTGCGCGAACTGCAGCGCGCGGTGACCGACCCCAACTTCCGTATCTTCACCGACCGCGACACGATCACGGTGTTCAACAGCGAGGTGTTCGTCCGCGGCACCGACATCCACGAGATCTTCGCGCGCCTGGGCGTCGAGGAGGCGACCCACGCGTTCTACCTGGGCCGCGAGCTGATGAAGGCGAAACTGGCCGTCACCCTTGGCAAGACGTACCGACAGGAGGGCGCCCTCCAATGGGGCTACCTGACGCCTCCGGATGACCGCGGGCCCGAGCACGTGAAGCTGACGCAGCGCCGCGCCAAACGGGGGGGGAGCAGCCGGTGAGCGACACCCGACCGCTCGTCGAGGAGCTCGTTCCCGCACCCGACCCGTTCGAAACGTGTGCGCGCTTCGCGGGACTGCCGTTCCTCGCATTCCTCGACAGTGCGACCGACCCTGGACACCTCGGCCAGCACTCGTACCTCACGGCTGACCCTTTCACCGCCGTCCGCTCGCAGGCGCTCCTCACGCAGCAGCTCGTGGGGGGGGGGCGGGGGGGGCGCTGGGTGCGGGTGGAGCAAGACGCGCTGGCGCACGCCCGCGGGCTGCTCGCGCCGCACGCCGCGGAGCCCGTGGCGGACGTGCCGCCGTTTCAGGGCGGCGCCGCAGGCTACGTGGGATACGACTGGGGGGCGACGCTCGAGCGCGTCCCGCGCCCGCGCTACGACGACCGCGGCATCCCCGACGTGCTGCTCGGGCTGTACGACTGGGCGATCGCGTGGGACCACGCGGCAGGGAAGGCCTGGGCGATCTCGACGGGGATGCCTGAGACGGGGGCGGCGCGCGCAGAGCGAGCGGCGCGGCGGCTGACATTCGTGAAGGAGAGGCTGGCGGTCGGGCGGGACGCGTGGGGTCTCCCGGAGCGACTGCATCGTTTTGTCGCGCAGGGAGGCCCTGCGCGTCCCGCCCGCTCGACCGCCCCGTCATATCCTGTCCCCGACCTCCCGGGCGTCCGCTCGAATTTCACGCGGCCCGGCTACCTCGAGGCCGTCACTCGGGTGATCGAGTACATCTTCGCCGGCGACATCTTCCAGGCGAACCTATCGCAGCGGCTCGAGGCGCCGCTCGCCGGCACGCCGCTCGAGCTGTACCGGCGGCTGCGGCGCCGTAACCCCGCGCCGTTCGCCGCGTTTCTCGACTACGGCGACATGGTCATCGCGAGCTCGTCCCCCGAACGGTTCCTGCGGGTGGACGACGGCCGTCAGGTCGAGACCCGGCCCATCAAGGGCACTCGACCGCGCGGAGTGGGACCGGAGCACGACGCGGCCCTGGCGCTCGCGCTCGCGGAGAGCGACAAGGACCGAGCCGAGAACGTGATGATCGTGGACCTCCTCCGGAACGATCTGTCGCGCGTGTGCCGCCCCGGCACGGTGCGCGTACCCGAGCTGTTCGCGATCGAGCACTACGCGACCGTGCACCACCTCGTTTCGACCGTCGTGGGCGAGCTCGCCCCGGAATACGATGCCGTGGACCTGCTACGGGCGGCCTTTCCGGGGGGCTCAATCACCGGCGCGCCGAAAGTCCGCGCGATGCAGATCATTGCGGAGCTCGAGCCCACGGCGCGCGGCGTGTATTGCGGCGCCATCGGCTACGTGAGCGTCACGGGCGCGCTCGACACGAACATCGTGATCCGCACCTACCTGGTGCTCGGCCGCGACGTGTACTTTCAGGTCGGCGGCGGCATCGTGGCCGATTCCGATCCGGAGCAGGAGTACCGCGAGACGCTCGACAAGGCGCGCGGGCTCGTCGCCGCCCTGACGCCATGATCCTGCTGATCGACAACTACGACTCGTTCGTCTACAACCTGGCCCGCTACGTCCGCGAGCTGGGGGACGAGGCCATGGTGCGACGTCACGACGCCACGACGCCGGAGGAGATCGCGGCGCTCGGCCCTGCCCGCATCATCATCTCACCCGGGCCCTGCTCACCCGCCGAGGCCGGGATCTCGATCGAGGTGATCCGTCGCTTCGGCCCCACGATCCCCATCCTCGGCGTCTGCCTCGGTCACCAGTGCATCGGCGCAGCGTACGGCGCCGGCATCGTGCGCGCTGCACGCCCCGTGCACGGCAAAGCGTCTTGCATCCAGCACGACAGCTGCGGCCTGTTCGCCGGGCTCCCGAACCCGTTCTTGGCCGCCCGTTACCACTCCCTCGCCATCGCCCGGGCGGGGCTGCCGGCCGAGCTGCGCGTCACCGCCACGGCGGAAGACGGAGAGATCATGGCCGTGGCGCACGCCCGCCACCCCGTCACGGGGCTGCAGTTCCATCCGGAGTCCGTCCTCAGCGAGCACGGCTACGTTCTGCTCGACCGCTTCCTGCACGGCGCGGCGTCGCGACGCGGCGCCCTCCCCGACCGTGCCGACGGCGCGCGGGCGCCGGTTCCTTCCCCGGCTCGAGCGGAGCTCGTCCGGTGATCATCGAGTCCATCGTCACGACGCTCGACGCCGGGGGGACCGCCAACTTCGCCCCCATGGGCGTTGAGTGGGGCGAGGAGGAGATCGTCCTCAAGCCGTTTCTCGAGACGACGACATTTCGCAACCTGCAGGCGACCGGGGCCGCGGTGGTGAACCTGACCGACGACGTGATGCTGTTCGCGCAAGGGGCGATCTCGAACGTCCAGTTCCCGGCGGCACCCGCGACGGCGGTGCGCGGCGTGGTGCTCGAGGCAGCGTGCTCGTGGCGTGAGGTGCGCGTCCGCTCGCTCGACGCCACGCCGCCCCGCGCGCGTGTCGTGACCGGTGTCGTCCACTGCGCCGTGCGGCGCGAGTTTCTCGGCTTCAACCGCGCGCGCAACGCCGTGCTCGAGGCGGCGATCCTCGCCACCCGAACCCACCTCCTGCCGCCCGAGCAGATCCGCGACGAGTTCGCGCGCCTGCAGGTGATCGTCGACAAGACCGCGGGCCCGCGGGAGCGCGAGGCGATGGCGCTGCTCACGGACCACGTGCGTCTGACGCCCGCCGCGCGATGAGGGTCTTCATCGAGGCGCCGGCCCGCCTGCATTTCGGCGTGCTCGATCTGCGTGGTGACCTGGGACGGCGGTTCGGCGGGATCGGTGCCGCGGTGCCGGCGCCCTCGCTGCTGCTCGAAGCCCGGCCGGCGACTACGCTGGAGGCCGAGGGCCCCCCCCCGGAGGCGGAGCGGGTGCTCGCGTTCGCGCGGCGCTTCGCCGCCCACCACGGCATCGCACCGCAGGTGCGCTTCTGCGTGCACCGCGCCATCCCCGCGCACGCGGGGCTCGGCTCCGGCACGCAGCTCGCTCTCGCGGTGGCGCGCGCGATCGCCGAGCTGCACGGGCTCCCGACGGACGTGACGGCCCTGGCGCGCGCCGTGGGGCGCGGGCGGCGCTCCGCCATCGGCACGTGGACGTTCGCCTCTGGCGGCTTTGTGCTCGAGGGCGGGCGTCGCGCGGGCGCCGACGGCGTCGCCCCCCTGCTCGCGCGGCTCCCCATGCCCCCGTCGTGGCGCTGCGTCGTGGTCGTGCCGTGCGGGCAGCCGGGCCTCGCGGGCGACGAGGAGGCGGCCGCGTTCGCCCGGCTGCCGCCGCCCGCGGCCCGCGACGTCGAGCGCGTCGCGCACCTCGTCCTGATGCAGCTGCTCCCCGCCCTTGCCGAAGCCGACCTGCCGTCGTTCGGCGCCGCGCTCGGCGAGGTGCAACGGATCACCGGGGGCTGGTTCGCGCCCGTGCAGGGCGGCGTGTTCGCTCCGGGCGAGACGGAGCGGGTCGTGCGGCGGCTGGGAGAGTGGGGGGCGCTGGGCGTGGGGCAGAGCTCGTGGGGGCCAGCCGCGTACGGAATCGTGGGTGACGCGGCGGCGTCCCACACCCTGGCCGAGCGCGTGCGCGGCCTCCTCGGGAGCGAGGGGGGCGGGGGGGCTGTGTACGAGGGGGGCTTCAGCGCGGCTGGGGCCCGAGTCTGGCGCGATGAGGCCCCTGGTTCAGGCTGAAACTGCGGGGTTTCCCGCCTGATTGACAGTCGCGCCACCCGGGGATATAACCACTATCCCGAACTGCATTCCCGGTATGGAGGACTCGGACGATGGCTGTGGCCTGTTGGGAGCGCGGGCCGCCGGGGTACGTCCCCGGAAGGTCCGGGAGCTCGCACGGGTAGAATGACGTAGACAGTTTTTCCCCATCCTCATCCTCAACATGAGGTAAGCTATGAACCGCTTCAAACTGTGTTCCGGTGGACTCGCGGCGAGTCTGATGGTACTCGTCGCGGCGTCCGCCGTCGCCCAGGCCACGGGCGAGTGGACGATGACGGGTCGGACTCCCGACCTGCAGCGTTACAGCCCGCTGGCCCAAATCAATCGGGCGAATGTCAAGAACCTCAAGGCCTCCTGGACGTTCTCCACGGGCGTCTTGAACGGCCATGAGGGGAACCCGCTGGTGATCGGCGGCGTGATGTACGTGCACAGCGCGTTCCCGAACATCGTGTTCGCGCTCGATCTGACGAAGCCGGGCGCGCCGATGATCTGGAAGCATCAGCCGAAGCAGCCCGACGAAGCGAAGCCGATCGCGTGCTGCGACCTGGTGAACCGCGGTCTCGCCTACCATGCGAGCGGCAAGCTGTTCATCGAGCTGCTCGCGGGCGACCTGCTGGCGCTGGATGCGAAGACGGGCAAGCAGCTGTGGCGCGTGCCCAACGCCGACTACAAGACCGGCTCGACGATGACGAACGCCCCGATCGTGATCAAGGACATCGTGATCGCGGGGATCTCGGGTGGTGAGTTCGGCGTGCGCGGCCGGGTGACGGCGTACGACGTGAACACCGGCAAGGAGCTGTGGCGCGGCTATTCGACCGGCCCCGACGCCGACGTGAAGATCGTCGGTGATGCCAACCCCAACTACGCCTCGATGCGCGGCAAAGACCTCGGCGTCAGCACCTGGACGGCCGACGAGTGGCAGCACGGCGGCGGGACGACGTGGGGCTGGTACTCCTACGATCCGCAACTGAACCTGTTCTACTACGGCTCGGGCAACCCGGGCACCTGGAATCCCGATCAGCGCCCGGGCGACAACAAGTGGTCGATGTCCATCTGGGCCCGCAATCCGGATAACGGTGAAGTGAAGTGGGTGTACCAGATGACGCCGCACGACGAGTGGGACTACGACGGCGTCAACGAAATGGTGCTCTTCGACGCCACGATCGGCGGCAAGGCGGTGAAGGCGCTGGCGCACTTCGACCGCAACGGCTTCGGCTACACGCTCGATCGGACGAACGGGAAGGTGCTGGTGGCCGAGCCCTACGGACCGGTGAACTGGGCCAAGAGCATCGACCTGACCACGGGCGTCCCGGTACGCAATCCGCAGTACGGGACCACCTCGAAGAAGAACACCGAGGGGATCTGCCCGGCCGCGATCGGCTTCAAGGATCAGCAGCCGTCGTCGTACTCGCCGCAAACCGGCTGGTTCTACGTCCCCGTCAACAACATCTGCATGGACTACGAGGGCGTGGAAGTGAAGTACTCGGCCGGCCAGCCCTACGTCGGCGCGATCGTGCGCATGTTCCCCGGCCCGGGCGGCAACCGTGGCCGGTTCATCGCGTGGGATCCGACGGTCGGCAAGATCAAGTTCGACCTGAAGGAGAACCTCGCGGCGTACGGCGGCGTGCTGTCGACGGCCGGCGGCGTGGTGTTCTACGGCACGATGGAAGGCTGGCTCAAGGCCATTGACGCCAGGACCGGCACCGAGCTGTGGCGGTTCAAGTGCCCGTCGGGCATCATCGGCAACCCGATGACCTATCTCGGCCCGGACGGCAAGCAGTACGTCGCCGTGCTGTCGGGCATCGGCGGCTGGGCGGGCGCCGGCGTGGCGCTCGGCATCGGCCCGGAAGATCCGACCGCCGCACTCGGGGCGATCGGCGCCTTCAGCGACTACACCAACATGAGCAACGCAGGTGGTACGCTGATGGTGTTCTCGCTGTAAATCAGAGCAACATCGTGGGCCACCCGGTGCCGGAGCGAACGCGCTCCGGCACCGGGTGTAGTATCTTCAACGCCTCCATTCATCTTCTGCTGGATCAGCGGGGAGAACCATGCATTTCACTCGGGTAAAGCTCGCCGGGGCGCTGGGCGTCGCCGCCGCGGTCGCCCTCATGGGGAGCGCGCCGCAGCCCGTCGCCGAGCTTCGGGTCTGCGCCGACCCGTACAACATGCCCTTCTCCAACGACCGGGAAGAGGGCTTCGAGAACAAGATCGCCCTGGTCGTCGCGCGCGACCTCAACGCGCGCGTGATCAATTTCTGGTGGCCGAGCCGGCGCGGCTTCATGCGCAACTCGATCCTCGGCGGCTTCTGCGACGTCATGATCGAAGCCCCCGTCGGCCTCGACGCCGTCGCCACGACGAAGCCCTACTACCGCTCCACCTACTACTTCGTGTATCGCGCCGACCGCGGGTTGCAGATCCGCTCGCTCGACGACACGGTCCTGAAGCGCCTCAAGATCGGCGTGAACATCATCGGCTACGACTACACCAACACGCCGCCGGCGCACGCGCTCGCGCAGCGCGGTATCGTCGGGCTCGTCGGGTTCGGCAATTTCTTGAACCCCGACCCCAAGGCGGACCACCCCGAGGACATCGTGGAGGCGGTCGCCCGGGACTCGATCAACCTCGCCATCGTGTGGGGCCCCAAGGCGGGGTACTGGGTCAAGCGCGCGGCGGTGCCGCTCACCATGGTCCCGCTGCCCGATTCCGACGCCGTGTCGGGCATGCCGTTCGCCTTCGACATGGCGATGGGCGTGCGCCATCGTGACAAGGACCTCAAGGCGCAGCTCGACTCGGTCATCGAGCGCCGACGGGGCGACATCGTCGCGATCCTCAACGACTACAGCGTGCCGCTGCTCGCCCCACACCCATAGCCGTTCACCGTTCACCTCCGGGAGAGACGTACGTGATGAACAAGCACTTCGTGCGGGGCGGCTTGGTCGGCGCCGGGGTCCTGGCGGCGGCCGCGATCGCGGGTGCGCCACACGGGAGCCCCCCCGTGCTCGCTGCTGCGGCGGCTGCGCCGGCCCGGGACACCGTGCGCGACAGCCTGCTCGTGTCCGACTCGGTGTACCAGGGCTGGAAGTGGTTCCACGTGTACTGCTTCCGCTGTCACGGTGAGGACGCGATCGGCGGTGTCAACCCGGCGGCGCCCGACCTGCGCTGGGCCCTCAATCCTACGGGAGGCAGCTTCCCGCGCGACAGCTTCGTGAACACCGCCCTCAACGGCCGCCCGGCGAAAGGCATGCCCGCCTGGAAGGTCCTGCTCGACACGTCCGCGATCTACGAGCTGTACCTCTACGTCAAGGCGCGCAGCGATGGCTGGCTCAAGCCCGGGCGACCGCACCGGCTGTCCGACCTGCAGAGCAAGGGGCAGTGATCGCCGGCGCGCGGTGGGCGGGCGTGGTGCTCGCGACCCTGGCCGCCGCCCCCCCCCTCGCCACCGCCCCGGCGCGCGCGCAACAGCGGCTCACGCGCGAGCAGGTGCTCGCCGCGCTCACCGCCGCCACCCCACAGCACCCCGCGGACTTCACGGGTGCGGACCTGTCCGGGCTCGATTTCACGGGGGTGGATTTCAAACGCGCCAACCTCACGCGCTGCCGGCTCGAGCGGGCCAACTTCACCAAGGCGCAGCTGCTCTCGGCCACGCTGACCGACGCCGCCGCGAGCGAAGCGAATTTCACCGGCGCCACGCTCGACGTGGCGGTCGCCTACCGCGTCGACCTGCGCCACGCCATCCTGCGTGACGCCAGCCTCTTCTCCGCCATTCTGAACGGCGCCGACCTGTCCGACGCGGACCTGACCCGCGCCCGGCTCATCGGGCCGATGAGCAATGCCACGGCGACGCGCGCGCGCTTCGTCAGCGCCAACCTCGGCGCCGATCCGGGAAACCAGTCGATGGGCATCATGCGGGTCGACGCCACCGGGGCCGATTTCAGCGGGGCGGATTTCACCGGGGCGAACCTGCGCAAGGTCTTGCTGATCCGTGCCAATTTCACCGGCGCCGACCTGACGGACGCGGATGTCACCGGCGCCGACCTGTATGGTGCCGTGCTGCGCGACATCCGCGGGCGCGACCGCATCCGGGGGCTCGACCGGGCCGTCAACGTCGATCAGGCGGTGTTCCACGATTGACGGGGAGAGCGCGCTGACGCCAGGCTCACGGCGGAGCGCCGTCGCGCTCATGGCGGCGCCGCTCGTCGTCGCTGCGCTCGCGGCGCCCGCGCCCCAGCCGCTGCTGTACGTCAGCAACGAGCTCGCGAACACCATCACCGTGATCTCGCCCTCGAGCGCCGCGGCGATCGCGACCATCGCGGTGGGCCGCCGGCCGCGCGGCATGGCCCTGAGTCCCGACCATCGGACCGTGTACGTCGCGCTGGGGGAGGACGACGCCCTCGGCGTGATCGACGTCGCGACCGGAAAGATGACGGGAACGCTCCCGGCAGGCCGTGACCCCGAGCTGGTGGTGCTCAGTCCCGACGGCGGGACGGCCTACGTGTCGAACGAAGAGATCGCCCACGCCTCGGCGATCGACGTCGGCACCGGGAAGCCACGCTTCTCGACGCCGGTCGGCGTCGAGCCCGAGGGGATCGGGATCACGCGGGACGGCACGAAGCTGTATGTCACGGCGGAGACCAGCAACAACGTCTCCGTGCTCGATGCGCAGACGGGCCGGGTGCTACGGACGATTCACGTCGGCGACAACCCGCGCACCGTGGCCTTCACTCCGGACGGCCGGCGCGCCTGGATCAGCGCCGAGGCGGGGGGGAACGTGACGGAGATCGACGTCGCGAGCGACAGCGTGCTGCGGCAGTTCCCGATCCGCAACGGGAAGACGAAGCCCGTGCGCATCGCGTTCAGCCCGGACGGGCGGCTCGCCTATCTGACCGAAGGCGCCGCCGCGACGGTCAGCGTGCTCGACGTGGCCACGAGCCATGTGATCGACACGATCACGGTGGGGAAACGGCCGTGGGGCATCGCGCTTTCGCCGGACGGGCGCCGGCTCTACACCGCCGACGGGCGTTCCAACACGGTCTCGGTGATCGACACCGGGCTTCGCAAGGTGGTCGCCGCCGCGCCCGTGGGCGAGCGCCCCAACGATCTGCTGTACATTCCCTAACCGAGCGGCGCGCGCGCCAGCCAGGAGCCGGGGCGTCGGGCGCGGGCCCAGCCGTCGAGCCCCCAGGTTCGCCCGGCCCGCGTGGCCAGGATCACGACCAGGGTCGTGAGCAGCAGGTAGTGGAACCCCTGCTGCGCCGAGCCCTGCCATTGGACCGCGAGACCGTAGTTCAGCACCAGCAGGAGCCCGATCCCCGACGCGAGCGCGGTCAGGCACCCGAGTACCAGTCCCACCCCCACCGCGACTTCCCCGAACGCCGTGAGCTGCGCGAACAGCGCGGCATGGGGTATGACGGTGTCCTGGAGGAACGTCTTGAAGAAGGCGACGGGATTCCCTTCGGCGTACTTGCCGACGAGCAGCGGCATCACGTGAAGCCAGCGATCGGACGCGGTGGGCACCGGGAGGAAGCCCAACACCAGCGTGACGCTCAGCTTGGTCACGAGGGCCTTCGCGAACCACAGCCCCACCGCGATCCGCAGCACGGCGAGCCAGCGCTCGGGGTGGCGCATCGCGGGAGCGCCGGTGACGTTCGCGTCCATGAGATTCGTCAAGCCTCCTCGGGAGCCGGGATGTAGCTAACACGGTGGCGGACAAAAGACCAGATCGCGCGCCCTACTTCCCTACGCAGAAGCTGGCGAATACGCGGTCCAGGACATCGTCCGGCGTCACCACCCCGATGAGGTCGTCGAGCGCGCCCACCGCGGCGCGGAGATGGGTCGCCGCCACGGCCGCCTCCACGCCGCTGGCCCGCGCGCGGTGGAACGCCTCGACCTCCGCGAGTGCGCGCTCGAGCGCCATGCGGTGCCGTGCTCGCGTCACGACAGGCTCCACGTCGCCGAGACCGAGGAGGCGCCCGAACGCCTCCTGAGCGAGCCGGCGCTTCACCTCGGCGAGCCCTTCTCCCGTCACGACGGAGACAGCGACGGACGGTCGGTCGGTCGGACGGTCGGACGGTGAGCGCAGGTCGCTCTTGGTGCGTACGACGACCACGGGAGCACCGACCCGCGTCAAGAAGTCTTCACGCGCAGAGTCGTCCTCGGCCTCGTCACAGAACAGCACCAGATCGGCCGCTCCGAGGTATTTCCGAGACACCTCGATCCCCAGGCGCTCGACGCGGTCGCCGCCGTCACGGAGCCCGGCCGTGTCCACGAGTCGAAAGGGGAACCCCTCGATCACGGTGTAGGCCTCGATCGCGTCGCGCGTCGTGCCGGGAATCTCGGTCACGATCGCGCGCTCGCTGCCCAGCAGCGCGTTGAAGAGGGAGGACTTGCCGGCGTTAGGTCGACCGGCGATTACCACCAGCGCGCCCTCGCGCAATCGCTCGCCTTCGGGCGCCGTCGCGAGCAGCTGCGCGATGCGGTCGCGCGCCGCGCGCCAGGCGCGCTCCACTCGCTCCGGCGCCACGGGGCCCTCGTCTTCCTCCGGGAAATCGATCTCGTAGGCGATCAGGGCCTCGAGCTCGAGCAGCTCCGCCCGCAGCAGCTCGAGACGCGCCGACAGACCCCGATCGAGCTGGTGCAGCGCGCGGCGCGCCTGCGCGGGCGAGCCCGCGTCGATCAGGTCCGCCGTCGCCTCCGCCTGGAGCAGGTCGAGCTTGCCGTTGAGCACGGCGCGCCGCGTGAACTCGCCCGGCGCCGCCGGCCGGGCGCCCGCCGCGACGAGCGCGGCCACGGCGGCCGCCGGCACCAGCAGGCCGCCGTGCGTCGTGATCTCGACCAGGTCCTCACCGGTGTACGTGCGCGGAGCGGGGAACGCCGCCGCGAGCGCGTCGTCGACGAGCTCGCCCGTGGCGGGATGGACCAACCGGACGCGCCGTACGGCGCGGGGCGGGTCGGCGTGGAACGGATGGAGCGCCCCCGCCGCCACGTCGAACGCGCCCTGCCCCGAGAGCCGGATCAACGCGAGGGCGGAGCGTCCGGGCGGCGTGGCGAGTGCGACGATCGGGTCCGACAGCACCCTTCCCCCTTCCCTCTTCCCCTCCCGCTAGGTCCGCTTCCCCTGCTCGCGCATGCGGCGCATCGCGATCTGGTACTGCTGCGGCAGGCTCACGAGGTTTTGCACCACATAGTAGAGGTTCAGTCCCGACGCGAACCGCAGGAACAGGAGCGTCATGAACGCGGGCATGAAGTACAGCATCGTCTTGGTCTGCGGGTTGGGGGGCACGCCGATCTGACCGAGCTTCGACACGGCGAACATCGACAGCCCCATCACGAGCGGAATGATGTACAGCGGATCGGGCCGCGAGAGGTCGGGGAGCCAGAGGAACGGCACACCCCGGAACTCGATGGTGTTCGCGAACACGAAGAACAGCGCGAACAACACGGGCAGGGGCAAGAGCATCGGCAGGCAGCCACCGAGCGGGTTGACGTTGTGCTCCTTGTAGATGCGCAGTGTCTCACGTTGCAGCCGCTCCGGCTCGGCCTTGTACCGCTGCTGCACGTCCCGCAGCAGGGGCGCCACCGCCTGCATCCGGATGCTCGACTCCATCGCCTTCTGATTGAGCGGCCACAGGAGCACGCGGATCAGCACACCGAAAATGATGAGCACCCAACCGTACGCCAGGCTCAACCGGTCATGCATCCAGATGAGGATGTTTACGACCAGCACCGACACCGGTTGGATGATGGGCCGGAGGAATCCGCCGTACGGATTGGCGTCGTCCAGGTCGTGCCCGAGGTGCGCGAGCCGGCGGTACTCGAGCGGGCCCGCGTATACCTCGTAGCGGAAGCCGCCGGCCGGAGGAACGGGGAGCGTGAGCGCGAGGGCGGTCCGCGTCGCCACCGCTGACTTGCCGAACAGCGAGGAGGACGTCACGCTGCTCGGTCCGCCCACGGCGATGCCGCCGCCGAACTGCGGTTGGTTCTCCTCGATCGCCAGCGCGGCGACGAAGAAGTACTTGGACTTCACCCCCGCCCACTCGAACGGTCCGTCGAGCACCTTGCGCTCGCCCGGCTTGAGAAACGCGGTGCTCTGCGTCTTCGCCGCCTTGGTCACGACGGCATAGTGCCGGAAGTCGTCGAGCGAATCGGCTTCGACCGAGCGGAGGCCGTCCCCCAGACCGACGAGCAGCGTCGCGCCCCCCCCGCCCGCCGACGGCCCGACCTGGCCGCGCACTTGAAAGCGGTACTCCCCCGGGAAAAAGCGGTACGCGAGGCTCAGGTGCGCTCCGCCGCGCGATCCCGTAAACGTCAGCGTGACGCTGTCTTGGCTCACCCGCAGCGAGGAAGCGCTCGGCGTCAGGGTCCAGTCCGCGAAGGTGGCCGTGTCCCCGCCCGCGGTCAGGGCCGAGGCGAGTAGCGGCATCCCTTGGGGCACGAGCTGCACCGCGCGACCCGAGTCTGCCGGCGCGAACGACCGGTAGCCCGTGAGCTCCGCCCACACCAGCGCCCCGCCCCGGGTGCTGAACCCGAGGCGGTAGAGCGGCGAGGTGACCCACACGGTTTCGGCCGGGACGACAGAAGGACGGAAGGACGGAAGGACGGAAGGTGGCACCGGCGCGGCAGCGGGCGGCGCACCACGGGCGGCGGCCGTGGTGTCACGTTCCGTCCTTCCTACATTCCGTCGTTCCGTCTTCTTCGGCGGAAACAGGATGCTCGGCAGCACCGCCACGATGAGCATCAGCACGATGGCCAGAATGACGCGTCGTTCCACGGGTCGCCTTCAGGGCACGGGATCGTAGCCACCCGGATGCAGCGGGTGGCAGCGCAGGATGCGCTTCGCGCCGAGCCATGACCCGCGCAGCGCGCCGTAGCGCTGCACCGCCTCGTACGCGTAGTGCGAGCACGACGGTGTATAGCGGCACTGCGTGAACACCAGGTGGGACAGTGTCAACTGGTACGCGCGGATCATCGCCAGGACCGCGAGACGCGGCCAGCGACGCACGTTCATGTGAGGCGGGTCACGCCGTCGGACAATTCGGCGCGGAGCGCGGAAAACCCGGCGGAGTAAGCGGAGCGCTTGGCGCGCACGACGAGATCGACGGCGGGCAGCGACGCAAGGGCATCGCGGCGGAGAATCTCGCGCAGGCGGCGGCGCAACCGATTGCGGGCCACCGCGGTGAACTGGAAGCGAGGAACGATGATTCCCATCCGCGGGTGGCCCGCACCATTGGAGCGCCACGCCAGATCGAGATGCCGAGTGCGCACGCGCCGACCTTGATCCCAGCAGGCCGTGAGCTCCGAACCGCGGGCGAGGCGCACGCGGCGCGGAAACCGCTGTGCCGTTACCGGCTCCGGTGTTTGGACGGCAGGCGGACGGTGAGGCGCTTGCGCCCCTTCTTCCGCCGGCGGGACAGAGTGGCGCGGCCCCATACGGTTTTCATCCGCGCCCGAAATCCGTGTTTGTTGATGCGCCGCCGATTGCGCGGGCGATAGGTCGGACCCATGAATTCCTCGCGAGAAACGGGGAAACGTACACCGGGTTCGGCGCAGGGGTCAAGGTTGACTTTTCCACATGTGAGCCGTAGTTTCGGGCCGCCCTTGCTGGACGTCCCACCTCTCGTCATTCGCGGATGGAGCAGTCTACTAAAGAAGCTTGGAAGCGCCTGCTCGACGAGGCGCGGCGCGAACTTCCTGACGCGACGGTCCGCACCTGGCTCGAGCCGGCGGTGCCCATCGCGCTGGACGACGACCGCTTGATCGTCGGCGCCCCGGACCAGTTCGCGGTCGAGTGGAACGAGTCGAAGCACGCCAGTGTCCTGGCGCGCGCGGCCGAGCGGGTGTTCGGCCGCCCCACGGCGGTAGTGTTCCGTGTGCAGGAGGATCGGCAGCAGCGCCCGCAGATGGATTTCTTCGTGGCGGCGCGCGAGCCCGGGGCGGGGGGGGCAGGCGACAAGTCGGCCGTGCCCACCACGCCCCTCAACGAGCGCTACACCTTCCAGACCTTCGTCATCGGCAAGTCGAACGAGCTCGCGGCCGCGGCGGCGCACGCGGTCGCCGAGGCGCCGGGCAAGACGTACAACCCGTTGTTCATCTACGGCGCCACCGGCCTGGGCAAGACACACTTGATGCAGGCGATCGCGCACGCGGTGCTCGAGAAGTACCCCGGGACACGGGTGCACTACTTCGGCGCCGAGCAGTTCATCAACGAAGTGATCGAGTCGATTCACGCGCGCACGATGTCCGAGTTCCGGCGCCGCTACCGGAACGACGTGGACCTGTTCCTCGTCGACGACGTGCATTTCCTCGAAGGCAAGGAAATGACGCAGGAGGAGTTCTTCCACACGTTCAACGCCCTGTTCGAGGGGCACAAGCAGATCGTGCTTACGTCGGACCGCCCCCCCAAGGAGATCCCGGGGCTGGAAGACCGGTTGATCTCGCGGTTCGAGTGGGGCCTCGTGGCCGACATCGGGCATCCGGATCTCGAGCACCGCATCGCGATCCTCCGGAAGAAGGCCGAGCAGGATCACCTCGAGCTCACGATCCCCGACGACGTGCTCCGCTTCATCGCCGAGCACGTGCGGCAGAGCGTGCGGGAGCTGGAGGGGTGCATCATCAAGCTGCTGTTGTTCGCGTCGCTCAAGAACCGCGAGGTGACGATCGAGCTCGCCCGTGAGGCCCTGTCGGACAAGATCCGCCAGGGCGAGGAGGGCGCGAGCTACGCGCAGCCGACCCCCAGCATCGACCGCGTACAGGAGGTGGTCGCGCGCCGCTGGGGCGTCACGCCGGAGGGCCTGCGCTCCAAAGCGCGCACCAAGACGCTCACGATCCCGCGGCAGGTGGCGATGTACCTCGCGCGGGACATGCTGGGGATGCAGTTGGTCGAGATCGGACAGGCGTTCGGGGGCCGGGACCACTCCACCGTGATCCATTCCGTCGACAAGGTGGAGCGGCAGATGATGCGGGATCGGACGTTCAAGGAGCGCGTCGAGATGGCGCGGCAGGAGTTGTCCGCACTCTAGCCAACATGTGGGAAGGAGCGGTGTTGGCGGGTGTGGGAACGGGCAGGGAACGTGGGGAAGCGGCCGGATACCAACAGTCCCAACATCTCGGTCAGTTGCTCACGCGGGCGCGATCCGCGCTGCGCCGATGGCGTAAGCCGATTCACGAACATTTCCCCGCGCCCTACTACTACTACTAGTATTTGTATGTTGGTATAGCAGTAGATTCTTTACCCACACGGCGGGCGAGGCAAGAGCGGCGGATGAAGTTCACGATCACTCGAGAGCAGCTCCAGGAAGGCTTGGGCGCGGTCGCCGCGGCGATTCCCACCAAGACGACGCTGCCGGTGCTGGCCAACGTCCTGGTCGAGGCCACGAAGCAAGGGGGCGGCCTGCGCCTCTCGGGGACCGACCTCGACATCGCCGTCAGCACGACCGTCGCGGCCGACGTGGACATGGACGGCGCAGTCACGCTACCCGCGAAGAAGCTCGTCGACATCGCGCGTGAGCTGCCATCGGGGCCGGTGCGCATCACCGCCGCCGGTGAGTCGCGGGTGGGCATCGAGTGCGGCCGCTCCAAGTTCAAGCTGCTGGGGCTACCACGCGAGGAGTTTCCTTCGTTTCCGGCCGTCAAGTTCGACGGCGCCTGGAAGGCCGCGGCCGGCGTGGTGCACAAGCTCGTGGGTCACGTGGCGTTCGCGGCGTCCACCGAGGAAAGCCGACCCATCCTCAACGGCGTGCTGTGGGAGCTGCGCCCCGACCGCATGCGCATGGTGGCGACCAACGGGCATCGGCTCGCGAAGATGGACGTCCCGGCACAGGGGGGCTCCACGGCCGACCTGATCGTGCCCCCGAAGGCACTCGAGCAGATCCGCCGGCTGTTCGCCGCGGACGCCGACATCGAGATCGCGAAGAGCGACAACCACATCGGGTTCCGGGCCGGCAGCACGCTCGTGTTCTCACGCCTGATCGAGGGGCCCTATCCCAACTACGAGCAGGTGATCCCGCGGGAGAACGACAAGGCCGCCACCGTGGACAAGGCAGCGATGGCGGCGGCGCTGCGGCGAATGAGCGTGGTCGCGAGCGATCAGACGCATCGCATTCGCCTCGCCTTCTCGGGCGGCGCAGCGAAGTTCTCGGTCCAGACGCCGGACCTGGGTGAGGCCCAGGACGAGCTCGCGGTGACTTACGAGGGCGAGCCGCTGGAAATCGGGTTCAACGCCCAGTACTTGCTCGAGATCCTCAAGTTCATGCCGACCGATGAGGTGCGTTTCACCTTCAAAGCCCCGGAGCGCGCGGCCACCGTCGAGCCCGTCGGCTGGGACGATCCGGCGAACTACATGGCGCTGGTGATGCCGTTGCGGTTGGTAGACTGAACGGCGCGGACCTGCAACGACTAGACGCACAGACGCACAGCGGTGAACAGATGACGGTTGTCAGGGGAGGCTGTCCCGACTGCTGTCCGCAGTTCTCCCCTGTGCGTCTGTGCGTCTAGCTTGGAGACTATCCTGCCCGCTGTCCACTCGCACGGGCACCTGGACTGTGAGCGACTCCAATACTGGCGGGATCACCGGTGGCACGACCGGCACCGCCAGCGTGTCCGTTTCCTCCTCAGGCGCGATGTACACGTTCCCGCCGTGATAGCGGGCGAGGATGAGGTCGCGCCGCGCCAGGGTGCGGTCGGCCCGGAAGATCGGGTTGGAGCTGAGCGGATGGGGCAGGGTCGCGGCGAGGGCCGCGGCCTGCGTCTCGTCGAGGCGTGACGGCGGCACGCCGAAGTACGCGCGGCTCGCCGCGTCCGCGCCCCAGAGCCCGGGCCCCCACTGCGCCGCACCGAGATACAGCTCCAGGATGCGGTCCTTCGAGAGCGCGAGCTCGAGCCGTACCGCCGTCACCGCCTCCTTCACCTTGCGGAGCGGGTTGCGCGAGGAAGAGAGGTAAAGGTTCTTAGCGAGCTGTTGCGTGATCGTGCTCGCGCCGCGCAGCGCGTCGCGCTGGCGCCACACCGCCACGAGCGTGCCCCAGACGCCCTTCCCCCGATCGAGGCCGAGCGCGTCTCCGATCTCCGCCGGGTCGACCCCGTGGTGCGTGCGAAAGCGCGAGTCCTCCCCGATGATGACCATGCGCTGGAGGACGGGGGAGATGTCCTTCAAGGCGGTAGGGTGGAAGGTTGGAGGGTTGGCTTCGGGCCGCCGCTCTCGCATCATCGCCGTCTCGCGCGGCCAGTGATCCCGCCACCACACGGGCGGCGGCCACACGCCGAACAGCCACACGAGCGCCGCGCCGGCAATCCCTAGCGCCAGCCGTCGCGCGTTCCTAGGTTTCGCGTCCGTCATGTCGCTCGATACCGTCACGCTGCGTCGCCGCCTGCAGCAGGCCTTGGGAAAAGAATTTAGCGTGGGGGATCTGCTCGGCGAAGGCGGATTCGCCGCGGTGTTCCGCGTTCACGAGAAGCCGCTGAACCGCGACGTGGCAGTCAAAGTGCTCGACCTGGGTCTCACTCCCTCGCCCGGGCTCGCCGTGCGATTCGTGCGCGAGGCGCGCACGGTGGCGCAGCTCGAGCACCCGCACATCGTGCCGATCTACAAGGTCGGCGGCCACAAGAACGAAGTGCTCTACATCGTGATGCGGTGCCTCGACGGCCCGTCGCTGCGGCAGCTGCTCGAGACGTACAGGCGCCTCTCGGTCGGCGATGCGGGGCGCATCGGACGGCAGGTGGCCGACGCGCTCGGCTACGCGCACGGGTTCGGCGTAGTGCACCGCGACATCAAACCGGACAACATCCTGCTCGACACGTCGGGTCACGTGCTCGTGACCGACTTCGGGATCGCCAAGGCTGCCCAGGAAGCGTCCGGCACGAGCCAGCTCACCACGGAAGGCATGGTCGTCGGAACGCCGCAGTATATGAGCCCCGAGCAGGCCACCGGCGACGCGGTGGACGCGCGGTCGGACATCTACGCGCTGGGCGTCGTGTTGTATCAGATGCTCGCCGGCTCCCCGCCGTTCGACGGCGAGTCGGCTCAGTCCATTCTGATGAAGCAGGCCACCGCGACCCCGGTGCCGATCCGGCGGCTGCGGAGCGACGTGCCCCCGGCGCTCGCGGCCGTCATCGAGCGGTTGCTCGCGAAGGACCCCGCGGAGCGCTTCCAAACCGCGGATGAGGTCAGCCGGGCGCTCGTCGCGGCGCTCCCCGACGCGGCGCGGGACCGCGTACGGTTCCGGGGCAGCGCGATCGCGATCCGCTCGCTCGTGGGCGTCGGCGTCGCCGGCTGCCTCGCGGTCGCGGGCTTCGTCGTAGGCGCCGTCGTCGTGAGCTGGACGATGTTCAGCGGGCCCCCGCGGCTCGACGCCGTCGCGCCGCTTCCGGACAGCGTGGCCGCTGCGCTGCGGCGCCGGGCCGCGCACCCGTCGTCCGACACGACGCAGCTCGCGTTCATTCCCGACGGCCCCCAGGACTCGATCCTGCTCGTGGTGGGGAAGCGGCGCGTCGTGGTCTCAGGACCGCACCACGCCCGCTCCTACCGGCGCGACAGCGTGGCCTACACGTTCTTCGCGACGTGGCGGGGCGGCCCGCACTTCCTCTTCGCGCTCCTCCCGACCGCGGCGGGCGGCCGGCGCGATACCGTGTTCACGCACCTGTCGCTGCGGGGCTTCTGGGCGTTGGCGCGCCGCGTGAACCGGCTCCTGCCGGCCGACGGGCGCGTCGGGTTCCACGTCGAGACCGAGATCCGGCTGCCGGGTTACCGCGTTAACCGCCGGGTGGAGAGCCCGTAGAGGCTGAGCGCGTCGAGGCGCGTCGCATCGCCCGGCGCGGTGGCCACGATCCCAATCGCGTCCTGCCCACCGAGCGACAGGCCGAAGGCGAGGCCGGTGCGGCGCAGCGAGCGGTCGGTGTCGATGCGGGCGAGCAGCCGCAGGGGCAGCGCAGTGCCCTCCCGCAGCCCCGCGCGCACGCCCAGCGCGTAGCCCGCCACGCCGTCCGAGGTGAACCGTCCGTGCACCGACAGCGCGGCACGGGCGGCGAAGAGCCGCAGGGTCGCACCGGGCACATAGGCGGCCTGGAGGGTCGAGTCACGCACCGTCGGTTGACCCACGTTCTCGATCACCCCTCCGATGGTGAGCTGCGGCGCCACCTCGTATTGGATGCCCGCGTCCCACCCCGTGCCCGACGTGCCGCCGCGGTACAACGCCGCCGCGACGCCCGCCGCCAGGCCGGCGCGGCCGCCGGCGAAGCCGAGGCGGTAGGTGTGGCCCCGGAGGCCGTCGGCGAACACGTCGCGCTGGTAGCCGAAGGAGAAGCCGCGCGAATTGAACCCCAGCGTGAGCTGGCGCAGCCGGCCGGCCGCGCCGGGGTTGCCCACGGTCAGATCGAGGTGCAGCGAAGCTTCCTGGAAGCGGCCGAGGCCGGCGGGATTCACCCACAGCGCGCGCGCGTCGGTGACGTCGGTGGGATGGAGGTAGAGCGTGGTCCGGTTCGGCGCAACCTGAGCGGGCGCCACGACGGCCACGAGCAACAGCGAACACGACAGTCCGGCCGCCTGGGCGTCCGACCGTCCGCCGCTCACTACGGCAACACCGTGACGGTCGTCCGGGTTACCTGAATCACGGGGATGGCGATTCCCTGCACCGGCAAGCGGATCGTGAGGCTGGCCGAGTCGCGCGATTCTCCCCCCACGTAGCGGCCGTCGTCAGCGATGAAAGACGTGACCGTGCCGTCGCCCGCGCCGGCGAGCTCGAACGGCTGTCCGGCGTTGTGCCCCGCTCCCGCGAGCCGGTAGGTAAACGTGCCCTCGACGCGCAGACTCCGCGTGCCGGCATGCTCCGCCCACGATGCCGCGGTCGCGTGGCTAATGGATCGCCGGGAGACTTCGGCGCCGCCGGCCCGCTGCGTGGCCTCGACGGTGTCGGTCCACGCGGCCCCCAGCGTCAGCCCTGCGGCCGGCAAGCGCGGGAGAAAGTCCCGGAAGTTGCCGAGCACCTGGATGAGGGACTGGGCGACCGTCGTATCCGACGCGACCGCGCTCACGACGTTGCCACGCGCGGTGAGCCGGCCGCTGAAGACCAGCCGTCGCCCCCGCGCCATGCTGGCTGCCACTGGCGCCGCCGTGCCCGAGTCGGGGACGATCGAGTCCACCGTAAAGATCACCGGGTAGCCGAGGCTGTCGGCCGGCCCGCTGATGCTCATCGCCGCGTAGACGCGGGCGCCGAGGTCTTGGTTTTGCGGGGGCGCCTCCGCCATGCGCTGTTCCACGTGCGATCGACGATACACGAGATACCGCACGGCGCCGGGGCCGTACCGCACAGCCTCCGGACCGCGCGGGCCCACTGTCGGCGGGGCTCCCCCCTGGGCCGAGGTGGGTGTGTACGGAGTGGGGGTCGGCGGGGCCGGCGTCGTGCCGCCGCTCCTTCCCCCCGACGCGCAGGCGGCCGCGAACGCCACAACGAGCGGCAGACGAAGCAGCATCAGCGTGGATCCTAGGCCGTTCCCGACGCGGCGGCGCGCTCGCTCTTGGTGCGGCCGAAGATGGCCACCATCTCGCTTCCTTCACTCGCGACGCGCAGCAGCTTCCAGCCGCGCTTCCGCATGTCGGCGCGCCAGCCGATCAGCTTCTCCCACTCGTGGGCCGTGGTTCGAAACACCCGCAGATCCGCTACCTCCTCCCATTGGGCGGGGTAGGGCTTGGACGGCAATGAAGAGGCGGGCGGTAGGGCCATAAGCCGAGTTCTGTTCGTCCGCAGCTGGCGGACAGATGGTCATCTCTCTGGGATGGCTGTCGCCAGCCACCTCGTGCGGCCTACCCGCAGCTCAAGCGACCCGGGCCGGGTCTCGCTGCTTACTTGGCCTTGCTCCGACTGGGGGTTGCCGTGCCGCGTCCGTTGCCGGCCGCGCGGTGGGCTCTTACCCCACCGTTTCACCCTTACCCTTGGATAAAGGGCGGTCTGTTCTCTGTGGCCCTGTCCGTCGCCTTGCGGCGCCCAGGTGTTACCTGGCAGTCTGCCCTACGGAGCTCGGACTTTCCTCGATGCGCCACTCGAGCCGGCGCACCGCGACCATCACACCCTACCGCCACCCGGTACCAAAGCTATCGGCACCCGAAGGGTGGGGGCAAGCCTCACCGCACGAGCCGACGGAGCAGGCGGCCCACGGAGTCACCCGGCAGCCGCACGCCTGGACCCTCTTCCGGCGCGAGCCAGAAGCCGTCGCTCTCGTCGAAGAGGAGGCGCCGCAGCGCGGGCAGATCACGCCCGCGCAGCGACGCCGGCGGGAGCGCCACCGCGTGCACCAGGTTCAGGTCACGACCCCGGTACGCGGCCAGTGCTTGGCGGGTCTTCATCTCCGGCGAGAATATAAGGATGGGTCGGTCGGGCAGCGCGAACCCGCGGAGCAGTCCCAGCGTGAACCAGTCGGAGGGGAGCTGCGGCAGCCGGAACGCGAAGTAAAGATCGCGGCGCTGCTTCAGCACGCGATCGCGCACCGCGGCGACCCGTTCGGCGAGCTCGTCCGTGAGAGCACGATAGTACAGGGGGAGCAGGCCCGCATCCCGCAGCGCCGGGTAGCGCGCGGCCGGGGGCAGGGCGTCCAGCGGGCCGCTGCGCGCCAGGCGCGCCAGGCCGCGCCGCCAGGCTACGTCGCAGAACTCCAACCCCTCTCCCGCCCGGACACCGGTCAGGTCGAGCCCGAGCGCGATCACCAGCGTCCGCTGCTCGGCGGCGAGCCGGCCGAGTGCGGTGTAGGCGGGGGCGAAGGCGGCCGCCCACAACGTGGAATCGAAGGCGCACGGCGCGGGCACGGGCTCGCCACGCGGGCCGCGTGACGAGTCTCCGGGGGTCCAGCGCGCGCGGGATGCGTCGAACACCGGAATCCACGCGACGCTGGTGGGCTGGAGCCGGTTCACGGCGTCGGTCCAAGCGCGACGCACGGCGTCTCGCTCCTCCCACCGCGCGTGGACCGAGTCCGTGCCCTCGGGATCAGCGTCGCCCGCTACGAGGTTGAACGCGCCGACGTCGAGCAGCGCGACCATCGAGTCGAGCGCGGCCGACGAGCGGGGAAAGCGTCCGCCTCCCCCCCGGGTGACGAGCAGGGGTGCCCACAGTGCCCGGATGCCCTGCTGCCGCAACCAGTCGGGAAGGCTCGTCGCGCGCGCGAGCTTCGCCTCGTTGGGCAGGGGCAGCCCGATCGTCGCGGTGCCCCGGGGCGGCGCGAGCGGTGGAGCCGCGGGTTCTACCGGGGTGGGCGTGGGCGCCGGCGCGAGCGTGAGCGGCACGCGGTGCGCCGCCGGCGGCACGTGCGCCCACTCCGCCGGGCGGCGCGTCCAGCGGGCGAGGGCCGTGAGGAAATCGTGGGTCCGTGACAGGGCGTCGGGCTGCAGGATGGGGGTGGTGGTGGGGCGAAACTGCGGGCCGAGCGCCCCGAGGGCATGCCGGCTGATCACGACGACGAGCCCGTCTCCGATGCGCGTCGCCGCCGCCACGCCCGCGCCCGGCCGCGCCGCGAGGCCGCGCGGTGTGCGCTCGAACGTGTGCTGGCCGGTCACGGCGAGAAGCTGTGAGCCGTCCCGCACGGTCAGCACGTGGTTCCGGTCCAGCGGAAACGGGTCGTACACCGAGCCGAGCGGCTCGTCGCCCACGGCGCGCGCCGCGGCCCAGGGCTGGGGGCGACCCGTCGTGGTGGGCGGAGGGGGCCGCACGGTGGTATCCTCGAGCACCCGGTCTCCGATCGCGATCCCGGCGCCTTCGAAGTCGAGCCACCGGTTCGCCGTCCAGCGATCGAGATATCCCTCTCCATCGGCGTCGTAGCCCAGTACCACGATCCCCCCTGCCCGAACCCACTCGTTGAGGAGCGCTACGTCTCCCGCCGTCAGGGCGTCGGAGGGCGCCTCCGGCTCGCGTCCCAGCAGGAAGATGAGGACCCGGTAGCGGGCGGCATCGGTGCGCGTGAGGTGGGGATAGAACTGTCGGTACTCGACCGTGTAGCCGGCGTCGCGCCAGGGCTCCGCGGTGCCACTCACGACGACGGGATCCGACACCGTGAGGTCCAGTAGGAGCAGCCGGCGCGCCTGGGGCTGGCAGGCGGCCGGACCGAGGGACAGGAACGTGAGCAGAGCCAGCGTCCGCGGCAGCGTGCGCGAGCTGATCGTAAGCAGAGCACCGTCAGCGATACTTCCGACCATCATTTCGCCCACACGCACCGGAACCCCGTCTTCCACAGCGTCGCCCGGTCGTCGGGCACCCAGCCGTGATAAGCGGCCGCCGCGTTCTTGGGCGGGGTGTCGAACGCGCCTCCCTTGATCGCGTGCAATGTCTCCCCGCTCCGGCTCACGCTGTCCCGCGCGACCCATTCCCACGCATTGCCGATCATGTCGACCGCTCCGGCCGGCGATCGCCCGAGTGGAAACGACCCGACGGGCACGAGCGTGTCCGTCGCTGCGGCAGCATTGGCTCGGCCGGCCTCCCAGGTGTCCCCCCAGGGGTAGGCACGGCCGTCTGGCCCACGGGCCGCCGCCTCCCACTCCGCCTCACTCGGCAGGCGGCCCGCCGGGTGGCGCCAGCGGCAGTACGCCTGCGCCTCGGTCCAGAGCACGGCCGTCGCGGGCCAGTTCACCGGGGGCTGCCGCTTCCAGGGCGGCGGGAGCCGCGCGGCTTCGAGGAACGACTGGTACGCTCCGATGGTGACCTCCGTGGAGTCGATCAAGAACGTATCGAGGGTGACGACGCTCAGCGGCCTCGAGCCGCCGCCCACCTTGTAAGCGCCCCCGGGCACGAGGGCGCCCCCGCCCGAACTACTCGCGCTGGCGGGCGGTTGGTGGCCGATCACGCGCATCACGATCCCGACGCCGGCGAGCGCCAGCGCGCCCACAGTGGCCCCGAACCAGCGCGAACGCGTCCCCCACCGCCGCCCGGCTGCGGTGCGCGTCAGCATATCCACGAAGGCGCGCGCCGACGGCGGACGATCGGCCGGCACCTTGGCAAGGCCGCTCGCCACGGCGTGCTCCACGTGCGGCGGCACCTGCGGGCGCACCGTGCGGGTGGGGCGTGGCGGCTCCGTCAACACGCGCGCCACGATCGCCTGGACACTGGGGCCCGTGAACGGCGGCTCGCCCACCAGCATCTCGTACAGCACCGCGGCCAGCGCGTACACGTCGCTCCGCGCGTCGAGGCGCTCCGCCCCGCCCGCCTGCTCCGGGCTCATGTACTCGGCCGTCCCCGGGGTAAGCCCGGCGCCGGTGAGCGACGACTGGCCGCCCGTAACCTGCTCCATCACCTTCGCGATCCCGAAATCGGTCACCATCGCATGGGCGCGGGAGAGCAGGATGTTGGCCGGCTTCACGTCCCGGTGCAGCACCCCGACGTCGTGGGCGTACTGCAGCGCGTCGCCCACTTCCGCCGCGATCCGCAGCGCGTCGTCCAGCGGCAGCGGCCCCTCGCGGGCGAGACGATCCTTCAGCGACTCGCCCTCCACGTACTCCATCACGTAAAAAAGGATGTCGTCCGCCTCGTCGGCCTCGAACAGCGGCACGATGTGTGGATGTGAGAGCTGGGCGGCGAGCAGGACTTCGCGCTGAAAGCGTCCGCTGCCCAGGTAGGCGCGGGTCGTGGGCGGGAGCACCTTGATGGCGACCGTCCGGTTGAGCTTCAGGTCGGTGCCGAGGTAGACCGTCCCCATGCCACCTTGGCCCAGCTCGCGGACCAGGTGGTAGCGGCCCGCGAGCGCGCGGGCCAGGCGGTCGAAGAGCGGATCCGGAGCCATGGCCGGGTGGCGGCATCACTATGCCACGGGCGGCACCCGGCGGCAAGGCAAGTCGCTACTGTGACGTCGCCAGGGCGGGTTTCGTCGCGCACCACCTGCCGCCACAGTTGTAGCAGATGATGGCGCTCGAACCGTTGTGGATGGCTGCGCACGTCCTGTCAGCGGGGCACTGCCGGGCAGGTGGATACCCGCCATACACCATCGAGTCCGCGATGGCGAGGGCCGGCGAGACGAACACTGAGCGCCACGCCCCGCCCCGACCACTCTGATCGATCCACCAGTAGGTCCACCATGGACCGAACCCCGCGTGGCCGTACTGCTGCTTGCTCCAGATTCTGGCCACGACGCGTCCCTGGGCGAGCTCCGTGGAATCGAAGAGATAGGCCCCGGATACGGGCTCGATCCGGACGGTGTCACCTCTGCCGACGGTGTCGACCACGAAGTCTGCCAACTGCGCATCTGCGAAAGGTGGCGCGGTGTTGAACTCCAGGCTCTCGGCGTAGGCCCGAATCGTCCGCAGGGCCGCCTCCCCGGTGGGCAGCGTTCGCCACTGGGCGCCGATGAGAGGCGGGTTATGGGCGGGCTTTACCTCCAGGACGCGAGGGCAAGACGCACCTGAAAGGAACGCGGCCAGAAAGATGGCGGCCCGCGTCCACCACTGCTGGCTCTTCGCCATACGGCCTCCTTGTAAGAGACCTCACCTCGCTGCTTGCACGATGCCCCGCATACGCTCGACGGTCGGCTGAAGCACCGGCTCGGCACCCGACCAGAGGGCCACGACCGCACTGGCCCACCGCGACGCGATGCTGGTCTCGCCCCGCGCGGCGGCGAGCTCGGCCCGCAGCGCCATCATCCGCACCAGCGTGCCCGCCATGGGCAGGTAGGCGAGCAGCGCCGAGTACGCACGGGAGAGGGTTTCGAGCGAGCCGTCCATATACCGTGCCGCGCCCGCCGTGTCGCCGAGGGCCAGGAGCAGCCGTGCCGTGAGGTACACTCCCTCGATGGATTGCGCGTCCGCGGGCGGCTCAGCTCCGCGCTCGCGCAGCAGCGTGGCGACGTCCGCGCGCACGACGGCGCTATCGCCGTGGGCCAGTGCCCATTGCATTGCCATGAACCAGCGGGGTCCCGGAGGCGTAGTGCGGTGCGCTGCACGCAGCCCCATGGTCTCGAACACCAGCTCGGCCGGCACGTCCAGCAGCGCGCTGCGCACCGCCGTCTGGCCCGGCCCCGGCGATTTGGCGACGAGCCGCTCGACCGCTCGCTCGTAGGCGGCGATACTGTCACGCGGCGCCGCGACCGTTGCGTACGTGAGCAGCATGAGACCGGTCCGCGCCGCCTGGAGCGGTATCGTCAGGGGCTCGTTGTCCGCGCTGCCCGACAGGTAGAAGGTGTCTTCGACGGCCAGGAGGCGGGTGGCGAGAGCGGGTCGGCCGAGCAGGATCGCGACGCCCGCTACGCCGGCGGCCGGCCGCGGCGTGACGCGCAACAGCGAGTCACCCGCGCGGCGCGCGGCGTCGAACTCGCCTGCCTTCACATGCAGCCGCACCAGGTCGACGGCGTCGCGCCGGCGCTCCTCGGCAAGCCGCTCGACCCGCTGCGCGCTCGCCAGCTCGGTGAGCGCCGACCGCGCCTCGCCCATGGTGGGTGCGATCTTCCCGCTGACCTCGAACGCATACGCGAGCGCGCGATGTGCCCGCGGCTCCTGCGGGAAAGCGTCCGCCCAGGCGGTCGCGACCTCTACCAGAATACGGCGGTTCCGTTCGAGG
>Ga0209160_1000197_pt1 | contig 45993 bp, 52 predicted proteins | sample GraSoiAngelo_153_FD_186167 | JGI IMG/M metagenome (GOLD analysis project Ga0209160, IMG submission 186167) | Grasslands soil microbial communities from the Angelo Coastal Reserve, California, USA - 14_1009_12_40cm (SPAdes) (version 2) | ecosystem: Environmental > Terrestrial > Soil > Grasslands ...
GTAAGCGCGACTTGAGCCTCCTGTGACAGGGCCGGGTGGCAGCACGTGAAGATCAGCCTTAGGCGGTCATCGGCCTCGGCAGGCTCAGGCGTCAATGTGAACCGCTCCAGCAGTGCGAGCTTCTCGCGATATCGCGTATCTCGGCGCAGGATGTCGATGGCGCGCCGGCGCGCCGTGGTCATCAACCACGCGCCTGGCTTGTCCGGGATGCCCTGCTCCGGCCATGTCTCCAGCGCCGCCACCAGGCTGTCCTGGACGACCTCTTCCGCGAGGGCGAAGTCGCCCAGCACCCGCATCAGCGCCGCCGTCAGCCGCCCGGCCTCCTCCCTGAAAACCGCCGCGACCGCATCGTCGGTGCTGGCGCGCGTTTCTTCAGCCTTCGGAATGGTCGACTACCGGCCGGACTTCGACGATGCCGCCACCGGGCCAGGTCTTGGCCATCTCGAGCGCCTCGTCCAGGTCTTTGACCTCGACTACCGCAAAGCCGCCGATGATTTCCTTGGCCTCGATGAACGGGCCGTCCGTGACGACAGCCTTGCCGTTCTTGATGCGAACGGTGGTGGCGCTGCTCGGACCCTGGAGCTCGGCGCCACCGGTGATCCGGCCCGCCCGGCTGTGCTCCTCGAACCACTGGTTTACCCGCTCGTAGCCAGCGGCTCGTGTGGACTCGGGCATCTTCTCCCAGGCTTCCTGCTCATCGACGCTACCGGCAAACATCAGGACGTACTTCATGCGAATCTCCAAATCATGGCGGTCTCGATCGCCGCTTCAGTCATACGACGAACTGGTGCCGCGCAAAATCGACATCGTCAGGACCCGGTGAACTCGGGCTCCTGCTTCGATAGGAAGCTCATGATGCCGATCGCCGCGTCCGTGCTGAGCGCGGCGCGGGCGAAGTTGCCTGCCTCGATCGCCAGCGCCTCGTCCAGTGGGAGATCGTAGCCGCGGCGGACCGCGTCTTTGACCATCGCGATCGCGAATGTCGCTGCTTTCGCGAGCCTCTGCGCGCGCTGCTCGACAGCGGCTTGAAACTCCTCGGGCGCGACCGCCTGGTCCACCCAGCCGACCGCCTCGGCCTCGCGGGCGGAAAGCCGGGTGGATTCGATGATGTATCGGAGCGCTCGCGCCTTGCCGATCAGGCGCGGCAGCCGCTGGGTGCCACCGGCGCCCGGGATGATGCCCAGCGACGACTCGGTCTGCCCGATCCTCGACCTTCCGTCCTCGACCATGATCCTGAAATCGCAACAAAGCGTGAGCTCGCTGCCGCCTCCGAGTGCGTGCCCATTGATGGCTGCGATGACGGGCTTCGGGCAGCTCTCGATGGTCGCGAAATGGGCGTTCATCCTCTTCATGAAGGCCGCGATCTGGTCCGCCGCATCAGGCGCCTGGCGGTCGATGGCGCCGAGCATCGTCAGATCCGCGCCCACGCTGAAATACTTCTCGTAGTCGGAGGTGAGCACGATCGCACGCGCTTCGGGGTCATCACCGAGGATGGTGAACGCGGCAGCCAGGTCCTCCATCAGGTCCTCGGCGATCGCGTTGTTGCCTTTGCGACGCATGACGACACGCGCGACCGGGCCTTCCCGCCTGATCTCGACTAGCTCACTCATCAGGCTGTGAAGAGCGGGATGCCGCCCGCGACCTCGATCACCGCGCCGGTGATGTAGCCGGCCTCGTTCGAACACAGGAACGCGATCGTGTTCGCTATGTCCTCCGGCTGCCCGAAGCGCTTGAAAACCGTGCGCGCCTTGAAGCGCTCGTACAGCGGATTGGTCTGCGCAGCCGCCTTGCCCGCTTCGGATTCGATGATGCCCGGCGCGATCGCGTTGGAGGTGATGTTGTGCCGGCCGCCTTCGAGCGCCGCCGTCTTTGCGAGCCCGATGAGCGCCGCCTTCGTCGACGAATAGCTTGCCTGGCCGAACCCTCCCAGGGTGCCGGCGACTGACGACATGAAGATGATGCGGCCCCACTTGTTCTCCACCAAGTACGGCCACGCCTCCTTTGTGCAGTTGAAGGCACCGGTGAGGTTGACCCGCACGTCTCGATCCCATAGCTCGTACGACTGGTTCGGGATTTGCGCGGCGTGGTCGAGGGTCGCGGCGTTGTTGATCAGGATGTCGATCTTGCCGAACTCGTCCTTGACCTTCTTCAACACGTCGCGCACCTGCTCGCGGTTGGTCACGTCCATCTTGATCGCGAGCGACCTTCGCCCCATCTTGCGTATCTCCTCCGCCGTCGCGTTGGAATGCACCCAGCCCGACGACACCGCAAACTGCGCGAGCGCGCTGCCTTGAGCTTCAGCGGTCTTCTGTAGGTCAGGGTCATCTTCGACCAGCACATCGGTGATGACGACGTCGGCGCCCTGCCGGGCCAGCGTGAGCGCGTCCTGGCGACCCAAGCCTCGTGAGGCGCCCGTGACGACAGCAACCCTTCCCGTGAGATCGAACATGTTCTATCCCCTCAATTTGATGGTGGCTCGCTGGCCGGCGAGAGCGCGCGAGATGACGAGCCGCTGAATCTCCGCGGTCCCCTCCCAGATCTGATAGATCTTCGCGTCGCGGAACCATTTCTCGACCGGGTACTCCTTGATGTACCCGTAGCCGCCGAGGACCTGTATCGCGTCGGTGGTGACCTCCATGGCCACATCGCCCGCAAAGCACTTTGCCATCGATCCCTCCGCCCGCTCGAACGCGCGACCCTGGGTCGCCATCCATCCGGCGCGCCAGATGAGGAGGCGCGCGGCATCGATCTTCATCGCCATGTCCGCGAGCTTGAAACCGATCGCCTCGTGCTGCCACAACGGCTTGCCGAACTGCTTCCGCTCCTGCGCATAATCGAGCGCGAACTCGAACGCCGCACGAGCGATGCCGAGTGCGCCCGCGGCGACGCCGGGACGAGTCGCCTCGAGCGTCATCAGGGCTCCCAGCGCTCCGGGCCCGGCGTTCTCCGCGTCGGGCTCGCCACCAAGCCGGTGGTCGAGCGGCACGTGACAGTCTTCGAGGATGACCTGGGCCGTGTGGCTTGCGCGCACACCCAGCTTCTGCTCCTTGCGGCCCATCTTCAGGCCGGGCGTGCCCTTGGGGACGAGGAATGACGCGATGCCCGCCGGGCCTTTCGACGGGTCCGTGTTGGCGTAGATGACGTGGTAGTCGGCGATGCCGCCGTTGGTGCAGAACTGCTTGGTGCCGTTAAGAACGTAGCCGTCGCCGACGTGCGTGGCGCGGGTCTTCATCGACAGCGCGTCCGAGCCGGAATCGGGTTCGGTAAGGCCAAGGCCACCGAGGACGAGCTTGTCCGGATTGGTGAACTGCGGCAGCCATCGCTTCTTCTGCTCTTTCGTGCCGCTCGCGCCAATACCGGCGATCGCGAGCCCCATCGACTGGATGCAGACCGCGATGCCGGCACAGCCCCAGTGGAGCTCTTCGTTGAGCAGAAGCTCGGTTAGAAAGTCCAGACCCTGGCCGCCGTACTCCTCTGGCAGGAAGGCCGCCGGCGTCAGGCCGAGCTTCTGCGCCTTCTTGACAACCTCGTACGGAAACTCCTCCGTCTCGTCGTGATGCGCGGCCACGGGCCGGATCTCGTTGACCGCGAACTCGTGCGCCAGCTCACGGATGGCCTGCTGTTCAGCGGTGAGAGAAAAGTCGAGCGGCATGCGAAATCCGCCTAAAGGTACTCGGCTGAAGCTTTCGTCAAGACCGGCTCGCCGCGCTGGTTGACAGCGCTCAGCGAAAGCTTGCCCGGCTCTGTCACGTCGGCGGCAAAAGTCACGGTGTCTCCGGGCTCGACCATGCCCGCGAACCGGCAGTAGAGCCGGCGTAGGCGCCGCCCTCCCCCCGCGGCCTCGGCGGCGACAGTGGCCAGGACTCCCATCTGCAGCATTCCGTGCGCGATGATCCCGGGCAACCCGACGGAGCGCGCGAAGTCGCCATCGAGGTGGATCGGGTTGTGGTCGCCGGACGCCTCCGCATAATCGGCGATCTGTTCCACGGTGAACGTGACCGCGCGCTCGGCTCGCTTCATGAGCGAATCACGAAGAGAGTCCGTGACCGGCAAATGCCTGAGCCGTCCACGCCGGTCGTCTGCGCCTCGAACGTGACGAAGCGCATGCCACGCCGCCTGATGTCGGAGACCACGCGTCCCTGCGACGTGACGGTCTCACCCAGCTCTGGATGCCGCTCCCATTCGAACTCCTGGTCCGCATGCAGGAGCTTGGCGAAATCAACCGCGGCCTCGGGATCGCCGAACAGGTACGGCGCGGTGGCGCCGAGGGAGTAGACGGCGGCGAAGGTAGGAGGCACACCGTCTTCTGGATCGGCGCCGATTGCGCGCGCAAAATCTGCGACGCGCTCGGGGTCGATCACCGCCGACACCGCCGGGTAGCTCTTGCCTTCGACCCCCACCTAGACTCGCGACGGGCGGATGCGAGCGAGGGCCCGCCGCAGCAGGAGCGGGCGCAGAGCCGACCACGCCTCCATGATCGAGGCGCGCGCCGAACGGGCTACGTCCGGCGGCGCATACGCCGCCACGACGAAGCCGTCGGTGAGCGTGCGCACCGGGTCGGAGGCCTCCGGAAAGCTCCAGGCCAGCCGCCTCCCCAGCTCGAATGGAGTCTCCCCGGGACGCTGATCAGCGCCGGCGAGCCGGGCGAGCACAAGGGTTCGCCGCCAGACCCCCATCACGGTCCGCGGCCGCAGATATCGCGCCACCGCGGCAAACAGGACCAGCAGGAACGCCAGGGCGATGCCGATGATCTTGGTCAGCGTGCTCGCATCCGGGATCTGGAAACCGCTGCCCCCGCCTGGGGTGACGCCGGGGTCTCGAAATCCACGCGCTTCCGCCGACGGGCTGGGGATCGTCCCTCCGCTGCCGACCCCGCCGACCGTGTCGCACCCCAGGTCGTGCAAGCACGCGTTGGAGCCGCCGCTCAAGCCACGCGGAACCGTCGAGTAAACGTTGTCGTGAGTCGGCTCGAACTCGATCCAGCCGTATTTTGGAAAGTAGACCTCGACCCACGTGTGAGCGTCATCGCTGCGGACGACGTAGCTGTTGATCGTGCTCTCGTACGTGCCCGGTCCGAAGCCGTTCACGAGCCGGGTCGGGATCCCGAGCGACCGGAGCATGTCACCCATCGCGGAGGCGAAGAACTCGCAGTAACCCTGCTTGGAGTTGAAAAGGAAGTAAGCCAGCGGATCTGTTCCGGCCGGCGGTCTGGGCGGGTCGAGCGTGTAGGTGAAACTTGGGCCGCGGAGGTACGCCTCGATGGCCGTCGCCTCGTCATAAGGCGTCTGGGCGCCAGCTTTTTGCACCACGTCCAGAGCGAGCTGGTGAATCCTTTCCAGGACGGCGGGGCTGCGGTAACCGTTAGCCGGAAAACCCGTGTATGCGGATGCCCAGTTCGGGTAGGACGTGCCTGCGGACTGAAGGTCGGTGTCGGTCGCGGTCGAATACTCGACGGTGGCGACATAGCCCCCGCGAGACGTCCTTGGCGAAACGCTGTCCAGGCGGTCGATGTTCATCAAAATTCCGGTGGCCGTCGGGGGCGGCACCAGGGACTCGGTCACCAAGGAGTCGCGGTTCACCTTGTACAGCCGGCCTGGATAGAACAGGATGTCCGAGTTTCCTGTGGGGGGCGAGATCATCCTGATATTGAAGCCGGCGACAGCCAGCTTCGCGTAGTCCTCGCCGAAGAGCGGCACCTCCGTTTTCGCAAGCGGGGCCTTGAATGGGCTCGCATCGGGGTAACGCCACGCACCTGCGAAGAGCAACGTCTCGTCAACGCCTCGAAAGTACGGCTGACCGGCAAAAGCGCCGGTGACCGTGTACTGGAAGACGACATCACGAGTGCGCTTGAGGGAGCTGTTGAGAAGCACATCGGTTGAGAAGCCGGTGGTTCCGGTTCCAAAACCCGAGGCGCCTGTTTCTCCAGGATGGCTGAGCGACTGCAGCAGCTGCGCCCAGCTGTTGAAGGCGCTGGACTCCATGTCGGCGGTGCGGTCGACCGTCGAAAGAGGCGGCAGCATGATCGCCACGACGATGAGCGCGGCCATCGTGACAAGGCCGCTCTCCCAGAAGTCCCAGCGCGCGTCACCGGTCAGCTTGACGCGGGCTCGCGTGGCGCTGGCGATGGAGGCTGTGTAGTTCGTCCATAGCAGCAGCGCGAGCGTCAGAACGAGGATGGCCAGCACATAGCCGTTCTGGTCTCGCGGGAGGTTGAGCAAGGTGGTCGCAAAGGCCGCGGCACCCGGAACGAGGCCGAGCAACGGCCGCCTCCAGCGCAGGACGCACCAGGCCAGCCAACCGCCCGTAACCCACATGAGCCAGCTGATGAGATAGAGATCGAAGGCCGGATCGAGGATCGCACTGCCGTCGAACAGCCGCCCCCACCACAGGGATACGAGCCTCAAGCCGGTCGGATCCGTAGGGTGTCCCGCGTGCAGAGCCGGCCACGCGGCCAATCCGGCAGCGACCGGACCCAGCACCAACCCGACCGCGAGGCACGCCGCCCACGGGATGGGCGTGAGGGCAAGCAGGCCCATGAGGATGGCACCTGAGATGGCGACCAGGGGCACGACCTCGATGCCGACCCCGGTGACCCATTGCGCGGTAACCGTCGACTTGGCGATGGCAAGCGTCAGCAGAAAAACGAGCACCGAGGTCCACACCACTCCGCCGGGCAGCGCATCTCGCGTGCGCTGGACGAGCTGCAGGGGATATCTAGCCGACGCGGATTGCATCTCTGGTCCTCATGAGCCGCGCGAAGTCGTCGCCCTTCCGGATGACATAAAGATCGACATCCTGCCCGAGGTCGAACGTTGGGTTTTGATCCGGGCCCCCGAAGCTGGCCACGTCGAGGTAGAAGACGATCAGCGCCGAACGCCGCCCGCGGACTGCCTGTAGAAGGCGCACCCACTCCTCGTCGGCACTCGGCGTGATGACCGCGATGGCACGCCGCGGCAAGCGGCGGATGCGATCCCAGGCCAACGTCTTAGTCAGCGATGTGCGCCCGTCGGCGGTCGCAACCGCGAGGTAGTCGAGGATGATCCGATCCTGGCGCGCCGCGCGATGTGGTTCGAGGATCGTGCCCTTGGAATCGTTCGCGATCAGGCCCACCTGGCGCCCGCGACTGTGGACCTGGGCGGCCATCGATGCCGCGAGGCTGACCGCGTATTCGACCGTCGACTCCTCACCCTCGCCGTAGTGGACGTTGTGGTCCAGGTCGAGAAGAATCCAGAGGTCGGTGGTAAGCGGCTGTTCGAATGTTTTCGACATCAAGCGCGCATGCCGGATCGACAGCGGCCAGTGGATGCGGCCGAAGCTGTCGCCGGTTGTGTAGTCGCGAACGCCGCCGGTCTCGGGTGGATAGTCGGCCCAGGCGCCCAGGCTCTGCGAGCTGCCGACCTGCTGAGAGCTCGGCGTCATGAGGTCGGGTATCGGCCGCACGCGGGGATAGACCAGCACCGTCGTGCGGTTCCCCATCCGCAGCTCCTGGTTGAACAGGCCGAAGGGCTCGCGCACGCTGACTGACGTCGGCCCGAACGACATCCAGCCCCGCCGGCGGTACACGCCGCGCGTCTTCCAGCTCACGAGCTCGCCACCGACCGAGATCACGCGGCCCGGCTGGTAGTCCGGTATCTGGCCGAGGTCGCGGACCTCAACCCAGGGCGCCGGCACCCAGCCCGATCGCCGTACCTCGATGACCTCTTCGTACGGCTCGCCCACCGTCGGCGTGCCGGGGTCGAGCCGGCGCGCGAGGCTGATGCCGCGGATCGCGAGCCGCGGCCAGACCCACGCCACGACGAACAGAAGGCTGAGTGCGTAGGCGAAGGCATAGGCGGGCCGGATCGCGGTCAGGTAGGTGAAAAGAAGGAGAAGGCCGAGCGCGGCGGCGAGGGCGATTTTATTCAAAGAATTGCCAGCCTCGCGCTTAGGCCGGGTTCAACCCGGCCGTCCCTCCGCGTGTCACTTTCCATATGTCTCCTCGCGTCGCCGGGAGCACCCCAGGTGGGTTTCCGTAAGGGAGGACCGCAGTCCTCCCTTGCGCTCTTACCCGTCGTACGCCATCTGGGGAACGTGCTCGCGCTCGAGCAGCCCGGCCACCAGCTTGCCTGCACTCTGGCCCTGCATCTCGGCGTTGGGCCGAAGGATGATGCGGTGCGCGAGCACAGGCTCCGCGAGCGTCTTGATGTCGTCAGGAATCACGTAAGTCCGGCCCTGCACGGCCGCCAGCGCCTGGCTCGCGTGGAAAAGGTTGATCGTGCCTCGCGTGCTGGCTCCAAGCGCGACCTCGGGGTTGCCCCGGGTGCGGCCGACGAGTCGCGCGATGTAATCGCGCAGCTCAGCCTTTACGAACACGTCGCGCACGGCGCTTTGCGCGGCGTTCAGCTCGTTGGGTGAGACGACCGGCTGCAGCTCGAGCATCGGCGACTCGACCTTGCGGTGGCTGAGCAAGTTGGATTCCTCTTTCTCCGACAGGTAGCCGAGCTTGACCTTCATCAAGAAGCGGTCGAGCTGGGCCTCGGGAAGCGGAAACGTGCCCGAGTACTCGACCGGGTTCTGGGTCGCCATGACCATGAACGGCTTGGGGAGCTCGTGCGTCTCGCCGTCGATGGTGACCTGGCGCTCCTCCATCGCCTCCAGCAGGGCGGCCTGTGTCTTGGGGCTGGCGCGGTTGATCTCGTCGGCGAGGAGGACCTGCGCGAAGACCGGGCCGGGCCTGAACTCGAAGTCGTTTTCCTTCTGGTTGAAGGCGCGCACGCCGGTGACGTCCGAGGGCAGGAGGTCGGGCGTGAACTGGATGCGGCGGAACGTGCAGTCGAGCGAGCGGGCCAGTGACTTCGCGAGCATTGTCTTGCCGACGCCCGGCACGTCCTCGATCAGGAGGTGCCCCTCACAAAGCAGGGTGACGAGGCAAAGACGGACTTCCTCTTCCTTGTTGACGATCGCACGGCCGACGTTCGACATGAAGGCCTCGGAAACTCTGGCGACGACTTCGGTCACCATGCCCTGCCCCCCATGCCGGGGATTATAGATTTGACCCTCCACCAACCATTCGAAGTGAATACGCGCGGCCGGGCGGTTTGGTTCCGCATTTCGTTACGTTGAGCCCCCGACCGGCGTGTTTGGTTAAAGGAAGATGACAGGCAAGCTCGCGGCCGCGATCGCGTTTCTCGCCGTCGCCTGCGGCTCCGCCGGAGGCGGCGGGGTCGTCGTGGGCAGTCCGCTCACGATCAACCAGCTCAAGTTCAAGGTCATGGACGCTGTCGGCGTACCGGTCTTCTGCGACCCGGATTTCTACCCCGTCGCAAGGCTTGGCGGCGAGCAGTCGAACGCTGACTCGTTCTACCCACAGATCCGCGCGGACGGGGAGCTGTATGCCGCCATCATCGCTCACGAAAATCTGCCCTCGGGCGACCTCAATGAGGCGCAGAAGGTCACGGTCTATCGGGCGTTCAAGCGGCTTCGGGTTCTCACGCTCACCAAGACCGACGGCAGCTACACGTTCGAATACCGGGCCCAGGCCAAGGGGGCGAACACGCCGATCGTGCTTGTCGACGGCTCGGTTCGGGTCGACGGCGTGGTCACCGTTACTTCGCGGACGGCCAGCGGCATGCCTCCGTGCCCGATCTGCCTGGCCGCGGCCACATTGATCGCGACGCCGACCGGTGACATCCGCGTCACCGACATCGAGCCGGGGATGCTCGTCTGGACCGCAACGCCCGACGGCCAGAGGGTGGCGGCGCCGGTGATCGAGATCGGCAGCATGGCGGTGCCGCCGGGTCACCTGATGGTCCACTTGCGCCTCGCCGACGGCCGCGAGCTTCTGGCGTCGCCTGGTCATCGGACCTCGGATCGGCGTCCGCTGGGCAGCCTGGCCGCGGGCGATGGGGTGGACGGCTCGAAGGTCACGCTGTGGGAGCTGGTCCCATACGGCGGCGCGCGGACCTACGACCTGTTGCCCGCAGGCCCGACGGGCCAGTACTGGGCGAACGGCATCCTGCTGTCGAGCACCCTCTCGGTTGAAGTACGTGACGGCCGCGTACCAGCGCGAAGTTCGACCGTGACTATCGACGCCGACTAGACAGGACGTGCGGCTCCGATGCTGATTAGGAGACTTCTTCTTCCTCGACCAAGCGGAGGTGGCTGCTGACGTTGAGACCGAGGTGGCGCGCGAAGAAGCCGGCCACCCGCTCGACATAAAGAGGACGATCGGCTTCGTACGCGCCGGTGTGCGGAGCCCCCTGCACGATCCAGATCTCGCGCGGGCCGCGATACGTGTCATAGAGCTTCCGGCCGTGGTTCACCGACACGATGTCGTCGGCGCCACCGTGGATGAAAAAGAGTGGGCGCGGCTCGAGCGAGCTCATTACGGTCACCGGGCTCGACTGCGATAGGCGCGAGCCTGAACGCAGCCTGAACAGCAGGCCCGCCAGCCATACGAACGGCGAACCAGGCAGCTTGATCGCGCGCCGCACGTTCTCGACGAGGACCAAGCGCAGGTCGCTGAACGGGCTGTCGAGGACGAGCGCCTGCACCCCCGGCTCGCCGGCCGCGCCGAGAAGGCTCACGACCGCGCCCATCGAGTAGCCCAGCAGGCCGATCCTCGCGTTGGGGATGCGCTTGCGCGCGAAGGCGATCACGGCCTCGAGCTCCAGCACCTCCTTGATCCCGAATGTGATCGGGGCGCGGTCGCTGCCTGGCCAGCCGCGATAGGAGTAGAGGATGACGTTGAAGCCTTTGCGCCACAGCCCGGCCGAGATCCCGAGCGAGCCCTGCCGCTGCCCCTTGTGGCCGCCGGACACGATCACCGTTTGCGGCGAGCCCGGCTGCCGGAAGTGCCACGCGCCGAAGCTGATGCCGTCGGCGGTGACGAGCTCCACCTCTTCGTAATCGGCCTGGAACTCGAACGGCGTGAACGTGAAGTCGTCGAGGGGACGCGGCTTCGAAGGCACGAAGGCCCGGCGATAAAGCAAGTAGGACGCGCCGATGTACAGGCTGAGTAAGACGGCGGGGACCAGCACGATGTAGGGCATCGGGACCTACCCGAAGCCTACTCGAAGACGCGGCTCAGGGCGTACAGCTCCTCGGGCACACGGCGCGTCTCGCGGATGACCTCGGCCAGTGGTACGACCTCCACCTCGCCATTCCGGCGGATGGGGATCACGCCACTTCGGCCGGCGTTGATCAACTCGACCGCATGAACGCCCAGGCGAGTGGCCCAGATGCGATCCGTCGGCGTGGGCGACCCTCCTCGCTGGAGATGGCCGAGCACGGTCACGCGCGTCTCGAAGCCGGTCTCGCGTTCCACCATTCGCGCGAGCGCGTCGCCGATGCCGCGCTTGGCCAGCTGAACGTGGCCGAACGCATCTGTATCCGCGGCCCCACCCGCCTCGTCCTCGAGCTCTGGGATGTGCGCGCCCTCCGCGACGACGATGATGCTGAACAGCTTGCCTTCGCCCCGGCGCCGGTAGAGGTGGCCGACGACATCCTCGAGGGTCAGCGGGAACTCGGGAATGATGATCAGGTCGGCACCGCCCGCCAGCCCCCCGGCGAGCGCCACCCAGCCCGTGTCGCGGCCCATCACCTCGACGACCATCACGCGGTGGTGCGCCGATGCCGTGGTGTGAAGCCGGTCGAGCGCCTCTGTCACCACCCCGACGGCGGTGTCGAAGCCGATGCAGAACTCGGTGACGCTCAGGTCGTTGTCGATCGTCTTGGGCACGCCGACCGTCTGAAATCCGGCGTCATGCAGCGCGGCGGCCACGCTCAGCGTGTCGTCGCCTCCAATCGGGACCATCGCGTCGACGCCGTGGCGGCGCAGCACGCGGATCACCGTCGCCACGCCGTCCTTCATCTTCAGCGGGTTCGTGCGCGATGTGCCGAGGATGGTGCCGCCCAGCGGCAGGATGCCGCGCACATCGGCGGGACGCAGCTCTTCGATGGCGCCGCCGTCGAGGCAGCCCGCCCAGCCGTTCTGAACGCCGCTGACCGAGTGGCCGAGCTGAAACGCCCGCCGCGCCACAGCACGGATTGCCGCGTTCAACCCGGGCGCGTCTCCACCTCCGGTGAGGATCCCGATTCGCACCTGCTTAGGGTAACGGGTGTTCGAGCCGGCTCAAGAGCTGAGGCAGCGTCAGCTCAGCCAGCGATCCCAACTTCACGTCCGCCTCGCTGAGGTCGAGGCCCGCCGTGATGGGGTTGGCCACCGCGACTGTGCGCAGACCCGCGCGCTTGGCCGATCGGATCCCGTTGGGCGCATCCTCGATCGCGACCGCCTCATCGGCGCTGACGCCGAGGCAGTCGAGGACCGCGAGATAGAGGTCGGGCTCCGGCTTGACCTGCTCGACGTCATCGCGCGTGCGAAGGCAGTCGAAGCGATCGAGGATGCCCAAACGGTCCAGGTGGCCGCGCACCCAGTCCCGAGACGAGCTCGAGGCCACCCCCACCTTCAAGCCCCTGTCGCGCGCGGCCCCCGCGAGGTCGGCCACTCCGGGTAGGAGCGGCTGGGCCAGGACGAGCTCGACCCTCCGCTGGATCCGCTGGTCGAGCTCTCCTTGGGCCAGCGGGTGGCCGAGCTGTTGCTCGAGGTGGTGTTGGGGGTCGAATTCCTTGTTCGACGAGCCGACGGTTTTGACCCACTGATCGAACGGCAGAGGCACCCCATGGGCCTCGTAAACCTCGGCCCAGGAACGGTAGATGGGCTCTTCGGTGTCGATGATGAGGCCGTCGAAATCGAATATGAGGGCGCGGATCAACTGGCCAGCCAAATGTAGCGATGAGTGCCGGTCCAAAGGCTTAGGATCGCGTGGCAACTCCATTCCAGTGGCCTCCAAGACATCACCGTTGACGCCCATGGGCGACCGGCAAGCCTCCCCAGGCTGGTTCGGCGCCGCGATCTCAGGATTCGCCCTGATCGCGGTCGCCTCGATGCTGATCGTCGTCTTCGGGTTCCTCGACGCGAACCATCGCTCGCTCCGTGACCTGTTCACGCCCGATCCCGCGGCCGCCGCCGGCATCCTGGGGCTGGTCGGCGGCGCTGAAGGCGTGACGTTGAGCATCGTCATCCTCGTCGTCGTTTTCGGCATCCAGATGACGTCGTCGCGCTACTCGCCGCGAATCATCGGCCTCTTCACCACCAACCCTTTGAACGCCATCGTCCTGGGCTTCGCGCTGGCGTCGATTCTTTACACGTTCCTGGTCCGCGGCGAGGTCAAGCCGAATTACGTGCCGATGTGGAGCGTTGCGGCCGCCGTGTTGCTGGGGATCGTCAACTTCGCCATCGTCTTTCCGTACATCGGCTACATCTTCGCGGTCATGCGCGCGGAGACGCTCGTCAACAGCATCCGGGGCAAAGCTCGTCGCCACCTCGCCATGGCGGTCGCGGGCAGGAGCACCGAGAGATGCAGGAACGACCTGCTCACGGACATGAACCAGGTGACCGACATCGCACTTGGGTCGGTTCAGCTCGGCGACATGCCCGTATGCCTGCTCACGATCGGCGTTCTGGGCGAGTTCCTGGCGATGGACTACTCGAGGGTGAAGAAAGGATTCGGACCGCAATGGTTCCAGGTCGGCCACGCCGAGCTGCCCGGCGACTCGGACCAGATCGTGGCCGAGGTCAACCGTGCCCACACGTGGGTGGAGTACACGGTCCTGTCGAGCTTCGTGCACCTCGTCGGCCTGACGCCGGCGCACAGGAAAGAGGCAGTGCACGCCATCGCGGTGGCGACGCGCGACATCGGCCTCGCGGCCATAGATCGGGGCGACCCCGAGGTGGCCGAGCTGAGCGTCCGCTTCTTCAACACCTACTTGCGCGCGGCGCTCAACCAATCCGCCCCGACGTTCGCATCCGCGACCATGAACGAGTACCGCCGCCTGGCCATCGGCGCGCTGGAATGGCGGCCGGACCTGTCCGTCGAGGCTGCGAATCACCTGCTCCGATACGGCCGGCATTTCGACGAGGCCGGCATGCCGGCGATCTTCGGCGCTGCCGCCGAGGACGTCGCCGACCTCGCCATCGAAGCGCGATCCCGCGACCCGGAGGTCACGCGGCGGCTGGCGCTGCTGCTGGTGCGCAACCTCCTCGAGCTCATCCCCAACGCCAGGCCGATCGGCCTCAACGGGCTGTTCAAGGCGGTGGCCAAGCTTACGTTCTGGGCGATGGCCGCCGATTCGAAGGACATCGCCCACATCCTCGTCGAGGGCATCGCCGCCGCTCCCGCCGACTTCGTGGATGCGGCTCTCGACCGGATGGAGGTCATGCAGAACGGCCTTTTCTGGGAGGTCAACGAGCGAGTGGTGGCGTTTGACTGGGTCGAGGAACCGCTCCGTGCGGAGATCCCGCGCCTCAGGACGGCGCTGCGCCGCGCCAAGGCTTCAGGACGCGGGCCTGCGATCGAGCTCGACGATCCACGGCCGACCATTCCGGTCGACCTGGTCCAGCCGGAGCCGGCGGCACCGGCGCAATCGAATGGATCGCCTGCGGGCGTCGACTCCGCCAAGGGTCACGTAGCTAAGGCTGAGTCGGCTGGTTGACCATCGCGGTCGACGTCGTCTCGAAATAATCGAGCAGCGCTTTGCGCACCTCCGGCCGCAAGTCGAGGGATTCCACCGCCGCCCTCATGTGCCCGAGCCATGCATCTCGTTCAGCCTGCCCGATCACGAACGGCTGGTGTCGCAGACGCAGCCGCGGGTGGCCGCGCTGGGCGCTGTACGTGTCGGGTCCACCCCAGTACTGGATGAGGAACAGCGTCAAACGTTCGGCGGCACCCGATAGGTCTTCCTCCGGGTAGACGCGGCGCAGGATCGGGTCTGACCCGACCGCTGCATAGAAGCGCTCGACCAGCGTTTTGAAAGTCTCGGCCCCGCCGGCGGCCTCGAACACAGTCACGCAATTGACCATAAACTGATCGCCGCGATGGCCAGCACCCGGCAGGTTCGCATCAGTTTCCTGTTTGCGCTGGTGATGCTGATCGCCCAGTTTCTCCTCGGCATGGCGGTCAACCTGTTCGTGAAGATCCCCGACGAGCACCCCGGCGCGAACCCGCCCGAGTATTTCAGCGGGGTGGCGCAGTCGGTCAGCTGGGCCATCGTGCACGGCAACCTCTGGCTGGCGATCCACGCTGGCTTCGGCCTGGTGCTGGTGATCGCTGCGGTCGGAACGTTGGTTCAGGCGATCGGGAGCCGGCACCGCGGCCTCATCGTGTCAGCGGTGTTCGGTTTCATCGGGGTGCTCGCGGCCGGCTTCAACGGCGGCAGCTTTCTGAACTACCACCAGGACTTCAGCTCGATGCTGATGTCGACCGGGTTCGCGGTCGCGATCGCGGCCTATTCTGCCGGCCTTTACATCGCCAGCGAGAGAGCCGCGTCTACCAATCAGGCTTCGAAGTCAGACCTCGTTGTGCCATAACCCGGCATATAAGGACGCGAGCTTCGGGTTGGCCGCTCCATCACGCCGCCGCGGGCGGGGTAACGCCCGCGCCTTCGAGCAGCTCGTGCACCGGGCGGGCGATCGCCTGCGCCGCCTTGAGCCCGGTCGCGGCCAGGTAACGTTCCACGATCCTCCTGCCGACGGCGTAGCCGCCCATGTGTGGGATGCCGACCGGCTCAGTGCCCAGCCTGCGAGCCACCTCGTCGCCGAGCACATATGGGCTCCACTCGCGGAAAGTCGTACCGGTCCCGAAAGCGGCGATGACCTTGTCCCAGGTCTGGTCGAAGACCTTGCCGGTCACGTTCTTGTACCAGGCCCCTGTCGAGTCGGGACCGCAAACCTCGATGGTGAAAACCTCGGCGAGTCCCTCGTGCACGACCCACTCGGCGAGGTTGAACGGTCCCTCGACGTTGGGTGTGCGGATGTTGTGCGCGAGCTCGTGCACGGCGCAGGCGCCGATCCTGGTTTCGTTGTACTCGGTCGGCCACGCGACCATCCAGATGGTGCCGGGCGTGGCCCCCATGCCGTAATAGCCGAGCGTGTGCTCCAGGAAAACCGGATCGTCGGGGTTGCCGAGAGTGAGGCTGACCTCGATGCGGTCCGGGTGGTGGATGCCGGGAAGCGCGACGCTTTGGTACTCCCAGGCACGCGAAAGGTCGCGTGTGATCTGACCCCACGCATCGGCCTTGATGAGGCGCGCGACCGCCTCCGGGTAGCGGGGATCGTCGACCTCGACCCGAAAGCCGTCGCCGCGCTCGTGGATCTGCTTGAGCATCTCCATACCGGCGGTGTCGAACGACGAGATGCCTCGCATCGCGGCCAGGGCGTCGAGCCGCGCGGATACCGGCTCCTTGAACAGCCGCAGGAGCGCCTCGCCATCGTCATGGACGGCAAACTCGATCTGGTCGTCGGTGCTCAGCGCCATCTGATGTTTACGGAACGATGAAGCCTTTCGTTGATTGCACGTGTATCTAGTGGCAATTGTGAGCTTGGGCTCGACCCCGATTGCTGCCCTGGCCGACCGGCGATTGCTGCTGCTGGTTCGGGGATGGGCGCCCTTCGTGCTGCTGCTGGTCGCGTACGAGGTCATGCGCGACCTCGCTTCGGCGCTCGGGATGCCCGCTCACGACCTGGCTCTTTTCGATCGCACACTGTTCGACGGCCACCAGCCGACGCTCGTCCTACAAGCTGCCGTTGGACGGCTGGCCGACGCCGACGTGTTCGACGACCTGGGCAGCGCCGTCTACGCGACGCATTTCCTCCTCCCTGTCGCCGTCGGGGTGTGGCTCTGGACGAGAGACCACGACGCATTCCGCCGTTTTGGGTTGACGTTGGTCGTTCTTTGCGGGCTCGCGTTCGTCACCTACGTGATCGCGCCCACGACCCCGCCTTGGCTCGCCCAGCCGGCCTCCGTGAGACATCTGATCGAGGAGACGATCCAGCGCAGCGGGGTGCCCGCGAGCCTGGTGTGGCTCTATTCGCATCACGACTACAACCTCTACGCGGCATTCCCTTCACTGCATGCCGGCTTCCCCGTGGTCGCCGCCGTCGCGGCATGGGGCCAGAGCCGCAAGGTGGGCGTCCTCCTGTGGTTGTGGGCGGTCATCGTCTGGGTGGTGGTGGTGTATCTGGGCGAGCATTACGTTGCCGATGTCATCGGCGGCATCGTCTACGCCGTCATCGCGATCGCGATCGCGCGGAGCATCAGCGCTCGGCTGACGAATCGTCACGTCGCGATGGCCGGCGCGACCGAGGGCACGACCTCCGAGTAGCCCTCCATCTCCCTTTCCGTGGGGAGGAACCACGCGATGACGATGGTCGCCAGCACCAGTATCACGTGCGTCATCAAGGATTTCTGCAAGCCGACCACGTCGGCTATGGCGCCGTTGATCGGGATGCCGATCGCCCCGGTCACGAACCCGAGCCCCATCACGAGACCTGAGGCCAGCCCGGCGCGAGATGCCATGAGCTGCTGGGCCATGAGCAGCATCAGGGGCGCGGTCGATGCCGCAAGGACGCCGATGAGGATGGCGCTGCCGAACGCCCAGGGTCCCGGAAACATCGTGTAAAGCAAGATGGCCGGGACGCTGAGCACCAGGGTCGCGAGGATCACTGTGCGCCGGCCGTAGCGATCCGCCAGCGATCCGCAGCCAACAGTGCCGATCGCGCTCGCCAGCACGAGAGTGGTCGCAAGCGGGCCGTAGAACTCGGGACCGTAGCCGAGCTGGCGGTACCAAGTGGGTGTGAAGGACTGGAAGACGTTGACCGTCCACGCCCGAGACATCATCACGCCGATCACCATCGCCAGCGCGAACACCGGCACCGGCCGCGCGATGGTAGCGGCCGCTTTGGCCGCGGCGACCGAGGGCCGAACCTTGACGCGCATGCGCCACAGCAGATAGGCACCGGTGGCGACGCCGGGGACGACCAGGAGCCCAGTTCCGTGAATGCCGAACAGGCCCAGCACGCCGATCCCGATCAGAGGGCCGAGGGCCACGCCGACGGTTCCCGCCGTGACGTAGATCGACATGCCGAGGCTGCGCCGCCACGCCGGCAGCAGGGCTCGCACATCGAGGGCGCCGAAAGGATGGAATGCACCTGAGCCGAGGCCTGAAGCGCAAGCGAGCACGAGTAGAAGAGGAAAGGTAGGCACGAAACCGACGAGGGCGAACGTGAGGGCGGTCCAGCCGAGGGCGACTCCTGTGAATCGGGTTCCGTAGCGGTCCGCGATCACGCCGAAGAGCGGCTGCGAGATCGCGGCCATCCCGCTGTACGCGAGGCTCACCAGGCCGACCGTGCCCAGCGTCAGATGAAACCGCCCGATCAGGAGCGGGTAGAGGACCGGGATGACGCCGACGTAGCTGTCGACCGTCAGATGCCCGAGCATCAGCGTGACCAGTTTGCCGTTGCGCAGGAATTCCTTCATCTTTCGGCTCCGGTCCTATGATGCCGGGACGTGCGTGAGCTTCTCTACCTGAGCCGCGAAGATGTGGAGCGTCTGCTCGACGTCGACGCGATGCTGGAGACCCTCGCCAACGCCCTCATCGCTTTCTCGTCGGGCATCACGGTCGTCCCGCCGCGCGTCGCGGTCCGCGTCCCTGATGCGGGTCTTTTGGGATCGATGCCCGGGTACGTGCCCGGTGTCGCGCTCGAGGTGAAGCTCGTCTCGGTCTTTCCGGGCAATCATCACCGCGGGCTGCCTTCGCATCAGGGGCTCATTGCGCTTTTCGACGAGGGCGACGGCGCGCCCTTGGCGGTCATGGACGGGACGTACATCACCGCCATCCGCACGGGCGGGACCGCGGCGGTCGCAACGCGCGCGCTGGCCAGAGAGGATGCCAGGGTGCTCGCGATCCTCGGCGCGGGAGTGCAGGGGGCCTCTCATCTCGAGACGTTCCCTCGCGTTCGCGACTTCGATGAGATCCGGATCGCGTCCAGAGATGCCGGCAAGGCCGCCAGACTCGCCTCCCGCCATCCGCGTGCCCGCGTAGCGAGCTCCTTCGAAGAAGCCGTGCGCGGCGCCGATGTGGTCGCCTGCTGCACCGACGCGCGCGAACCGGTCGTCCGTCGCGAGTGGCTCAAGGCAGGGACGCATGTGAGCTCGGTGGGTGGCACGTTCGGACCCGAGATCGATCCCGAGATCATGTCCGCCGCGCGCGTCTTCGTGGAATGGCGGGGAGCAGCTACCAACGCGCCCCCGGCCGGCGCATACGAGCTGCAAGGCATGGACGCCGACAAGCTGACCGAGGTCGGGGAGGTTCTCGCGGGTACGAGACCGGGACGCACCTCCGAAGACGAGGTCACGGTCTACAAGTCGACCGGCCACGCGGTCGAGGACGCCGCCACCGCGCGGTTGGTTTACGACCGGGCGCGGGCGGAGGGGGTCGGTGTCAGCCTTCCGCTTTAGCCGCTAGATTTCGATCCAGCGGTGTGGGACCGCATTGATGATCAACGTCGCGCCCAGCTTCCGGGCGGGCTGCGGCATGCCGTAAGGGTGAATGTGGCCGTGCACATGCAGGCGGGGCTGCAGGTTCTTGATCAATCGATTGAAGGCGGTGAAGCCACGATGCGCCAGGTCGTCCTCCTTGCCGGAGAAGCCCTCTGGCGGCGCGTGTGTCAGAAGAACGTCGATGCGGCGCCCGCCGCGGCCGCGTCGCAGGTTGGCCCTGAGCTCGATCCGCCACGCGCGCCAGCGCATCTCGGATTGCGAGTATTGGTTCGGACCCGGCTTGTAGCGCATGGAGCCGCCGAGGCCCGCGATTCGAAGCCCGGCCTCCTCGATGACGCGGCCATCGATGTTGACGCAGCCCTCGGGGCCCTTCGTCGGCGACTCGACGCGCATCGGGCTCCACATTTCGTCAACCGGCCGCAAATCGGGGTCGTGGTTGCCCGGGACATAAAGGAGCGGCACGTTGAGGCGAGTGACGATGTACTCGAGATAGTCGAAGGGAAGATCGCCGCAGCCAAGCACGATGTCGGCCTGCAGCCGCGTCAGCTTGTCCCCGTAGAGGCCTTCGTCGACCTCGTCCGCGATTGCAAGGATGCGGGTCAACTGCGGGTCAGGTTATGCCAGAACCTCGCGGCGCTGTTTGAGGTGCTCGATCTCCGCGGTGCGTACGCCGTCGAAACCGTCGACCAGCCCGTTCTTGAGGATGCGGGCGATCTGCTGGGCGGAATGGAGCCTCGGGACGTAGACGAAGTCGGCGCCGGCCTTATAGAAATGAAGCGCCTGCGGTATGTGGTCGGTCGTGAGCATGACCTTGGCTCTAGGACAGCTGGCGCGGGCATTGCGGAGCAGCCTCAGGTTGTCAGTGCCCCGAAGGATGTCGTCGGGAATGCTGCTGACGACGAGCTCCGCGTTCTCGATGCCCGCGTGACGCAGAGTGTCGGCGTGTGCGATGTCGCCGTAGACGATGCTGATTCCTCGCTTCTGCAGCTCTCGCATCACCGTCGGGTTGAAGTCGATGACCAGGACCTTGTCGAGCATCACCTGCCCCTCGACGGCGGTGCCTTCGCTCTCGAGCTCCAGGAGGATCGAGCTCGCGTCGCGGTAGAAGCCGAGAAAAATCATCGTCTCCGGCCTGGCCGCCTCACGCTGAGGCGCAGCCTCACCCTGGTCGAGGTCCCGCACATGCAGAAATCTCAGCCCTCTGCTCAGGACCTTCTGGACGCGGTGACTCGAATTGATCATGTAGGTCGACACGACGGATGTGATCGCGAAGGTCATGATCACGACCGTCACCACGTCTGTGCTGATCTGGTGATACGTCAGTCCGATCGAAGCGATGACGATCGAGAACTCGCTCACCTGGGCCAGGTTGATCGCCGGCAGCAGACTGGCGCGGTGGCCCATCCCGAGGAAATACAGGATGGGCACGACCGAAAGCCGGCTCACCATCACGAAGGCGGACGCGGCAAGGGCAATCTCCACCACCTGCAGAGTGGGAATTCGAATCTGCATGCCGAGCGCGACGAAGAAGAGCGTGACGAAGAAATCGCGGATGCTGATCGCCTTGGCCATGACGTCGAGGTTGTAGGGGAAGGTGGAGAGGCTCACTCCGGCGATCAGGGCACCCATCTCGCGGGAGAGCCCGATCACGCTCGCGGCGCTGGCCAGGAAGAAGCACCACGCGAGCGCGCTCACCAGCACGAGCTCCGGCGCTTTGGCGACGGATCGAAATAGGAAGGGAAGGACCCACTTGGCCATGAAAAAGCCGCCGGTCACGAGCAAGGCGCCCTTCCACAGCGAGAACGCCAGCGGGAGCAGGTTTGGGTTGGTGAGGTTGGGCTGCACGGCGAGCATGCCCACGGCCCAGATGTCTTGGATGACGAGCACCCCCAGCGTGATGCGGCCGGGCAACGTGTCGAGCTCGAACTTGTCGTTGAGTAGCTTGACGACCACCAACGTGCTGGACAGGCTCATGCAAGCCGCGAGGTAGAGCAGCGCGTAATTGCCGCTGGAGTTGCGCACGCCGAGCAGGTAAAAGAAGCCGAGGCCGAGGGCGATGCAGATCGGGACCTGCAGAGCCCCGGTGAGCAGCACGGGCAGGCCGGCGGAGGCAAGCTTCTTGAGATCGATCTCGAGGCCGATGATGAAAAGCAGAAGGATCAGGCCGATCTCCGCGACGGTCTGGATGCTCTCCTTGTTCTGCACCCAGTTGAACCCGACCGGACCGATGACGACACCGGTCACCAGGTAAGCGAGGATCAGCGGCTGGCGCAGCCTCCAGCCGAGTACAGCGAGCACCGCCGCGACGGCGATGCTGATTCCGATGCTCGACAGGAGGTCGCTTGGAACGGTCACTTTGCGGGTGCCGGAACTGGGGCGTCCCAACGCGCGCGGAGGGCGTCGGCCTCAACCGGGTCGCCGACGATCAGGAACCGTGGATGGTGCAGTCCGTCGATGAGGCTCGCCGCGAGCTGGTCGAAAACCTTGGCGCCTTCCTCAGCCCCCAGACCGCCGCTCAACCACCGGCCCATTCCGCGGGTGCGCGTGTTCTGGCCGATGCGCGGGCTGCGCGAGCCGAGACAAAACAGCGAAACGACGACCCCGCTGCCGTTGGTCTGGCGCGCGAGTGCCTGAGTGAAGGTGGCGAGCGCCGCCTGGCCAGTGTCGTAAGGGATCGTCATCGGGTCAGCCGGGACGAGGCCGCCGTACGAGACCGCGTTGATGATGTGGCCTGATCCGCGCTCCGTCATGTGGGGAAGGAATGCGGTGCTCGTCCGCACCGCGCCGAGGAGGTTGGTCTCGAGCATCCAGCTCCAGTCCTTGCTCGATATCCGATCGAGCTTGCCTTGCAGCAACACACCGGCGGCGTTGACGAGGATGTCCACGCGACCCATGGCTTTGATCGAGTCGCGCGCCAGCGAGCGGACGGAGGAGTCGCTGCGGACATCGGTCGACAGGGCGATGGCGGACTCGCTCGTGCCGAGTTTGAGGATCTCGCCGACGGTGCGGTCCATGCGCGGCTCGTCGAAATCGGCGACGACTATGTTGGCGCCTTGCCTCGCCATCGCCTTGGCGACAGCGCGACCCACGCCGCTGCCGCCACCCGTGACGAGGGCCACCTTGTTCCAGAGTCCGCCTCGGGCCGGCCCGTCCATCTAAACAGCCGTGATACTAGCCAGCGCCGCCGGGGATCTGAATGGCTACGTCTTTTTGAAGCGCAGCGCGGTCCAGGTGTCGTCGAGCTTGACGAAGGCGACAGGCTTGTACCCGGTCTCTCCGGTGAACTCCCCGAGCACGTCGCGCTTCGTCCACCAGGGCGTGGCGGGCAGGTCGGTCGCTCCCTTGGTGGCGCCACCCTTCGGGTAAGCGATCCACAGCAGCCCGTCCGGCTTGACGGCTTTGATGGCCGACGGCCCGAGAGCTCGAAGCTCGTCGACGTTGTTCACGAAGAGCTGGACCACGTCATAGAGGGTCGAGTCCTTCAGCGCCGTGAAGAGGTCCGCCGGAGCGGGCGCCAGGATCATCAGGTAACCCGGGGGCGCGTTGATGACCGCGACGTGGTGATTCGGCGCGAGGCGGAGCTTCTTCGCGAGCGCCGAGAGGCCGGGTGAATCCTGGCCCAGCGCGAGCAGCGATCGCTGCGATTCGAGGTGGCGCAATCCGAGAGCTACTGTAGCGGGAAGGGTGGCTGCCACCACCACGGTTGATCATCGAGCTCGATGGCGACGACCCACTTCACCCACGCAAAGCCGCGCTGGCCAGGCACGACCAGGCGAGCCGGATAGCCGAGGCCGGCGTCGAGCTCGCTGCCGGCCATTCGGGTCGCCAGCAGCAGGCGCCCGGCATCGTCGAGCCGGAAACGCCGGCTGTAGCCGGTGATCGACCGGACGTTCAGGCTCGAGGCTGTGCCCGTTGCGCCGGGCAGCAGGCGTGCGAGCAGTGCTCCCTCCCACACCTGCTCGGAGTACCAGCCTCCCGTGCAGTCGATCACCGCCGAGATGCGATCCGAGTACCCGACCAGCTCTTCGTAGGTCCACGCCTTCGTCCCAACGACAAGTCGCCACGCAGCAACGTCGACCGCCGGCACGCTGTCGAACATCCATGTCGTGGCGATCGGGTGGGCGGCGTGAAACGATCCCGTGGGCGCGCGCCTTGCCGAGGGCAGCAGTGCGACCGCGAGGCCCGCCGACCCGGCGAGCAGGCCGCCTTTGAGAAAGCTGCGGCGCTCGAGGTCTGTGGCTCTCAGCCGGAGCGGCCGAGCCACCAGGTGCCAGAGAAGGAACGGGATCACGCAGACGGCGGCGCCGACGTGAAAGTCCATCGCAGTCAGGTAGCCGACGTCGGGATGACCGGCGGCGTGCAACAGCCCGAAAACGATCGACACGGCGACCCCGAACGCGAGCACGAACGAGGCCCACTTGAGCGTGCGAGGCCGGCGTAACCCCCGCTTCGCTACCACAGACTTCCACGGCACCAGCAGCACGATCGCGACACCGGCGGCCGCATGCAGCAGGAGAACGGCCCGAGCCGGCTGGCCCGACAACTCGAACGCTACCCACCCGCTGGCAAAGGCCAGCGCGAGCAGGAAGAGCAATGCCAGGTTGGTGATTCGGCCTGTGGCGCTATTCATGTCTCAGGCTTCGGCCTTGATCGCCGGGGCGCCACCCGCCGTGATCTCGAGATCGGCCCACATGCCGCTCGCCTCGTTCCCGCCCACGAGCGAGGCGATCCGATAGCTGCCCAACGTCGATGGGCTGAAGACGAACGTCGCCGATCTCCCCGGGTCGAGGCCGCGCGTGGGATCCGGCGTCGACCACCCCGGCTCGACCGGGCTGATGTCTTTGCTGCCGTGAACGACGGCGCACGAGTTGGGGACGGTCCCGCGGTTCTCGCACTGCACCGTCACCTGCCATCCCACCGGGATGCTGATGACCAGAGTCCCGTCGCGATACCCGTTGTAGTTGAACTGGTAGTCGCCGGCCGGGTAGCCCGCGATGAGCGTGATCACAACGGCACGTGCGGACGCATCGGAATGGATGTAAGCCTTCGGGTCGGGCGGGTTACCAGGGCCCGTTCCAGTCAACGGATCGCACGCCGCACCCGCGAGCATCGCGAATCCAAGGCATCCGGCCACGGCCCATCTGAGGCCCATGCGAAGTTGCGAATATGATCCCACTGAGATGGGCGACCCACCCAAGAGCGCGCCGCGGCTGCTTGTTTGGTGGGAGTCGCTCGAGACCTGGCTGCAGCTCGTGATCTCGTTTCCGATCTTCGCGATCCTCATGCTGCTGATCAACATAGGACCATTCAGCCAGCCGCTCGGGCGATCCATTTTCTACGGGGTGTTCGAAGGGGCGGTGCTAAGCGGCGGGCTCGCGGTGGCGACGGCCACCGAGCGCGGCCGCCGCCGCTGATTTCATAGGGGGAAGGCGCCGATGGCGACACGAAGCTCGACGGTGAAGCGGATCGTCATCGGCGTGGACGGTTCCGACGCGGGCAAGCATGCGCTCGAGTGGACTGCGCGGCTGGCAAAGTCGATGGGCTCGCAGGTCATCGCGGTCTACGCACTCGACATACCGGTTGCGCTGCCGGATCCGTACACGATGCCGCTGTATCTCGACGACGAGGTGCGGCGCGGAATCGAGTCGGACTTCGTGAACAAATGGTGCCGCCCACTGAAAACGGCCGGCGTTCGCTACCGAGCGATACTCCAGGATGGGCGGCCGGCGACGGTGATCATGGACGTCGCGGACAAGGAAAAAGCCGACCTCATCGTCCTCGGCCGGCGCGGGCGCGGAGAGGTTGCCGAACTGCTGCTCGGGAGCGTGAGCCACGAGGTGGTCCTTCATTCCAGGCACCCGGTTCTCCTCGTGCCCCGCAAGGCCTGAACCGGGTGGCCTCCTCGATACGGCTCGGGCGGATTTTCGGGATCGAGATCGGGATCAACTGGAGCCTCGTCTTCGTCTTCGCGCTCATCTCGTGGACCGTCGCGACCGAGGTCCTTCCCATCGACGTTCCCGGCCAGCCGGCGTTGGCGTACTGGGCGGCCGGCGTCGCCGGAAGCATTGCGTTCTATGCCTGCCTCCTCGCGCACGAGCTCGCTCATGCGCTCGTCGCGAGGCGCTTTGGCGTCAAGGTCGGGGGCATCACCCTCTGGCTGTTTGGCGGCGTTTCAAGGCTTGATGGCGAGCCCCCGAGCGCCCGTGCCGAAGGGCTGATCGCGGGCGTCGGCCCGCTGACGAGCCTGGCGGTGGCGCTGCTCGCCTTGGTGCTTTCGCTGCTTCCCCTCCCCGCGCTCGTTGCCGATCTGTTCGCTTGGCTTGCGTTTGTCAACGTCGCCCTCGCCGTGTTCAATCTCGTCCCGGCCTTTCCGCTCGACGGCGGCCGCCTCCTCAGCTCTTTCTTCTGGAGGCGGTCGGGCAGCAGGCAGAGGGGAGTTCACAGCGCGGTACAGATCGGCCGCGTGTTCGCGTACCTGATGATCGCATTCGGGGTCTTCGAGCTTTTCACAGGCGCGGTCTTGAATGGAATCTGGATCGCGTTCGTGGGTTGGTTCCTGCTGTCGGCCGGCAGCTCCGAGGAAGCCGGGACCGCGGTCCGCGGCATCCTGCGGTCGGTGCCGGTGTCGGCGGCGATGTCGTCGCCGGTGGTCACCGTCCCAGACTGGCTGACGGTCGACCAGTTCCTGGAGTCGATCGCACCGCTGCACGCGTTCACGACATATCCGATTCACGATCCCTCCGGCAAGCTGACGGGGATCGTTCGCCTCGGCGACCTGATGAGGATGCCCGCGGCGGCTCGGGCACAGGAACGGCTGAAGGACCGCGCCCGTCCCATCGCGGAGGTGCCGGTGAGCCGGCCGGACGAAGATCTCGCCGTACTCATCCAACGAGTCGGCGCGGCGCTGGACCTCCGTGTGCTCGTGTTCGACAAGGGCGAGCTCGTGGGCATCGTGTCGCCGGTCGACATTGCGAGGCTGCTCGCGGTCAGGCAGGCGCTTGCCGGTCGGGCGCCGCGAGCGGGAGCAGCGGGTACGACGCCAGGGGCCGCGTGATCGCACGATCGCTGTGGACCGTCGCGGTTGTGCTTCTAATCGCCGGCTGCACGTCTGGCTCAAGCTCGACGTTCAGCCCGAACAGCGCCTCAGTCGACTCGAGCTATTCCTGTCCTGTTGGCGCGAGCAACGTCCATTACGACCTGCACGGCACGATCGACGTCCACAACGGCACGTCCAAGGCTGTGTCGATCTCGAGCGTCGACGCCACCCTCACCCTTGCCGCCGTCAAGGGAGCGTGGCTCCAGAAGGTCGGCGACAGGTACGACGCCGGCAACATCACATTCACGCCGGCGGAAGTCGCCGCCGGGGCGAACGCCACTCTCGTCGTGACGATTCCGACCGCGTGCACCGGCCGCGCCGCCACCTCGCCGGTGGCGTCGGGAGACTACGTGGTGGGCTTCACGATGATCACGTCCGCGGGCACATTCAAGCTCGACAGCAAGGACCGGCACCGCATCTCGACCGGCTGAGCCGTACATTCGACGGTTTTCAAAACCATTCAACGGTGGTAGCGGAACCGCCTCCTGAAAAGCGTTTTACTGACTAAGGAGACGGTGTGATGAGAAAAGTAAAGACGGACCCTGATCTTCAGTCTCAGCTCGAGTCTCTGCTCGACCAGGTGTGGCGATCCGAGGCCGATTGGCGCCTGTGGGACCGCGTCGATGCCGTGGTCATGATGGAATCGCTTCGGGCGAAGCGCGCCAAGCGCGTCCAGGTGGAGTTCCATTCGCCTGAATCGGCGCCTCAAAATGCTGCCTGACACCGTCTCCGCGCCCCGCGTCGCGTTCGTTCTTTCGGGCGGCGGCAGCCTCGGCGCCATCCAGGTCGGGATGCTGCAGGCCCTCTTCGAGGAAGGCATCCGGCCCGACCTCCTGGTCGGGACCTCGGCCGGCGCCGTCAACGCCGCGTGGGTGGCCGGGCATCCGCACAGCGAGGGAGCCAAGGAGCTCGCCGCCATCTGGTGCGGATTGCGGCGGCAAGACATCTTTCCCCTCAGCGCGTGGGCTGGAGCGCTCGGGCTGTTCGGGCGGACCAATCACGTCATCCCCAACTCCGGCCTGCGCGCGCTCATCGAACGGCACATCCCGTACGAGCGGCTGGAGGATGCTTCGATCCCTATCCACGTTGTCGCCACCGACCTGAAGACGGGGCATGCGGTCGTCCTGTCCTCGGGCCCGGCCGTGCCCGCGTTGCTGGCGAGCACTGCCATTCCGGGCGTCTTCCCGCCAGTGACGATCGGTCGGCGCGAGCTCGTCGACGGCGGGGTGGCCGACCTCACCCCGATCGCCGCGGCCATCGCCCAGGGGGCGACCCAGGTCTACGTTCTTCCAATCGGCTATCCGTGGCTCAGACAGGACCGGTTGAATGCCGTCGGCATGGCGCTGCAGGCACTCGCCCGCGTAGTCGAGCAGCGATTGCACAGTGAGATAGCGGCTCATACACAATCGGCTGACATTCGCCTCCTGCCCACGATCGACGGCCCGGCTGTGTCGCCTGCCGACTTCAGCCGCACGCCCGAGCTGATCAGCCGCGCGTACCGCGCGACCCGACGCCACCTTTCACGGCAGCCGAGTACAACCGTGATGGCAAACGTTGCTTAATCGAGGCGTTTGACCCGCAAGGGTTGGGCGCCTCAAATTCTCTCGATCAAAGCGCCAGGAGGATGGAACCTTGCAGTGCAACATCTGCGGCGAAGAGGTCGACAACTCGGAAGACCTCGCCAACCACATGGAAAAGATGCACGCCGTGGGCGAGGTGGACGAACCGGAGCAGGAAAAGAACCCGGAGGTTCCGGAGCTTCCCAAGGAAGACGAAGTTCCTGACCCGGCCCCGATCCCCGGCCGCATGTAAATATCGCGTTCGTAACCGTATCAGCGGCGGGAGAAATTTCCGCCGCTGATTTTATAAGAGGGAACCTGCCGGTTCCCTCTCATCGCCGGGCGCTGCGCGCGCGGCTGCTCTCTTTCCCGCTGATGCGATTTACGGAATGTTCACGCCTCGCGACGCTGGGCGACTCCAAGCACGTCAGTCTGCGGCCGGGATAAACCCGGCCGCCCAGGCCACGAATTTGGCTCCGTGGGACTGAATTCTCGCCGCTGATTTTTGTCTCTAACCCAGGGCTCCGTATAGCTGTGGTTGCTGGGTCGGCGCGATGGAGCCGTCGGGTCCGTCCTCGGCCGTGACGGCCATCTGCGAGTAACCCTTGAGCGGCATGTTCACCAGCACCACCTTGCTGCCGTTGCTGTCGGGCACGAACACCGCGGCCGAGTCCGGGTGCCCGCCACTCGTGATGAGCCAGACCTCATAGACCTTTCCTTTGTCGAGCGCTGGCAGCCCGCTGAAGTCGACCAGGGTCACACCGTCGCTCTTCAGGTCGATGACCGTCCCGTGCGCGGCCGCGAGAGCTCCATGCCCGACCAGGGTGAAACGCGCTACCTGCGCCGGCGGCGCGGAAACCGAGCCGCGCCCGAGCAGGCCTCCCACGAACAGCCCTGCAAGCAGCGCCAGCAGCACAGTTGCTGCCGCCGCAAAGGCGGCGAGGCGGCCGAACTGGAACGTGGTGGCGGGCTTCCACCGGCCAGGCACCGGGCCGGCTCTCTTTCTCGCCGGCGCCGTGGGCAAGCTCGACGCGCGAGCGGCCGCCGCGGCGACGAGGACGCGCTCGCGCAGCCTGGCCGGCGGGGAGACCTCCTCGACCTCGAGAGGCAGCGCGACAACGGCTCGGCGCAAGCGCGCGGCGGTCTGGCTGCAGGTTGCGCAGCCTTCGACGTGGACGCGCATGCTCTCGGCCTCGCCAGGGTCGAGGGCGCCCAACACCCAGGCCGCGACCGTGCTCTCCAGCTCTTCGTGATCAGACATTGATCAGCCCCCTACCCTGGAGATACGAGCTCAGCTTCTCGAGGGCAAGTCGCATCCTGCCCTTGACCGTGCCGAGCGGCACGTGGGTCATGTCCGCGATCTCCGACTGCGAGTAACCTCCGAAATAGGCCAGCTGGACGGCCTGGCGCTGCTCAGCAGGCAGGCTGCCGACCGCCTCTCGCACGGCCATGCGTTCGAGGGACAGCGAAACCTCATGCCATGGATCCGAGCGAAGGCTGGATTCGATCAGCTCCGGTTGCAGCTCCAGCTCCTGGCGCTCGTGGGCACCACGACCTCGCAAATAGTCGATCGAACGATTGCGCACCGCTGTGATCAGCCAGGTGCGAAGCGAACCTTTTTTGGAATCGAAAGCGGCCGCGTTGGTCCAGATCTTCAAAAAAGCCTCTTGAACCACGTCCTCTGAGCGCCCGGGATCCCCGAGGACTCGCATGGCGACGGCGTACGCCAGCCCTGCATATCGGTCGTACAGCTCCAACAGCGCATCCTGGTTGCCGGCGGCCAGGACGACCGCGAGCTCGGCATCGGGGAGTCCTTCGGTGGCTATCGGCTCATGTACCTTCCACTGCGCTCAGTGGCGCTCCGCCGGGCGTCCGGCGCGTGGTCAGCTCGCCGATCGGTGACTTCTTCGGCGAGGCGACCGCCCACTCCTCGTTGTCGATCAGCCTCCACGCCCACTCCGGGTCCTGGCGGCGGCGTTCGCGGGCCGCGTAGAGCGCCCTGGACATGAGCTCGATCCCGGCCAGGCCGGGCAGCTTGCCGATCTTCTCGTCCAGCGCCAGCAGGTCCTCCTCACCCTGCTCGTCGTCGAACAGGTAAAGCGCGAGCGCGTCGACCTGCTCCTGGGTCTTCACCCCTTGGCCCACGGGAACCCAGAAGCGATTCAGCATCCAGCGGTCCACTCGCTGTGCCTTCTCGTTTCCGGTCAGCCACTCCTTGGCCGAGTTGAAGTAGAAGGCGTAATGCCGGCGCTCGTCCTTGATGATCCGGCCGAGCAGGTCTTTGAGGACCGGGTGTCCCGATTTGCGGATCAGCGCTGCGTAACCGGTCAGCGTCGAAAGCTCGTTGATGGCGCCGATGGTCAGGTACACGGCTGAGAAGTCCTTCAGCAGCCACGAGCCGACCATCGTCGAGAGGATGCTGACGCTGTTCTGAAATCCGAGGTTGGCGCGCACGTTGGCGATTCGGTCCTGCGCGTCGAACTCGATCCCGTACAGGTTGAGGAGCTTGCCGAGGTTCTCGCCGTGCCACAGCTCTTCGTAGTTCCAGCACGCCAGGAATGCCGTGAGGATGGGGTCCATGCACGCCCGCGTTACAAGCAGGTGCGAGAGATAGAGCGGGACGTGATTCTCGATGTCCATCATGTAGTGGAGACAGAAGAGGTCCCCTTTGGACAGAGGGCTGGCGGTGACCGCCTGCCAGTCGATCCCGCTGGTGTCGAGTTTCTTCGACTCCTCTTTGTAGCGCTCGATGCTGAAGCTCATCCTTCCTCCAATCCGTTCCGGCGTTAAAGATCGATACGCAAAAGCGGCTCCGCCGGATCATTTTCTGCTTTCGTCTCGACAAACTCACAGCTTCCTCACACGGCGTGCTGAGCGACCGACGCCAGTCTCGGTGGCAACGCTCGAGCAAAAAACCAACAGGAGGAAGTCAGCAGCCATGAACAGAGTTCGTACGGCAGTGACGGCAGCGGCCATCGCAGGGTCGATGCTCATAGGAGGGGTGGCCGGCGCCGCCCTGTACGGCGTGTCGGCCCTCAGCGCGGCCGCGGCCACGACCGCGGCGAGCCCAACCCCCACGCCCGGCACGTCCACGGGCACGTTCGTCCCCAACGAGGACGCCACGCACGAGGCCGGTGAGAGCGCGGCGCGCGAGGCCCAGGAAAACGCTGGGCAGGTCCCGACCGTACCCTAAAGTGCGGTCGATAATCGGCGGGGTCGACGAAATGTCGGCCCCGCCACCACTTCAAAAGAGTCCAGCATGAAGTCCCGATTTCTCATCGCCGGCGCCGCGGTAATTGCGGTCATCGCGCTCGCGGGAGGCGGCGCGTATGTCTACTTCTTCTCCGGCCTCCGCTCCTCACCCAACGCGCTTGGGCTTTCCGCGTCGCCGAGTGCGCAGGCCTCGACAAGCCCATCCGCCTCGACCGCCGGCAGCCTGGCCGGAAGCTGGACCGTGACCACCGGCTCTCTCGCCGGTTACCGCGTAAAGGAGCTGTTCGTCGGCGAGACGTCCAAGCACGAGGCCGTCGCCCGCACCTCCACCGTCACGGGAAGCCTGACCGTAGCCGGAGCCTCGACCGGCTACCAGGTGAGCGCGATCACGATCACCGCGGTGCTCACGGGCCTGCACAGCGTCGATACAGTCGCGGGCCGGGACGTCTCACAGCGCGACGGCTTCGTGTCACGCCAGATGAACCTGCAGCAGTTTCCGAGCGCCACTTTCACCGCATCGTCGGTTTCGGTGACCGGATCCACGTCGGGCCCGGTCGATCTCTCGCTGCCGGGCAAGCTGACGATCCACGGGGTCACGAAGGACGTGACGGCCTCGGCCAAGGCTCAGCTGTCTGGAAGCAAGGTCGAGGTCGCGGGGAGCGTGTCGATCGTGATGACGGACTACGGGGTGACACCGCCCTCGGTGCCGTTCACCACCGTCGACCCACAGGTCACCATCGAGTTCGACATCTTCATGACTAAGGCCGCTTAGCCGATCATCTGTCGCGCGACGAACATCACGTTCGCGGGGCGCTCGGCGAGCCTTCTGAGGTACCACGCGTACCACGCGTCGCCGTACGCGATGAGGTCCTTGACGCGATAGCCCTCCGCCGCAAGCCGCACCTGCTGCGCCGACTGGATGCCGTAGAGCATGTGCACCTCGAGCTGGTGACGGTCCATGCCGATGGCGTCGGCGAATCGCGCGATGCGGTCGATCAGCGGAATGTCGTGCGTTGCCAGGACCAGGCGCAGGCGCCCTCGGTTAGCGTCAGGCAGCATCAGCGCGCACAGCGCCAGGTAGTTGGCATCCACATCGCGCTTGGCGGGGAACGCGCGATCCGCGGGCTCCGCATACGCGCCTTTGACGAGCCTGATGGCCGGCTTGAAGGTCAGCATCCGGTACGCATCCGCAGCAGTGCGGTAGAGGTAGGCCTGCAGGCAGACGCCGACGGCAGGGTGCCTCGAGTGGACGCGGTTGTAGAGGTCGAGCGTCCGGTCCGTGTAGGCGCTCCCCTCCATGTCGATCCAGAGGAAGCCCTTGGCGCGCGCGGCGGCTTCGGCCAGCCGGTTCAGGTTCGCAAACGTCGCATCGGGGTCGATATCGAGACCGACCTGCGTGGGCTTGACGGAGATCTCAGGCTCGAGGCCGGCTTCGGAGGCCGTCTTCAGGACCATTTCGTAATGCTCGACGGCGGCGGTGGCGTCCGACATTGCCTTGATGTTCTCGCCGAGCTTCGAGAAGACCGCTCCGATGCCGAGGGTCTTGAACGCCACCGATGCCTTGAGCGCCGAGTCGAAGTCTTCACCCGGCATGAACCGCTTCACGGCCCGCTTGACGAAGCCCCATTGAGGCACGTGCTCGGACAGCCAGGAATTCTGCGCGCACCACAAGAGAAGTCCCCTCACCGAAGGGTCATCATATGGGGCCACGCGTCGGGGTCGTTCGGTACGACTGCCGGACGCTCCATCGACCGCGCCTCGGACTTGAACCCTGCGCCGGTGTCAAACAATGTCACCCGCTCGCCGGCGTCGATCAGCCCTTGTCCCAGCAGGACTGGCAGCGCCGCCAGGGCCGCGGCCGATTCGAGGCTCAGGTAGCCGGCGCCCGCGCGCGCGGCGAACGCCTGCATCGAATCGATCTCGGTCTCGGGAACAGCGAGCGCGCCTCCTCCGGATCGTCGGAGGCAATCGAGGATCAGGTGATCGCCGAGAGCCGAGGGCACGCGAATGCCGGCGGCGCGCGTCACCGCGTGGGGCCATGGCTCGGCGAACTCCGCCCCTTGCTCGAAAGCGCGCACGATCGGCGCGCAGCCGTCCGCCTGCACCGCATACATGCGCGGCCTCGTCGAGCTGATGAGGCCGATCGCCTCCAGCTCGTCGAACGCTTTCCACATTCCAACGAGCCCGGTTCCACCGCCGGTTGGATAGACGACGGCGTCAGGCAGGCTCCAGCCGAAGTCTTCAGCCAGCTCGAAGCCGAGCGTCTTCTTGCCTTCGACGCGGTACGGCTCGCGAAGCGTTGCCATGTCAAACGCGCCGGTCTGCTCGGCGATAAGACGGGCCAGCTTGCCGCAGTCGGAGATGAGGCCGTCCAGGAGGATCACGCGCGCACCACAGATCGCCGCCTCTTGCTGGTTGGCGATCGGAGCGTCCGCGGGCATCACGACTGTCGCCTGTATGCCGGCGGCCGCCGCGTATGCCGCCAACGCGCCGCCCGCGTTGCCGGCCGAAGGAGCCACGAGGTGAGTGGCGCCGAGCTCGACCGCCCGGCTCACCGCGACCGCCATTCCCCTCGCCTTGAAGGACCCGGTCGGATTCACGCTCTCCGCCTTGACGTGTAGCCCGCGCAATCCGAGCTTCGAGGCCAGTCGGCCTGGCGGCAGCAGAGGGGTGCCGCCCTCGCCAAGAGTGGTCATGAACGATCGCACGCGCACGGGAAGCAGCTCCTCCCATCGCCACACGCCGCGCCGCCGGCCGGCGATGACGTCCGGTGTCAGGCGATCGCGAACCGCGGCGAGGTCGTAGCGTGCAAGCAGGGTTCGACCATCAGCAGGATCTGTGCCTCGCAGGTGATCGGCGTCATAGCGGATGCCTGAACGCGAGCCTTCGAGGAACTCGAGCGTCGAGGCGGTGCGCTGGCTGGACCCGTCCATTCCAGCGCGAGACTACTTCATCAACGACCGCCATCCCTGCACGTGGATTTCGACGCCGAACTTGCGCGCCGCGGCCCGGATGCGCTTCCACGCGGCGTCGCGCTCATCATCAGTGACGCCCTCGACCTGGTCGAATCGCGCCACGGCGTTGCGCACGTGGCGCGCATCCGTGATCGGCTCCTTGCGCTCCTTCGTGAACGCGAAGCGCTCGGCCGGCAGCCTGTTCTTCTGGCGCGTGCTCAGAACTCTGCTTTTCTTCGCTGCCATTTCATACCTCCCGGATCACCTCAGGATGGTGTTTGCGCTGGTGATGAATCAATTTCCTCCGATCTGGTAACGCCTACTCCCGTCGCGACTACGCAGACCGTTGGCTGTCGGCTGGTCGAGCCGGAACCGGTTGTACACCGCACCCAGCAGGATCAGCTCACAGACCACGTAGAACCAGGCGGCGAGCAGGAAGAAGAGGCCGAACTGCGCGCCGTAAGTGTTGAAACCTCCCGCCAGCCTCACATAAAGAGGGAAGCCGAGTGAGAACACTTCGATCATGATCCCCGCGAGCACTGCCCCAGGAACCACGTCACGCACTTCGAAGGTCCGGTTCGGCACGAACCGATAGAGCATCACCAGTAATCCGACCATGACCGCGGATCCGATCAAGAACCCGGACACCCAGGCGAGGGGGAACAGCGCCGCCACCGCGTTCGCCGCGACGGTGACGCCAACCGCAACCACGAGCAGGACCATGATCGCGAGGCCCATCAGCTTCCGCCTCAACATGTCTCGCTGCTTCGTCCCGAAAATCTGAGCGAACGCGAACTCCATGGTCGAGAAGATGCTGCCGGCGCTCCACAGCAGGCCGGCGATGGACAGCAGGCCCATCCATCCTGCCGACCTCTTCACCCCGTACAGAGCGTCGAGCAGCTGCGGCTGCGCGCCGCCGGGGAACAGATTGACGATCAACATCTGTGCCTTTGCCTCGGTGGCCGGGTCGCGGACGGCGAAACCCACCAGCGAGAGGACGGCCAGCACCAGCGGAAACATCGCGAGCATGCAGCTGAACGCCATCGCAAGGGCGTACTGGCCGGCCTGGCTTTCGCCGTACGCCATCAGAACGCGAATCGGCAGCCAGCTGCCGAGGAGTTTCCTCATCTAAATAGAACGCCGCGCCCCGGTACGAGCCTCAAAACCAGCGTTACCGTTTATGTATGGACCCCATCATTACGCCGCCCCAGATCCTTCCGCCATCGGTGGACAGGCGCGTGTTCGAAGCCATTCACGGTCTTCCCCATTCGCCCCAAAGCGACCGCTACATCTCTCTGGTCTCCGACCTGGGCGAGGGCATGGGCTGGGTCGCGGCAGGAATCGGCGTGGCGTGGCTGGGCGGTCGACGAGGACGGCGCGCCGGGATCGCGACCGCGCTGGCGTCGCTCGGGACCACCTATGTCGTGCAGCGGATGGTCAAGCCGATATTCCGCCGCCGCCGTCCGTTCGTGGCTCGCGAGGTGATGGTGGTCGGGATTCGCACCGCCGACGCATCGTTCCCGTCCGGCCACACCGCGTCGTCGTTTGCCGCGGCAACGGCGCTGGCCACCTTCTACCCGAACGCGGCCCCGCTCGTCTTCACGCTGGCCACCCTGGTGGGGGCATCGAGAGTGCACCTCGGCCACCACTTTCCCAGCGACGTCACCGCCGGCGCGCTGATCGGCGTCGGCACAGGGACCGTGACCGCCTGGCTGCTCAAGCTGCCGCGATTCCTCTGACGCGACCCCCATATAGTGGAAGAGCCCGGCCCTTGCAGGCCAGGCTCCCCCATCGCTCCAACGCCTCAGCCCGGCTGCCTACCCGGCCAAGACTGCGCAGGCTCGCCCCGTATGCTCGGGGCATGGTCATAAGGAGCGACCTCGACGGCATGACCGACGCCGAGGCGCGCCGGACCCTGGTCGGGCTGCCCCGCGCCGGGGACTACGAGGTCGTGGTCAAACCGCTCCGCTACCGGTCCTCCCCGCATCTCGCGGCGCGCTGCGAGTTCGAGGAGCGCCGGATCGTCCTCCAGGTCCCGGTGCCATTTCGCCCTTTCAAAGAGCCGGTGATCTACGCGGCGCGTCGCAAGCGTGGGCACGGCATCCGCTTCGCCTGGGCGTCCGAGAGCGTTTCATTCCGCCAGCGCCGTGAGGTGCTGCGCTTCCTTTACTGCCACGAATGGATGCACTGGTACCTGCACGAGGAGCTCGGCAAGAAATCAGCGGCCGAGACGGCCTGCGATCGGTTCGCCCTGAGGAACTTCAGGCGTCCTCGCGTCACGACTGCCGACGCCGACGCCGCGCTTCGCCGCCGGCCGCGCCGCCAGGCGACGGCTTAGCTCACAGCTCTAGACGCTGGAAAGGAACCTGGCCACCTCGGCGGCGAACGTCCTCGTGTTGATCGGCTTCGAGATGTAGCCGGAGCAGCCCGCCTCGAGGGTCAGCTCCCTATCGCCCGTCATGGCGAGGGCGGTGAGCGCGACGACCGGTATGTCCGCCGTCCGCGTGTTGCTCTTCAGGCGTCGAGTCAGAGTCAAGCCGTCCATGCCCGGCATCTGCACGTCCATGAGGATCAGGTCCGGAGATCCGATCGCCAGCATGTCGAGGGCTTCCTGCGCGTTGCCGGCCATCTCGACCCGGTAGCCCTCGCGCTCGAGCACCGCGCCCGCAAGCAGCCGGTTCGCCTCGTTGTCCTCGACGATGAGGATCAACGCGGGGCCGTTCATTTTGGCGGCGACACGGAGTCGACGGCCTGGCGCAAGAGCTGGAGCAAGTCCGAGGCGCCGGTGGACCCGCGCTTCAGGATCGTGGAGACATGTCCGTTCAATTGGCGGATGTCGGCCTCAGTGAGGTTTTTGGCGGTCAGCACCATGATCGGCGTCGACTTCGTAGCGTCGTCCGCACGCAGCGCCTCCACCACGTCGAAACCGGTGACCTCCGGCATCATGAGGTCGAGCAGCACCAGGTCTGGCTTGCGCGATTTGGCAAGATCGATCGCTTCCCGCCCACCTTTTGCCTGGATGACGGCGAACCCGGCGGGCTCGAGGATCCTCTTCAGCCACTCGCGGTTGGCTGTCTCGTCGTCGACCACAAGAATGCGGGGCTTCTCGCCCGCCTTCCGTCCAAACCTGAATCGGCTCAGCCGGTTGATCAGCTCTTTGGCGGGGACCGGCTTCACGAAATAGTCGAGCGCTCCCAGCGCGATGCCGAGCTCGGGATTGTCGACCACGCTGACGACCACAACCGGGATCTCGCTCGTGGCCGGCTCACGCTTCAGGCGCGTGAGGACCTCCCAGCCGTCGAGGTCGGGCAGGAGGATGTCGAGTGTGATGGCGGCCGGCTTGCGCTCGATCGCTTTCGAGATGGCTTCGCCGCCGCTGCGAGCCACCTCGGTGCCGAAGCCCGCGCGCTCCAGCTGCCGTGTCAGCAGCTCCGCCGCCGCGGGATCGTCCTCCACAACCAGGACGAGGGGCCGCGACGCGTCGGGCACGCGCGTGGTCGAGATCGAGGGAGCGGGCGTTTCCTGGCCGTGCGCCTGGATGGGCAGGGTGATCGTGAACGCGCTGCCCTTCCCAGGTTCGCTCTCGAGCCGGACGTCCCCGCCGTGGAGCCTTGCGAAGCGGCGCGTCAGTGTCAGGCCCAAACCGGTGCCAGGTTGGGAGCGCCCGACTCCCGAGTCAACCTGCTGGAACTCGTGGAAGATGCGCTCCTGGTCCTGTTTGTCAATGCCGATGCCGGTGTCGGTGAACGAAACCTCGACCGAGTCCGGAAGGCGACGCGTCTGGATCGTGACCATGCCGCCCTCGGGAGTGAACTTGACGGCGTTGGACGCGAGGTTGAGCAACATCTGCTTCACCTTGCCGGCGTCTGCGGTGATCTCTCCCGCGGCGCCATCGACGATCTTGAATTGAATCTGCTTCTGCGCGGCTAGCGGCTCTACCGTGGCGGCGACCTGGCTCACGACCTCCTCGATGCTGACGGTCTGGAGGCGCAGCTCCATCTGGCCCGCTTCGATCTTGGAGAGGTCGAGGATGTCGTTGATGAGACCGAGCAGATGCTTGCCACTCGAGTGGATCTGCTCGAGGAAGCGCTTGCGTGTCGCAGCTGAGAACTGCCCATTGTTGGCATCGATCAGCAGCTCGGAGAAACCGAGGATGGCGTTGAGAGGAGTTCGGAGCTCGTGGCTCATGCTGGCGAGGAACACGCTCTTGTGCCGGTTCGCTGCCTCGAGCTGCAAGTTGCTTTCCTCCAGCCTCGCCATGAGCTGCCTGCGGTCGAGCGCGGTCGCGAACGCGCTCATGAACTGCTGGACACGGCGCATCTCATCCGAGCCAAACGCTGGCGTGAATGGTCCGGAAACGACGATGAGAGCTCCCGCCCCGGCCAGCCCCTTGATCGGCAGCATAAGAACGGCGTGATCAGACCCGGTGATGTTCATGCGGCCCACGCCCTCGCCGAGGTGCCCGACGCCCTCCCTCAGATCGCTCAGCTGATCCGGCGGGAAGCCGCGTGAGGACCGCAGCGTTCCGGCGGTGTCGAATGAGGCCGCGGCCGCGCCACCGACCAGGCGCATCGCCCACTCCAGGGCTCGGTTGGCAAGGGCATCCTGGTCTTCGCTCAGGAGCAGCTCTTCCATGAACGCGCGCAGGCCTTCCTCCTCCGATGCGCGCCACTCCCGGCGGAGCCAGGACGGTGGCGAAAAGCTCACGTACAGGAGGGGGACGACCGCCAGGACGACCAGCTGGACAATGAGCTGCACGGCCTGGTTGCCCGAGGCCGCGCCGGCACCAAGAGCCAGGACCGCGAAGACGAGGATGCCGACGATGCCCGCGAATCCGAGGCTCAGCGAGCGCAGCCGCCAAGCCTGAACCGCGGGAAGGTTGCGCGCAACCAGCCAGAACCTCACGCAGGGCTCGATGACGGTCGCCGCCCAGACCAGCAGGATCAGCAACGCAGCCCCCGTCTGGAGCTGGGTCGAAACACCGGCGACATTGCCCAAGAACCTGGCCAGGAAATAGACCACGAGCGCCACGACCATCGCCGTGACCGCGGCGATGTGCCACACACGTGGCAGCGGGATCAGCGAGGCGCGGAAGCGAAGCAGGGCGTAGCTCGAGCCGACGAAGAAGATGAGGTCGATCTCGGTCAGCAGCGGCGGCGTGAAGTGCAAGAGTGCGGGTAGGCGGCCGAGAACCGTGACCGACGACAGCAGCACGATGGCCAGCGCGAGGAAGCCCAGCGCCCGGTCTCGGTGGCGCGCCCACGTGATCGCCGTGGCGACGCCGAGAAGGATGAACGCGACTGTGGTTACGTTCTGCAGGACCGCCAGGACGCTGGTCACGGTGTTCGGCTCAGGCCGCGCCGAGCCGGTGTATGGCGGGCATCTCACCCACGAAAAGGTCGACCACCTCAGGATCCCATTGAGTCCCAGCGCCATCGACGAGCACGGCCAGCGCTCTATCGACTTGAAGCCGCGGCCGGTACGGCCGATCGTTGACCAGCGCATCGAACGCATCGCAGACGGCGACGATCCTGGCGAGACGAGGAATCTCACGACCGCGCAGGCCATCCGGGTAGCCCCGGCCGTCGAAGCGCTCGTGGTGGTGCCGGATGATCGGGAGAAGAGTCGATGCGGAGCGCAGCGGCCGCACGATGTTCTCGCCGATCAGCACGTGCGAGCGCATGCGAATCGTCTCATCAGGGTCGAGCGGACCGGGCTTCAAGAGGATGGAGTCCGGGACGCCGATCTTGCCGATGTCATGGATGATGCCGCCCCGATAGAGCGCATCGAGGGCCACTTCAGGCATGCCCAGCCGGGAGCCGAGGTGCCGCGCCGATTCGCCCACCCGCTGCGTGTGCTTCTCGGTGAGGGAGTCCTTCGCCTCGACGGCCGCCGCGAGCGAGAAGATCACCTGCTCGGCGCTGTCCAGGGTGTTGTAGAGCGCCTTCAGGCGCAAGGCCGAACGGACCCGGGCGACGAGCTCGACCCGCTCGACCGGCTTGGCCATGAAGTCGTCCGCGCCCGACTCGAGGGCGCGCACCCGATCGTCGGTCTGGTTCAAGGCGGTGATCATCACGACCGGAAGCAGGCGCCCGCCGGGACCGGCCTTGATCCGGCGGCAAACCTCGTAGCCGTCCATGCCAGGCATCTGGACGTCCAGAAGCACGAGGTCGGGGGGCTCTTGCTGGATCTGCTCGAGCGCGGAGGCGCCGTCCGCCGCCAGGCGGACGTCGCAGTCGAGGCCGCTCAGGTAGGCCTGGACGAGCTCTCGATTGGCAAGGCCATCGTCAACTACCAGTACGACCGCCATCCCCAGGCCGTCCTTCCCACGTTGTTAAGTGAATCACGGGGCAACATCGTAGCTTCAAACGTTTGAGTTAACGCATTCTTAGCCCTGCCGGGTCGCCAGGCGACCCAACTTCTTGGCCAGGGCGGCCGGGTTTATCCCGGCCGCGGCTGCGCGCTCCTGCAGTCTGCCAAGTGTGGCCGGGCGTATCCATTCTGATAATCACAAACCGCGGGAAAGAGAGCAGCCGCGCGCGCAGCGCCCGGTGATGAGAGGGAACCGGCAGGTTCCCTCTTATAACTCAAGCGGTCGCGGTGCGCTCGAGTTGGGCCGGGGGCGCGATCTTGGCCGGGTGGAGCCGGTTCAAGGCGAGCCGCAGCTGATGGTTGGCTGCGGCCAGGTCGCCGCGTTTTTCGAGGAGCTCGGCGTACACCACGTGGCAGCGGCTCAGGCGCTCCTCCGCGCCGAGCGCATCGAGGATGCCCCACGCTTCGCGGAATTCGGCATCGACACGATCGTGCTCACCACGCTCGGCGGCGATGCGGCCAAGCCACTGGTGGCAGTCGGCGAGCGTCGCCTTTTCGGCAAGCCGCTCGGCGTAGGTTCGGGCCTCGACCGCATAGGTCTCAGCCGCATCGAGTCGCGACCGGGCGATGTCCAGCTCGCACAGGCTCAGCAGGATCTCGGCACGTCCGACCTCGATCGCCGCTTCATCGAATAAGGCCAGCGCCCTCGTCAGGTGTTCGCCCGCGCCGGCAAGCTCGCCGCGTTTGACCAGCAGCCGACCCAGGTTGTTTTCCGAGCGGGCCAGCGACAGGCGATCGTTCAAGGTCTCGTGGATGGAGATGGAGCGCTGTGCGTAGTAGGCGGCCTGGTTCAGCTCGCCGGTTTCGGTGTAGGCGATGCTCAGCCCGCCGTACATCAGCGATAAGCGACGCAGGTCCTGGACGACCGCCCCGGCGGCGATCGCCTTCTCATAGCAGTCGATCGCGGCCTGCCAGTCTTCGTTGGTGACGTGCACTGTTCCGAGCACGAACAGCAACCGGGCCTCGGTAGTCTCGGGCACCGGGCGCAGCGAGCGGCAGATCGCGAGGGCTCGCTCGGCCAGACCAAGCGCGGCCGGATCCTGCAGGAGATATGCGGCTGAAGCCTCGTGGCCGAGGCACTCGGCCGTCATGAGACGGTCGCCGGTCCTCTCGAAGTAGTCTCGTGCCGCGGCGGCCAGGCGCTGCGCTTCCTTGGGTTGCGCCGTTCGCAGCAATGCGTAAGCAAGTAGGTGTTGCGCCCGGGCCGTTGTGTCCGGATCGAGGTCTTTGGCCAGGAGCGCACGACCGGTGGCAAGCGCACCCTGAAGGTCGTTGGTCGCCATGAGGAGCTCGATCTCGAGAGTGTGCGGCGAAGACCTCGGCTCGAGCGTCGACGGCTGGGCCAGGAAGTAGTCGAGGGGCCGCCCGGTTCGCTCAGCGATCAGCACCAGCGTCTCCATGGAAGGCTTGGCCTTGCCGGTCTCGACGAAGTAGATGGCGGTCCGGCTCACGGCGCCGTTGGCGACTTGAGCGAGGCTCAGGCCGGCTTCCTTGCGGGCCTGCTTCACCGATCCTGCCTTGATCTCGATGCCGTGCCTTCGGCCCCGCCGCCCTGATGGGCTGGCGGCAGGTGTGGGGCGCGCGCCAGCTTCAGGCATTTCGAGCCAGCTTACAGGACCCCACAGGCGGTTGACACGAATGGATTAACGCAACTCGAGGCGTTTCCAGTCGATCAGCAGCAGGGTGGTAGGACGCCCGCGCCGGCGGTCGTCGCCAGCGAGAGCGCCATCGTGGCCGCCAGGATGGCGGCCAGGATCAGCTTCCTCATCAAATCTCACCTCCTTTGCGGCCGCGGACCGCTAGAGGTTCGAAACAGGAAGCCAGGCCGGCCGCGGCTCGCGAATCGCGGCCACCAGGCCCGCAGCCCACGCAGCGATCTTCACGCCGCCAAGGATTGCTATGGCGGCTCCCGCGCCAAACTCGAGTGGTAGTGTCGTGCCGAGCAAGATGGCCATGCCGATTGCCGCCGGGAGCAGCGCCAGCAGCAGGGCCGCCATTGCAATCGCGAGCACGGCCGGCGAACAGTCAGACGAGCTTTCCTCGCCCTCTAGCCCTTCGTCGTCAGCGCTGAAGGGGAAGGCACATTCGCGGATCTCGTACGTGGTCTGATGGATGGCGCCTGCTCCTTCACAAAGTCCCGACCTCACCCTTCGCGGCTCTGCTCTGGTCGCGCAATGTTAACTCAAGCCTCGTTTGAATTAACATACGGTTCCCGATAAGTGGCCTGGCAAACTTCCCCCGCCGATCTCAGCCCGGGCCTGAAGGCGGTTCAGCCCGCCTCTGAAGGCACCACCAGCGTCGTCGCGACTTTCCTGCGGCGCGCCGCCATCTCCCTTGAATGGAGACGTTTCGCGCTCGCCGCGGCCCTTGCCCTGGTCGCGTCGGTGCTATTCCTCATCTGGACAGCCTTCCGCCTTGGCGGCGACAGGACCACGATCGCCATCGACGACATCGGCGAGGGGGTCGCATCTGGGATCGCCGCGATCAGCCTGCTCTTTGCCGCGTTCAGGTCTTCCGGCCGTACACGAACGGCCTGGGCGCTGCTGGCGATGTCAGCGGCAAGCTGGACGATCGGCGAGGCCATCTGGTCCTGGTATGAGGTTTTCCAGGGGATCGCCGTGCCGTTTCCCTCCGCAGCGGACACCGGCTTCCTGCTCGCGATCCCGTTCGCGATCGCGGGGGTCCTCACGTTCACCACAGCCCCGAGGCGCCTGGCGACCCGCGGAGAGGCAGTGCTCGCCGGCGTGATCGTCGCCCTTTCGCTTCTCTTCGTGGCCTGGGCGCTCGGGCTGCGCACGGTCTACGACCAATCGCAACAGCCGGTTCCCGCGACGCTGATCGGCCTCGCGTATCCGGTCGGCGACATCGTCGTCATCACGGTGCTGTTGATCGCTTTGCGACGGGCGAGCAAAGAGCAGTTCGGTCGCATGCTGATCCTCATCGCCGGACTGGCGTCGATCGCCGTGTCTGACAGCACCTTCACTTATCTCACCGCCAACGGGACCTACGGAGCGATCGGGAGCGTCCTCGACATCGGTTGGGTGACCGGCTATCTGCTGCTCGCGCTCGCGCCCCTATGGCCCGTTTCCGCTGTGGAGCGCGAGTCCGAAGAAGGGCCGATCGAGCTCTGGCAGATGGCTCTGCCCTGGGTCGCCACGCTGGCGGCAGCGCTGATGGCCATTCGGATCGCCTTGATCAATCAAGCCATGGACCAGTTCGAGACCGTACTCGCCGGCAGCATCGGAGTGCTGTTCGTGTTCAACCAAATACTCACCCACCGCGACTCCTTGAACCTGCTGGTCAATAGCAAGCGAGCGGAAGCTCAGGTTCAGGCTCGCACGACGCTTCTCAACCAGGTCATCGTCCAGGCGCCGCTCGGCATCGCGCGCGTGGGCACCGACATGACCATCCTCGACGCCAACCCGCGACTCGGGATTCTCCTGCACGCGAAACCCGCCGCCATGATCGGCGACTCGATCGCCCACTTCATGCCGCCCGAGGAGATGCAGCGGGTCGTCCAGTCACTACAACCGCTGTGGACCGGTGCCGCGGACACCGTCGAGTCCGACAGCCATGCGCTGCGTGCCGACGGGAGCAACGTGTGGCTGCACTGGAGCGCGACCTCGATCAAAAGGCGCGGAGGGAACACAGACTTTTTCCTCGCGATGTTCGAGGACGCGACCGCGCAGCACACCGCCCAGGAGGCAGCGATGGCCAACCTCGCCGGGCTCGAGCGGCTGAGCCAGCTGAAAAGCGAGTTCGTCTCCCTGGTCAGTCACGAGTTTCGAACCGCCCTCGTCGGCATCCAGGGCTTCAGCGAGATGATCCGCGACCAGGACCTGACGGCCGATGAAACCAAAGCCTTCGCGGGCGACATCAACAACGACGCCCTGCGCTTGAACCGGATGATCACCGAGATGCTCGACCTCGATCGCATCGAGGCCGGGCGGATGACCCTCAACATCTGCCCCGTCGACCTCAACAGCATTCTCACGGATGCGGCTGAGCGCGCGCGAGCCGTGAGCCCGAAACATACGATCGAAGCCAATTTGGATCCTGCCCTGCCCGCGGTCCGCGGTGACTCCGACCGACTGTTCCAGGTCGTCGCCAACCTGCTCAGCAACGCCGTGAAATATTCGCCCAGCGGCGGCGAGATCCGTCTCACGAGCGTAGCCAAGGACGGCATGGTCGAGGTCAGCGTCATCGATCACGGTCTCGGCATTCCGGCGGACTTCGTCAAGAGGCTGTTCAGCCGATACGAGCGATTCGAGGACAAGACCAAAGCCAAGATCATCGGCACGGGTCTGGGTCTCGCCATAACTCGACAGATCGTGGATATGCATGGGGGCAAGATCTGGGTCGACAGCACTGTGGGCGTTGGATCCGAGTTTCACTTCACGGTGCCGGTCGCGACGCCGGTCGCCGCGAACTGAACGGAGTGAGCGGCCGGATCCTGATCGTCGACGACGAGCCGGCCAACCTGGCGCTGCTCGAGGCCATCCTTTCGGAGAGCGCCAGCGAGATCCGCACATTGAACGACTCGCGTCAGGTGGAGCAGGTTTTCGCGGAATTCGAGCCTGACATCGTCCTGATCGACCTGCACATGCCGGATCCGGACGGGCTCGAGATCCTGCGGCGGCTCCGCAGCGCGCGCAATGCTCTCGGATACCTACCGGTGATCATGCTCACCGGCGACACCGGCCACGTGGCGCGCAACAGCGCCCTGATCCTCGGTGCGGACGACTTCCTGACCAAACCGGTGGATCACGACGAGGTCGTGCTGCGCGTTCGCAATCTGCTGCGCAATCGCGAGCTGTATGTGGATCTCGCCAAGGCCAACCTCGCACTCGAGGAAAAGCGCCGCCGGTCTAGCTGAAAACCGACCGCACGTTCCGTCCCCACAGAAGCCAGATAACAGCCGCCGGCACCACGACGTTCGTGAGAAGCGTTACAGGGGCGTGGTTGGCGCCGATCGGCAGGACGAGCTGAAGAACGGAGCCTGCCAGACACACGATCTCGAGGCCGATTGCGGTTCGCCGCGCCCAGCGTCGGCGCCACAGGACTCCGATCGCAACCAGGCACACGAGCAGCGCGACCAGCAGGGTTGCGAGGCCCAACCCGACCATGTGGAGCTCGCCCCCGAGCGCAAACGGGAGGGCAGAGATGCCCGCAACCATCCAGAAGATCGACTGCGTTAGCAGCAGGACGAAGACGGTTTCGGGCCGACTGGTTTCAGTTGAATGAGCGCCCTGCGCGCGCCCGGCGGCCTTTTCCATCACGAACGATCCATTGCGGCCACGACCGATGAGTCGATGTCGACCGCGAACGGTCCGCCGTGCGGGTTGTCAACAATCCACACGTGCAGCATGGGCGGGGCGCTGATGTCGATCGCCCCGATCGGGCACGTCGCATACGGGGTCATC
>Ga0209160_1000199_pt1 | contig 45908 bp, 47 predicted proteins | sample GraSoiAngelo_153_FD_186167 | JGI IMG/M metagenome (GOLD analysis project Ga0209160, IMG submission 186167) | Grasslands soil microbial communities from the Angelo Coastal Reserve, California, USA - 14_1009_12_40cm (SPAdes) (version 2) | ecosystem: Environmental > Terrestrial > Soil > Grasslands ...
TAAGCGGCTTCGTAGGGTTTTCGTAACCTGGATGTATGAGTCGGCGCGTCGGTAAGGCGGCGATGTTCGGCGTGCTCGCCGGACTGGCCACGGCGGCGGTCGCGGTGGCAGTGCGCCCGCGGGGCGGCACTGGTGTGCTGGTCGACTGGGATGACGTCCGGTCGGCGGCACGAGCTCACCTCGACCAGCCGGCAACCTCGGGAGCACTGCTCGCGGCAGCCGAGAAACGCTACCGGGCGATGGCCGGCAAGCTCGAGAAGCCGCTTCTCGACTTCGTGGGCAGGCTCCCCGTCGGGGTCCAACTGGCCCGTTTCGAAGCCGTCGACAGAGAGGGCTGGCTCGACCTCAACCTCGCCATCCTGAGCCGCGTCATCGATCCTGTTCTCGAACAGGGCCGCGTACCCAACTCGCTGATCGTCGATGCCGGCCGCGCGGGTATCGATCGGTATGTCGGCCTGATGCTCGGCTTTCTCGGGCGCAGGGTACTCGGCCAGTACGACCCGCAGCTCCTCGGCGCCGAGCCAGTCGCGGCCGACGGGCTGTACCTGGTCGAGACCAACGTCGAGGAGTGGGCCAAGAAAGCCGACCTGCCCGGTGAGGACCTGAGGCGGTGGCTGATCCTTCACGAGATGACGCATGCCTGGCAGTTCGCGGCCCATCCGTGGCTGAGAGTGGATATGGAGCAATCGCTCAGGGTGCTCCTCGAATCGACGACGAGGAAAGCGCCGGCGGCCGCGCGCATAGCGGCTTTCGCCGGAGTCCTCCCCGCGCAATGGCGGGTGATGAGGCGCATGCAGGGGACGATGTCGCTGGTCGAGGGTTACAGCAACCTGGTCATGAACGAGCTGGGCGCCAGGCTACTGCCCGGCTTCGAGCGCATCGAGGAGGCGTACCGCGCGCGGAGCTCAGGCAAGAGCATCCTCGAGCTTCTGATCTGGAAGCTTTCCGGCCTGGACCTCAAGCTGCAGCAGTACCGCCGCGGCGAGGCTTTTGCCAAAGCCATATATGACGCGCATGGGATGAAGGATCTCAATCTTGCGTGGCAAGGTCCGGACGCGATGCCGCGCGTCGAAGAGCTGTCGAATCCGGAAGCGTGGTACCGCAGGGTCGCCCGCGCCTAGGCGCCTAGTCTCGGAGCTCTTCCTCCGCGGTTTCCTCGCTGATGGGCATCACCGCGATGGGAAGATCGGAGATGTCGAAGTAGCGCACCGGTTTGTTCATGCGCTTGGCGATGCCGACCTGGACCTTGACGCCTAGCGACAGCCGCCCGAACACCCAGACCTCGTCACAGCGGGCGAGCAGATTGTTCATCGCCTCGCGGACGATCTCTTTCGAGACGGTGTGCATGAGGTAGTAGTCGAAGAGCATGAACGGGCTCACCGGCACCATCCCCGAATCGAGCACGAACTTCTGGATGTGGGCCCGCCAGTAGAAAGCCTTGTTGGACATGGCTACATAAACGAGGCGCTTGGGGTGCCGCAGCGTTTCCTCGGCCTGGTCCATGGCGCTGGGCTTGGTCGTGGGCTGGAAGATGCGCTCGAGGATGTCCTCCGCCGCTTTCCCCGTAATCGCCATTGAGTCGGGCTATCGTATCAGCCGTGTCGCCGAGCTCCCGGTTCGACCTGGACGGCCGCGTTGCCCTCGTCACCGGTGCGAGTCGCGGCATCGGCAGCGCCATAGCGGAAGCGCTGGCTGAACAGGGCGCCCAGGTGGTCCTGTCGAGCCGCAAGCAGGTGGACCTGGACGACGAAGCCGAACGGATCAACACGAAGTTTCCCGAGCGCGCCGTGGGAATCGCGGCCCACGCCGGCAGGCAGGAGGACCTCGAGCGCCTGGTCGAAGGGGTGATGACGCGCTTCTCCCGAATCGACATCCTCGTCAACAACGCAGCCACCAACCCTTACTTCGGCCCCGTCCTGGGGGCCGAGCTGTCGGCGTGGGACAAGACGTTCGAGGTCAACCTGCGCGGCATCTTCATCCTGACCAAGCTCGTCTATGAAGCCTCGATGGAGCATCACGGCGGGGCGATCGTCAACGTGTCCAGCATCGGCGGGCTGCGGCCCGGTCTTGGCCTGGGCGTTTACAACATCACCAAGGCAGGCGTGATCATGCTCACGCGCCAGCTCGCTCGAGAGCTCGGCGGCAAGGTTCGCGTCAACGCCGTAGCGCCCGGGCTCGTCAAAACCCGTTTCGCAGAGGCGCTTTGGGGCAACGAGGCGATCCTCGACCGGGTGATCAGCTCCAACCCGATGGGCCGGATCGGTGTTCCCGACGAGATCGCCGGGGCGGTGGTGTTCCTGGTGTCAGACGCGGCGAGCTACGTGAACGGAGAGGTGCTCGTCATCGATGGGGGCGGGGGCGAGCCGTAGCCGGAGCGCCAACTTCTTCGCCTTCGCCGTTTTCGGAAGCCAGCTGCCGGCTGTGGATGAAGTCTTCCAACTCTTTCTCGTACTGGTAGGCGTGCCGGTCGGGCTCATAGCGGAGCACGCGCCGTTGCTGGATGAAGTCCTCAAACGCCGCTCGCGTATCTCGTGCGGCGCGGAAGCGCAGCTCCCGGGCGGCCTTCGCCGTCGATAGAGTCCGACCCCAACGAAGCAGATCCATGAGCTGCGGGGAAAGCGACGCCAGCCCGCTCCGTCGCAGCGCAAACGCGGTGAGCTCGAGACCAACAGGGGGCAGCACCGGGGCATGGAGCTTGCCCGCGGCGTCGAGAAGGGCCGACAGCGGCTCAGCGCCTTGAGCGGCGATGTTGTATGCGCCGGCCGGCCCCCGCTTGGTCGCCAGGTAAAGGGCCTCGACGCAGTCGTCGCGATGGATCAGCTGCAGGATGGGATCGTACCCGGCCACCGTCGGCACGAACTCGAGGTCGAGGTAGCGAGCCAGCGGCTGGGGCTCGTCCGGGTTCAGGCTGTTGCTGAAGCGGAGTGTCAGGAGGTCGATGCCGGGGTTGCGGTCGGCGAAGTCGGATACGTACGACTCGACCTCGACGATGTCGCGAACAAACTGGTGCTTCGAGTTCGAATCGAGCCTGTGGTCCTCGCGAAGGTTGTTCGGCAGGTCGTAGCGCGAGCCGTAGACGTGACCCGACGACTTGAGGACGAATCGCTTGACCGGGCTGTCCGCGCCGGCACAGCCGGCGAGGAGGTTCAGGGTCCCGATCACGTTCATCTCGTGAGCGCGTCGAGGATCGAGGTCGAACGAATCGACCCGGGTGAGCGTGTGCACGACCGTGTCGATGCCCACCGCTCGCACGAGCTTGCCGATCAGCGAATGGCGGATGTCGAGCTTCAGGTAGTCGGCTCGGCCTAGGTCGTATCGAGGTTCGCGGATGTCGATTCCGATCACCTCCGCAACGTCGGGGTCGTCGACCAAACGCTGGACGACCAGCGCCCCCCACCAGCGCGCGACGCCGGTGACGAGGATCCGTCGCTTTTTTCCAGCCATCGTCCTTTAGTGTGCCCTACGTTCTTTTGATCACGTCGCGTTCCATCTGCGCGACCGCGCGTGAAACGACGTCGAGGAGCGGCGATTTCGCCTGGCGCAACGCGAACTCGAGCTGCCGGAGCAGCGAGTAGAGGCTCTTCATCGCTTTGATCGCGTCGCCGATGTCCACGTTGGCGGGCAGCGGGATCTTGTCCAGGGGCTCACCGGCCGACCATCGATACGCGAAGTCGATGTAGTCGTGTGACGGCTGGCGCAGGTTGGGCTCGTCGAGGTCCTTCTCCATGTCCGCGAAACGGAAGTACAGCGAGCGGACGAGCCGTGCGGTCTGTGAGATGGCGGGCGTGGGGTACCGGCGAGGTCCGGTCGGGGCCCCGCCGCGGCTGCGGCCTCGCTCGCGATCCTCGGCGGCCAGCATGACGAGGACCCCGCACAGCTCTTCGGCCGTCAGACCCTCTAGCCATCCGGCCCACACCGCCTCTGCGACGAGGATCGTGTTCTCGCCATAGATGCGGGCCGCGAACAGGCCTTTGTCGGTCGGCCGGTCGGCGGACAGGAATCCGGTCTCGGCGAGGATCCGGGACAGGCGTCGCAGCTTGCGAGCGTATTCGTCCATCTGGCCGGTCGCCTCGCGCTCGCCGGCTTCGAGCTCCTTCTGCAAGGCTCTGATCTCCGAATAGCGCTGCAGGTGCTCGCCGAAACGCGGCGAGCGCACCACCTTCAGCTTTCGCTGCCGCTCGAGCAGGCCTTTGGCTTCGACCTCCAGCTTCTGGACCAGCCTGCTGGAGTGACCCTGCGCTCGTGTGTGGCGTCCGCGCCGGTTGCGCCTCTCGGCGCCGGCGTCGCGCCGCAGCCGCCTCAGCTCGATCCGGATCGCCCTGCGCCGATCCTCGAGCTTGAAGTACTGAACGACGTCGTCCAGTGAGACATCGGAGTCGTCCCACATCTTGCGGATGTCATCCAGCCGGGCACGCACATTTTGCAGCCGCCCGCGCGTGGCGTCGGCCGCAAGCCGCTTCTGGAATTGCCCGAAGGACCGCTCCATGAGGCCTTCGGCCTCGGCCGGCGTGTAGACGCGAAGCAGGTTGAGGGCCATGTTGTAGCTGGGCAAAAACTTCGACTCGACGACGAGCGTCGGCCCCATCGCCACCTCGTAGATGGTCCCGATCTCGACATCGGATTCCTTGAGGATCACGCCGTGTCCGATCACGTCGATGCCCCGGCGGCCGGCTCGGCCCATGAGCTGCGTCATCTCACCGGTGGTCAGGTTCGAGAAGCTCACGCCGTCGAACTTGGTGAACGAAGAAACGACCACGCCGCGCGCCGGCATGTTGATGCCGAGCGAGAGCGTCTCCGTTGCAAAGACGACTTTTATGAGGCCGCGCTGGAAGAGCTCTTCGACCATCTCCTTGTGGTAGGGCAGGAGCCCGGCGTGGTGCTCGGCCATGCCGCGGCGCAGCAGCCGCGCATCGACCATGCGGCGGAACAGCGCTTCTTCGTCGCGATCCTTGAGGCCGAGCAGCCGCTCGGCCGCCACCCGGTCGATGGCCTCTTTCTCTTCGGCCGTGGTGAGGTCGAGGTCGTGATACGAGCATCGCTGTAGCGCCTCCCGGCAGCCGCGCCGGGAGAAGATGAAATAGATCGAGGGCAGGATGTCCAGGCGCCGCAGCTCCTCGATGACTTTCAGCAGGTCGTTGGAGGGAAGGCGTGTGAAGCGGCCCACCCGATAGGACGCTTCCTCTTCCTCGGCGGCCTTGGTCCACGTGCGTTGATCGATGCCGCCGTCCTCTTTGAAAAGAGGGAAGAAGCGGTTCTGGACGGCGAGCCACATCTTCAACTCGACCGGGCGGACGTTGTGGAAGACGGTCTCCATGCCGCCACGGTTTTCCGCCATCCACTCGGCGATCTCGCGGTAGTTGCCGATGGTCGCCGAAAGGCCGACGAGCTTGATCGATCGCGGCGCCTGGATCACGATCTCTTCCCAGACCGAGCCGCGAGGAAAGTCGTCGATGTAGTGGACCTCGTCGAGGACGACGTAAGCGACAGCGTCCAGGCGCTTGGGATCCTCGTAGATGAGGTTGCGGAGGATCTCGGTCGTCATCACGACCACCGGCGCCTCGTCGTTGATGGTGTTCTCGCCCGTCACCAGGCCGACGGTCCGCTCGCCGTACTCGCGCACGAAATCGTGGTACTTCTGGTTGCTCAGCGCTTTCAGCGGCGTCGTGTAGATGACCTTCGTGCCGTCACGCAGAGCGCGAAAGATCGCGTATTCGGCCACCACCGTCTTGCCGCTGGAGGTGGGGGCGCTGACCAGGACGCCGCCGGTGCCGCTGTCCAGCTTGTCGATCGCCTCGCGCTGGAAGGCGTCGAGCTTGAAGGGAAGGGTGGCCTCAAACTCCGGTGCGAGCGACTCGATGGTTTTCACAGGCGCACCAGCTCGGTCGACACGTCCGTGATCCGGGCGCCGGCGGAGTGGGTCTCGATGTATGCGAGGGCGGCGGCCAGCACCTCGTCGGCATGGCGGCCGTCTGCGCTGACGCAGGCGATGGCCAGCTCGGCCAGCTGCCAGCGGTCACGCTCGCCAACTTCGGCCGCGGCAACCTGAAACTCGGCCCGGACGCGGCGCAGGAGGCCGCTGATCACCTGGCGTTTGGACTTCAGGGACCCGCTTTCAGGGAGGTGCAGGACGACTCTGGCGACGCCGACCGCGACTGTGGAGGCCATCAAAGGCGGTTTTTGACCATTGGTGTGGACTGCACATATGATGGCCTGTGAGCTTGACGCACCCTTGGGGGTGGCCGGCATTCAGCTGGAGGTGGGTCAGATGAGTGGAGACGTGGACGCAGAAGATAAGGGTTTCGAGCAGTTCGAGCGATTCCTGGAGCACTGGTCCCGAAGAGACTTCCTGAAGCGAGCCGGTGGTGCGACCGCCTATATGGCCTTCGCGGCCGGCGGCCTATCGTTCCTAGAGGCTTGTGGCGGGGGCAACACCTCGACCAGCCTGACGCCCAAGAAGGGCGGCCATGTGATCGAAGGCAACTTCACCGACATCCGCACGCTCAACTCCATGCTGAGCAGCGACACAGCCAGCAACCAGGTCATCGGGCTCATGTTCGATGGGCTGCTGAACTACTCGAAGAACGGAGATCTGGTCCCCGCCCTGGCAAAATCCTTCACCACCTCGTCGGACGGGCTCACCTACAAGTTCACGCTTCGCGACAACCTGAAGTTCTCGGACGGACAGCCGCTCACGGCCGACGACGTCGTCTTCACCTACCAGCTCGCCTACGACCCCAAGTACAAAGACGTGGCGTCGCCGCGGCGTGGTGACCTTCAGAAATACATCGCCAGCGTCACCGCCCCCGATCCAAAGACAGTGGTCATCACGACGACCACGGTGTTCGCGCCCTTCCTGGCCAACCATGCCCTCTACGGCATTCTGCCCAAGCACGTGCTTGGCAGCCTGGACCCGAAGGCGATCAACACCGCCGATTTCAACACCGCTCCTTCAGTGACCAACGGCGCGTTCAAGTTCGTCAAGTGGGAGAAGGGACAGCAGGTCACGCTCGCGCGCAACGACAACTATTGGAACGGTCCCGCTTACCTCGACTCTTACGTCTACAAGGTCCTGCCCGACTCAGTCGCGGTGACGAACCAGCTGAAGACGGGAGAGATCGACATCGGCCCGGTCGACCCATCGCAGTTCGACGACGTGAAGACGGCGACCAACGTGGCCATGTCAGAGTTTCCAGTCCCGACCTTCACCTTCTATGCATACAACCTTGACTCCACCAAGCTGGGCGGCCAGCTGTTCGGGGACAAGGCAGTGCGTCAAGCATTGCTTTACGCGCTCAACCGCCAGCAGATCGTGACCGCGGTGTTCTTCGGCCATGGTTCAGTGGCCAACGCGGTGGAGCCGCCGACCTCGTGGGCCTACAAAGACAAGCCTCAGGTCCTGATCGGCTTTGACAAGGCGAAGGCCGAATCGTTGCTCGACGGCGCCGGATGGGCCAAAGGATCCGACGGCATCCGTGCCAAGGGCGGGCAGAAGCTCAAGTTCACGATGATCACCAATGCCGGCAACAAACAGCGCGAAGCAATGCTCACCGTCATGCAGCAGTCGTGGAAGGACGTCGGCGTCGACGCCACCCCGAGCCTCATCCAGTTCCCGCAGCTGGTGAGCCAGATCGTCAGCATCCGCACGTTCGACCTGTTCCTGGTCGGCTTCAACTGGGGCGCGGACCCCGACGTGTCCCCGCTCTATCACTCGAGGAACACGGCGCCCGGCGGCTTCAACGGCGCCGACTTCAAAAACGACACCGCGGACCAGCTCCTGGACCAGGCGCTCGGCACAGTCGACAAGGCCAAGCGCAAGTCGCTGTACTTCCAGTTCCAGGACCTCATGTCGGACCTGCAGCCGTCGCCGGTCATCCTGTTCAACAGCGGAATCTATGGCGTCAACACGCGCGTACAGGGGACCGACTTCGGCCCGTTCAACCAATTTGCCCAGCGGCCCTGGAACGCCAAGGTTTGGGTGACGGACGGCAAGTAAAGAGGAATAGGGGAGCCGCCGGAATAGGCTTGTAGCGGATGCTGGCCAAGTACCTGCTCCGGCGGTTCTTCGCCTCGATCGTCGTCGTCTTGGGCGTGACGGCCATCACCCTCGTGCTCATGGACCGCACGCGCGGCACCTACGTGCCGGGCATCGATCTCAACCCCAATCTTCGGCCCGACGATATCGAACGCCTGAGGGCGAACCTGGGCCTCGACCGGCCTTTCTACGTTTGGTACATCACCTGGCTCTGGAACGTGGTCCATGGCGATTTCGGCCGCTCGATGATCGATGGCAGCCCGGTGATGAGCCACATCCTCGACCGCCTGCCCAACACGTTGGAGCTCACGGCCACAGCGATCCTGATCGGCGTTGTGCTCTCAATTCCGCTTGGCGTGATCGGCGCACTCAGGCGCGGCAGCAAGGTCGACCACGGGTTGACCGTGGTCTCGGTGGCGGGCTTCGCGGTGCCGCAGTTCTGGCTCGGCCTGCTGCTGATCCTGTTCTTCTCGGTCACGTTCGAGCAGCACGGCTGGCCGTGGCTTCCATCCAGCGGCGCCACGAGCGCGCTGGGCGGCGGCGACATCCTCGACCGGCTCGAGCACCTGATCATGCCGGCCACGGTGCTCTCCTTCTTCTATCTGTCCCTGTGGTCGCGCTTCACTCGCTCGAGCATGCTCGAGGTTCTCTCGCAGGACTACATCCGCACCGCGCGCGCCAAAGGCATGGGCGAACGGCGAGTCGTATACCTGCACGGGCTGCGCAACGCATTGATCCCTCTGATCACGCTGGTCGGCCTCGAGCTGCCGGGCCTGGTGAGCGGCGGGCTGGTCGTCGAGGTCGTCTTCGGCTGGCCGGGCATCGGGCGCCTGCTGTTCGAGCGCGCCCTCCAGTACGACTACTCGACGGTGATGGGCGTCACCTTCTTCGCCACACTCCTGGTCATCGCCGGCAACCTGCTCGCGGACGTGCTGTATGCAGTCCTCGATCCGCGGATCCGCTACGCGTGAAAGCCCCACAAAATCTTCCATTTTTCGGGGACCCCGAATGAGCATGCTGGGTCAGACACCCGCGACCGAGATCGAAGCCCCGATCAGCACGTTCGAAGGTGCCGCCACCCGTCCGGCACAGTCGTACTGGAACGAATCGTGGGAGCGGCTGCGCGCCAACCGCATCGGCATGGGCGCCGGGATCCTGATCGTCATCCTGGGCGCCATCGCACTCGCGGCGCCGCTGTTCACACAGTTCCTCACGCACTACGAGCCCTACCGACTCGACCTGCTGTCGACTTTCCAGCCGCCAGGCCATCCACATCTCCTGGGCACAGATGATCTCGGACGCGACACGCTCACGCGGCTGATCTACGGCGGCCGCGTATCACTCGGCGTCGCGTTCTTGACGGTCGGGCTTTCACTGACCCTCGGCACGACCGTCGGCCTCGTCGCCGGCTTTTACGGCCGCTGGGTCGACGACATCCTCATGCGAATCGTGGACACCGTGCTGTCGATCCCGGCGATCTTTCTCTTCATCCTCATGTCGATCTTGTTCCGCCCGAACCCGATCACCCTGGCGATGATCATCGCCTCAGTCGGCTGGGGCGGTGTGGCGCGACTCGTTCGCGGAGAGGTGCTCTCGGTCAAGCAGCGGGATTTCATCATGGCCACGCGCTCCATCGGCGCCCGCGACCTGCGATTGATCGCCATCCACCTCTTGCCCAACGTGCTGCCGGTTTTGATCGTCGCCGCCAGCCTCGGGGTCGGCCAGATCATCCTCATCGAGGCGGCGCTCGACTTCCTCGGTCTTGGCATCCAGCCACCGACGGCGAGCTGGGGCAACATGTTGACCAACGCCCAGAGCTACTTCTTCCACTCCGTCTGGCTGGTGTATTTCCCGGGGGTGACGATCTTCATCACGGTGCTTGCATCAAACGTATTCGGCAACGCGGTCCGCGACGCCTTCGATCCCAGGCTCAAGTAGTGCCCGAGACGCTGCTCGAGGTCCAGGACCTCCACACCGTCTTCAAGACCAAGGCCGGCATGGTGAAAGCGGTCGACGGCGTGTCCTTCGAGATCAGCCCCGGAGAGACGCTGGGCATCGTGGGCGAGTCGGGCAGCGGTAAGTCGGTGACGGCGCTGAGCGTCATGCGCCTCCAGCGTCCCGGGAAAGTCGTGAGCGGCAAGGTCATGTTCAAAGGCCGCGACCTCACCAAGGTTTCCGAAGGCGAGATGCGCGAGATACGCGGCCAGGACATCGCAATGATCTTTCAGGACCCCATGACGTCCCTCAACCCGGTCTTCCGGACCGGGTGGCAGGTGGCCGAGCCTGTGCGCCTGCATCACGGCCTGGACAAGGCCAAGGCCATGGGAGTCGCGGTCTCCATGCTGGGCAAGGTCGGAATTCCATCGCCCGAGACCAGGGCGCGTGACTACCCGCACCAGTTCTCGGGCGGGATGCGCCAGCGCGCCATGATCGCCATGGGTCTGACCACCACCCCGAAGGTCTTGATCGCCGACGAGCCGACCACGGCCCTCGACGTCACGATCCAGGCGCAGATCCTCGACCTTCTGCGCCACGTCAACCGCGATTTCGGCACCGCGACCATCCTCATCACCCACAACCTGGGCGTGGTCGCGGGCATGTGCGAGCGCGTGATGGTGATGTACGCCGGGAGGGTGGTCGAGGCGGGGCCGACCGTGGACGTCTTCGCGCACCCCAAGCACCCGTACACGTGGTCGCTGCTCCGGTCGATACCGCGCTTGGATGCCGAGCGCCACGAGCCGCTGAAGCCGATCGAAGGGCTGCCCCCCGACCTCATCGACCTGCCGACCGGTTGCGCGTTCCATCCGCGGTGCAAGTTCACGATCGAGCGGTGCTCGCGTGACGTCCCGGCGCTGAACCGGGTGGGCGAGACGCAGCTGGCGGCATGCTGGGTCACCCAATCGGGGGTCGAACTCTAGGTGTCCCGTCCGGGAAGCCGCTCACCAATCCATCGGCCTAGTCGGCCGGGCGCCTTCGGCGCTGAAGCCAGCGTCGCCTCCTGCGCTCGCTCGGTCACGCATCTACGCGATGCGCTCCCTCACGTGCTCGTCGGCTCCTTGGCTCCGGCCGCCAAGGCCGCGTCTTGGCGAGCTTGTTCCCGAACAGGACACCAAGGTGCCTGAGACCGCCCATGTCCAGCTGAAGAGGGCCTGGACCACTTCCGATCCACTCGTGTCCGTGGAGGGGTTGAAAACGTGGTTCCCGATCTCGTCGGGCGTCCTCCAGCGGACGGTGGCTCATGTGCGCGCGGTCGACGGCGTCGACCTCGAGATCAAGAAGGGCGAAACGCTGGGCCTGGTTGGGGAGTCGGGCTGCGGCAAGTCGACGCTGGGGCGCACGATCATCCGCCTGCTCGACCCGACGGCGGGAACGATTCATTTCAAGGGTGAGGACATCACCCATCAGCACGGTACGGCGATGCGCATGCACCGTCGCGACATGGCGATGATCTTCCAGGACCCTTACGCGTCGCTCGATCCGCGGCAGACGGTCGGCGACATCATCGGCGAGCCGCTGGATATTCACAGGCTCGCCAAGGGCAAAGAGCGGCAGAACCGGATCTACGAGCTGCTGCAGGTGGTGGGGATGAATCCGCGATTCGCCGACCGCTATCCGCACGAGTTTTCGGGCGGTCAGCGGCAGCGCATCGGGATCGCGCGGGCGCTCGCGGTCGGCCCGACCTTCATCGTCTGCGACGAACCGATCTCGGCGCTCGACGTCTCGATCCAGGCCCAGATCATCAACCTGCTCGAGCGGCTGCAGTCGAAGTTCGACCTGACGTACCTGTTCATCGCGCATGACCTTTCGGTCGTGAAGCACATCTCGAACCGCGTGGCGGTCATGTACCTCGGCAAGATCGTCGAGGTCGCTCCCGGCGGGCAGCTCTACCGGCGGCCCCGACATCCCTACACCGGCTCCCTGCTCTCGGCAATTCCGATCCCTGACCCCGTCATCGAGCGCGGGCGGGAGCGTGTCATCCTGCAAGGCGACGTCGCGTCGCCAGTGAACCCGCCGTCGGGCTGCCGGTTCCGGACGCGCTGTCCGCGTGCGCGGCCGCATTGCGCCGAGGAGGAGCCGCCGCTCGAATCGTTCGGGGCCGAGCACATGGCGGCGTGTTTCTATCCATTAGATTGAGTTCGTGATCGGGGAGCTGGAGACACTTGGGCGCGACCTGGTCGCGGCCTCTTATCTCAAAGGCGATTTCGTGCTTCGGTCCGGCAAACGGTCCAACCGCTACTTCGACAAATTCCTCTTCGAGACCGATCCCGCATTGCTGCGGCGGCTGGGCAAGCATCTGGCCGGTCTCGTGCCACTCACGACGCAGCGCCTCGCCGCACCGGAGCTTGGAGCCGTGCTCCTCGGCGGCGCCGTGTCCATGGAAACAGGTCTGCCGCTGGTCCTCGTGCGCAAGGAGCCGAAGGGCTACGGGACCTCGAAGCAGATCGAGGGACGATTCGAGCGGGGCGAACGCGTGACCGTGATCGAAGATGTCGTGACCACCGGTGGCGACTCGCTGCGTTCGGCACAGGTCCTGCGCGACGCAGGCGCCGACGTGATCCATCTCGTCGTCGTCCTCGATCGTGGCGAGGGTGGCGAGGAGAACATCCACAAGGCCGGCATTCGTTACTCGCCTCTCTTTCGCATCACCGACCTCGAGCTTGACTGAGCCGCGCTCCAACGCCCTCGTCATCGCGGGCGGCACCGTGCATACGCCCGATGGCCCTCGTCAGGTGGACGTGCACGTCGCCGGGGGTGTGATCACCAGCGTCGGCAACGACCCGGCTCCGGCCGGAGCGCAGACCGTCGATGCGACCGGGATGTACGTCCTGCCGGGCGCGATCGACGTCCACGTGCACAGCCGCGACCCGGGCTTTCCGCAGAAGGAGGATTTCGGAACGCTGACTGCTGCAGCGGCAGCAGGCGGTGTGACGACTGTGATCGACATGCCGAACACGGTGCCGGCCGTCGATGCAGCCGGGGTGCTGGAGTCCAAGGCGGCGCTCGCCCGCGGCAAGGCCCGCGTCGATTTCGGGTTGTGGGGCCTGGTGCGTTCGACCACGACGCCCGACGAGCTCGAAGGCCTGGCGGCTGCCGGTGCGGTCGGCTTCAAGGCCTATCTCGGCTACGCCTACAGCCTCGCGCGGAAGCAGGTGCATTACTCGCTGAACCTCGATGATCCCGACCTCGAGGCGCCACCTGACTACGGGACGCTGGCCCGACTCGCCCCCGACATCGCACGCCTCGGCTTGCCGCTCGTGATCCACGCTGAAGACCCGGCGATTCTCGTTGCGTTCACGCGCCCGCTCGAGACGTATGCGGACCTGCTGGCCGCGAGGCCCGCGGAGGCTGAGGCCGTCGCGATCGCCGCGGCGGCCGAGATCGCCGGCGCCTCAGGGGTGCGCTTGCACATCGCTCATCTGTCGAGCGCGCCCGGCCTGGCCGCGGCGCAGGAGGCGATAAGGGCCGGCGCGCCGCTGACCCTCGAGACGTGCCCTCACTACCTGTGGCTGTGCGACGAGGATTTCGAAAGGGTCGGGACGGCGATGAAGATCTTTCCGCCGGTCCGCGCCGAGCATGACCGTGACGCCCTCGTCGACGGGCTCAGGAAGGGAACGATCACGACCGTCGCCACCGACCACGCACCGCACACCGATGCGGAAAAGGCGGCTGCGTTCGGTGACGCACCGGCCGGGAGCCCGGGTGTGCAGACGCTTTACGTCAGCTGTCTCGAGCTTGCCAAACGCATGGGCGATGTCTGGCTGGCGCCACGCTGGGTTTCCGAGGCCCCGGCAGCGCTGGCCGGGCTGCAAGGAAGCAAGGGCATGATCGCGCCTGGATACGACGCGGACCTCGTGATTGTGGATCCAAACCAGCCAACTCGAGTGCGTCCGGAGATCATGCGGTCACGGCAGCGGCACAGCGCGCTCGACGGCATGGAGTTCGGCTTCACCGTGCGCGAGGTCTACCTGCGTGGCTCGCTGGTCGCGGGCGAAGGCGGGCGTCGAGGACGTACCGGCGGCCGTCTGCTTCGGCCGGCCCGACGCCAGTCGTGAGCGCCTTGATGCGCGTCGCCCTCGTGCTGCTCGTCGGCGTTGCAGTCGTGTGCTCTGCATGCGGCGAGTCGGCGACTTCGAATGGGTCCCCAGGGACCTCCAGCTCGGCCAGGGGAACCGGCAAGCTCGATCCCGCCGTCGCGATGCCGAAAGGATTTCCGTCGGACTTTCCTATCTATCCGGGCGCCCGCCTCACCCAGGCCAGTCAGGTCACGAACAACGGGCAGACCACCTGGGGCGTGCAGTGGGAGACCCTGGACGGCGTGGACGCGGTGCAGGGCTTCTATGTGAAAAAGCTCAACGAAGGCGATTGGACCATCACCTACAACGGCTCGAGCGGCGGCAACTTCTCAGCCATCTTCAGCCGCAAGAGCAACCAAAAGGACGCGGGGATTCTCGCGGTCGAGTTGGAGTCGGACGTGACCCGTATCACCCTCGCGTTCGGAGAGAACGGGTAGGTCGGGCCACCAATTCCGCGCGTTTGGATCAAAACGCGCGTTTGTGAGAGCGGGATTTCGCGCGTTTTGCGCAAGACGTGCGTAATCGCAGAGTGCGCTTAGGCTCGGGTCGGGGCTCCTCTGAAGATCGGGTTCTGCGCGAGCTCGTTCTGAAGGCTCGTGGCGGGCCCATGGCCTGGGTACAGCGCAGTCGAGAGCGGCAGGCGCAGCAGCTTGGTGCCGATGCTCATCATCTGCCGGCGCAAATCGGTCTCGGGCGTCTGCTTTCCAATTCCACCCGCGAGGATGGTGTCGCCGACGAACGCATGGTTCGCGACGACGAGGCACACGCTGCCCGGGGTGTGGCCGGGTGTGTGCATGACGGACAGCTTGAACTCGCCGAACTCCAATTCGTCGCCATCGAGGAGATAGCGGTCGGCCGAGCGAAGGAACTGCTTGGCATCGGCCGAGTGAATTGCGGTCTGGCCGCCGGTCAGGTCCTTCAGCTCGTCCTTGCCGCCGACATGGCCCGGGTGGCAGTGAGTGGCGACGATGTACTTCACGGACATGCCCTTCGTCTGGTCGGCGAGCTTGTCGACCGGGAGCCCCGGGTCGACGACGACCGCCTCTTTCGTGCTCGCGCACGTGAGGATGTAGCCGTTGACCTCGCGGTCGAGCCTGACCTTGACGATACCCAGCTTCGCCATCAGATCAGTATTACCGCATGCAGCGAGAGGCCGTTATCGTGTTTGGCGCAGCGCTGGTCCTAGTTTGCCTCTACTGGACCTACGGCTATTTCCGCAAGCGCTCCAGGAGAGGCTAGTCTGGCACCTCGCCCTGAACCTTAATTCGCAGCGCGTCCAAAGCATCGAATTTGTCCAGCGGCTGCTTCGGCCGAACACGATCGGGATACTTCGCCGTCTGAATCGCCTCGAGCAACAGCTCGATCTCCTCAGGCGTGAAGTTCAGCGTCCGAAGGACGACCTCCTTGACCTTTTCGTGCCGATCGACCGCGCCGCGTATCACCTCATCGGTGTCGGTGACGACCTGCGGCCGAGTCGGCCGGAACAGCTCTTCCGATCCCGCGAGCGAAACGCGCTTAAAAGTGGTCATGGCTGTCTGTGATTCTCCAATACCCGTGTTGCCAATGCACGATACGACCTTGCGCCGTCCGAGTCCTTCGCGTATTGAAGGATCGACATCCCCGCCAGGGGCGTCTCCGCGAATCGGATCGAGTCGGTGACGCCGAAGTCGTAAACCTTGTCGCCGTACTTCTCCTTGACGGCGGCGAGCACCTCTTGTGAATGCAGCGCCCGCGACTTGTAGAGCGTGGGGAGGATGCCGATGAGCTCGAGTCGTGGGTTGAGCCTGCGCTTCACGCGCTCCATGGTGATCAACAGCTCTTGCATTCCTTTCAGCGCGAGGAACTCCGCCTGCAGCGGCACCAGCACCTCGTCGGCCGCCACCAATGCATTGATGACGATCAGGTCGAGCGATGGCGGGCAGTCGATGATGATGAAGTCGTAGCGCTTCTGCGCAGCCTCGAGCTTGTCGCGAAGGATGCTCTCGCGCCCGATCTCGTTGATGAGCTGGTTGTCGGCGCCGGCCAGCTCTACGTCCGCCGGGATGTAGTGGACGCCCATCTGCGGAGCTTCCTGCACGACGTCGGTCACGGTGGTATCCGGGTCGACCAAGAGGTGGTAGATGGTCTTCTCCAGCTCGGCTGGAGGCTTCATGTACAGGGTCAGGTGGCCCTGCGCGTCGAGATCGATGAGCAGGACGCGCTGGCCGATCTCCGCGAGTGCTGCGCCTAGGTTGACGGCGGTGGTGGTTTTGCCCACACCACCCTTTTGCATGGCGACGGCTATCGTTCGGGCCAAGAGTGACCCGAGTCTAACCGAAGCTAGGCAGGACCGCCCGCGCGGGACCCGGCTCTATCATTTGCCGCGGTGTTCGTGATCCCACTGATCTCAGCCGTGGTCGGCGCAGCCTTCGCGTTTGTCGTCGGCCGGCAGTACCTCGCACGCCGCAGGCCCTACCAGGCTGTTTGGGCCCTCGCCCTGGCCATGTTCGGCGTGGCCGCCGCGTTCGAATCCGCCGGCCAACTGGCAGGCTGGTCCGATGCGACCTACAAGGGTTACTACCTGTTCGGCGGCCTGCTGAACGTCGGATGGCTCGGAATCGGCTCGTTCCTCTTGATGGCACCTCCCCGCGCGGGCCGGGTCGCCGTAATCGTAATGGCCATCATCTCGTTGGTATCTGTCGTGGCCGTGCTCGCATCGCACACCAGCCCAACGCTGCTGAAGACCCAGGTCCCGGCCCGCGGGGCGATCGACGTTCCAGCTGTGCTGCCATTGATCACCAACCTCGGCGGATCGCTGCTGCTCGTCGGCGGGGCGGCCTGGTCGGCCTGGAAGTCCGCCCGGGGCGGCGCGCCGCGGAACCGGGTCCTCGGTCTTGCCATCCTGGCCGCGGGGGCCTTCATCGTCGCCGGCGGTCACAGCTACGCGCAGACGAAAGGCGTCTATGTCGCTCAGCCGGTCAGCGAAGCGTTGGGCATCGTGGCGATGTTCGCGGGCTACCTCGTCGTCGAAGCTCGGCGCGCGACGGCGCCGTCGAAACCGAGGATCGCATGATCATCGACATCGCGATCGTCCTCGTGCTGCTCCTGGCGCTGGTGCTTGGATATCAGCGCGGCGTGATTCAGCCGCTGATGGCCGAGATCTTCTTCTTCGGCACGCTGCTCGTGATCTTCCGGTTCCACGACACGTACACGAACGAGATGCAAAAGCTCCTTCACCTCAACGCGGTTCTGAGCGTGTTCGTGGCGCTGATCCTGGCTGTGATCATCGGCGCGATCGGAGGTGCGATTGGAGGCGCTTTCCACCGCCTCGAAGCGATCCGGGGCGTCGACGGCCTGCTCGGGATCTTCGTTCACGTCGCCGTGACGCTGGTCGTCATCTACCTCGCCGTCGCGGCCCTGGTCACCCTCGACAACGCGTTCGAGCCCACTCTGAAAACCGCGAACTTGACGTTGGCCCAGGTCAACCAGCTCGAGACCTGGATCCTGTCCAACCCGATCACCGCGGCGATGGTGTCCAAGCAGGATCTCGCGGCGTTGAAGACCGCCGCGAACAAATCCACGGGCGCGAGCATCGACTCGGTCGGCGGCATCCACCAGCTGCAGCAGATCTACGTTGACTTTCTGCAGCCGCAGCTGCACAGCTCGAGAGCTGTGCCGGTCGTGCTCTCCATCGGATCTCACATTCCGGTGATAGGTCACGTCGGACCCAGCGACCTCAAGCCGATCCCGACTCCGGCGCCATCTCCGAAAGTGAGCCCCTCACCCAGCCCGAAACACTCTCCGTAGGTTCGCGTGCTCGACCTGGCGCTGACACCTGACCAGGAGCAGCTCGTGGCGACGGTCCACGACTTCTGCGCCAAGGAGTTCGCGCCCACGATCGCGGCCAACGACCGGGAAGGCCGTCACGACCCCAAGATCTTCGCCAAGCTCGCCTCCATCGGCCTCCCGGGAGTGTGCTTCCCGCAGCGCTATGGCGGCCATGGTCTCGACTACCTCTCGCTCGGCCTGGTGTGCGAGGAGCTCGAGTACGTCGACACCACCTACCGCACCGTGCTCTCGGTGCACGTGGGCTTGGTCGGCATGGGTCTTTACACGTGGGCCGACGAAGAACAGAAGCAGCGCTGGCTCGTCCCGATGGCATCGGGCCAGAAGCTGGCCTGCTACGGGCTCACCGAGCCGAACGCGGGCTCGGATGTGGCTTCAATGCAGTCGACCGCGCGTCGCACAGGCGACACCTATGTGCTGAACGGACAGAAGATCTGGGTTTCGGACGCGGACACCGCCGACTTCATGCTCGTGTTCGCCAAGACCGATCCGAAGGCCGGAAGCCGCGGCGTCACTGCCTTCATGCTCGATCGGGCCGCAGCCGGCAAAGCGCTCCGCACCGAACCGATCACCGACCGGCTCGGCATCCGCGCCGGTGACGTCGGCTCGATCTTCATGTCCGATGTCGAGGTGTCCGAGCGTGATCGCATCGGCGATGAGGGCGATGGGTTCAAGATCGCAATGAGCTGCCTCGACAACGGGCGCTTCACGGTCGCCGCGGGCGCCACCGGCACGATCCGCGCCTGCCTCGACGCGTCGGTGAAATACGCTCGCGAGCGCAAGACGTTTGGCCAGGAGATCGGCCGCTACCAGCTGGTGCAGCAGATGATCGCCCGGATGTCGCGTGACTACGAGATCTGCCGCCTCCTCTACTTCAAGGTGGCCTGGATGAAGAACAAGGGCCTCCGGCACACCCGTGATGTGTCGGTGGCCAAGCAGTACGCCACCGATGCCGCGTTCAACGCCGCCCACGACGCCATCGAGGTGCATGGCGCCTATGGATACTCGGCCGAGTACCCCGTCGAGCGCTTCCTGCGCAATGCGCGAGCCCCGATCATCTACGAGGGCACGCGCGAGGTCCACACGATCTTGCAGGGCGAGTACGCCCTCGGCTACCGCGAGGACCGTCCAGTCAAGAAGTCGCTCCCGCCTTACGACCCCGATTGATGGCGGTGGCCGTCCGCCGGTCGTGGTCGCGGCTGACGCAGTTGGACTTCGTTCTTCTGTCGGTCTACTGGATTGCGATCGGCTATCTGTGGTCGAGCCTGGGCGGCCTGATCCTGCCCGACCTCGTCGCCCACCTGGTGGGCAACGAGCACAAGGGATCGGCCCTCGGCGTGCTGGAAGGGGTCGGCTCGCTGATGGCCGTGGTGTGGCAGCCGCTGGTCGGCTCGTACTCGGACCGCACCCGCACGCGGTTCGGCCGCCGCCACCCCTTCATCGTCGCCGGCACCGTCGGCGACGTGATCTTCCTGATCGGAATCGCGCTGTCGGGCACCTACTGGCTGGTGCTTGTCTTCTACTTCCTCTTGCAGACCGCGTCGAACACCGCCCAGGGGCCGTACCAGGGCCTGCTGCCGGACGTCGTGCCGGAAGCCCAGCGGGGCACAGCCTCCGGCTACTACGGCGCGGCGAACATCATCGGCATACTCGTGGGCACCGTGGGAGGTGGCTACATCCTCTCCCACTTCGGCCGGACCACGGCAATTCTCTGCATCTGCGTCTTGCTGGTGGTGACGATGCTGCCGACCGTGTTGTTCATCCCCGATCGCACCGAACCCACGAGGAGCCAGTTCGAGAGTCTTAGACAAGCGGTGACGAGCACGTTTTCCCGCCCGCTTGCATATCCAGCCTTCCTCTGGTTGATGGCCTCCCGGCTTTTGATCCTGATGGGCCTGGTCGGGCTGCAAAGCTTCGTTCTCTACTACTTCAGTGACGTGTTCTATGGCGGGCAAATCGATAACGCTGTCACCGCGGCATACACACTTCAGGGCCTGGTGATCGTGTCCGCCCTCGTGATCTCGTTGCCGGCGGCGCGAGCTTCAGACCGTTTCGGGCGACGGCCCTTGATCCTCACCGGCGGCCTGCTTGGCGCGGCCGGCGTTTTGATACTCGTCTTCAGCCACTACCAGCTTCTGCCCGCGTCGTTGGTCGACCCGCTCGCCCACGCTCTGAAGGTATCGACGCTGGCGGCGCAAGCGACCCTCGTGGGCGTTTTGATCGGGATCGGTTATGGGCTCTTTTTCTCGGTCGACTGGGCGTTCATCCAGGACATCATTCCGCCGGGAGAGGCCGGCCTGTTCATGGGCTTCAGCAACATTGCGAGCGCTGGCTCCGGGGTCATTGCACGTTTTGTCGGGGGTTTTCTGCTCGAGTTCAACAACGGGCCGAAGCTGCTCGGCCTGCCGGGCGGGTACCCGGTCATATTCACCGTGTTCTTCATCTGGTTGCTGGTCGGCGGCCTCCTCATCCTGAAAGTTCCGGAGATGCGCAAGAAATGAACAAGAAATGAAAGAGATGAACGTCGCCGGACTCACGCCTTGGGGTGGGCTAGCGGGCCATTCCATTGACACCGCCGACGTCATCGTGGCGGGCATCGCATACGACGGCTCGGCCGTCTATCGCAAAGGCGCCGCCCAGGCCCCGATGCGCATACGCGACCTCTCCGCGGTCATGCCACCGGTAACCGAAGACGCGCGCCCGCTGGACGGGCTCAAGGTGCACGACCTCGGCGACCTCGATGCGGGGGCCGACATCGAAACTGGCTGGTCGGATGTCGCCGACCGGCTCGCCGGCCTCCCGCCCTCGGCGCTGCTCACCGTGCTGGGCGGTGATCACTGCACCGCCATCGCGACCCTGGCTGCGCAGGCGCGGCGCCATCCGGACCTCGCCGTGTTGTGGGTCGACGCGCACCCCGATCTGTGCGACTTCTCGCGCGGAGGCCGCTGGACTTGCGGCTGCGCGATGCGCCGGGCGCTCGAGGTCTCTAGCATCGGCCCGGCCCGCGTGGTCATCGCCGGCGGGCGCGACTACGACCCTGAGGAGCTCGAGTTCATCCGCGCGCGCGGCATGCTCCTGGTGTCGGCCTCGGAGCTCGCCGGCGACAGCGGTTCGGCGCGCATGGTCGCCGATGCGCTGGACGGCAAGAGCCTGCACATCTCATTCGACATCGACGCCCTCGACCCCGCGTTTGCGCCCGGCACCGAGATTCCCTCGGCCGGAGGGCTCTCTACGCGCCAGGCGCTCGACTTCCTGCGCATCGCCACGGCGGGCTCGAAGCTAGTTGGACTGGACGTTGTCGAGGTGTCGCCGCCATTCGACCATGGAGACATCACCACCCTCGCCGCTCTGAAAGTGATCTTCGAGTTCTGGGGATTGTTCTGGCATGGAAAGCGCTGACGTCGTCATCGCCGGCGGCGGGATCATGGGCTGCGCCCTCGCCTACCAGCTGAGCAAGCGGAACGTCGACGTGCTTCTGCTCGAGCGCGAGACGTTGGGCTCGCAGTCGACCGGCAAATGCGCCGGCGGCGTGCGACAACAGTTCTCGAGCGAGGGCAACGTCCGCCTGCAGCGGATGGCCGTGGCAATCCTCGAGCGATTCGACGAGGAGATCGGGCACCCGGCGGACTTCCGGCAGATCGGCTACATGTTCGTGCTCACCCAGCCGCAGCAGGTCGAGGACTTCCACCACAACATGGAGATGTGGCATCGCGTCGGCCTGACCGAGGCCCGGTGGGTTGACCCGACGGAGGCCGCGCGTATGGTGCCGATCCTGAACGTCGAGGATGTTCTCGGCTGCACGTTCTGCCCTAGTGACGGAATCGCCAGCCCGGCCGACGTCACGTCGGGCTACGCAGCGGCCGCCCGGCGTCTTGGCGCGCGTTTGAAAGAAGGTGTGGCCGTCACCGGAATCGATGTCGCCTCAGGACGGGTGCAGGGCGTGCGCACGACGGCGGGCGATGTGGCTACACGGCTGGTATTCGACTGCGCGGGGGCGTGGGCGCCGTCGATCGGCCGCATGGCCGGCCTCGAGATTCCGATCCTGCCGTATCGCCGGCACATCGCGGTCACGGGAACGTTTCCGGCCGTGCCGCGCACGAATCCCATGACCGTCGACTTCCAGACCTCGCTCTATTTCCACCCGGAGGGGGATGGCGTCCTCATCGGCATGAGCGACCGCGAAGAGCCGCCGGGCTTCGTAACCGACGTCAACTGGGACTTCCTCGAGAAGATGTTCGCGCAAGCGGCGCGACGAGCGCCGGCGCTTGCGAGCGCCGGCGTGAAGACGGCATGGGCCGGCCTCTACGAGACGACGCCCGACCATCAGGCGATCCTCGGACCGATCCGCGAGTTGGAGGGGTTCTGGTGCGCGGCGGGGTTCAGCGGCCACGGATTCATGCAGGGCCCGGCAGCGGCACTGCTCCTAAGCCAGCTGCTGCTGGATCAGACCTCCGAAGTCGACATCACTTCCTTCGCGTACGAGCGATTCGCGAAGGGCTCACTGGTAAAAGAGCGCAACGTCATCTGACTAACGGCGGATCAACACCGCCAGCAGGATCAAGCCCAGGCCCCCGATCAAGAGCAAACCCGAGCAGCCCGCCTGCACCACCGTGTAGACGATTCCGCCTGTGGCGCCATACGTGGCGGCGATCTCAGCCCGGCGCCTCCGCGTGCGAATCGCGGCCGCGATGCCTCCCGCTCCGATCAGCACCGCGAACGCTCCCATGGCAATTCCGCCCGCCTCCTGGCCACTCACGGTTACGATTCTGACCCGTGGCCAGGGTGCTCCTTCTCGGCTCGACCGGCTTTTTCGGCCGGGGAGTCGCACACAAGCTCATCGATGGCGGCCACCAGCTCAGGGTTCTCGTCCGCGATCCGATGAAGGCGGCGGCCTTCAAAGCCCGCGGAGCCCAGGTGCTGGTCGGCGACGCACTCAACCCCGCTGCGGTGGGACAGGCGGCACAGGGCACTGAGCACATCATCAGCCTGGTCGCGGTACGCCGGAACCGGCCGCAGTCGTTCCTCGAGGTCAACGTCGACGGGCCGCGGATCATGGCCGAGGCTGCCAAGGCCGCCGGGGCGAAGTCGGTGGTGCTCGTGAGTGCCATCGGCTCGCGCCTCGATCCGCACTACAAGTACTTCACGTCGCGCTGGATGGGCGAGCAGGAGCTGGCCAAGACCGGCGTGGCGGGCACGATCCTTCGTTTTTCGTTTGTGCTCGCCGAGGAAGGAGGGATCCTCAACGACTTCGAACGCGCCGCCAAGTTTGGTCCGTTTCTCATCATCCCGGGAGACGGCCAGACCAAGCTGCAGCCGATCCTGCGCGAGGACGCGTCGCGCTGCGTGGTCGAAGCAATCGACAAGCCCGATCTGCTCGGAAAGATCGTCGAGCTCGGCGGACCCGAGGTCTTGACCTACGAGACGCTCTTCGATTGGTTCATCCAGGGTCGTGGGATCCGCAAGCCCAAGCTGAAGCTGCCCGCTGCGCTTCTCGTTCCGGGCGCTGCGGTCATGGAGACGCTTTTCAAGGATCCGGTCGTCACGCCCGACGAGATCAACATGATTCAGCTCGCCAACGTCGCCGACGGCATCGACTCCGTGAGCACGCATTTCGGCTGGCGGCCGACCGCCCCCAGCTCGTGGGTGCCGGCCCATTGGAAGAAGGCGCCGGCGCGGAAGTAGCGCCCCAGTCGCGCGTTCGGGCGTTCTTCGGACTGCCGTTGCCCGAGGCGCAGCGGACGGCCCTCGGCGCTTTCCTCGCGGCGTGCGCGGAGGCGGCGCCGCGATTCCGGTGGACGCCCGCCGCCAACCTGCACCTGACGGTCCGTTTCGTCGGCAGTGTCGATCGAGGTGTTGTCGAGGGCATCGCGGATCGATTGGACGGGCGCGGTCTGCACGGGTTCGACCTCGAGCTGGGAGAGCTTGGGGCGTTCAAGCGAGGGCGGCTCGTACGTGTTGTGTGGCAAGGCCTACGCTCCGGCGCTGACCTTGTGACGGCGCTCGCCGCCGGGGTTGAGGCCGAGTGCGCGGCCGCGGGGCTGGAGGGCGAGAGGCGCGCGTTCCAGGCCCACCTGACCCTGGCCCGCGCCCGGGCACGCGACGGTGCCGAGCTGCCCTCACTGCCGTCGCCCCCGCCGCTGGCAGCATGGCGTGCTGACGAGCTCGTGCTCTACGCAAGCCGCCTGAGCAAGTCCGGCGCCGTCTATGAGCCGCTACGCACTATGAAGCTGGATTGATGCGAGCCCGGACAAGGCGCACTCGAGGTCCTGTTCGGGCTTGGCGCCGCTGACGCCGACCGCGCCGATCGTCATGCCATCTCGCTTGATCGGCATCGAGCCTGGCCCAGGGATGAGGGGCATACGGACGAGCCGGTCCACCGCACTGAAGAATCCTGGCCGATCATTTGACATCTGCAGCAGCGATCCACCGTCGCGCAAAAGCATCGCGGCCCCGACTGCCTTCGCTTCGGCGATCTGCGGGGACAGAGGCGGCGCGCCGTCCATCCGGCCCAGTGCGATGAGGTGGCCACCTTCGTCGACCACCGCCACGGTTACGCTGACCCCGATCTTCGCGGCTTTGGCATGAGCTTCGCTAACGACTGCGTTGGCATCCTCGAGGCTGAGTGGCATTTGCGGGACACTTAGTCTCGCATGGAGCTCCGCGGAAGGGTTGCGATCGTCACCGGCGGTGGCACCGGCATCGGCCGAGCCGTGTGCCTGCGGCTTGTCAAGGGCGGCGCGGCGGCGGTGGTCGTGAACTACTCGCGGTCCGCGCACGACGCCGACGCGACCGTACGCGAGGTCGAAGATCTCGGCGCCAAAGGGATCGCCCATCGCGCCGACGTCTCGGACGAGTCCCAGGTCGTGGCCATGATCGAAGAGACCGCCAGGCGCTTCGGACGCCTGGACGTCCTCGTCAACAACGCCGGCACCACCCACTTCATCCCGCACTCCGACCTGGACGCGCTCACCGACGAGGTCTGGAACGAGATCCTCGGCGTCAACCTGAAGGGCACGTTCTTCTGCTGCCGCGCGGCGGCACCCGAGCTGCGCAAGGCCAAGGGCACCATCGTCAACGTGGCCTCGGTGGCCGGCCATCGCGCGGTGGGATCCTCGATCGCTTACGCCGTCTCGAAGGCGGGAGTGCTGCAGCTGACCCGCGCGCTGGCGCTTGCCCTCGCTCCCGAAGTTCGCGTCAACTCGGTGTCGCCAGGGTTGGTTTCGAGCCGTTGGTTCAGGCAGCGCTTCGGCGATGACGCCACCGCGGCCCTGGAATCATCGACTGCCGAAAGCGCTCCGCTGAAGGCGGTCGCTGCGCCTGACCATGTGGCTCAAGCAGTTATGGCCTTCGTCGAAAACGACCTCATCACCGGCCAGGACGTGGTCGTCGACGGCGGCGGCATGATCAAGTACTCCTAAGTTATGAGGAAAAACCTGCCGGTTTTCCCTCATCGGCGGGTCGGCTCCGCCGACGCGCCTGCGCTCTTTCCCGCGGTTGGGACTATCGGAATATCTCTCCTTGCCACGCTTGCAGCCAAACAAGAACGTCGGGGACGGCCGGAGTAAATCCGGCCTGCCGGCCACGCGTGGGCATGGCTACTCATGGTGGGTTGGCGGCGAACTGACTTTCGGGCTTGCGTTCGAGTTGGGTCGCACTTACTGTTGGCAACGGCCCCGAGGGAAACGTTCGAGAGGGCAGGAACATGCCGCAAGGCAGGTACCAGCTCTTGAGAGGCGATCCGTCGGGGTCATTTCTTTTCTGCAAGCCGAGCCCGGTACGGCGCGTTAGGCTCTAGCGCCATGAAGATCGCGCAGCGTGCCACCGAGCCGACCACAGGCTCGCGACCGGTCGCGGTCGAGGTCTCGTTCGTGATGCCCTGCCTCAACGAGGTCGAGACGCTGGCCGCGTGCATCGCGGAGGCTCGCGACGCGATCGCCAAAGGCGGGTTCACCGCGGAGATCATCGTCGCCGACAACGGGAGCACCGACGGCTCGCAGCTGGTAGCGCGTGAGCTCGGCGCGAACGTGGTGGAGGTTCAGCGCAAGGGCTACGGCAGCGCCCTCATCGGCGGCATCGATGCGGCGCAGGGACGATTCGTCGTGATGGGCGACGCCGACGCCAGCTATGACTTCGCGGCCATCGCCCCGCTGATCGCGAAGCTGCGCGACGGCTACGACCTCGTGGTGGGCAATCGCTTTCTGGGCGGCATCGAGCCAGGCGCGATGCCGTGGTCGCACCGCTGGCTCGGCAACCCGGTTCTTTCGAGCATCAACAAGATCTTCTTTCACGCGCCAGTCGGCGACACCCACTGCGGATTGCGTGCATTCACGAAGGACGCTTACGAGCGGATGCGCCTCCGCGCGACCGGCATGGAGTTCGCGAGCGAGATGGTCATCAAGGCTTCCCTGAAAGGCATGCGCATCACCGAGGTGCCGGTGGTGCTTCGCCCGGACGGCCGGTCAAGGCCACCCCACCTGCGCACCTGGCGCGATGGCTGGCGCCATTTGCGCTTCATGCTGCTGTTCAGCCCGCGATGGTTGTTCCTCTATCCGGGCCTGGCGCTGCTGGTCATCGGCCTGGGCCTGTCGGCCCTGCTGGTGGCCGGTCCGCTTCGCATCGGTGGCGTGCGACTCGACATCCATACGATGTTGGTCGCGGGTTTTCTCGCCCTGCTTGGTTACCAGCTCGTGCTTTTCGCCGTCTTCACCAAGATGTTTGCGATCCGCGAGGGTTTTCATCCACCCCATCCGGCGCTGCAGACGTTGCTTCGATACGTCACGCTCGAGGTCGGGTTGCTAGCCGGCGCGCTCATGGCATTGGGCGGCCTTGTCGCCCTGGTGCTCGCGGTCACGAGCTGGCAGTCCGTGGGATTCGGAAACCTGAATCCTGCGACCACGATGCGCGAGGTGATCCCTGCGGTCGTCTTGCTTTCGCTCGGCACCCAGACCATCTTCGCGAGCTTTTTCATCAGCATCCTTTCGATCGACCTCAGCTGAAACGCCGTTCTGGGCTGGCGTTTGGCGGGATCACCCTCATCCTCGCGCCGATCGGATATCTGGCGATGTTCAGCGGTTTCCACACTTATGACGACGAGGGCTATTTCCTGCTCACGCTTCGCGAATACCTCGTCGGCCATTCGCTGTACACGGGCTTGTTCACGACCTACGGACCCTTCTATTACGAGGTCCTCGGCGGGGTCTTCCGCTTGCTTGGGCTCGACGTCGGCCACGACGCGGGCCGCATGGTCACCCTGGCCGTCTGGCTGATCGCGAGCCTCCTCGCCGGCGCCGGCGCGTATCGGCTCACGAGCAGCATGTGGCTCGGCCTCGCAGCTCAGCTGCTGACCTTCCATGTGCTCGGCGTCCTGACCAACGAGCCGATGCAGCCCTCGGGCCTGATCGCCATCCTGCTGATGGCGATGGTCGCCGCGGCCTCGGCGCGTTCCGCCCGGCCCCGCGCGACGGCAGCCGTGATCGGCGGCATCGTCGCCGCCGCGTGCCTGCTCAAGATCAACGCAGGGGTCTTCATGGGGCTGGCCGCGACGTTTGCGTTTGCCGCGGCGATGAAGGGGCGCTGGCGAGTGCTGCTGCCCGTCACCGGCGCGGTCCTGGTGCTGAGCCCGTTTGTGCTTATGGCCGGGCTCCTATCGCAGGATTGGGTCCGCGCGTACACGGTCGTTGTGGCGCTCTCGGCGGTCGCGCTCACGCAGGTCTCGATCGCGTGGCGGCCTGCGCGCATGGCCGCCGCGTCCGGAGGCTGGCTGGTGGCCGGCGGAGTTCTGGTAGTGGTCGTCCTCGTCGGCATCGCGGCCATAGGCGGCACGCGGCTGTACGACCTCGTGAACGACCTGGTCTTCGTGCCTCTGCGGCAGCCGCGTCTGTATACGTGGCCGCTGCGGATCGGGGTGGGCGAGGTGGCATGGGCGGCAGTCTGGCTGGTGATCGCGGCCGTCGCCATCCGGTTCAAGACCCATCCGTGGATGAGGGGTGCGCTGCCCGGTGTCATGCGGATTGCAGCGGGCGCGTTCACGTGGCTCGTAGTGCTGTTGCTGCCGTCACCGGCCTTCATGCTTGCGCTCCCCCTGGCGTGGATCGCCGCAGCTGCGCCAGAGATCGATGCCGAGAGCCCGACGGACGCATACGCGCGCCAGCTGGTACCCACGCTGGCGCTGATGTTCAGCATGGACGCATACCCGGTCGCCGGCACGTCACTGCCGATTTCGGCACTAGCGCTCGTGCCCCTCGGCGCGGTCATGGTCAACGACGGGATCCGGCAGCTGCGAGCCTGGGCCACATCTCACAACCAGCCGTCGGCCTTGAAGGTGGCCGCGGCGGCGGCCCCGGCTCTTTTGATTCTCAACATCGTGGTTCTGCAGCTGTTCACGTTTCTAGGCGCGTCCGAATACAGCGCGAACGAACCGCTGGGACTCCGCGGCGCGCAGGCGATGAGACTGCCGCCACAGCAAGCCGCTGCGCTGCGCGGCGTCACGGCCGCGATCGATCAGCGCTGCGATGCATTCATCACCGAGCCCGGGCTGGACAGCTTCTACATCTGGTCCGGTTCGCTCCCACCCGCCCCAGTTGTAGACGGAGTTTGGCTGTTCGCCCTCGACGACGGCGAACAGCGATCCCTCGTCTCCCAGATCCAGGGCCTACCGAACCTGTGCGTCGTGCGCAGCCAGGCGGCCGTGGATTTCTGGGCCGAGGGGCGTCCGATCCCGCAACGGCCGCTGGTCGAGTACATCGATGCGTCCTTCGTGCCGGCCGCGACGTTCGGCGATTACGAAGTGCTTGTCAAAAGGCCTCAGTAAACCGGCGTCTCCGGCGTTACCGCCTCGAGCCACTTTCGGCACGAGGTCAGGAATCGCGCGGCTTTCAATCCGTCGAGCACTCGGTGGTCGAACGAGAAGCAGAGATACATCATCGGCTTGATCCCGATCATGCCGTTGAGAGCGACCGGCCTCTCGACGATGGCCTCCATCGTGAGGATGCCCGCCTGCCCGGGGTTGATGACCGAGTAGCTGAACAGCGTCCCGAACGTCCCGGAGTTGTTGACCGTGAAGGTGCCGCCGCTGAGGTCGTCCGCTTTCAGCTGCTTGTTGCGTGCTCGTGTGGCGACGTCGTTGACGGCGCGCGCAAGACCGGCGATCGAGAGCCCGTCCGCGCGTCGGATGACGGGCACGACCAGCGTGTCCTCCAGGCCGACCGAGACGCCCAGGTTGATGTCGCGATGGATGATCAGCTCGGTCTCATTGAAAGTCGAGTTGACCTCTGGGTGCTCGCGCAGCGCGGAGAGGGTGGCGGCCATCACGTAAGGGAGATAGGTGAGCGAAAAACCTTCTTGCTTCTGGAACGCCGCCTTGTTGGCGTTGCGGTTGGCAACGACGCCGGACATGTCCGCTTCCTGCGTCTGCCAAGCGTGGGGGATGGTGGTCTTGGAGCGGACCATGTTCTCGGCGATCAGGCGCCTTACCCGCGTGAGCTGAACGACCTGGTCGCCTTCGGAAGGCGCCACTGGCGTGGCCGCCGGAACAGATGGCTGCGCGGGAAGTGTCGTCTTTGCGGCGGACGCGAACTGCTCCACGTCCTTCTTGGTCACGCGGCCGCCGATCCCGGTACCCTGCACCTTCGACAAATCCACGCCGAGCTCGCTCGCCTGCATCTGGACGGAGGGCGAATACCGATGCTCACCGCTGTCGAGCACTGCCGGCTGCGGTGCCGCGGGCGGGATGGGAGCGGGCTCGCGAGCAGGCTCGGGAGCTGGCTTGGCTTGCGGTGCCGGCGCAGCGACCGGCGCCGGTGGCGCAGCCGCCACTTCGCCGTCGGCGCCGACCTCCACGACGGCGATCTCGGCCCCCGCCTGAACGGTCTGTCCCTCCTTGGCGAGGATCTCGCGCAGGATTCCGCTGACCGGCGAAGGAACCTCCGCGCTGACCTTGTCGGTGTCGACCTCGAGCAAGGGCTCGAACTCGGTCACCTTGTCGCCCGGCTTAACGAGCCAGCGCGAGATGGTCCCCTCGTGCACCGACTCGCCCAGCTGCGGCATGACCACTCGGGTCGTCGTTGCCATGGCTAGAAAGCCGCGAGCTCCCGAAGCGCCTTGGCGATCTTGTCAGGGTTGGGCATGAACGCTTCCTCCATGGCCGGCGCGTAGGGCATCGCAGGCACGTCGAGGCCGCCGAGCCGCTTCACCGGCGCGTCGAGCCAACGCCACGCCTCGTCGGCGATGATCGCCGCTACCTCGGACCCGACCGCGACGCTGAAGTTGTCCTCGTACAGCACCAGGCTCTTGCCCGTCTTGCGAGCGGACGCGATGATGGCCTGCCTGTCCAGCGGGTATACGGTGCGGAGGTCAATGATCTCGACGCTCACTCCCTCGCTCTCGAGGACCTTGGCCGCCTCCAGGGCGTAAAGCACCATGAGCCCGTAGCAGTAAACCGAGACGTCCGTACCCTCGCGCACCGTGCGCGCGACCTGAAGCGGGATCAAGTACTCGCCCTTGGGCACCGCCTCCTTGAACATCCGATAGAGCCGCTTGTGCTCGAAGAACAGGACGGGGTCAGGGTCGCGGATGGCCGCAAGCAGCAAGCCTTTCGCCTCGTATGGGCCCGACGGGATGACGATTTTCAGGCCGGGAGTGGCGAATCGCGCCTCGATCGACTGCGAGTGATAAAGCGCGCCGTGCGCGTGGCCGCCCATCGGGGCTCGTACCACCGCCGGCACCGACCAGTCGCCGTCGCTGCGGTAGCGGAACTTCGCCATCTCGTTGACGATCTGGTTGAAGGCCATGTGGGCGAAGTCCGTGAACTGCATCTCGGCCACCGGCCGCTTGCCCGCGAGCGCGAGACCAAGAGCCACGCCCGCGATCGATGATTCGGCAAGAGGCGTGTCGATGACGCGTGCCTCGCCGAAGCGCTTGCGCAATCCGTCGGTGACAAGGAACACGCCCCCCTTCTGGCCGACGTCCTCGCCGAGCACCATGACGCGCTCATCGCGTTCCATCTCCTCGGTGAGACACGAACGCAGGGCCGCGACCATGTTCATCTGTTCGGTCTCGACGCCGGCGGGCGGTTCGATGGCCGTCGGCACATCGAGGCCGTACACGTTGGTCAGAGCGTTCTCCGCCGGCGCATCCGGCGAGTCCATGCCCTGGCGCGTGGCCTCGGTGACCTCGGCCTTGACCCGCTCCTCGTCGGTTTCAATCTCCTTGGCGCTGAGCACGCCCTCGTCGAGCAGCTGCTTCTTGAAGCGCTCCAGGCAGTCATTCTTCGCGAGCTGGTCGATCTCCTCCTGGGTGCGATAGCGGCGCTGGTCGTCCTCCGACGAGTGCGCACCAAGACGGTCGACCAGGCATTCGATGAGCGTGGGGCCGTGGCCGGCCCGCGCCCGCGCGATCGCCTCCTTGGCGATGAAGTAGCAGGTGACCGGGTCGCGCCCGTCGACGGTTATACCGGGAAATCCGTATCCGGCTGCGCGCTGGGCGACGTGCTCGATCGCGTACTCCTTGTTGAAGGGGGTGGAGATCGCGAAACCGTTGTTCTCGCAGACGAAGATCTCCGGCAGCTTGTAGATCGCGGCGAAGTTGAACGCTTCGTGCGCGTCGCCTTCGGAGCCGGCTCCCTCGCCGTAGTTGGTCATCACGACCCTGTCGGAGCCGTCCATCTTCAACGCGTAGGCAACTCCTGCCCCGTGCAGCATCTGCGTCGCCACCGGCGAGCCGCCCGAGATGATGTTGAGCCGGGTGTCGGAGAAGTGGCCGGGCGTCTGCTTGCCGCCGGACGCGGGATCGGCCGGCTTCGCGAGCACTGCCAGCATGAGGTCGAGCGGGGTCACGCCCATGCGCATGCAGAGGACGACGTCCCGGTAGTACGGCGAAACCCAGTCGTACTTCGGCTTCAGCGGCCAGCTGACGCCGATCTGCGCGGCCTCGTGGCCGGCGACCGAGATGATGAACGGGGCGCGGCCCTGGCGGTTCAAGACCTGGAAGCGGTAGTCGATCTGCCGCCCGAGCAGCATGTAGTGGAACCACTCTTTCAGAGTCTTCTCGTCGAGGTCCGTGTCGCGCCAAGCGACGGCCGGCTGGAACCGCCAATCGGGCTTGAACTCGGGCTCTTCCTGTTTCGCCTGTTCTCTGGGCTTGGTGGTTGCCACCTAGATGTGGATCGCGTGACCGTCGACGGCCATCGCAGCCTCCATGACCGCCTCGCTGAGCGTCGGGTGCGGGTGGATGTTTCGCCCAAGCTCCCAGGCGTCGCCCTGGAATAGCTGCGTCAGCGCGGGCTCGGCGATCAGCTCGGTGGCGTTGGGGCCGACGACGTGGGCGCCGAGCAGCCGGCCGGTCTTGGCGTCGGCGACCATCTTGGCGAAGCCGCCAGTCTCGCCGTGGATGATCGCGCGGCCGAGCGCGGTGAAGGGAAACTTGCCGACCTTGACCTCATGGCCCGCGTCGCGCGCCTGCTTCTCGGTCAAGCCGACCGACGCTATCTGTGGATGGGAGTAGGTGCAGCGCGTGACGAGCTCCTGCTCCATCGGCGCCAACCGCTGGCCGGCGATGTCCTCGGCCGCGACGATGCCCTCATGCGACGCCGCGTGCGCGAGCAAGTAGCCGCCGATCACGTCCCCGATGGCGTGGATTCCTTCCGCCGACGTCCGCATCCATTCGTCGACCTTGATGAAACCGTTCGGGTGCAGCGTGACGCCGACCTGCTCGAGGCCGATGTCCTTCGAGCGCGGTGCGCGTCCGACCGCGACCAGCAGCTGTCGCGCCCACACCTCGCCTTGCTCGGTGTCTACGCTCACCCCATCGCGAGCTTTTTTGGCGCCTTTCACGCGCACGCCGACCCGGCAGTCGATGCCGGCCTTTTTGAATGCGCCCAGCATCTCCTTGGACACGTCCTCGTCCTCGAGTGGTACCAACCGATCGAGGCCTTCCAGCAGTGTGACCTTGACGCCGAGCTGATTGTAGAGGGTCGCGAACTCGACGCCGACCGCCCCAGCGCCGATGATCACGATCGACTCGGGCACCTTGTTGGCGAGCGTCGCGTTGTCAGAGGAGACGATGTATTCGCCGTCGAATTCGATCCCGGGTAGGTCCTTGACAACCGATCCGGTGGCGACGATGAGCTGGGGCGCCTTGACCTGGGTCGCCCCGACCGAGACCGTGTTGCGGTCCTTGATCCGGCCGTTGCCGGCGACCACTTCGATCTTGTTCTTCTTCATCAGGAACTGGACGCCCTTGTAAAGCTGGTTGACGACGGCGTCGCGGCGGGTGGCGATTCGCGGATAGTCGTACGTCACCTTGTCGGCGCCGATCCCGAACTCGGCGCCGCGTGCCGACACCCGGTGGTACAGCTCCGACGACTCCAGCAGTGCCTTGGTGGGGATGCAGCCGATGTGGAGGCAGGTGCCGCCGAGCTTGTCCTGCTCCACCAACGCGACCTTCAAACCAAGCTGGGAAGCCCGGATCGCGGCGGGGTAGCCGCCCATCCCGCCGCCGAGGATCACAACGTCGAAGTCAGCGCCTGCCATCAATTCAAGTGTAGAAGTCGCCGCTCAAAGACTCTCCGCCGGTCGGACACAACCCGGCTTGACGAGGTTGGTGCCCGCGCGATCGAAGTCGGCATTGCGAATCGCGGGCATGCCGGCCTCCGGGTCGCCGTATCGATCGACAGCGCGGTAGTAGACCGCGGGGCTCGAGATCTGAGGCAGGACCAGTGAGTCGACGGCACCGTTCGGGTTGAGGCACGGATCTCGGCGCTCCGCTGCAAGCGCTTGCAGGTCTGCCGCCTCGCGCGCCATCTGTGCCGTCTTGGCCAGCGCCCATGAGTAGAGGAGCACGCTGCTGCTGAAGCAGGCCAGGAAGACGCAGGCGATCAGCGCCGGTCGCCAGGTGCCGCGCCAGGGCAGGCGTCGGGCGGCGTCCGCGAGCAGAAGCAGCCAGAAGATCGCGCCCTCGTACACGTATCGCCCAGCGCCCGATTGCTGGTAGCCGATCTGCGCGCGGCTGATGCCGATGACGGCGTAGAAGGCAACCAGGGCGATGGCGATCCCGATCGCGAAACCATCCGGCTGGTGGCGGCGCCAGGTGAACGCGATGGCGACGACGGCGAGCACGAGGACTGCGGGCCCATAGACGCCCTGCCCGATCAAGCCGCCAACGCTCGCCGACAGTCCCCAGACGACGTAAAGGGGCAGCGCCTGGAGGTTTCCGGTCAGGGATCCCGTCGCTCCCGAACGACCGTACGCGAGATACCAGGCGACGAGCACGATCGCGACGGGGGCCAGCCAGGCGAGCTCCCGGCGCCGGCCCGGGGTCAGTCCGAGCCAGCCCGCGGCGGCGATCAAGAAGAAGAGCCCGATGCCTGAGAACAGAAGCGAGCCGAAGAGGAGGAGTGCCGCCAACCACATCCGCGGCGTCGTCGCCCCCATTACCAGGAGCGCGCCGAGCCCGAACGCCACCGAGCCCACGAACCCGATCTGAAACGCCCAGAGGAGGTTCTCCCACCCCGCACCGAGCACAAGCAGGAGCAATGCCGCCGCGATCGCGATGACGTCGCCGGCGCGGCGCCGGACCAGCTCGAAGAGCAGCACGACGCTGGTTGCGTGCAGGACCAGCAAGACAGCCATGTAGGGGAGATAGCTGCGCATCCCAACGGTAGCCAGCAGTACGGCATAGATTTCTCGGAGCGCCATCGCCGGGTGCTCGTTGTGCGGTTGGAGGTAGACGGTCCAGCCCGCGTCCGACGGCAGGATGAAAGTCCATTCGTCGAAGTAGAAGTTGAATGTGCGCGACAGCCAGAGGATCGCGGCGCAAACGGCGACGGCCGCGGCTATGACGAAGAGACGAGCGCGTGGGACGCGAACGTCCGCAGCTCTCACGTTGCGGCCAGACGCGGCGTTCGGTCAGGCGCAGGGCGGCGCGGGATGGCGAGCATCGCGAACCAGACGGCAAGCGACACCAGCACGGGCAGGGGTCCAAGCGGCCACGCGAGCTCGGCCGTCACGGCCACGACGACGAGCCAGGCCTGCTGCCAGCGCGGCGGCTCGTCCCGGCCGAACAGCCATGCGGCTCCAAGGAGGATCGCGAAATCCTGCAGGTGCCAGTAGGTGGCCGAGACCGCGGAGGTGAGCAAGCCCAACGCAATGAGCCGCGCCAGGCTTGCCTGACGGTTTGCATAGGCGCCCACCAGCCCGACCGCGATCACCAGTCCTTCGATCACGTAGCTCACCGGTCCGGGCCCGACCACGTATGCCCAGGTGAAGAAGCGGTTGTTGACCACGGTTTGCGCCTCGGCCAGCAGGCTTCGGTAGTCGCTTACGCCTTGCGTTCCCACCACGAGCAGCGATGCGATGGCAAGGAGCCCGGTGGTGGCCGCCCAGCCCGCGGTTATTCGCCAGCGCCCCGAAGTCAACAGGACGAAGGGCACCGCGATGGTGAGCTGCGGCTTGAGCACTGATAGTCCGAGGACCGCGCCCGCGAGGTACGGCTTGTCCGACTCAGCCAGGCACCAGCAGCCGATCACGACGAGAAGCACCAGCATCGCCGGCTGTCCGAGGCTGAGGCTGTAGAGCACGGGATACCAACCGATCGCACCCAGCAGCCACAGGTAGCGCAAGCGACCTGTTCCCGGCGCGCCGAGCCACCAGGCGGCGACCAGCGCCACGACGGACAGCGCCAGCCAGACATAGAACGCCAAAGTCGGTCCGACCAGCGTCAGTGGCGCGACCAGCCACGCCAGCGGCGGCGGCGAAAGAAATCGCTCGCCATCGCCGAATCGCACGCCCGGGCGAAGCTGCGAGAAGAGCTGGTGCTGGAGGTCGAGAGAGTACACGTGGCTCCAGCCGTGCTCGAGTCCGATGCGGGCCCCGATGTAAACGAGGGTCAGGTCGTTGTCGAGAGCGTCCTGGCGAATCGGCGCGAAAACCCACCACGCCGTGATCGCGCCGGCGACGAGCAGGAACCAGGCGAACGCGGCGATGCCGAGGTTGCGGAGAACCCTGCTGTCGATCCGCCGCAGTATGGGGGGTTATCCCCGCTCGGCGAGCGGCACCGGTTTGTGGGGTTCGGGTCCTATGTACTCCGACTGAGGGCGGATGAGCCGATTGTTGGCGACCTGCTCGAGGACATGCGCTGTCCAGCCCGCCGCCCGCGATGATGCGAACGTGGGCGTGAAATATTCCTTCGGCAGGCCGATCGCCTGCAGCACGCCAGCCGAGTAGAACTCGACGTTGGTCGATTGCGGGCGCTCGGGATGCTCTTCGTGCAGGATCCGGAGCGCGACCTCCTCGACCTTAGATGCCAACGCGAAGAAATCCGGGTTCATCCGCTCGCACATGGCCTTGAGGATCTTGGCTCGCGGGTCGTAAACGCGGTAGACCCGATGTCCGAAGCCCATGAACCGCACCTTCCGCTGGCGAGCTGCGCGCATCCAGGGCTCGGCGTTCTCAGGGGTTCCGATCAGCTCCAGCTGTTCCATGACCTGCGAGGGAGCGCCTCCGTGCGCTGGACCTTTGAGCGCGCCGATGGCGCCGACGAGGCAAGAAGCGAGATCCGAATCAGTTGAGGCGATGACTCGCGCGGTGAAGGTCGAGGCATTCATGCCGTGGTCGGCAAGCAGCACGAGGTACGTGTTGAGCGCCCGTACCAGCTCTGGTGACGACTCCTTGCCGTTGAGCATGTAGAGGTAATTGGCGGCATGCCCGAGGTCGGCTCGCGGCTTTACAGGTTCCAGACCGAGGCTGCGGCGCTGGAACGCGGCAAGGATGGTCGGGAACGAGGCCGTGGCATGAATCGCGAGCGGAATCGTGGGTTTCTCGAGCCTGTGCTCCACGCCCTGGACCGATACAACGCTCCGAAGCACGTCCATCGGGTCGGTGTCTTTGGGCAGGGCGTTCAGTGTCGCCGTCGCTGCGGGAGTCAATCTGCGCGAGCTCGCCAGCTCGAGCGTCAAGGCGTCGAGCTCCGCTCGCGTCGGCAGCTTGCCGTACCAGAGGAGATGCGCCACCTCTTCGAACGACATCTCCTCGGCCAGGTCAGCGATCACGTAGCCCCGATAGACAAGCCGGCCGTTGGCGCCGTCCACCAGGGAGATCGCGGTCTGGGCGGCGACGATGCCCTCGAGGCCGGGGACGTACTCGTTTGTCATCGCGATCCGATGGGCAGCGGCTTGCTGCCGGGCTGCGGCCCGGTCCACACCGAGGCCGGCCGGATGATGCGGAGGTCGGCCATCGACTCCAGCACATGGGCCGTCCAGCCCGCGATTCGGGACGTGGCGAAAATGCAGGTGAAGAGCTCCTTCGGGATGCCCACGCCGGTGAGCACGACTGATGCCCAGAAGTCGACGTTGGTCGCGTTTGGGCGCTCTGGGTGGGCCTCGTGGAGGATCTGCAGGGCCACCTCTTCGGTGTGCGCGGCGGTCTTGTAGAGCTCCGGTGCTGCGGTCTTGGCCATCTCGCGGAGGAGTTTCGCGCGCGGGTCGTAGGTCCTGTATACGCGATGGCCGAAGCCCGGGAAGCGGGCGTGCTGGGCGTGCGCGTCGCGCAGCCATTTGTCGGCGTTGGCGGCCGAACCGATCTTGTCCAGCATCGTGCGCGCGGCATATGTAGCGCCGCCGTGCGCCGGGCCTTTCAACGCCGCGATCGCGCCGACGGCGCATGAGGTGAGGTCACTGCCCGTGGACGCGATCACTCGCGCGGTGAAGGTCGATGCGTTGAGCCCATGATCCGCAAGCAGCACGAGGTACGTATCGAGCCAGTGCACGCGGTCGGCAGCTGCCTCCGTACCTTCCATCATCCAGAGCAGGTTGGCCGCATGGCCGAGGTCGTCGCGCGGCTCGATCAGATCCGCGCCCTTCGATCGCCTGTGCGCGGCGGCCACGATGGTCGGCACGACAGCGGTGAGCGCGATGGCCTCTTCGAGCGTGGGTTTGGTGAGCGACTTGGTTGCACCCTGGGCGGAGATGACGGTGCGCAGCGTGTCCATAGGATCGGTGGCGGGATCCAGTGATTGCAGAACCTTTTTCGCGCTTGCCTTGAGCTTGCGGGCGGCGGCCATCTGGCGACGAAGGGCCGCGAGCTCCGCCTTGTCGGGCAGCGCTCCGTTCCAGAGGAGATATGCGGTTTCCTCGAATGTGGCGACGGCGGCGAGGTCTTCGATGAGGTAGCCGCCGCGATAGATGAGCCTGCCGTTGGCGCCGTCGACCTCGCTGACGGCGGTCTCGGCGGCGACAACACCTTCCAGCCCTGGGCTGAACTCAGGCACGAGGCTTAAGTGTACGGAGCAGCAGATTGCGACTCATAAATGTGACCACGACGAGCACCTGCTAGTCGATTGGCCCCCGGGTCGCGAAGGCCTGGCCCACGATGCTGGGCGGCCTCGGCCATCTGTGTCGTCGATGTAATAAAGGTGTCAGCTATCGACTCCCGCGGCAAAATGCCTACGGCCAACAGCTCATGCGCCACGACAATCCGACGACAATGGCAGGCAACTATTGATAGCTATTAGCAGGAAATCGCCGCATGCGCCGTTATGCTTGTCACCTAACAACGCGGAGGCAACTATGTCATCTCTACGTCCTGCAAAGATCATCGCAACGCTGTTCCAGCTGCTCGGCGGGGACCTGAGCTCGCCTGCAGAGCCGGACGGACCAGGCTGCTCGTGCGAGAAGTGCGAGCAAGCCTGGAACCGGCATCAAAGGCTCAATGCCGCTTCGGCCAGGACCCATGTGGGCATCGGCGTGCGGCGGGTCGACCCGGGCTAAAGACCCCAAACGCACGGCTCGCCCTAAACGCGCGGAATTCCGAAACAGTTTTCGCCTGTTTTGATCTAAACGTGCGGAAAACGGAGTTCCGGCCTGGGGCTAGACCATCCCCAACTCCCAGCGCGCTTCCTCAGACATGCGCTCTGGGGTCCACATCGGTTCGTAGACGATGTCGACGTCGGCTTGAGTGACGCCAGGAAGGGTCAGCAGGTGGTCGCGCACGTCCGCGATTACATCGGCCGCCATCGGGCAGCCCAGCGCTGTCAGGGTCATCTTGATGTCGACCCGCTCCGGCTTGATCGCGATGTCGTAGATGAGGCCAAGGTCGACGATGTTGACCGGGATCTCGGGGTCGAAGCACTGGCGAAGCACCTCGATCACTTCCTCAGGCTTGACGGTCGAGTCGGGCGCGACCTGCATCGTCGGAGCCGGTGCCAGCTGTAAAGGGGCCCCCGACAAATCGCCAGATTTGGTGGGGTTTTCGCTCATTGTGTCTCCAGTGGCAGGCCGGCATCCTTCCACGCCTTGGTGCCGCCTCGGAAGCTCACGACGTCCTTGACTCCCAGCGCCACCGCCATCTCAGCCGCGACCGCGGAGCGTTCGCCGACCGCGCACACGAAGATCGTGCGGTCCCGAAACTTCTGGGCGGTCGGGTTGGCGAGGATCGTGTTCAGCACGACGTGGCGCGCGCCCGGAAGGTGGCCTTTGTTCCACTCCCAATCCTCGCGCACGTCGACGACCTCGTAGCCGTCGTCGATCAATTTGCGAATGTCGTCGATCTTCAGGTCGCGGAACGGCGTCACCTGGTTGCTCATCGGTTACTCCTCGTCCTCATCATCTGAAGCCAAACCATACGCACCCACCTTCAGCACTTTCAGCGGCAGAAGTGCGCACTTGATGCGTGCGGGCGAGATCTGGATGCCCAGCTCGCCGAGCACGTCGTTCTTGTCGATCTTCTTTGCGTCGTCGAGCGCGATGCCCTTGAGGCGCTCGGTCAGCAACGAGGCGGATGCCTGCGAGATCGCGCAGCCGCGCCCATGGAAGCGAATGTCCTCGATCACGCCGTCCTTGATCTGAAAATCCATCCCGACCACGTCCCCGCACAGTGGGTTGTCCTCTTCGTGCGAGATGTCGGGGTGGTCCAGACGCCCGTAATTTCGCGGGTTCTTGTAGTGGTCGAGGATGTACTCGCGATAGAACTGGTCGTCGGCGGCGGTGCTGGTACTCATTTGAAGATCCTCTGGGCCTCTTTGATGGAACCCACCAGCCGGTCGACTTCATCCTTTTGTGTGTACACGTAGAACGAGGCCCGCGCCGTCGCGGCGACGCCCAGACGGGTCATGAGCGGCATCGCGCAGTGGTGGCCGGCGCGCAGGCAGACCTGGTCACGGTCGGCGATGGTCGCCAGGTCGTGCGGGTGGATGCCGGCGAGAGAGAAGGAGATCACCCCGGAGCGGCGTGAAGGCGGCGGCCCGTAGACCGTGAGCCCGTCGATGTCGCTCAGCGCCTCGTACGCATACTCGGTGATCTCGCGCTCGTGGGCGCGGATGGCTTCCATCCCGAGATCGTTGAGATAGTCGACCGCGGCGCCGAGGCCGATGACCTCGCCGATCGCCTGCGTGCCGGCTTCGAACTTCCATGGCAGGTCGTGATACGTGGTGCCCTCGACGCGGACCGTCCTGATCATGTCGCCACCGGATTGGAAGGGGTCCATCGCCTCCAGCAGCTCGCGGCGGCCGTACAGGACGCCGGCGCCGGTGGGGCCGAGCATCTTGTGACCGCTGAAGGCGTAGAAGTCGCAGCCCAATGCCTGCACATCGACGCCCTGGTGGGGTGCGCCCTGCGCGCCGTCGACCAGGACGGTCGCGCCGGCGGCCTTGGCCGCGGCGACCATCTCCCGCGCCGGGTTGATCGTCCCCAGCGCATTGCTGACCTGCCCGAACGACACCAGCCGCGGCGAGTGCTCGAGCAGCTCGCGGAACTGGTCTAGCCGCAGCTCGCCGCGCTCGTCGACGTCCACGAATTCGATGTGGGCGCCGTTGGCGGCAGCCAGGATCTGCCAAGGGACGATGTTGGAGTGGTGGTCGAGGATGGTGAGCACGATCAGGTCGCCGGGCCTGACGTTCTTGCGGCCCCACGAGTAGGCAACCAGGTTGATGGCCTCGGTCGTGCCGCGCGTGTAGATGATCTCCTTCGTCGATGCTGCGTTGATGAAGGCGCGCACCTTTTCGCGCGTGCCTTCGTAGCGCTCGGTGGCGACCTCCGCGATGTGGTACGCGGCGCGGTGGATGTTCGAGTTGAAGTGCTCGAAGTAGTCCATCATCGCGCCCGTCACCTGGCGGGGCCGCTGCGAGGTGTTGGCGGAGTCGAGGTAAGCGATGCCCGTCTCGAGGATGGGGAAGTCCTTGCGGATCGCGGCGACATCGAAACGCCGCGCGCCGTTCGTGCTCATTCAGGGACCTCGATGAAAACGTCGTCGCCTTCCAACGTCACCGGGTACGTGGTGGCGGGGATCACGGCGGGGAGACCGGTCACCTTGCCGGTGACCAGGTTGAAGCGTGAGCCGTGTTGCGGGCATTCGACATCCATTTCCCACAGCTCGCCTTCACTGAGCGAGAACTCCTCGTGGGTGCACGTGTCGTTCAGCGCGTAGAAGTTGCCGTCTACGGCGTGCGCGAGGCACACCGGCGTGCGTCCGGCTTCGACCTTCTTCAGCGACTCGAGCGGCACGTCGCCGACCGACGCCACGCGGAACCTAGCCAAGACGCGCCTCGAGCTCCGTCTCGACCAGCCGGCGCGCGTGCTCGAACGGGATGCGCTCGAGGACCTCGCCGAAGAAGCCCTGCACGATCATCCGCCTGGCGGTGGCCTCCGGGATGCCGCGTGATTGCAGATAGAACATCGATATGGGATCGACCGGGCCGACCGTCGCGCCGTGGGTGCAACGCACGTCGTTGTTGTCGATCTCCAGCATCGGGATCGAGGTCGCCTTCGCGTGGTCGGACAGGACCAGGTTGCGGTTCGCCTGGTAGGCATCCGACCGCGCGGCACCCTTCTCGATGCGGATCAGGCCCGCATAGACGGTGCGCGCGACGTCCTGCAGAGCGCCTTTGAACAAAAGGTCGGAGCGGGTGTTGCCGACCTGGTGGTCCTGCAGCGTGTGGAAGTCAAAGAACTGCTCGCCCGAAGCGAAGTAAATCGCCTTCAGCTCGGCGTCTGAGCCCTCCCCTTGCAGCGACGCCTCCACGCGCGTCTTCGAGAAACGGGCGCCCAGAGTCACATTGAAGAGCCGCAGCGACGCTTCCTTGTCCAACCGAGCGCGCTGGTCGGCGAGGTGCCACGCGTTGCGACCCCATTTCTGAACCGCGACGTAACCCACCCGCGCGCCCTCGCCGAGGAAAAGCTCGGCGGACCCGCTCTTGTAGCCGGCGGCTTCGTCCGCGGGGGATAGATACTCGTCCAGGTAGTTGAACTGCGATCCGCGCCCGGCGACGATCAGCGTGTGCGGCAGCACCGCGGTGCCGCCCTCAGCCGAGAAGACCTGGCCGACGATCGGCTTCTCGATGACGACGCCGTCTGGCACGTAAAGGAAGGTGCCGTCGGCGAAGAAGGCGGCGTGCAGCGCAGCGAACCGGTCGCGGTCAGGTCGAACCTGCGTGAAGAGCAAGGTCTGGACCAGCTCGGGATGCTTCTGGGCGGCGACGCTGATGGGTTCGAGGATCACTCCGGCGCGCTCGAGCTCGGGGTCGAGGCGAACCGACTCGAACTCCGAGCCCCGCATCGTGGTGCTGCCGGCGACGCCCTCCAACGGTTCGGCGGGCGCGGCCCCGTTGCGGTGCTCGAATTCCGAGAACTTCGCCACGTCGAGGCTGCTGACGTCGGTTCTGCGCCATTCCTCGTCGATACGGCTTGGAATCGGCAGGCGCTCGAATGCCTCGAAGGCTGATCGGCGGCGCTTGCGCAGCCAGTCGGGTTCCCCGTGGAGCGAGGCGATCTCGTCCACGGTTTGAAGGGTGAAAGGCATGCCTAGCCTACCGAGCCCTCCATCTCGAGCTGGATGAGCCGGTTCAACTCCACCGCGTATTCGAGTGGGAGCTCCTTGGTGAACGGCTCGATGAACCCGTTGACGATCATCGTCTCGGCCTCGTTGCGTGTGATGCCGCGGCTCATGAGGTAGAAGAGCTGCTCGTCGGAGACCTTGCTCACCGTCGCCTCGTGGCCGAGGGTCACGTTCTCGGCGTCGACGTCGTTGTACGGATACGTGTCGGAGCGCGACTCGTCGTCGAGCAGCAGGGCGTCGCACTTGACGAACGACTTGCTGTTCTTCGCGTCGGGGTACATCTTGATGTGCCCGCGGTAGGAGGTCCGGCCGCCACCTTTCGAGATCGACTTCGACGTGATGGTCGAGGTCGTGTTGGGTGCGACGTGGATCATCTTGCCGCCCGCGTCCTGGTGCTGGCCCTTGCCCGCGAACGCGACCGAGAGCACGTCGCCCTTCGCGCCCGGCTCCATCAAATAGACGCTCGGGTACTTCATCGTGATCTGTGACCCGAGGTTGCCGTCGACCCACTCCATGGTCGCGTCGGCGTACGCCATCGCGCGCTTGGTGACCAGGTTGAACACGTTGGTCGACCAGTTCTGGATCGTCGTGTACCGGCACCGCGCGCCCTTCTTGACGATGATCTCGACCACTGCCGAGTGGAGCGAGTCGGTCGTGTAGATCGGGGCGGTGCAGCCCTCGATGTAATGCACGAACGAGCCCTCGTCGCAGATGATCAGTGTCCGCTCGAACTGGCCCATGTTCTCCGCGTTGATCCGGAAGTACGCCTGCAGCGGGATCTCCACCCGCACGCCCTTCGGTACGTAGATGAACGAGCCGCCCGACCAGACAGCGGTGTTGAGAGCGGAGAACTTGTTGTCCGCGGGCGGGATGACTGTGCCGAAGTATTCCTTGAAGAGCTCGGGGTGGTCGCGCAGGGCCGAGTCGGTATCCGTGAAGATGACGCCCTTCGCGGTCAGCTCCTTCTGCAGCGAGTGGTAGACGACCTCCGACTCGTACTGCGCGGAAACGCCGGCGAGGAACTTCCGCTCAGCCTCGGGCACGCCCAGGCGGTCGTATGTCTTCTTGATGTCGGGCGGCAGATCCTCCCACGACGTCGACTGCTTGTCCGAAGCCTTGAGGTAATAAAAGATGTTCTCGAAGTCGATCACCGAAAGATCCGCACCCCACGTCGGCATGGGCTTCTTGCGGAAGATCTCCAGTGAGCGAAGCCGCATCTTCAGCATCCACTCAGGCTCCTTCTTCATCCACGAGATCTCCTTGACGATCTCGGGGTTCAGGCCGCGCTTGGCCTTGAAGACGAAGTCTTCGGGCACGAAGAAGCCGTACTTCTCCTTGTAATCGGTGCCGACGTCGACTTTCGGTACGGTCGCCATCAGGCAACCTCCTCGGGCTTCAGCTCTTCAGCGTGGCCCCATTCCGAATAACCGGTCTTCTCCAGCCGCTCGGCGACCTCAGGGCCGCCCGAGAGCACGAACCTGCCGTCCACGAGGACGTGGACGAAGTCGGGCTTGATGAACTCGAGGATGCGCGTGTAGTGGGTGATGATCAGGACGCCGAGCTCGGGACCGCGCATGCGGTTCACGGCCTCGGCCACGAACTTGATGGAGTCGATGTCGAGCCCGGAGTCGGTCTCGTCGAGGATCGCGATCTCCGGCTTGAGGATCGCCATCTGCAGGATCTCGGCGCGCTTCTTTTCTCCGCCGGAGAATCCATCGTTGATGTAGCGAGGCAGGAAGGAGTCGTCCATATGCAGGACCTCGAGCTCGCTCTTCAGCAAAGAGCGGAACTCCTTCGGCGTCACCTGCTTGGACTTGTCCTTGCCGTCGTAGCCACGCTTGGCGTTGAGGGCTGTGCGCAGAAAGTTCGTCATCGAGATGCCGGGCACGACCACCGGGTACTGGAAGGCGAGGAACATGCCAAGGCGCGCTCGCTCGTCCGGTTGCAGCGCGAGCACGTTCTGGCCTTTGAAGATGACGTCGCCACCATCGACTGTGTAGCCGGGGTGTCCCATCAGCGTGTGCGAGAGGGTCGACTTGCCCGAGCCGTTGGGGCCCATGACCGCGTGCACCTCGCCCTTGTTGATGGCGAGCGTGACGCCCTTGAGGATCTCTTTGCCCTCGACACTGGCCCGTAGGTCTCTAATCTCGAAATCAGCCAACTTTCCCTCCGCTCTCCTTGACTTCATATGTGCAGTCGCTCGCCGCCTCGCGCATCCACGTGGACCTGTTGACTGGGGCCCCCAGCAGCCGCTCGTACATCTGCTGCTCGTTCATGCAGGGCAAACCGGTGCGGGCGGCGACGTCCTGGATGGGGCAGTTGCAGTGGCGTATCGCGAGCCCGCCGTTCGGCAGTTCGACCACCTCGGCCATGTGGCCGTGCTCGGTGGCGAGCTTCGCCAGCTCGCGGACGCGTCCTTCAAAGTCTAGCCCCGCCAGTCTGGGGGCATACTCGGCCTCCAGGCGCGCGGTGCGGCGCTCGAAGAACTGCTCGAGCTGGGCCTCGGATAGGAATTCGACCAGCTGGCTCGCAAGCTCGCGATGCGCGTGGGGGAAGTGCTCGTATGCCGCGGGCGTGAGCTTGTACACGTTCTCCGGGCGTCCTCGCCGGTGCTCCTCGGCGGGGGCGACTGTCGCCAGGCCGTCTGCCTCGAGCGCCTCCATGTGGCGCAAAGCGCCTTGCTTGGAGATCTCGAGGTGCGCAGCCACTTCGCCCAGAGACGCATGTCCGCGGATCTTGATGAAGGCGAGGATGGTCTCGCGCCTGGAGTCCACGCAGCCATACTACGAGTTTTTCAACATGCTCGTTGAAATACATCGCAGGCGCGGGCGTACCCTCCCCGCGATGCGCTCGCTCCCGGCACTGCTGATCGGCGGCGCACTGCTCTTTGGGTCGACGTCGGTCCGTGCGGCAGACGTCACCTGGGAGCATTGGAGGCCCATTCCCGGCGTCTTCGACGTGGGCGGGCCCCGCAACGGGTTCCTCGTCGTCGCCGGTTCCGCCGCCCTGTATCTCATCCATCCTGAGGGTGAGGTGGCGACGTTCGCCCGCGGGAGTGGGGGCTATCACGACGACCCGGGCGCGGAAGCCTACCTGGCCGTGTCGCCGGGCGGGCACGTCGCGGCGAGCGATTGCGATTTCGTGCGCGACGAAACATTC